>Ga0315268_10000158_pt1 | contig 79038 bp, 84 predicted proteins | sample C1_top_MG_FD_204535 | JGI IMG/M metagenome (GOLD analysis project Ga0315268, IMG submission 204535) | Sediment microbial communities from Yellowstone Lake, YNP, Wyoming, USA - C1_top | ecosystem: Environmental > Aquatic > Freshwater > Lake > Sediment | place: USA: Wyoming | collected 2017-08-01
GGCGCCGGAGCGCTTGCTGACGATGAGATAGACGCCGTTCTGGCGCTGGATGCGCGCAGCGTAGCGCATCTCCTTGAGGGTGTCCTTGACCTCGGCGATGTCGCCGACGTAGACCGGCTCCCCGGTCCGTGTCATGCCGACGACGGTCCGTCGGATGTCGTCAAGGCCCCGGAACTCGCCCATGGTCCGGACGAGGATATCCGAGTAGCGCTCGACGATATTCCCGGCCGGCATGTTGATGTTCTCGGCCCTGAGAGCCATCATGACCTGGTCGAGGGTCAGGCCGCGGCTTTCGAGCGAGGCCTTGTCGACGTCAACTAGGATCTCGCGCTCGTCCATGGAGAAGACGCGGGCTGAAGCAACGCCGTCGATCCTCTCGAGGCGCGGCGCGACCTCGTCCTCAATGACCGTCTTGAGCTTCATGACCGGGATGTCGCCCGTGATACCGTAGAAGATGACGGGGAACTGGCTGAAGCTGAACTTCATGACCAGGGGCTCGCCGGCGTCCGCGGGCAGATACTGCTTGGAGAGGCCGATCTGATCGCGGATGTCCTGGGCGGCGAAATCGAGGTTGGTCCCCCACTCGAACTCGACGCTGATGACCGAGACCCCCTCGGAGGTCTGGGAGGTTACCTTCTTGACCCGGTTGACGGAGCTGACGACCTGTTCGAGCGGCCGGGTCAGGACGTTCTCGATGTCCTCCGAGGAGGCCCCCGAGTAGGGGGTGATGACGGAAACGGTCGGGAACTCCAGGTCGGGGAAGAAGTCGAGCCCCAGCCGGGTGAACGAAATGGCGCCCAGGACGACCAGGATCATGGCCATCATGGACGTCGTGACCTTGTGATGGACGGAGAAGTCGGGGAGCTTCATTTTTTCACCTCTTTGAGCACCTCGATGGCCGCCCCTTCCTCGAGGCCGAAATTGCCTTCGACGATGGCCAGGTCGCCCTCGGCGAGGCCGTCGAGGACCTCGACCATGGTCGCATTCTTGAGGCCGAGGACGACATTCTTCTTGACGGCCTTGTTGCCTTCGGCGACGTAGACGTAGGAATTCTCAAGGACTGCGATCTGGGGAACGATCAGGGCGTTCTCATGGGACGCGACCTCGAAGACGAGGTCGCCGAACGTGCCCGGCCGCAGGGCCGCGTCGGGATTGTCGATGACGACCTCGACACCGAACTTCTTGTTCAGCGGGTCGGCGGTCTGGTTCACGACCCGCACAGTGCCGCGGAACTCGCGGCCGGGGAGGGAACCGACCTTGAGGACGGCCTCCTGGCCTTTGCGAATGCGACCGATGTCCTCAGACGAGACTGCGACGGCAAGCTTGACTTTGGAATAATCCATCAGTGTCAGGACGCCGCCGGCCCCGCCGCCGAATCCGCCCATCATGGGATTGATGACGTCGCCGACCTCAGCGTTCCTCGAGGCCACAACACCGGCGAACGGCGCCTTCATGATCGAGACGTCGAGGGTGTGCTGGGCAAGGTTGAGACCCGCCCGTGCCTGCTCGAGCTGGGCGGCTGCGGCGTCGTAGGCGAGCTGGATTTTCTCGCGCTGCATCTCGGAGACGGCGTTCTCCTTGACCAGGCGGTCCATGCGCTCCTTATTGCGGAGAGCGTCGGCGTAACCCGCCTCGGCCACGGCGACACCGGCCTGGGCCTGCTTGAGCTGGAGCCGAATGGACTCGGTCTCGAGCTCGGCCAGGAGCTGACCCTTGGCCACGCGGTCGCCTTCCTGGACATGGATAAGGGCGATCTTGCCGCCCACTTCTGGCGTAATGTTGATTTTGTTCCAAGCATCGAGCGTGCCTGTATAGGTCAGTTTCTCGGAAATTTTCTGTCGAACCACTTTGACGACTTTGACGGGAGCAGCGCCATAGGCCTGCGTCTTGGCTGTATCCTCTTTTTTAGCTCGTTGGCAAGAAAAGAGCGTCCCCAAAACCATGCCGGCGACTAGAGTTTTAACAACGATCGATTTCTTCATCGCATTCCTCCGTTATCTCGCTTCGTCCTTATCCCAGCCGGCGCCGATTGCTTTTTCGAGTTGCGCCAGAGCCATGACATAATCATAGAGAGCCTGGGAATAGTTCGTCCTGGCCTGCGTCAGGGCGACCTGGGCGGAGCTGACGTCCAGGTTCGTAGCCAAGCCCTCCGAATAATTGAGCTGGGCGATCCGCACCGCCTCCTGGGCTTCTTCCACATTTTTCTCCTGGGACAGCAACGATTCCTTGGCTTGTTGCAGATTCAGCACAGACTGCCGGACCTCGAATTTGACCATCTCCATGAAGCCTTTCTGGCTGTAGTCGAGTTGTTTGATCAGGGCCTTTGACTCGCCGACCTTGGCCGAGTTGGTGAAGCCGTTGAAGATCGGGACGGATAGCACCAGGTTGATCGAATAATAACTCTCCCAGTTGCTTTTATTTAAATTGAGATAGTTGGACCAGTAGTTGTAGGCGCCGCCCACAGCGAGCGTGGGAATCTTGGCCGCCCGCGCCATTTTTAGCATTTCCGCGGCCATCTGCTTCTGGTAGTTGAGCTGGATAAGCTCGGGCCGGCTGGCCAGGGCTTGGGCTGTGTTGGCGTCCAGATTGGCCTCGACGTCCCGGTAGCTCAACTCCCCTTTGATTTCAATAGGCTGGTTGAGGTCCAGGCCCAAGAGATTCTTGAGGCCGAGCTCAGCCGTGCTCAGCCCATTTTTTGCGCGGATGAGCGGAGGCCTGAGGTTGGCTGCCTGGACTTGCGACCGGAGAAGGTCGAACTTAGAAGCCATACCGACATCATAAAGATTGGTGACAGTTTTGAGAAACTGCTCCGAAAGGTCCAGAGCTTCCTGAGTTACTTCGACGAACTTTTTGGCTAGGAGATAGCCGTAAAAGGCTTTTTTGACGTTGAATACGGTCTCCTGCCGCGATTGGCGGATGGACTCCTGGGTTGCCCGGAGGTTAAGGTTCGCCTGTTTCAAGCCGGAGATGAGCCGCCCGCCGGTGAAAAGCGGCAAGGCAAAGGAGAGAGTCAACTGGTAGTTCCGTGTGAAGTCGAACCTGACTTGCTGGGCAGGCATGCCGAACATCGCAGGAAATTGCACGGTAAAGACTTTTTTATCAAGGACGTCCGTGCCCTGGGCATTGAGGGTGGGGAAAAAATTGGAGACGGCTTCTTTCACCCGATAGCCGGCGTCGTCTTCCCTGGCTTTTTCGGCTAGGTAAAAGGGATTTTGCTGCAAGGCGAGTCGGATGCAGTCGTCCAAAGTCAAAGAGATCTTTTCCTGGGGATGAGAGATTGCCGGAACGGCGAATATCATGGCCAGGATGACTATGGCCTTTCTCGTTTTCTTCATCGAGATTCTCCTTTCTTTCAGGCGTCTTTGCTTTCTATCCCATGCAGGATGAAACTTTCTAATTGATCGATATCCTGTTCGAGGTCGGGCTTGGATTCATTCCAGAGCTTTTCTTGGAAGTATCCCTGGATGACCGCCCCCAAATACGTGACGGCCGCATCAATGTCTATTTTGCGGAACTCGCCCGAGTCAATTCCCTCCCTGAGGATCGCTTTGGCGTGATCATTGAGTCCCGCCCGTTTGGCCTTGATCTTTTTAACAAAGCGCCGCTCGGCCTCGGAAGTCCCTTTTTGGCCCGGCGTAATAAACGCCTGCATCAACTTCATAAACGATCTATCCATCGCGAAGACTTTGGCGATGTTCTCTTTTCCGGCGTAGAACCGCAGGGCCAGCCGAATGGATTCCCTTAATTTTCGTTTGGCGGTTTCAGCGTTGGTCTGGATCTCCATCAGCTCGCGATCCATATCCTCTAAAAAATGGACCAAGATTTCGAAAATGAGCTCGGCTTTGCTCCGAAAATAGTTATAGACCGTGGCCTTGGAAAACTGGGCTTCGCGAGCCACATCGTCCATCGAGGTGGCAGTAAACCCTTTCCGTAAAATTACAGCCTCGGCGGCATGGAGGATCATTTCGCGATTCCCCTGCCGCCTCTGCTGCTCCCGAGCATCCCGTAGGTCCTGTTTTTTCATGGCTAAACTTCCAATTCCAAATATTATACTTTATAGTTTAGTCGTTAAACTACCCAGTTAAATGATGTAGGATAGCAGGATGAGGTAGGTTTGTCAAGCGGAAAGCAAGGGGCAAAGCGGCGCTATCTTTGAATGGGGCCTGCCGCCGGCCAGCCCCTGGCATGGGTTGAAATTGAAAAAAATTCCGGGAAAGAGCTAAAATTATGCTGGTTGGAGAGGATGGCAGGCTTGCGACGGATATCGTTCGCCCTTCTGACGGGACTCGTCTTGCTATCTTCCGCCTTCCCTGGCGCCCCAGGCCAAATAAAGCCGCCTTGGTGGGAAATCAAAATGACCATCACGACAAAGGGCGAATACAAACAGGACGCCAAAGACGTTCAATGCACGGGGGCATACGCCTTCGTCATCACCTGGACAGGCACGATGGAAAAAGATCAGGATGACTATCTCCTCTATCATGCCAGCGCGGACCTTCTTCAATGGGAAGCCGAGGAGAGGGCGGCCTATCCCCAGGAAATTAGAGCCCTGACGGCAAAGGATTTTCCAGACAAGCCCGAGTTGAAGGTCAACTACATTCTGAAAAAGGACGACGGCCTGTTCTTCGATTTCATCGTCAATGGTTTTGACGTGCCCCTGAGCCCGGCGCCGGAGCATTTTGCTCTCAACTTTCCCGCTTCCGAGGAAAACACTTTCGCTTCGCCGGGAGGCAGCTACAACGCGCATGTCCGAACGGGCTCGAACAAGATCTTCATCGAGGAAAAACAGATTTATCAGGCACTCGTGGAAAAAAGCTTCGCCTGGACCTGGAGGAACCAAACGTGGATCCAGGAAGCGGACAGGAATGTTTATCAGGCGAACAGCCACAGCGTCCAGGTCAAAATTATTATCACTCCTCGCCAATAAAAAAACACCGTACCGCTCCGGCTGCTCCCCCACAAGTAGGCTAGGCCCGCGGATGAAACTTATCGTAGATGCGGCGCAGCCTTTCCCGGCTGACGTGTGTGTATATCTGGGTCGTTGTGATCTGGCTGTGCCCCAGCATAAGCTGGACAGAGCGCAGGTCCGCGCCCCGCTCCAAAAGGTGGGTAGCAAACGAATGGCGCAGCACATGCGGATAGATCTTTCCCGAAAGGCCGGCCCGCCGTCCATACCGCCGCAGCAGTTTCCAGAACCCTTGGCGGGTGAAGCGCCCGCCGCGGCGCGTTAAGAAAAGCCCTGTTCCGGGCGCCCGCAAGAGCTTCCACCGGGCATGATCGAGATAGATCTTGAGGGCATCCACGGCCGATTGCCCCAACGGGACAATTCGCTCCTTCCCTCCCTTGCCCCGGCAAAGGAGAAAACCATCCTCGAGGTGGATGTCAGCGGTCCTCAGATTTATGAGCTCGGAGACCCTCAGGCCGGCCGCATACATGACCTCGAGCATCGCCCGGTCGCGAATGCCCAGGTCATCGGCGGTGTCGGGCTGTTTGATGAGCGACTCCACTTCGGCAACGCTCAGAAATTTCGGCAGCGAGATCCAGGCCTTGGGGGATGTCAAGTGGAGAGTCGGATTTTTGTCGAGGCGCCCGTCCAGGAGAAGAAATTTATAGAACGATTTAAGGGAGGAGATGAGCCGCGCCAGCGAGCGCGGCGACAGCCCGGACCGGCTCTGTTGATGGATGAACCGGACGAGGTCCGCTTCCCGGGCCGCAGGCCAGGATATTTTTTCTTTCTTCAGGAATGCAACAAACTTGGCCAGATCCCTGGCATAAGCTTGGTTTGTGTTCGCCGAAAGCCCTTTCTCGACAGATAGGAATTCCAGAAAAAGGGTGAGGATATCCTCGGGCCAGGGCTGAGGAGGAGTCATGTCAGGAAGGGATTGTTGACCCTCTCTTGTCCGACAGTCGTCTGGGGACCGTGGCCAGGAAGAACGATCGTGTTATCCGGAAGGGTCATGATTTTTTCCCGGATCGACTGTTCGAGCTGCTTCTGGGAACCGCCCGGGAGGTCGGTCCGCCCCACGCCTTCCATGAAGAGGGTGTCGCCCGAAAGGAGGAATCCATCCCCGAGCAAACTTATGCTTCCCGGAGAATGGCCTGGAGTATGGAGGACACGGAGCGAGGAGTTGCCGATCTTGATCTCATCGTCATCATTCAAAAAATGATCGGCCGGAGGTGAATCCTTGGCGCCCAAGAAGAGGCTGAGTTCGAGTTGCTGGATTTTCCCCAGCATGGCATTGTCGCCGGCATGGATGTAAAGCGGGACGTCGTAATGATCCTTGATATCCCGATTAGCGCCGGTATGGTCGATATGGCCGTGGGTGTTGATGATCGCCACCGGCTTCAACTCTTCCTCGGTAATCTCGGGGAAAATCCGCTCCGGCTCTGCGCCGGGGTCGACAACCGCGCATTCCTTCGTTTCTTCGCAATAGACCAGGTAGCAGTTGGTTTCCAGAGCGCCGACGATGATCTCCTTAAACTTCATCTCTCTTCCGTGACGTTATCATAGTCGGTCTATTTCCCGGAGTCAAGAAGGTAGGCTCGGGGTATGCCGCTCGCCTTACAAAAAAGCAAGAATATCCTGATCCTCGTTTCTTGTTTTTTTAGAGGGGAAACAGATATAATCGGGCCGATGAACGGCTTGCCCTGGCAGCTTCAAATCGTCAAGCGGTCCCTCAAGAAAAAAGAAAAACTCGACCTGATTGAAAAATACGTCCGTGTTGCGCCAAACGATGTCCTGTTGGATCTCGGCTGCGCCCAGGGCATTCTCAGCTATTTTCTCCGCAGAAAAGGCGGTTTCTGGGTCAGCACCGACCTGGACTACGCGAATCTCAAGTCGAGCCAGGCCCTTCTTGGCAAGAACTTCGTCCAGATGGGAGAGAAAGCCCTTCCCTTCAAAGCCGGTGCTTTTGACCAGGCTGTCTGCCTTGATTACTTGGAGCACGTCGACAACGATGACCTCACTCTCCATGAAATCAGCCGGGTGCTCAAGGGCGGGGGAAAGCTCGTTCTGATTGCGCCCCACTCAGGGAGATTTTTCATTTTGCAGAAAATCCGGCCGGCCGTCGGCCTGAAGCTCGAATTCTACGGCCACAAACGAGAAGGCTACAGCTTGAGAGAACTCGAAACGAAGCTCGGGCAGGCGGGTCTCCGGCTCGAAGGCCATAAAACCTATTCACGCTTTTTTACCGAATTCCTTGAACTCATTCTAAACGCTGCCTATGTTAACGTTCTTTCCCATAAACCGGAGGCCAAGCTCAGGGACGGCCATATCCGCCCCTCGACGGGGGAGGAATTCACTGAGCAGACAGGAGCCTTTAAGCTCTACAAGCTTGTCTACCCTTTCATCTGGCTCATCAGCCGGCTGGATAAGCTCCTTTTTTTCCAAAGGGGCTATGCGATCATGGTTTGGGCAATGAAGGAATAAAAGCGAAGATGACTGTCTGGGTCGGATCGCCGCGCTGTATCGCTCGCGGCGGTGACATCGCATAAAAAATGGAAAGACGACAGATTATCGGTTTCTTTCTCGGCCCCTTGGCTTTTATCGCTGCCTATCTGTCGCCGCTCCTCCGGGGAAACCCAAAGGCCCATATCCTGCTATCCATCTTCTTCTTCATCATCGTCTGGTGGGTGACGGAATGTATCCCCATCCCGATCACGGCACTCTTGATCCCGGTTTTCATCACTATCTTTGGCATAACCTCCGCCGAAAAGGCGTTTGCCCCCTTCGCCAATCCAGTCATCATGCTTTTCTTAGGGAGCTTCATGCTGGCTCAGGCCATGTCCGTCCACGGCCTTGACAAGAAATTCGCCTATTCCATTCTCTCGTTAAAATTCATCGGCCGCCGGAAACCCAGGATCCTCTTCGCCTTCGGGGCGATCACGGCCTTTATTTCTATGTGGGTGAGCAATACGGCCACGACCGCTATGATGCTGCCCATCGCGGTCGGCATCCTCAACACCTTTCCGGAGGAAAGAGGAAAGGGCACAAAGTCCATTTTTGCCGGCTCTTTGCTGCTCCTGACCGCTTATGCGGCTTCTGTAGGGGGCGTCGGGACTCCCGTGGGAAGCCCACCGAACCTCATCACCATGAGCATGGCCGAAAAACTGGGCGGCTTCAGGATTACATTTTTCCAATGGATGGTCATCGGTTGGATTGTTCTCATTCCCATGTTCCTGGCCATGTATTTTTATATGTTATTCAAGACGAGGAAGGTCAGAAAAGCGGCGGCCGGAGCTCAGGACCCCGGCACCCTCTTTCATGAAGATCTTCCGAAAAAACTCACCCGGCCGCAAAAAAATGTCTTGATTGCATTTTCCATAACGGTTTTTCTTTGGATCGCTCCAGGAATCGTAGCCATTATTCTCGGAAAAAACTCCGCCTTTTCTCTTTGGCTCGAAAGGAACCTGCCCGAATCCGTCGTCGCCCTCATCGGCGCCTCTCTTCTCTTTCTCCTGCCCGTGAATTTTAATAAAGGAGAATTCACCCTCCCTCTCCGACACGGACTAGACATCGATTGGGGAACCCTTCTTCTCTTCGGAGGAGGGCTGTCCATGGGGATTCAGATGTTCGAGACAGGCCTGGCGGATTCGATCGGCAAATTTTTTATTCAATCCGGGGGAGGCTCGGCTAGTCTCTCCCTCATTACCCTTATATCGATAGTCTTTTGCATTTACTTCACCGAAGTCACGTCCAACACCGCTGCCGCCAACATGACGATTCCCATCGTCATCGCTATCTGCAAGACGGCCGGCGTCAATCCCCTGCCGGCGATCCTGGGAGGCGGCATCGCCTGCAGCTTTGCTTTCATGATGCCGATCTCGACGCCTCCCAATGCCATCATCTACGGATCGAGGCTCGTTCCTCTGCCGTTCATGATCAAATACGGATTCTGGATGAATATTTTCGGCGTCATCATCATTTGGACAGTCATCCGGGTCATTGCCCCTCTGCTTGGCCTGCTGTAGTCAGATAGAAAGACAATGATTAAAAAAAGCGACACCAAGAGTCTCAAGATGCCCAAGTCGAAACGGATTTAATGTCTCCAAGCTGTCCAAATATTAATTTTTAAGAACAGCTTGACAAAAATGTTTACAACCTTAAGAATGTTCACAAGATAGTGAAATTAATAGCTTTTGTGAACATTTGAAGCGAGCCTCAATGAGAAGGAATACTTTTGCCGATAAAGCCTCCCTCGTCCTCCGCAGGATGCTTCGTGAGCCGGGTCGCAAGTGGGTCCTGCGCGACTTCGTTGGAGAATCGGGGGTCAGCCTCGGTCTAGTTCAGGCGGTTTTCGAGGGACTTGAATATCGAGGCTACGGAGAAAGAACGAGGAGGGGATCGCTGAGCTATACGATCCTGACCAATCCTGATATGCTGCTTTCGGACTGGGTCAAAGCCTATTCGTTTGACCGAAATACAGTGAATTCATTTTATTTTCCAGGCACGGATGTCCTGAAAAGAATCAAGGCCGCCTTGCGAGGCTTACCCTATGGTCTGACTCTTCATTCCGGGGCAAATCTTCTTACGTCATGGATTCAAACAGATCAAGTGTACCTCTATTTGAACTCTGAGCGATCGACCGAAGTCTTTCTGAACGTTAGGCAACTCCTGGGTTTGAAGGAACTCGTCAGGGGTGGAAATATCCATATTGTTCGCCCTTTCTACAAGAACAGCATTTCCTACAACGCTAGAGAAATCAGGGGAGTCCGCGTCGTCTCTAATCTCCAACTTTATCTTGACCTATTTGGGTTCCAACCCCGGGGTTTCGAACATGCCCAGCGTTTGAAAGAAGTCGTGCGCGAACGAGGAGAACTTCTTGCCTGATTCCGCTTTTCCGGAAAGGGTTTTTTATAAAATTCTGGGGGATTTGAAAGAGTACCTTAGTGTCTTGACTCTTGTCGGAGGTTGGGTCCCATTTGTTTATGCCCGCCACGTTTGGGACCTTTCAACAAGCAACCTATTGACGACAGCCGACATTGATTTCGGAGTTTCTGCAAACACAACTCTGTCTAAAGGCCGGACCGTCTATGAAACGCTTTCCTCGCTGGATTATCAGGAACGCCACGTCCGGCTTGGGCGACTATGGCCCGTAATATTTTACCAGGGAGGAAAAATCCCTGTCGAATTTATAGCCGATTCTCGGTCTAATCTTAATGCCATTGCTGGCACGTTGGGCCCGCAGGTCCACCTCAACCAGGTCCAGGGCTTCCTCTTTCTCTTGGCGAACCGAACGTTGGTTCGAATGAAGATAAGGGGCAAAGTGCTCATGATCTTTTGCCCAAAGCCGGCCGCCTTTCTCTATGATAAGCTGGGGACATTTTCGAGCCGAGAAAACGAACCTAAAAAAGCCAAGGATCTTTATTATGCCTATTTTGTCCTAAGATACTCCCCAGATCGGGCGGAGCCCGTCCGGCAGTTACGACTTTATGAGAAGATGCACATCTTCCCTCATATCGGTTCGGAACTGCGATCGTTTTTCAGAACACTAACAAGTCCAGGACCCTTATGGATCGAAAGGGAAAATGGACCCGATGAATTCATTGAGAATGTTCGGCATGATGCATTCACGAGATTCAATGAATTGCGGCAAAACGTCTTTGAGAAATCTTCCTCCTCAAGGGGAAAACGAGACGAACGACGATAGCGCAAATTCTTTAGGATCGTTTGCGTAGATGACCCCTCAAAGTCGGGTGACGAAAATCATAAGGAAAAAGGCCAGGCGTATTCCCGCTGCGCAAAAAGATATGACCAACATCCTGGAGGAACATCCTGATTTGGCCCAGGCCAAGGACGCACTCAGCATGTCCGATGCCAAGCCTTTTTTTGCCGATTTCCACATCCTTGAGAATCTCGGGCTGCTGGTGGGCACCTACGAAGGCGAATGGAACGATCAGGGAGTCCTTTTAAGCGATCTTTTTGACCAGAATGGCACGTATATCACCAGGGTCAGCACCCCGCGATATTATCTCTGGAGCCAGCATGGGGTCGAAGCGGAGAAGAGGAATCGCGTTTTCAAAAATGGCAAATGCTACTCTGTTGTGTCCATCAACAAAGGGGAGGCTTTATCTTTGGTCCGGCATGCATTCGAATCGAGATGGCCGTTCGTTAGTCATCGCCGGTCGGAACGATGCCGGCGTTCTCAACCATCAGGATGATCGTCCGCTCGGGGGCGCGGGTGCGGTGCCTGACCCCTCTGGGAACTACGAGTCCCTGCCTCTCTCCAAGCTCGAAGGTCGTCCCTTCGATGTCGACAATGAGTTTCCCCTCGATGACAAAGAAGAACTCATCGTCGTTTTCATGCTTGTGCCAGTGATACTCGCCCTGGACGACACCGAGGCGAACGACGGAATCATTCACTCGGCAAAGCGTCTGATTGAACCAGCGATCCGTGCACGCAGCGACCAGCGCCGGGATATCCACCGGCTCAAGCGGTCCAAATTTTATATCGAGGCGAGTCATGTAAGGATATTCTTTAGATGGGCCCATAAAACCTCCTTGCGGAAAGGGTCATTCCGGCCAGATTGACAATTTTACACTTTATAGCTATTCTTTGACCACGCCGCAAAAAAGGGAAATAGGAAATGAAATGTCCCCAATGCGATTTTGATAACCCCTCCGGAACCCGCTTCTGCGGAAATTGTGGCTCGTCGCTGTTTCCCCAAGAAAAAATCTCTGAGCCTCCGGCTAAGACTCTTCGGATGCCTCTCAAAGAATTGGCCACGGGGAGCCTTTTTGCCCGTCGATACGAAGTGATCGAGGAGCTGGGAAAAGGGGGCATGGGCAGAGTTTATAAAGTCTTCGATAAAAAAATCAAAGAAAAGGTCGCCCTGAAGCTCCTTAAGCCTGAAATCTCCTCGGACGAGGAGACGGTCGAGCGCTTCTCCAATGAACTCAAATATGCCCGGAAGATCACCCACAAAAATGTCTGCCGGATGTTTGATTTGGGTGAAGAAGACGGAACGCATTACATCACGATGGAATATATATCCGGTGAAGACTTAAAAAGCATGATCCGGATGATGGGGCGACTGAGTCCGGGACAGGCGGTTTCGATCGTTAGACAGGTCTGCGAAGGGCTGGCCGAAGCGCATAAATTAGGAGTTGTCCATCGCGATTTAAAACCGCAGAACATCATGATCGACCGCGAGGGAAATGCCCGGATCATGGATTTCGGGATCGCCCGCTCTCTCAAAGCGAAAGGGATCACCGATGGAGGAATCATCATCGGCACGCCCGAATACATGGCGCCGGAACAGGTGGAAGGCAAAGAAATAGACCAGCGCGCCGATATTTATGCCTTGGGTGTCATCCTCTTTGAGATGCTGACGGGGAAGGTGCCGTTTGAAGGCGACACACCATAAAGCATAGCTGTTAAGCACAAGACAGAAGCGCCGCAAGATCCCAGAACGCTCAATGCTCAGGTGCCTCTGGATCTCAGCCAATTGATCTTAAGCTGCCTGGAAAAGGATAAAAGGAACAGGCCTCAGAGCACAGAGGAAGTCCTCTCCCAAATCAGCCGGATTGAGCAAGAAGTTCCCGCCGCGGAAAGGGTTCTTCCCCAGAGAAGGCCGTACACATCAAGGGAAATTAAAGGCGCTTTGGGCAAGCGTTGGCGATGGATCGCCGCTCTCCTTTTCGTGGTCATCGCGGCCGGACTGGCCTTTATTTTTCTCAGAAAAGAAAAACCGGCTCCTCCCCCGGCAAATAAGAGGATCGTCGTGCTCCCATTTGAGAATCAAGGAGCGCCGGAGGATGAATATTTTGCTGATGGCATGACGGATGAGATTAGCGCTCGCCTCAGCAGTATAAGCAAGCTGGAAGTCATCGGCCGTGCTAGCGCCCTCCAATACAAAAAGACTGACAAAACGCCTCAGAAAATCGGCGAGGAATTGGGCGCGGGCTACATTCTTTATGGAACAGTGCGCTGGCAAAAGCAGCCCGGCGGAGCGAGCCAAGTGCGCGTAACGCCATCCCTCGTTAGAGCCTCGGACGCCACTCAAATCTGGGCCAATCCTTACGACGAGACAATCGCCCAAGTCTTTCAAGTTCAATCTGATATTGCCGAGCGCGTGGCGGAAGCGCTCAACATCGCTCTCCTTGAGCCTGAACGAAAGGTTCTTGAGGCTAAACTCACGAATAATCCGGAGGCCTACGACTATTACCTGCGCGGCCAGGAATATTTCAATCGAGGATCAGATAACAGGCAAAACCTCCTATTATCTATTGAGATGTACGAAAAGTCTGTTAAGCTTGATCCTAGCTTTGTTCAAGCTTACGCAGGGCTTGCCAAGTCTCATGCCGTGATGTATTGGTATCACTACGACCATACAGAAGAACGCGCGGCGAAATCCAAAGAGGCTGTGGATAAAGCTCTCCAACTTGGTCGCAACCTTCCTGAAGCTCATCTTGCCTTGGGGATTTACTATTATCATTGCCAACTGGACTATAAGCATGCCCTGGAACAGCTGTCACTCGCTCTGAAAATACGGCCAAAGAGCAGCGAGATTCTAGAATATATTGCCTATATCAAGCGCCGGCAGGGAAGACTGAATGAATCATTAGACAATCTCAAAACGGCTTTAGACATTAATCCTCGTTATGTTGAGATCGTTTATAATATGGCCGAGACATATCTAATCCTACGCAATTATATTGAGGCGGAACGATATTTTAAACGGGCCATTTCACTTTCTTTAGATTATATGACTCTTTATATCTTTCCTAAGAGCTCATTGGCTTTCCTATATCTTGCCTGGGATGGCACGACAACAAAATCCCGTGAGGTCCTCGAAGAAGTCGCTAAGAAAATCGCTTCACCCGATGACGAAATTCATGCTCATTTTCTCTGGGCTGTCGTTGATATCTTCGACAAAGACTTTCAAAGCGCTTTGAAGCACATCTCTTTAATGCCCTCGGAAGCTTTGGATAGCCAATTTTATTTTATCCCCAAGACCCAGGTTTATGCTCAAATCTATGGACTGATGAATAACAAAGAGAAAGAGCAGGAATATTATGATTTAGATAGAATCTATCTCGAAAATAAGATAGAGGCGCAGCCTGATGACTCTCGGCTCTATAGTGCACTCGGAATCGCCTATGCCGGTCTCGAATTAAAAGAGAAAGCAATTAAGGAGGCCACGAAGGCCACAGAGCTCCTTCCTATATCCAAAGACTTTTGGAGAGGAGCGAATCGAATCAAAGACTTGGCCCAGGTTTATGCCATGGTTGGTGAGTATGACAAAGCTTCAGATAAGATTGAATATTTGCTCTCGATTCCTGGAGAGCTGTCCGTCCCTTTGCTCAAAATCGATCCGGTCTGGGCTCCGCTCCGCTCCCACTCCCGCTTCCAAAAGCTCTTAAAAAAATAATACCCAGGATGGCAAGCCGCGGACCTTTGCCCTCCTGCTGCACGAAGCAGCTCGAGGGGCGGGGCGATTGGGGCCGGAAGACGCCCTTTTTTGACCTCGCTCCCCGTCCGGCAGTCTTCGCTACTCCCAAGAATCGTCCTATGTCATCAAACACAAAAGGAAATCTTTATGCCTAATCCCGGCCCAGGGCCTTGACAACTGTACCCTTATAAGGTACAATTGTACCCAAAATGAGTACAACTAACCCACCGAACAGCCTGGCTGGGGCGCTTTTTGGGAAAACGCGTCTCGCGATACTATCCCTGCTCTATAGCCGAACCGGTGAGGAGTTTTATACGAGATATATCCTTCGGATTGCCAATACGGGCCATGGAGCTGTGCAAAGAGAACTGAAGCATCTGTCCGATGCGGGAATTATCCGCCGCACTGTTCAAGGACATCAGGTTTATTTCCAAGCCAATCCCGACTCCCCCATTTTTCATGAGTTGAAAAGTTTGATCCTCAAAACGGCGGGAATCAGCGATGTCTTGCGCTCCGGATTGGCTCAGAGTGCCGACCAGATCAAGGTGGCATTTATTTACGGGTCCATAGCCAAGGGAGAGGAAGGCCCGAGAAGCGATATAGATCTTCTTGTCATCGGCAATATCGCCTTTTCGGATGTTGTCGCGAACCTTCAACTGGCGCAAAAAATGCTTGGCCGCGAGGTCAATCCCACGGTCTATCCTCTTAGCGAATTCCGGTCAAAGCTGAGAGCAAAACACCATTTCCTGACGTCTATTTTTAAAGAGCCCAGAATCTATCTGATCGGAGACGAGAACGAGCTTAGACGATTGGCTGCGAAACGGCTGGCTCGTCGAGCATGAGACGAGCCCCCAGGAAATCATAGAACTCCTGCGCATAGCCGATCGAGACCTGAGAGAATGCCGAGCCGCCGGCCTGAGCCCGGATTGGCGCATGGCCATAGCTTATAATTCTGCCCTGCAAAGCGCCACGGCCGCCTTGAGCGCCGCGCGCTATCGCGCCTCCAGAGACGGGCACCATTACCGAATTATTCAATCTCTCGCTGAGACGATCGGCGCGGATTCCAATATGATAGCAAGGCTCGATGCCTTGCGAAAGAAACGCAACATCAGCGATTATGAACGGTCGGGCGCTATCTCAATTCAAGAGGCAAAGGAGATGTTTATTCTCGCCAGGAATACTCGAAAAATTGTAGCGGACTGGCTAAAGAAAAACCATCCCGGACTTCTCAAGGAGTGAAATGTTCTTTTTTTTTGCTCAAGATTGATCTTTCATCAGCGCGGCGACAGAATTCATCTGTTCTTTCGCCGGGATGGAAGTACGAAAACTCATCTTGGCATTGTGTTTTTTTGGTTGTCGATTTACAATAATTAAAAGCCAAGGATAACAATCCGTGAAGTGCTCCCGGTGTCTTTCCGATAATCCTGACACCTCCCGTTTTTGCGCAAACTGCGCTGCTCCGCTGAGCCCGGAAGGACAAGACCTTCCATCCTTTACGAAAACCCTCGTTCCGCCGGTGCCGGCATTGAAAAAAGGATCGCTTTTCGCGAATAAATACAGAATCAGCGGGGAGATCGGCCGGGGCGGCATGGGGGTAGTGTTTAAAGCCGAAGACACGAAGCTCAAACGTCCGGTCGCCTTAAAGCTTCTCCCCATGGAAGTTTCGCATTTCCCCGACGCCAAAGAGCGGTTCATCCGGGAGGCCCAGGCCGCCGCCGCCCTGGACCATCCCAACATCTGCACAGTTTATGAAGTCGAAGAGCAGGACGGCCAGATGTATATTGCGATGGCCTATATCGACGGGAAGAGTCTCAAGGCAAAAATCGCCCAGGAGCCTCTTCAAATCGACGAAGCCATGGAGATCGCCATCCAAGTCGCCGAGGGCCTCGAGGAAGCACATCGGAAAGGAATCGTCCACAGGGACATCAAACCGGCCAACATCATGCTCACCGCCAAAGGCCAGGCCAAGATCATGGATTTCGGGCTGGCCAGGCTGGAGAGTGCGGGCGACCTGACGCGATCGGCCGTTGTGATGGGGACGGTCGCCTACATGTCGCCCGAGCAGGCGCTCGGCAAAAAGGTCGACCACCGCACCGATATCTGGTCGTTTGGCTGCCTGCTTTATGAGATGCTGGCCGGCCACAGCCCATTCCAGGGGGGACATGAGCAGGCGATTTTGCAGGCCATTATCCACGGCGATCCCCAGCCCATCACCGCTTTGAGACACGATATTCCAGTCGGGCTTGACAAGATCCTGGAGAGATGTCTCAAGAAAAATCCTCTCGACCGGTATCCTGATGCCGACGCCCTGATCAGCGATCTAAAGTCGGTCAACCTCGCGGAGATCGCTTCCATCCCATCCGTCTCCGTCCCGAAGGTCGCCCCATCCGTCGCCGTTCTCCCCTTCGCCGATATGAGCCCGGAGAAAGACCAGGAGTATTTCGCCGAAGGGATCGCGGAAGAGCTGATCAACGCCCTGGCCCATATTCAAGGGCTGCGAGTCGTGGCCCGCACCTCCGCCTTCGCCCTTAAAAGCATGAACCTCGACATCAGGGAGATCGGCCGCATGCTGAGCGTCAAGGCCGTGCTCGAAGGGAGCGTTCGCAAGGCCGGCAACCGGCTGCGCGTCACGGCCCAGCTCATCAATGTAGAAGACGGCTTCCATCTCTGGTCGGAGCGCTACGACCGGGACATGGCCGACATCTTCGCCATTCAGGATGAAATTACCGAAGCCATCGTGGAAAGCCTCAAGGTGACCTTGAGGGTTGGGGAAAAGACGGCTCTCCGGAAGAGGTCCACTGATGATCCGGAAGCTTACAGCCTCTATCTCAAGGGGCTCTATTTCTACGCCAGGCCGAGTCCTGAATCCTACAACAAGGCTCTGGATTTGTTCCAGGCAGCCATCGCCAAAGACCCGAATTTCGCCCTGGCCTATGCGGGCATGGCCAACATTTTCGGTGGCCTGGGCGTCTTGAATTTATCCCCCCCAGCGGAGATGTGGCCGAAGGCCAAAGCCGCCCTCCAGAAAGCCCTTTCTCTGGATGAAGACCTGGCCGAGGCCCACTCCGTCGCCGCCATGCTGGCGCTCTGGTATGAGTGGGATTGGGAGGCCGCCGGCCGAAGCTTCGATCGGGCGCTCTCTCTCAATCCGGGAGACGCCATGTCCCATGGGCAGCGCAGCTTGTTCTGTTTAAACAGGAAAAAGTATGACGAGGCCATCCGGGAAATCAAAAAAGCAATGGAACTCGACCCGATCATGCCCATTTATCATGCCTGGTCGGTCTGCATACATTGGTCCGTAAGAAAACCCGATGAGGCCCTCGAGGAATTCGCCAGGGCTCTGGAGATCGATCCGAATCTCGGGCTGGCCTATTTTCATGCCGCGATGGCCTATACTCTGAAGGGACTCTTGGATGAAGCCCTGAAGTTTTTTGAGAAAGCGCGAAAACTTGTCGTCTTCCCAGGCTGGGGGGAGGTAATGACCGGGCTGATCTATCTCAGAAGGGGGGATCGCGAAAAGGCGGAGCTCATCCTCAAGGAGATGATCGAAAACAGGAAAAAGATCAAGAATCTCTCGCCTACGTGCATCGCCTGGCTGGCCGGGCAACTGGGGAAGCTCGATCTGGCCTTCGAATTCCTGGACAAGGCCTACGAGGAGCGCGACTCCTTGATGGTCTACCTCCATATCTATACCGAATTCTTTTCCCCCGCGATATCAGCCGACCCGCGGTTCAAAGACCTCCTGGCAAGAATGAACCTCGATGTTTAATCCTTATTAAAGATGAAATCAAAAGAAGTTGATGAATATATAAAAAAACAAAAATCTCCACAAAAGGAGATTCTCAAGAGAGTCCGAAAGCTTATTCAGAAAACGTTTCCAGGCTGCGATGAAAAGATGACTTGGGGCGTCCCAGTCTTCGCAGGAGGTAAATTCTACATGGCTGCACTAAAAAATCGCGTCCATGTCGGCTTTACTATTAATGGATTAAGTAAAAAGGAAATAGGCTTGTTTGAAGGAAGCGGAAAAACCATGAGGCACATAAAAATTCCTTCATTGGCAAGCCTTGATGAGAAAAAACTTACGAATCTAACAGAGATGGTTGGCAAGCTTGGAGAATCTCGGGGAGGGAGAGACTGAGATTCCGCCTGACATCCTCAAAGCCATTAAGGCGAATAAAAAGACCTGGAAGAACTTTCAGACACTATCGCCTTCATATATTCGGATACGCATCGGCTTTATAGAAGGGGCCCGCAACCGCCCCCAGGAGTTCAAGAAACGCCTCCGATACTTCATTGAAATGACGGAGAAGAACAAACAGTTTGGGTTTGGCGGCATCGAGAAGTATTATTGAAGCCTTTACGGGTGCCGGGAAATAGCCTATGATATTGGGTCGAATTTATTTCCTGAAGACTGGAGGTTCAGGTGGCAATCATACTCGATGGTAAAAGCTTAACGGTCGAAAAGCTCACTCAAATCGCTCGGCATAACGAAAAAGTCGAGCTTCATCCGGAATCGCTGGAGAAGATCAAGCAGTGCCGGACCATGCTTGAGGAAAAACTCAAGGCCCGCGAGATCATGTACGGAACGAACACCGGCATCGGCGAATTCTCCGAAATCGTTCTCACCGACGATCAGGTAAAGGAATTCCAGAAATACCTCATTTACAACCATGCCGCCGGGATCGGCGACCCGGCCCCTATCGAACACGTCAGGGGCGCTATGGCCAGCCGGATTAACGTCCATGCGAAGGGCCGGTCTGGATGTCGTCCCGAGATCACCATGACCTACCTGGAGATGCTCAACAAGGGAGTGACGCCTGTTGTATGTACGAAAGGTTCGGTGGGCGCATGCGGCGACCTCGCCCCAATGTCTCAAATCGCCTTGTTGCTCATGGGCGAAGGCGAAGCGTTCTATAAAGGCGAGAGACTTCCCGGCCGGGTTGCTCTGGAACGCGCGAGAATCCCTATCCCCGGTCTGCATGCACGCGACGGGCTAGCCGCCATCAACGGCTCCAATCTGATCACGGCCATAAGCTCGCTCCAGCTTTACGACATCAACCGCTGGCTGAAACAGGCCGAGATCGCTTGTGCCATGACCCTCGAGGCCCTGCTCGCCAACCTCAAGCCCTACGACATCCGGCTGCATAAGGAACGCGGTTTTGCGGGCGCCATCCGATCGGCACAGGCTATCATGAAATGTATTGAGGGCAGCGACCTCAAGGCCGGGAAAATCAAAACTAAGGTCCAGGACGCCTATTCCATGCGCTCCTCGCCACAGGTCATCGGCGCGGCCCACGACGCAGTGGCCCATGCCCGCAGGCAGGTTGAGACCGAGCTCAACGGCGTTGCCGACAACCCGATTTACCTCCATGAATATAAGCTGACCTTGACGGGCGCCAACTTCCAGGGTTCGCCGATCTCTCTGCCCATGGATATGGTCGGAGCGGCCGTCACCATGGTCTGCGTGTTATCTGAGCGGAGGCTCAACCGCTTAACCAACCCGGCCCTGAGCGTCGGGCTGCCGGCTTTTCTGACCAAAGGCGCCGGCATGTATTCGGGCATGATGCTCAGCCAATATACGGCCGACATGATGATCGTCGAGCAGAGAATTTTGTCCGCGCCAGCCTCGACGATGTCCATTCCGGCCGCGGCCGACCAGGAAGACTTCGTCTCCATGGGCATGAACACGGCCCTCAAAAACATCCAGATCCTGGACAACGCCTACGGGATCATCGGCATTGAACTCATGGCGGCCGCCCAGGGGCTCGATTTCCGCGAATTCACCCCCGGCAAAGGGGTCCAGGCCGCTAAAGCGGTCATCCGCAAGCACGTCGCCCACCTCGAAGAGGACCGGCCGCTTTATCCAGACCACAACTTGATGAAAGAGCTGGTCAAATCCTGCGAGATTCTGGAGGCTGTCGAAAAATCGGTCGGAAGCCTAGAATAAATAACGGTGGTATCGCCGATTCTTCAATCGAACTCTATTTCGAAACCGTTATCGTCGCCTCTGCAACCTTGGACGGATCGCTCTCGGACAACGCCCTGAGAGTCACTTTCGCCGAGGGGGAGCTTCCGTCCTCTTGCGACACATACACTGTTGCCTGTTGAGTTCCGCCAAACTTGACGGCGGCCAGAGCGTTGAGGAATTGGGCTCTCCAACCTTTTCCATCCACTGATACAGAAAAACGATAGACATCATAATTTAGGGACGCGGCAGCGCTCGCACCTGACGGATGCAAAGCCGGATCTGTTTCCGCGGATGTGCCGGTATTCTTTAGGGTAAAAATGACCGGAGTGTTTGGTGTCTGAACCTTTAGCCTCGTCTGGCCGAAAAGCTCGACGCCCCTATTCTGCGGACCCGACCCGTCTAGAGACCGGACAGCCAGTGTGTAAGAATGAATTCCCTCCTTTTCTTTTTTGAGATCGATCACGTAGAAATGGAGCCGGTTGGAAGTGTCTTCCCACTCGTATGGACTACCCGAGTCGACTCCGGCGTGGAAGAGCGCGTCGTTGAGCTGCCGGTAGTCGGCAATCGTCCGCATCACCTTTTCTCCGTTGGGCTTGATGTAGTCCGCCATGTTAATGTCTTCGGGATGGGCATCGATGACCCAGATGTAACTGTTGAAGGAGTTGGGGCCGCCGTTCCTGCCTCGCAGGCTGTCTTTGTTCTTGGCGATAAGGACCCCGTTGTCGGGAGTGAAGGAGTCGTAGCCAATCCGCTGGACGACTTCGAGCGTATAGAAGTTGTAGTCGGGAGTTCCCGAAGACAGAGGATTCGCGGCCGGGTCGTCCGGGGGGGTTCGGTCGCCGGGGGCTGGTCCATCGAGCCTGACGTGAATGCCGGCGAAGGTGCCCGGAAGCGGATCCACGGCCCGCGCCGTGACGTCGGCCACCGCCAGCCCGGATTTGGCCAGTCCGACTCTATTTAATCTCAGGAGCTGGGACTCGGAAATGAATTTGTCCTCCAGGCGGTTTCGAACCATCAGCCCGGCAGGCATCGCCGCACCCTGAGTCGGCGGAACCACCCAGCGTTTATGAGGTCCGCCCGGCCCGTTAAAGCAGCCGCGGTCCATCATGTCCCAAGGACCGGCGGCGACTCTCCGATAAGGCTTGACATAAGGGTTGTTGTTGAGGTCGGGCAGGCGGAACGCGAAATGCCCGAGCTCGTGGGTGATCGTACCGGAGTTTTCGCCCTGCCGCATCGAGGACAATCCCCATTGCTGCGAGCCGGCCAGCCAGCTCGTCCATTCCACATACCGGGTCGGGATCCAGCGGGGCTTCGCGGGATTGGGGTTGCCCCATTCAGGCGGGATGTCTTCCCTGGTGTTGAATTTCATCTCGCCGAACTCTTGCCAGACACCCGTCTCATCATAGCTTGCGTAGAGGCGAAGGATGGCGTCATAGTTTTTGCGGACATCCTTCCCGAAGGCGGCCGTCCAGACGGCGTCGCAATCCTGCTCCATGCGGCCATCCGCTCGGCTTCCGTCGGGAGTCGATTCGCTCTGGCCGTACTCGTTGAGGCCGTAGCCCCATCTGGGTTTCGGCATACGGTACGGGCCGAAAACCTCGACCTCGGTGATGCCGAACTTTCCTCTGGACTGCTCCATCCAATACCCGTTAATCGTCTGACCGTGATTGATCTGGCCAGGCTTCATGAAAAAGTCGGCGTAGAACCGGGAGACTTTTTCCCGGGGGATGGCATCGATTTGAGGATTTCCAAAAGGGTCCGATGCCCTGGGGAGAGTGATCACAAAAGGCTGATCAGGAAAGTCGATGGCGACAACCGCCAGGCGAAATCCCCGTTCCGGCTTGAGCGACGGGTCCGCCCAACGGCGGCCCGGAATAGGACGATAATCATTCCAGGTCATGAGGTCCTGGTCCTGGATTTTTTGGGGATCGATCGGGGCTACGGATGCGCTTTGCCTTTGTCCCGGGTTTCCTGCCACTCCGATCAAGAGAATGAAGCAGAGACAGGCAAGGCCCGGGATCGATGAGAGCCATTTTCTCAGGACACTGCAAAAATAATTAGAAAAGAGATTCGTGTATTTTTTTTGTTCGCCCATGGTTTATCCTTCGGCCGATTATAGAACAAGCCAAAAACCAGAGTCAAAATGCCGCCGCTGCGCGAAAAGCTTAAGTGCAGGTTCGGATGCTTCTCGGCTCAAATCATCGGCTTCTTTCTATGCTATAATGTTTTGGATGGACGCTTACCTGACAGCGGAAGCGCGGCGCGCACTCGCGGCCTTCGGCGCGTTGTCTCCAAAGCCCGATCTTTCGGGATTCCTGCTCGGGCACAAGCGTGGACACAGGTTTATCGTCGAGAACATCTTTCCTCTGCCGAAAGGATTCCGGCCAACCCTTGAACATTATTACAGTCTCGACAGACTCCTGGACGGGAAAATCATCGGGTTCTTTGCTTTTCCCCCGACCGCTGTGCCCAAGTCGGACCTGTTGCAGCCTTTTGCCTGTGGAAAGCTTCTTTTGGGCGTCCGCGTCGATAAAAAGCGCAACCTGCATTATGAATCTTTTGTCATCGATTACGACGGCCGGTTCAAGGCGAAGCCGGTCGGATTACGGACATGATTTTATCTATAGATAAAGGGCGGCCATGACCGATTTTCTGAACGAGGATCAAAAAAAATATCTGCTCGGGCTGGCCAGGCAAGCCATAGAGACTAAGCTCAAGACGGGCAGAACCCTCCAGGATAAAACCGAGGACCAAGTCCTGCTCAGCAAACGCGGCGCGTTTGTCACCCTGAAGGTGGATGCCGAGCTGCGCGGCTGCATCGGCTATCCCCTGCCCTATAAGCCCTTGGCTGAAACAGTCATCGAAATGGCTATCGCCGCTGCCACCCAGGACTACCGGTTTCCGCACCTTGAAGAAGAAGAGCTGGGCAGGCTCAAAATCGAAATCTCGGTGCTGACTTTGCCCCACCGCATCAACGATGTCCACGAAATCGAGGTTGGAAGGCACGGCATCATTATCAGCAAGGGATACAACAAAGGGCTTCTTCTTCCCCAAGTGCCGCTTGAATACAACTGGGACCGTGAAACATACTTGCGCCACGGCTGCCTGAAGGCTGGTCTGGACGAGAACGAATGGAAAAAACAGGTCCAGATCGAGACCTTTGAGGCTCAGGTTTTTTCGGAGGAATAGAGGAGAAAATCGGTGAGAATCCGCAGGCTCCCCTGGATCGCTTTTTGCCTGGTCTTTTTCATTCAGGCCCAGACGCCCGGCCAAGTGTCGAAGATCTCCTCCGGCCTTCAGAAGTCCCTCGGTCCGGCTTTCAAGAATGGCGAAACGCAAGCGGTATGGGTTTATCTTCGCGATAAGGACGAATCCAACCCCGTCACGCTGAAACGGTCACTCACCGATACTATGCGCAATCTCAAGGCGCACTGTCTCTGGCGGCGAGCCAAAGTCAGGGCCCGCACCAAATTGGTCGATTTCGAAGACCTTCCGCTCTCTGCGCTTTACACGGAACAGGTCAAAGCCATCGCCACGAGAGTCAGGGCCGTGTCGCGCTGGCTCAACGCGATCAGCGTCGAAGCTACGCCGGAACAAGTCCTCGAACTCGCCGCGCTCGATTGCGTCACGGCGCTGGATATCGTCAAGAGCTTCAAAAGAGACGGTGGAACGCCCGAGGCGCCCTTGGCGTCCGAGACAGCCACCGCTCCGCCCAACCCCCTCTACGGAAACTCATATTCGCAGCTCAACCAGATCCAGGTGCCTCTTCTTCATGAACAAGGACTGAGTGGGCATGGGGTGCTCGTCTGCCTGTTGGATGTCGGATTCCGCAAGAGCCACGAAATTTTTCGCTTGGCTCATCTCGTTGCCGAATGGGATTTCGTCAACGGCGACGGCGATGTCTCCCAGAATCTTTCCGACTCGAATGACTATTCCGACGACCACGGCACAGCCACCTGGTCTCTTCTCGGGGGGTTTAAAATCGGAGAGCTCATCGGGCCGGCGTTCGGGGCAGATTTCATCCTGGGCAAAACGGAAACTTCAAATTTCGAAAGGCCGATCGAAGAAGACTGGTGGGAGGCGGGGATCGAATGGGCTGAATCCCTGGGAGCCGAAGTCGTGTCCTCCTCCCTCGGCTACACGGACTGGTACGAATTCAAGGATATGGACGGCAAGACGGCCGTCACGACGCGTGCGGCCAACCGGGCGACAAGCCTGGGGGTCGTCGTCGTCAACGCCGCAGGAAATGAACGCGGAAACGCCTGGGGACATATCATCGCCCCCGCCGACGGCTTTGATGTCATCGCGGCGGGCGCCGTGGATTCGTCGGGCAAAATTGCTTCCTTCAGCTCGCCAGGTCCGACGTATGACGGGAGGATCAAGCCCGAAGTCTGCGCCCTGGGTGTCAGCGATTGGCTGGCGGCCAACAGACGGGATCAGAGCGATTATTACACGAGGGGTAGCGGGACGTCATTCGCCACGCCCCTGGTGGCTGGAGTCGTTGCCCTTCTCCTCGAAGCCCACAGGGATTGGACGCCGAAGCAAGTCCGGGCAGCCCTGATGAATACGGCCAGCAACGCCGCCTCACCGAACAATAATTATGGCTGGGGGATCGTCAATGCGGCCGCGGCCGCGAATGCCAGCCCGGCCGGCGTTTCGAATCGTCGAAGATAGAAAGCTTTATCCGCTCCGGGGATTATTTAAGTTTCTTCTTAGCCGCCGCCAGTTCTTGCTTGGCCTCGTCCTTGTAGGCTGCGTCTTTTGAAGACGCCTCATTCAGGTCGAGACATTTCTGGAATTCCTGCGCGGCCAGGTCATATTTTTTGAGAGACACGTACGTCCGGCCGAGCTCCAGGTGATGGTTGATGTAGTCCGGCTTCAAGTCAGAGGCTTTTTTCAGCGCTTTTTCCGAATCCTCGAAGGATCCTTTGGGAATCGAACCGAAGAGAATGCTCCCGAATAGACGCTGCGCGCCCCCGATCTCGGCCATCCTCCGCTGCCAGCGCCCCAGAGCATGATGAGCCAGGTCGTTATTGGGATCGAGCTCGATGGCCTTATCAATTTCGGTTTTGATCTCCTTGGACATATTGACCTGGTCCTTTTTCCCCAGCATCAGGGCATACATGCCCAGCGCCGCAGACAGATAAAAGTGCCCCCAGGTGTCGTTGGGATTCGCCGCGACGGCTTTGCGGCCGTAGATTTGGGCATTCTTATAGAACTCTTGCTGACGCTTCTCGAAATCCTTTTCCTTGGGGCTGACCAGGTCGCCGACATCGACATAGCTCCGGGAGAGCTTCCAGAGCGCTTCGTAGTTTTTGGGGTCGAGCTTGACGGCGGCCAGATACGCTTCCAGGGCCTCCTTGTCCTTATGCTGCGTATAAAAATCGTCCGCTTGCTTCAGGTGCTCCCCGGCCGTTTGAGCGAGGCCGACCAGAGCTACACCGGCAAAAAGGACGCATAAAAGGATGATTCGAGTTATTGATTTGGCCATTTTTCCCTCCAATCCAGGAATGTGGATTCTAATTATCGTTTTTTGAGGAAAAAGTCAAGGAGACAATCTTCCAAGGAGCATCGGGCGATGTATCTACAAGGGAGACAATTTTGAAACCTTAGGAGGTGTATCTATCAGGAATAAGGAGGTAACATTTCATAAACCTCAGCCCTCTTTTATCGTATAATCTAAGGAGCGGAGGTCATTCCCATGCAGGACCATATAAAAGTTATCGGCATCCTATGGATTATTTTTGGCTGCCTGAGTTTGTTCGGGGCCCTCGTTCTCTTCACGATCCTATTCGGGGTATCATTCATTCCCGATATGGGAGAGATTGCCCCGGGCATTTTAAGGATTATCGGTTTTACGCTCAGCTCGTTCCTGGCCATCCTCGGCCTGCCAAAAATCATCGGCGGGATTGGGCTTCTCAAAAGGCAAGAATGGGGGAGAATCCTTATTTTGGTTGTCTCTTTCCTGAGCCTCATCAGCATCCCCTTTGGGACGGCGCTCGGGATCTATTCGATGATCATTCTCTTCAACCGCGAAACCATCAAGCTCTTCAATCCCCAGGCTCCGGGTAAATAAAAACGCCCTGATTACTTCCCGAAATAATCATCCACCTCGCGGTCGAACTCGACCATGAGCGTTTCGAGCCTGAGGCGTTCGGACTCCATTTCTTCGTCCGTCAATCCCGGGCGAATATCCACCGGCCTTCCGTAAACGGCAACCACTTTGGAAAAGGGATGGAACATCAGGAAACGGTCCCAACTCTTCAGCACTTTTTTCCTGGATGTGGAAAAACTAAAGGGAACGAGCGTCGCGCCGGTCTCGGCGGCCAATTTGATGCAGCCGAGCTTCAATTTGCGATCAGGTCCTCTGGGACCGTCGGGGACAATGATCACTTCGCCCCCGGCTTGAAGCTCTTTCTTCATCTCCAGCCAGGCTTCCTTCACGACGTGGGACCCGGATCCGCGCAATATTTTATAGCCCCAGCCGTCCATGATCCGGGCAGGGATTTCGCCGTCTTTGGACGGACTGACGAGGGGCATGATGCCACGCTTCCGGAAAAAATAAGGGACGATGAAAATCTTGCCGTGCCAGACAAGGAAGATCACCGGCTTCCGCCCTTCTCGCAGGGCTAGATAATCCTCTTCGCCGACGATTTTCATCCGCGTCGACTTCGACCAGAGCCAGATCACAGCCTTGCCGAAAGCCCCGATAAAACGCCAGCGAAGTCTTTCCCCGAACGACATCGCCAGAATCATATCTGAAATCGAGCCCCCAGTAAACCCGTCCTGTCTTTGGTTTCCGCTTACGAGCGCGGCTTTTTCATGAGGTCTATCGCGAGTCCGATGAAAAAGCCTAACAGGCTGAGGCCGAGGCCATAGGGGACGGAAAAAGGCCAAGTCGGAAGGTTGAGGGACAGGACATTTATAGCGACTAAAAAGCTCAGGACGGCAAATCCCGCCCCAAGGCAAAGGCTTAGCAGGCCGGCCAGAGGCAGGCGTTTTTTTAAAAAAATCATGGCCAGACCAGGGACAAAGAAACCTTCGGCCAGAATTTCGGACGACAGCCCGAGTGTTTTGAGGATGCTCTGAAACCGCGTCGCCACGAGAAAGGCGACGCCTCCAACCAGGATCGTGGCCAGCCGGCTGACAAGGACGGCTCTCTCCCTCGGAGAAGAGAAAAGCTGTTCATAAACATCCCGGGTTAAGGCTAGCGCTCCCGTGTTGATGGCGGTGTCCATCGTTGAGAGAATCGCCGAGACGACGGCGACAAACAGAATCCCGCCAAAAAAGACGCCGACTTTTGAGGCGATGATTTCGGAAACCAGGGGCTTGGAGAGAAGCTGTCCGGAGAAAAGAGTAAGGGAGAAGATTCCGACGAGCACGACCAATCCATAAAGAAGAAAAAGCGTCGCGGCCGTAGCGGACAACCCTCGCCGAGCCCCTCGGAGAGTCCGCGCCGCCAGGATCCGCTGCAGGGCAATCGGCGAGATCGTCCAGGCCATTGTGAAAGATAGAGCGATTAGAAAATTCTCGCGGATATTGAGGAAAAAATCAAAATAGCCGCGCTTGCCCAGCGTCCCGGCGAGGGCGGAGATCTCGCTGAAGGATGTGCGGCCGGCCAAGAAAGCGAAGAGGCCGATGATGCCGGCAGCGAGGAGAAAGAATTGGACGCAATCCGTCACGACGACCGAGCGGAGGCCCCCGAAGACCGAGTAAAGGAGCACGACGGCCGTCCCCAGCACCAGGCTCCAAAAATAGGACAGGCCGAGAAAAGCAACCAGGAAACTCCCCAGAGCGACCATTTGCGAAGCGGCGAGCACAGCCATGTACCAGATAATGAGGACGGATGATAGATAGCGCACGGCCCGGCCGTAGCGGAGCTCGACGAGGTCGGGCAAGGTCAAGATGGAAAGCCGGTAGAGAGGCCCGGCCAGAAAAACGGCCAGGATAAGCACTGTGGCCACGGCCGGAAGCCCGATCAGCCAAAAAGAGCTGAGGCCGGACTTCCAGGCTTCGTCGGTGGAAACGAGAATGGATGTCCCGCCGAACCAGGCCGCGGTCAGCGACAAGTAGATCAAACCGGCAGAAAGCTTTCTCGAAGCCAGGAAAAAGTCCTCCAAGCTCCTCATCCTCCGGGAAAAGCCGATCCCGGCCAGAAGGATCAGGGCGAAATAAGCGAACAGAAAGAGGAAAAATTGCGATTTCATCCAGTCGTATATACCAGATAGCCCAGCTAAAAGAAAGAGGAACGACCCGTTCATCGTGCCCGACGGGTCCTGTCCCGGTTCACCCCCGGCGTCCCTCGCGGACCCTCTTGTAAGAATGTAGAAAGCTGATTCCATGGCACCAAGCGCTCGGGCCGGCGGGGGGCCCCCGAACCGTGCCACCCGTCGGGCCTCCCTATTGCCGATTCAAGAAAACGGCGGTCTAGATGGCAAATACCCCTTTTATGCTATAATCCTTCCCAAAAACATGAAAAAAGCGCTAATCTCTCTGGCGGCTGCGGCATGCCTGTCCGTATCTGCCCCACAAGTCTCTCCGCACGATGTCATCGCCAAGGTCGAACAGACGCTTTCCTCGATCCAGTCCTTTCAGGCTGATTTCGTCCAGACTTTCTACGCCACGACCGTTTCCAAGCCGCTCAGTGAAAAGGGCCGGGTTTACATGAAAAAGCCCGACTTGATGAGATGGGAATATAAGGATCCGGAAGAAAAGCTGATTGTCTTCAAAGAAGGAATCCTGCTGACGTACATGCCCGAGGACAAGCAGCTTTACAGGCAAAAACTCGCCCCGGAGCAGTATGAAACGGAAATCCTGGCCCTCCTCGTCGGAAAAGGGCATCTCATGGCCAAATACGAAATCGAGTCGAGCCCCTTCCCCGGAGAGGGCAAGAATGTTTCCCAGCTCAAATTGACACCCCGGGAAGAAGGCGAATATACGTATATCCTTCTTGAGGTCGATCGTACGTCCTGGCTTATCCGGAGGGCGATTTTTTTTGATTGGGCCGGCAACAAAAACGAGTTTGCTTTCGAGAATATGAAGACCAACGCCCGACTCCCGGAAAACCTTTTTGAAGTCCGAGTGCCCCGGGATTGCGAAATCATCGACGACGCGGCGCCCCGGAAAAAATAAAACCTTTTCCGCCCGCTTCCGTATAAGTCTCTGAGGACAAAATGAGTCCTTCATGTATGAAGATCAAGAACTCGTTCGGCGAGCGCTTAAAGGAGACCGGGGAGCTTTCGAGATGATCGTCGTAAGATACGAACAGCCGATCCTGAACTACATCGGACGCATGGTCGGCGAGCGGCAGGCGGCCCTGGATTTCAGCCAGGAGGTTTTCCTCAAGGTATTTGCGTCTCTCGACTCCTACCGGCCGTTGTACAAATTCAGCACCTGGCTGTTCAGGATCGCGTCAAACACGGTCATCGACTATTGGCGAAAGAAAAAGGTCCCTACCCTATCGCTGGACCAGCCGCTCGATGACACCGAGGATTTCGCAAAGATCCAGGTTGCCGATGAAAATCCGTCCGTCGTCCGGAGATATGAATTGCATGAGCTCGGGAGAAAAATCGACGCCGCGCTGGATAAGCTTCCAGTGCCGCTCAGGGAACTATTCATCTGGAAGCACATCAACGGCCTCAGCTATGAAGAAATGGCCGAGATCAAAGGCCTGCCGTTGGGCACGATTAAAAATCGCGTCTTCCAGGCTAAAGAAACGCTCAAGGGGCTATTAGAGGAGCCGGAATGACCCACCTCAGCCTAGAGCAGCTCTACGCTTACTTGGAGGGAGATCTCTCGGCCCGGGAAAAACAGGATATCGAGGCCCATCTCTCCCTGTGCCCTGACTGCCGGAACGCCGCTGAAGAGCGCCGGCGGATCATACAGGCGGTCGAAACTCTGCCGGCGCTCGATGTTCCTCCCGATTTCGCCAAAGGGATTATGAATAGAATTTCCATGCTGCCCAAAAAAGCTAAGGTCACAGTGTTCGGATGGTTGGCCGCCGGGGCGGCGGGCTTCCTGGCTTTTACCGGGGCGCTGGCAGTCTTCGTCCTCGTCAGCGGCCAGAGCCTCTCCGGACTTTTCATTCGCTTGAATCACGGAATCTGGTCCTATATTAAGGATGCCGCATCCGCAACGGCTAAAATCGCCAAGTTCTTGATACTCGCTTTTAAAATCGCTTGGGAATTCCTCGGAGGAATCCTGGAAGGCTTGGGAAAATTTGCGTCTTTGATCAGCCCGGAAGCGCAGGTCATATTTATCTGCTCCTTGCTCCTCCTCGTTTTTGGCGCGGCTATCCTGTGGAGGAGGAGGCTTATTCTGGAGAAACACCATGAAAAATAAGTTTGCCTTTCTGAGTATTTTTCTCATTTTTCTGGGAGGAGTCCTTCCCCTGGCTGGGCAGCACAAAGAAGGGGATCGATTTGGCTACAAGGATACGATCATCGTCGCTGCCGGCGAAACCAGGGAAAACGTCATCACCCTGGGAGGGGATATCACGGTCGAAGGCAAAGTCAACAAGAACGTCGTGGCGATCGGCGGGACTATCACCATCAGCGGCGAAGTCGATGATTCCGTCGTCGGGATCGGAACCAAGATCTCCATCAAGTCGACAGCCGTGATCCATGGCGACCTTGTTGGCCTGGGGGGTATCCTCGAGAAAGAAGCCGGTTGCCGGGTTGACGGAGATACGGTCTTTTTCAGGACCTCCGAGATCACCGGCAAGTTTTTCAAGGAAGGCTTCAAAGGAATTTTCTCCCTCTCGCTGCTCCCCATCATCATCGTATTCAAGCTGCTCAATGTCTTCATCTGGTTTTTGCTCGCTCTGCTTGTCGCCGCGCTTTTTCCCCGGCAGGTCGCCCTGGCCTCCGACCAGGTCCGGCGTTCCTTCTGGTCGGTTTTTGGAACGGGGCTTCTGGCTCTCATTCTTTACACCATCTTTATCTTTATCTCCGCGGTTCTCTGTCTCATCCTGATCGGCATTCCCATTCTTCTCTTCCTGAGTGTGGCGGGGCTCCTCGTCAAAATCTTCGGGCGGGTCGTCATCTTCTATTTCTTCGGCGAAAGTTTGGCCAAAGCGTTCAACCGGCAGAACCCGTCCGCGCTGGGCGCCTCGCTGCTGGGATGGCTTCTGGTCAGCTTCATTAGTTTTATTCCGTTCATTGGATTCCTCTTTTCCCTCTGCCTGAGCATTATCGGCTGGGGCGTCGTCATCCGAACAAAATTCGGCACCAAGGAAAACGCGTTCCGGAGAGCCGCGAAGGCCTAGGAAGAGATGTTTTTCTGCCGACCACAAGAACGGAGACGTTTTTTAAAGCGCGAGCCCGATCCTGGGTCTAAACCCCGGCTTTACTTAAGAGCGGCTTTAACGCGCTCTGGCGTCATGGGGAGCTGGTAGAGGCGCGCCCCGACCGCATCATAAATCGCGTTGGCTATGACGGCGCCCATGTTGACGATTGGCGGCTCGCCGCCTCCCGCGATCGGAACCTCCGGCGAATCCAGAAGTACCGACTCGATCTTGGGCAACCAGGAAAAACGGGGTATCTGGTAGGTATCAAAATTGAGGTCTTTGACTTCCCTGCCCTTGAAGCGGACTTCCTCTGTCAGGCAGTAACCCAGACCCATCATAATGCAGCCTTCGATCTGTAGCTTGGCTCCCTCGGGATTGACGGCGATGCCCATATCTTGGGCACAGACGACGCGCTTGACCTGAACCTTGCCTGTCGCTTTATCGACCGCGACTTCGGCCATGGTCGCCAGATACGTCCCCAGGTAGTCGGCGCAGGCGGCACCGAAACCCCGGCCGCTCGGCGCTTTGGCCGGCTTCCAGCCGAAGGCATCGGCTGCGGCCTTGAGAATCCTCTGCATTCTGGCATTGTTCAGGTTCTTCATCCGGAATTCAACAGGGTCAATGCCCGCTTTCGCCGCCATAATATCGATTTGCGATTCGCGGGCGAACACGTTTGAATTGCTGGCCGGTGCGCGCCAGGCTCCGACGGAGAAAGGATGGGCCGACGTTCCACCGCCGCCCCTGCCGCCGCCCCACTCCCCCCGCACGACCGTGCGGTGATGGGGGATATTATAGAACTGCTGGGAGCTTCGCTCGCCGGCGTAGAAGACTTCATAATCCCAAAAGACAATCTGGCCGGAGCTCGAAATCCCGGATTTGATCTTGAGGACGGCCGCCGGCCGGAACGTGTCGTAAAAAAATTCATCCGGCCTGCTCCAAGCGACCTGGACCGGTTTTCCGGCGATCTTCGACAGCCGTGCAGCCTGAACGGCCTGGGTATTCCGCGACTTTCCTCCGAACCCCCCGCCGACGAATGGCGAAATCACATGGACATTCTGGCTGGGAATCCCGATGGCCGCGGCCACTTCGTCTTTGAGACCGAAAGGGGTCTGGGACGAAGCCCAGACCGTCGCCTTGTCCCCCTGGACATGGGCGAGAGCCGTATGGGTTTCCATCGTCGCATGCGCGACGTAGCTGTTGAAGTAGGTCTCATCGAAACTCACTTGGGCCAGCCTGGCTCCTTCTTCAAGATTCCCGCCCTGGGCGACGGTCCGTCCCTGGGCAGGATTTTTGAGAAGATAGTCGAAGATCGACTTATCATCGACATTGACGTCGGGCAAGTCATACTGGGTCTTGATCAGCCCCATGGCACGGGCCGCTTCGTCGGGAAGCTCGTGGAGGACGGCGATGAGATCGCCATCCTGTACCACCCGGGCCCCGCTGACCTTATCGGCCGCGGACGTGTCCAGGTCTTTGAGCTTCGCCCCGTGGGCCGGAGGCCGCAGGATCTTTCCATAGAGCATGCCGGGAAGGCGCATATCGCCCGCGTACCTGGCTTTTCCCGTAACTTTATCCAAAGCGTCGCGGCGCATCTGCGATTTGCCCATGACCTTCAGTTCGGCCGGAGGCTTGAGGGCCGGTTTCTGAACTAGGTGTCTGTCGATCTTTTGACCGCGAGCGAGCTCGGCATAGGTAACCCGCGATTGAGGCCGCGTTTTATCATAAATAGTCCCGTCTTTCGCTTCCAGGCGGTCAACGGAGACCTGAAGCTTTTCTGCGGCAAGCTCCTTGAGCACCTCTCGGGCCTCGGCGGCTGCAGCCCTAAGAGCGGGACCGAACGACCGAATCGTCTGCGATCCGAAGGTCCCCATATCGTAGGGACAGAGGTCGGTATCGCCCAAGATAATATCCACGGAGGATAATGGGACTTCGAGCTCTTCGGCCAACATTTGGGGCACAGCCGTGATAGCGCCTTGACCTTGTTCGATTTTCCCCGTAAAACACGTCACCCGGCCGTCCTCACCGATCTTCAAGAAAGCGTTGAAATCGGTGGGGAGGCTCGGACGTCCCCCTTGAACCCGCGCCGGCTCCTGAAAAGCAAGTTCCTCTCCGTAGGTGACAAAAATGACGATTCCTCCGCCGACCATTTTCATAAACTCTCGGCGGCTCAGGGACGAGGGTGGGCCCATTTCGTCCATAACGCGATCCGGACTCTGATTTTTTTTCATCTCTTCACCCCTTCTTTTATCCCTTGGGCGGCGGTCTGAATGGCCTGGATGACTCGAGTGTGCGATCCGCATCGGCAGAGATTGTCCTCCATGCCGTCGATGATCTCCTTAAAAGTCGGCCGCGGATTCTTGAGCAACAGCCCATAAGCCGTGAGAATCATCCCGGACGTGCAGAACCCGCACTGCATCGCATCGTGCTTGATGAACGCCTGCTGGAGCGGATGGAGGACTCCATCCTTGGCCAATCCTTCGATGGTCAGGACGTCTTTATCCTTGACGCTCTTGACAGGGGTCTGGCAGGAGCGGACGGCCTCATTGTTGACAAGCACCGTGCAGGCGCCGCAAAAGCCCTCGCCACAACTGAACTTCGTGCCGATCAAGCCGAGGTCAGTCCGCAGGATCCAGAGCAACATGCGGTCGCTGTCGACGGTCAGCTTGATTGGCTTCCCGTTCAGCTTGAATTGGATTGTTTCTCTCATGGCGTGCTCTCCCTCTCCGAGCGAGTCGGATGGAATCTTGAGGACGGGCTTCATAGCCGAACAGAAACCCCCGTCCCGAATCTCTATCCCATTCTTAAAAAGTATCACACGGGTTCGGAGTTGTCAAAACCGGATGGCCGAATTTGACAACGCGGACCCCAAGCGTCATATTAAAGGAGGAGCGAATGAATCACGAGGCCGCCGCATGTGTACGCCTGATCTTGACCTGACAGCGGGTGGCTTCATCATTCTACTCCGGGGGGAATCATGAAATTTAAAGTTTGGGTTTCGTTGGTGTGCACGATGGCGCTCGTTTCCTGCGCAACTTCTCAGACGGGCAAGCAAGTGAAGGTCTACGCGGAAGGCATGGCCCAGATGGTCGGCCAAGGCAACGAAGAAGTCACAAACAAGATCGCCTTCACCTGGAAATTCGGGCTTCTCGAACGTTGGGAAGCCGCCGATCCGAGTCCGGAGACGGTCCTCAAGAACAATTTCAAGAAGCACGGCTTTAGCAAGCAAGAAGCCCAGGACATCTTCGCGCCCAAGGGTGCCTACAAAGTGATGCTCTTTCAAAAGCTCGTCGGCAAATCGGAAGCGAGCACGGAGACCATGATGGACATGGGTCCGGTTGGCATGCACGAAAAAAGCGTCTCTCAAGAGCTCGCCTACATCCGGGTTGTCTTCAGGGATGGCAAGCTCGTCCACCAGCAAGTTTGGTAGGAATGATCTAACGCGGAGGGACTGGCGCCCCTAGATCTGCATGATCTCTTTTTCTTTGGCCGCGGCGGCATCCTCGATTTTTTTCGTATAGTCATCGGTGATTTTCTGGAGTTCGTCCAGGCCCTTAAACTTATCGTCCTCGGTAATCACCTTTTCTTTTTCGAGCTCCTCGACGAATTCCTTGCTTTCCCGGCGCATATTGCGGAGAGCCGTTTTTTCGTCCTCGAGCATTTTCTTGACTCTCTTCACGATCTCCCGCCGTCTCTCTTCATCCAGGGGCGGGATGGGGATCTTTAGGACTTTCCCGTCGTTGATCGGATTCAAGCCCAGGTCGGCGGCTTTGACGGCTTTGTCGATGGCCTCGAGAAGCGTCGCGTCATACGGCTGGACAGTGATCAGGCTCGGATCGGGCACGCCGATCTTGGCCATCTGAAGGATCGGCGTCAGGACGCCGTAGTACTCGGCCTTGATGTCCTCAAAGATGCTGATGTTGGCCCTTCCTGTCCGGAGCTTTCCCAGGTCTCTGCGGAAGTGTTCCAGGGAGGTCTTCATCTTTTTCTCAAGATCCTTCAAGACGTCTTTGACCATGGCTGGCCGCCTTAATAGACTTTGGTGCCGATGTCCTTGCCCAAGACCGCCCGCTTGATGTTGCCTTTTTTCTTCAGGTTGAAAACGATGATGGGCAGGTCGTTCTCTTTGCAGAGCGTGATGGCTGTCGTGTCCATGACTCTAAGAGAGCGCTTGATGAAGTCCATGTAGCGGATGGAATGGAATTTCTTGGCGGCTCTGTCCTTGAGCGGGTCCGCCGTATAAACGCCCTCTACGTTGGTGGCCTTGAGGATGACCTGGGCCTTGATTTCCAGGGCCCGCAGGGCGGCGGCCGTGTCGGTTGTGAAATACGGATTGCCGGTTCCTGCGCTGAAAATGACAATCCGGCCTTTCTCCAGGTGCCTGAGGACGCGTCTCCGGATAAACGGTTCGGCTACGGCCTTGACTTCGAGAGCCGAAATATGGCGGGTGATGACCCCCAATCTTTCCAGGGCATCCTGGAGGGCGATGCCGTTGATGACGGTCGCCAAAAGCCCCATCTGGTCGGCAGAAACCCTGTCTACGCCCCCGGCGGTGCCGCGATAACCGCGGAAGATGTTGCCGCCGCCGATGACAACACCGATCCGGACGCCCAGGTCATGGACGTCCTTGATTTCCTGGGCGATGGCCGCCGTTGTCCGGAAATCGATTCCATACTCGAGCTTGCCCAGGAGGGACTCACCCGAAAGCTTCAGCAGGACTCGCGAATAAGCTGGCTTAGGTTTGGCCATGGGCGTACGCTTATTTTCCTATCTCGAACCGGGCGAACCGGCTGATTCTCGTATTCTCCTTGAATTTGGCGATGAAAGAGGTCAGAAGATCCTTGATCCGCAATTTGTCATCCTTGATGAAGGGCTGCTCGAGCAAGCAGACCTCTTCGTAAAACTTGGCCAATTTCCCCTCAACGATCTTCTCCACGATCTGGGGCGGCTTCTTGGAATCCTTGAACTGCTCGCGGATGATGTCCTTTTCCTTCTCCACCTCGTCTGCCGGCACATCGGCGGGAGCGATATATTTCGGCCTGGCCGCCGCAATGTGCATGGAGATGTTCTTGACCAGGTCCTTGAACTCGTCATTGCGGGCTACAAAATCGGATTCACAGTTGATTTCAACGAGCACTCCGATTTTGCCGTTCATATGGATGTACGAGCCGACCAGCCCCTCGGAGGTCTCCCGGTGGGCTTTGTCCTTGGCCCGGGCGTATCCTTTTTTTCGGAGGATTTCGATGGCCTTTTCCGCATTGCCGCCGGCCTCCTCGAGGGCTTTCTTGCACTCCATCATGCCGATGCCCGTGCGTTCGCGTAACTCTTTAACTTGTTCGACTGTGATGTCCATTTTGTCTCCTTCGTCGGTACGGGGCTGGAACTGCTTCAGGCCGTTTCCTTCTCTCCGCCTGCCTTTCCGGCCGTGTCCGTCTTCATTTCCTCTCCCCCAGCTTCCTCCGCTTTTTTATCCTTGAGCATGCTTTTCTCGATCTTGCTTTTCTTGCCCTCGACGATCGCATCCGCCATTTTCGAGGTGAAGAGCTCGATAGCCCGGACGGCGTCATCATTGCCCGGGATCGGGTAATCGATGTCGTCGGGATTGCCGTTGGTATCGACGACAGCGACGATGGGAACACTCATTTTCTGCGCCTCAGAAATGGCGATTTCTTCATTCGAGGAGTCGATGACGAAGAGCACGCCAGGGACGCCCTCCATCGTCTTGATGCCCCCCAGGTTCTTGGAGAGCTTCCGGTAGACCTTTTCCATTTTGGACTGTTCTTTCTTGGACAGCAGGTCCCACCGTCCGTCCTCCCTCATCTCTTCCATCTCGACCAGCTTGTCGATGCTGCCCCGGACCACCTTGAAATTCGTCAGGAGGCCGCCCAGCCAGCGCTGGTTGACATAGCTCGATTCGCAGCGGGTCGCCGCGTCCTTGACGATATCCTGGGCCTGCTTTTTAGTGCCGACAAAGAGAACGGTCCTCCCGCTCTCGGCGATGTTTTTGACGAACTGCAGGGCTTCCTTGAAGACGCGGATCGTCTTCTGCAGGTCGATGATATAGATCCCGTTCCTCTGGCCGTAGATAAACTCCTTCATCTTTGGATTCCACCGTTTGGTTTGGTGGCCAAAATGAACCCCGGCTTCTAAAAGTTCTTTCATCGTTACTGAGACCAAGTGCGTTCCTCCGTTCAGGTTACCGTTTATGATATTGGGGGGCTTTGCGGGCACCGAGTAAGCCGTATTTTTTCCGCTCTTTGATACGGGCGTCTCGAGTCAAGAGGCCGGCCGACTTGAGCGTCGGCTTGAGCTCCCGGTTGAATTCGACCAGGGCCCGGGCGATTCCCAGCCGGATGGCTTCGGACTGGGCCCGGACACCGCCGCCCTCGACGCGCAGGAAGATGTCGAACTTGTTCTCGGTCTCGGTCAGCATGAGGGGCTGCCGGACGGTCAGCTTGTGGGAATCCAAATGAAAATAATCGGCGAACGGGCGCGCCTTTTTATTGACGAGCAGAGTGATTTCGCCCTTTCCGGTCCGGAGAAAAACCCGGGCTATGGACGATTTGCGTTTTCCTGTTCCGTAATACTGGATGAGACTCAAAAGATCCTCCTAAAACTTATATTCCTGCGGGTTCTGCGCCTGGTGCGGATGCTCAGGACCGCGATACACTTTGAGCTTCTTGTAGACGGCGCGGCCGAGCTTGTTTTTGGGAATCATCCCCCAAACCGCTTTTTTGATCACCTCTTCAGGCTTCTTGGCTAAAAGATCCTGGAGGACGTCCGTTCTCAGTCCTCCCGGGTATTGGGAATGCGAATAGTACTTTTTCTGCAAGAGCTTCTTGCCCGTGACGCTCACTTTCTCGGCGTTGACCACGATGACAAAATCGCCCGTATCAAGAAAATGGGTAAATCCAGGCTTATTTTTTCCGCGCAATAGGATCGCCACTTCAGTGGCCAGCCGTCCCAGAATCCTGCCTTCGGCATTGACGAGCCACCACTTCTTCTCAATTTCATCCTTTTTTGGGACAAAAGTCTTCATCCTCTGTGACCTCAAAATGGTAATTTTTAAACTTTCTCTAAGATAAGTTTAAGTTCAAATGATGCAATAAGATACTAAATATCGGCCTTCATGTCAACATCCGGCGGCTATCGGAAAGCGGGGGCCCTTTTTCGCTTGGTGAAAGCGAGGACCAGTCCGATGCCGACGAGGAAGCCGCCGATATGAGCGAACCAGGCGACACCGCCGCCCAGGCCGACGTTAAGGATCTGCATCAGGAACCAGAGTCCCAGGATGATCCCGGCTGGCAGCGGGACGATCCAGATCACAACGAGAGTGATCACCCGGGCGGCCGGATAGAGCATGAAATAAGCCCCCAGAACGCCGGCAATGGCGCCGCTGGCGCCGATCATGGGCACGGTGGAGTTGGGGTTGAAGGCGACATGGGTCAGGCTCGCGCTCAGCCCGCAGACAAGGTAGAACAAAATGAACCTGATAGGCCCGAGAAAATCCTCGACGTTGTTGCCGAAAATCCAGAGATAGAGCATGTTCCCGGCCAGGTGGAACAGGCCGCCATGAAGGAACATGGAGACAATCAAGGCCAGAATCGGAGATATCCGGGGGATGGGAACTCCCGGCAGCGTGTGCCAATGGGTGATCTCGTAGGGGATGGCCCCCATCTGGAGGACCGTGTATTGCAGGCCGTGAGGAGAGGCCAACTGCCAGAAAAAGACGAGGACGTTGAGAGAGATGAGAAAGATAGTGATAATAGGAAATCGCGAAGTGGGATTCTCGTCCCTCAGGGGAATAAACATCTAGAAAAAGCCGATATTCGGGATTAGCCCGTCTTTTTCAGTTCTTTCTCGAGCTTCAGGCGTTCCAGCTGCCGCTTCCTCATGTCCTCAAATTTTTCTCCATACCGGTCAGCTTCAGCCTTATAGCGGCCTTCCTTCTCGGGATAGAGGGCGGATTGGACGTTGATGTAGAGGATTTTCATATAAGCATAGGAATCGGGAAAGTTCGGGTCGATCTCGATGGCTTTGAGCAGGTATTTTTCAGATTCTGCTCCGGCCACCTCCCGCTCCGCCTGGCTCAGGAAGTTTTGGAGCTGGTAGGCTTTATTGAAGCGGTTCACACCCATCGTGTAGTATGTTTCGGCGCTGTTCGGCTCGAGCGCCAGCCGCTTCTGTTCATAAAACAGCGATTTATCAAATTTATCCTTATTGTCTGCGGTGACGAGATTGTCATAGTAGCTCGCCATGTAGGCGTAACCCTGGACGTTGTCCGGGTCAGTCTCGATCCTGCGGAGATACATGTCTATGGCTTTTTTCTTAAGTTCAGGCTTTTCGCCCGAATAGCGTTTGTAAAACTCGGCCACGACATAGTAATTATTCATATTGCCGGGCTCGAGGTCGACAATCCGCAGGTACATCTTTTCGGCTTCATCGAAGTTTCTCAACTTGTCGTACATGTCGCCCAGGGAATAGATGATGTCCTTGTTGCTAGGTTCGATCTGTAGCGCCTTGTTTAGGGATTCCAGAGCTTTGTCGGATAGCTCCTTGTTTTCGGGGGTGTCTTTGCCGGGGATAAACCGGGATTTATAGCTCTCCCCCAGGAAACGGTAAGCCTGGACAAGCGTGGGGTTATATTTGAGGGCGGCCTCATACTCTACGGCCGCTTTGGTGAATTTACTATCCTTGAAGAGCTGATTGGCTTTATTGAAATGGTAGTTTCCCTGCAGGTTGCTCAGGGTCAGCTTTTTGCAGCCCGAAAATACAAATATGATCGTGAGGGCGAGGGTCGCAGCAAGAAAAAGATGCGTCCGTTTCCGTAACATCCTGACCTCCTTGGACATCCAGTCCTCGATTGGGATAAGACTAAATTTATAATAGAATGGACGGGCAAAGTCAAGAAAAACGAAGGAGGCGTGCGGAGAACACGCTGTGCCACCCGTGCCATTCTTTATTCTTTGGTTGACCTGAGAATCAGCTTGATCGGAGTCCCCCAAAGGCCGAATTTTTCCCTGAGCATCTCCGCGAAATGCTTCTCATAGGCGGGGGCGAAGGATGCCTTTGGACCGGCGAACAGAAAAAATGTCGGCGGCAGGACGCCCGTTTGGGTCATGTATTTGATTTTGAACCGTTTCCCGGTTTTTGACAGGGGCAGATTCGCTTTGTGGACAGATGCTAGAAATTTGTTCAGGCTGGAGGTGCTGATTCGCTTCAGCCCGTTCTGGTAGACGGTCTCAGCCTCGTCGAGAATCAAGGCCACCCGTTTCCCCGTAAGGGCGGAAACGGCGAGAAAGGGCGCATAGCTCACGAAATCCATTCTTCCGAAGACGATGTCCTTGGCCTGCGCCAAAGAGCCGGCGTCCTCGCGAACGAGGTCCCACTTATTGAGGACGACGACAAGAGGCTTTCCCGACTCATAGGCCAAGCGGGCAATGGCCGCATCCTGGCGGGTGGGAAATTCTCCGGCATCCAGGACAAGGCAAATGACATCGGCCAGGGGGATGTTTTTCTTGGCCTTGATGACGCCAGCGCTCTCCCGCTTGTCCGAAACCCTGACTAGCTTCCGGATTCCCGCCGTGTCGATAAGGAGGAAAGGCTTGTTCCCTTTCCAGATCAGGACGTTCGAACTGTCCCTCGTCGTTCCTGGCGTCGAGCTGATGATGAACCTTTCTTCGCCACAAAGCCGGTTGGCCAATGATGATTTGCCGACATTGATCCTGCCCACAATGGCAATTTGGAGTGGCTTGAGTTTGCCGGATTCCACCTTGGGCGGCTCGTGCGGGAGCTTGTTGACGATAGCCTCCTCGAGTTCATCCAAGTTAATCTTGTGCTCGGCGGAGATAAAAAAGATTTGGCGTTCGCCCAGCCGGTAGGAATCCCCAGCGGCGAATCTCTGGGATTCCACGTCGATTTTATTGACGACGACCAGGAGGGGCTTCCCCGTTTTCTTCAAGGACCGGAAGAGCTCCTCTTCAGCAGGCAGGAGCTCCCTTTTTCCGTCAAGAAGAAAAAGAAGGAGATCCGCCGACCGGACCGCCTGCCAAGCTTTCTCCTTCACCTTGGCCGACAATGGTTCCGACGGAGAATCCAGAAATCCGCCGGTATCGACAAGCTCGAACGTCTTGCCCTGAAGCGTGCATTCCGCGGCCACGCTGTCGCGGGTCATTCCGGGAAGAGCGTGGACCAGCGCCTTCTTTTCCCCCAGCAGTTTGTTGAATAGCGTCGATTTCCCGGCATTGGGAAAACCCACGATGACCACCCGGGGCAGTCGTTCGGCGCGCTCGGTATTCATGGCTAAATAGACCGGAGTCCTCTACTCTTTGACGATCAGAGAATAATCCGGAAGAAAGGGATGGTCGAGGCTGATATGACCTCCCAGCGTTTCCTTCTCTTCGCCGTCGACCAGGATAAAGACCTTCTTGATGAGCTTGAAATTAAAGGCCAGGGAATTGACGATGGAGTAGACCGTCGAGATCTCAGCCGTCGACCCCGATGGATGTTTCTCGATCAGGTCCTTCGAAAAATCGACATACGCGACGCCTTCTTTAGTGATGAACAACTGGACCAGCTTCGTCTCAGCGGGAAGGGACGAGACCAATCCGGTCTTGGACCCTTTGATGAGCTCGGCCACAGTCTCTTCGGCTTCACGGACGGTTGAAGGATCCGAGGCGATCTCGCGATCCTCGGCGACGAGCCGGCCGTCTTCTTCGCGCAGAAAAAACAGTTTGACGGTCTTCATGGTCGTCGCCACGGGAGCCCCGCCGGAGACTGCGGGCCGGGGGATCTCGCCGGACTTTTTGATCCGCTCGCGGCCGGTATTCTTAAAGAAAATAACCAACAAGACAGCCAGGATGAAAAAAAGGATCAAAAAAAGAACCGTTTTTTTTCTGTCCATAGAACTGCATCCCTCAGGAGAAAAGCCTGGTGTATCTCTTCAAGCCCTGATAGAGGGCCTCGGCGATTTTCCTCTGGAATTCATCCTTGACCAGCTTCTGCTCTTCTTCGGGATTGGAGATGAACGCCACTTCAACCAGGACGGCCGGGCAGGCGACTCCGGTCAAGACTTTAAAACGAGCCTGCTTGATCCCCCTGTTCTCCGTTTTGAGGTCGGGATCCGCGGAAAGCTGCTGCTGGATGATCTCCGCCAGCTGGCTGCTCTGTTTGATATAGGCGGACTGGGCCATATCCCAGAGGATCATCTTGACCTCGTCCTTGTTTTCATCCTCGATGCGCTTCTCAAGTTCTGAGGAAGTATTCTCCATATAGGCCAGCTTGCGGGTCTCTTCATCCGAGGCGTCCAGGCTCATGAAGAAAGTTTCCGAACCCTGCGCTTTTTTTCGGAAGGAGCCGTTGGTATGAACGCTGATGAACAAGACGGCGTTATTATTATTGGCGATCGCCGAGCGGCTTTCGAGCGAAAGATCGATATCCTTATCCCTGGTCAGGACAACACGGTAGGGAAGATTCTGCTCAATGAGCGTTTTCAGCTTGAAGCTGATGGCCAGGGTGATATTTTTTTCGAGCGTTCCGAACCTGCCTTTGGCGCCTAAATCCAGGCCGCCGTGGCCCGGATCGATGACGATCGTCTTCATCTCCTTCGGGCCGGAAGCGCCAGCCGCCGACACGACGAAGACGAAACAGGTCAAAAGGAGGACCGTACGATATAGAATTCGCATCTTCTTCTTCGCTGTCATCATCATAAAAATTTTTGGAGGCGGCGGGAATCGAACCCGCGTCCGAAGACATTCAGCAGAAAGCCTCTACATGCTTATCCTCTTCCTGCATCTCGTTCCGCGGCGCCCGAAGAGGAAGGGCGCCGCCGAACCAGCCCCGAAGGTGTTTCGCGCGCCGGGCTCAGAGCCGGCCCGGTTGGCTATCCTGCTGGTCGGCGCTTCTCAAGCCCCGCAGGAGAGGGCCTGAGAAACGGCATGCCTAACTCTTAGGCAGCAACAGGCAGTGTTTCTGCACTTACTTGGGTCCACCGTTTTACGAGGTGGATGGAATCTCGACATGCGTCTTCTGCCTCATTATCTCCGTCGAAACCGTTCGCCCCCATGTCGTTTCTTCCACGAAAGATTATAAGACGAGTGGGGGAAAAATGCAATGTCTTGAGAACGGCGAATTTTCTGGGCTAGGCGTCCTAAGAGGCCGACGGCTTGGCAAATGCCCGCCACAAGAAGAAAACGGGGATGCCGACGAGGACGATGACCAATCCCGGCCAGGTGTAGCCCGGCTTGAAGAACAAAAGGTCGACGGCGATAGCGATGCAAATGATGACGTAGAGGGCCGGGACGACGGGATAGCCGAAGGCCTTGTACGGCCGCTCGGCCTGGGGCTTCTTTTTTCTGAGGATGAAAATACCGCTCACAGTCAGGCTGAAAAAGATGAGCCCCGCGAAAATGACATAATCCAGAAGGTTGCTGTAAGTCCCCGAAAGGCAGAGCAGGCTGGCCCAGATCCCCTGGACGATAAGGGCAACTCCCGGGACGGACTTCTTGTTCAGCCCGCCGACTTTTTTAAAGAACAGGCCATCGCGGGCCATGGCGTAATAGACGCGCGCTCCGGCCAGGATCAGGCCGTTGATACAGCCGAACGTCGAGATCATGATCAGGACGGCCATAATGACCTCGGCGGGGCCGCCGAAAATCACGGAAGCGGCGGCCGTCCCGACCCTGTCGCTCGGAGCAAACTGGATGGAGCGCAGGGGAAGAATCAAGATGTAGGCGACGTTGGCCAGACAATAGAAAAGGCTGACCAATCCCGTGCCGATCAAGAGGCAGAGGGGAATGGTCTTTTTGGGGTTGAGGACCTCGCCGGCAGCGTAGGTGATATCATACCAGGCATCGCTTGAGAATAACGACCCGACCATGGCCGCCCCAATGGCCGCCAGCACCATCAAGCCCGAAAGGGAGCTGAAAAGGACCGTTCCATCGGCCTGGACCCAGCTTCCCTTCCAGAAATTGGCGAAATTAGCTTTAATGGCCGGGGCGTTCGCCCCGATCGTAATACCGAGAAGGATGAGCCCGAGGAGGATGCCGATTTTGGTAACCGTAAAGAAGTTCTGAACGAGCTTTCCCGTATGGACGCCGCGCAAGTTGACATAGGTCAAAAAAGCCACGACGATAATGGCCAACAGCTGGGCGGCCGAGATTTTTAAGCCGAACAACGTCAGGAGGATATTCTTCTCGCCGACCCACGGCAAAAGGATGCCCGTAAATTTAGAAAATGCCACGGCCACCGCGGCGACCGTTCCAGTTTGGATCACCAGAAAAAGCGTCCAGCCGAAGAGAAATGCGATGAGCGGAGAGTAGGCTTCGCGCAAATAGACATACGTGCCTCCGGCATGGGGCATCATGCCGGCCAACTCGCCGTAGCTCAAGGCGCCGATCATCGTCACAAGGCCGGTGATTAACCAGACCACGACGAGCAGCCCGGGCGATCCCACCGTGCGGGCAATATCGGCGCTGACGATGAAGATCCCGGAGCCGATCATCGAGCCGATGACGATCATCGACGAATCGAAAAGGTTCAAATCACGCTTGAACTTGCGGACGTCACTGACGGTTGCCGGTTTCACAGCCGTTTCTTTCATGCCGCACCTCTTTTCTCACCCATTTGCGGAATTTTATATCATGAGAAAAAAGAAGAAGTCAAAGATTGAGCGAAGGGCCGAAGAGGCCGTGAATGAAAAGAAACTGGAAAATGCTTAGCCCTGCGGCAGTGATGGCTCTACAAGGATCACAAGGGAAGAGCCCTCAGACAAGCTCGGGGGATTGACCGCGAGGAAGGATTTCGCTAAGTTGATGAGGAGGAGAACGGGTATGAAATCCCTGGCCTATTGGCTAGGCCCAGCCTTGATATCGGTTTTGGTACTCGGAGGCCTGGCGGGACAGAAAGCCAAGAGAGGAACAGAACCGGGTCAATTCAACCTCGCTCCATCCGATATAGCCCAGGTCGCGGAAGTTATTTTTTCATCGGGGCTCTAAGCCGCGAAAAGATCGGGGTCAAGCCGGAGCCTGAACACCTGTATGTCTCCTTCAATCAGGCCAGGGACCGGTTTGCCCACGCCCTGGAGCAGAAAGGGGAATTCAGAATCACGGCCTTCATCTCCCTGGAAAACGCAATCCTAAATGATCAACAGTGCGGAACGGGAGATCACGATGGTGTCGCCGTTGTCCTGACGGCAATGAAGTGATAGATTCCAACTCCGCTTTAGGGGGCGAAGGCTTGCCTTTTGTCTTCGAGAAGTACAAGTTGATGGGCCCGTTCAGGCCGCTGGACGACCAATTGCAGAAGAGCGGCTTCGGTAACCCTTGAGGGCGCCTTCAATCAGGCGGTAGGCCGCCTTAAGCGAAACGCCGTCCTTGTCCCTCTCGCCGTAGGGGAGCGAGGCGATGCCGATCGCACCGGCTTTCGGGTGGCGGAACATTCGCTCGACGGCAGCGGCCAGCTCGGCGCTGGTCGGACCTTCGGGAACATTCAGGGAATGGCCGCGGACCTCGCTCGGGTCGAGCACATCCATATCGATATGGATATAGATCACGTCCGTCAGTCGGCTGAGCCTTTCCATCTCGCTGTCGATCTTCGAGGAGGTGCGGCGCAGGTCCTCCACGGACAGGAACGAAGCGTCCGAGCGGTCGAGAAGGTCCTGCTCGAGCGGGTCCACGTCGCGGAGCCCGCCGAAGGCGATGTACCTGGTAGGAAGCGCCGGGTCGAGCCCGACCTTGAGGCGGAGCCGCGTCAAGCACAGGCCGGATGCGACCGCCACGTCCATGCCCCCCAGCATCCCGCTCAGCGTCGTCTCGGGTGTGTTGAAGTCCGCGTGGGCGTCGAGATAGACGAGGCTGACGCGGTGCAGTTTAGGAGCTGGCGGCCCGAGATGCTGCAGGCCGGCCAGCATCCCAAGGGCATCGACACAATTGGTCAGCAGACCGATGGCCAGCCCCTCGTTCAGGCTATGCGCGGATACAAGCTGGCCGATATGCCGGTTCTCGAGCGCGCTGCGATTCCAGGCGCCATATTCTTTTTCCTCGGCCGCGGTGAGCTCGACGGTTTCGATGCCGGATACGGCAAAGCCATTGCGGCAAAGCAAGTCGACCAGCCCGCCTTCGGCCATGACGCGAGGACCTTCTGACGTGTTGCGGACGATGAAAGCCTTTTTTCCCTGATCCGACCCTGCCTTGACGGCGCCAAATACGAGAGCCAATCCCAAGCCAATAGCGATAATGGTTTTCATTTTTCGCAAAAATTAGTGTCGTCGGGATTCTCAAAGCGACATTTAGGGCAAGTCGTGGCCAATCCTAACCCCTTGTAATTGGAATGGCTAAAGATTAGCAGGGAATGGCGGCAGAGTCAACCGGGTCGAGAAAGCAATATTTCCGTAACATGTATTTTCTGGGGCATTTTTGAGAGTTCTCCCCCTCGTTCCCGTCTTTTTTCTTTGAGGAGTCAAAAAGCGGCTTGACTGAGGATTTAATTAAATGTATACTTCAAGTGTTCATTTAAACAACGCTCGGAAGGCTATGAAAGCGACGTTTTTAGATTTGCGTAAACGATCTAAGGAAATCGCCCGTGCTTTAGACCGGAATCAGTCCGTCACTTTGTTCTATCGCGGCAAAGCCAAAGGCATGATCATCCCCCTGTCGCCGCCGAAGGGGAAAATCGTGCCGGCGCGGAGCCATCGAGCCTTCGGGATGTGGAGGGACCGCATCGACCTGAGGAACGTTCGGGCGGCGATCTCCGCTCTCCGGAAGACGCGCCATGCTTTATGATACCGATGTCCTCATCTGGGTCTTCCGGGGCAATGCCGGCGCGGCCCGCGTGATCGACGAGGATTCCAAACGATACATATCCGTTGTGAGCTATATGGAGCTTCTCCAGGGCGCCGTCGACCGACGTGATGCGCGCCTTGTGAAATCTTTCCTTTCCGACTGCCGGTTTTCCCTCCTCCCCTTGACGGAAAATATCGGGCACCGGGCGTCGATCTATATGGAGGAATTGGCGTCCTCCTCTGGACTCAGGGTCGCCGATGCCCTGATTGCGGCGACGGCGGCGGAGAATCATATCGCCTTCTGCACGGCCGATCAGACGCATTTCCGCCCCATCCACGAACTGAAGCTTAAGGTCTTTCGGCCCTGACAAGAAATATCGACGGTTTGATCTCCGAGCCAGGGTTTCGGGATTATCGACAGGGGAAGATGCGTAGCGAGTAGGTTTGACCCCGCTGTCTGGCGACAAAATATTCTCGGGAAAGCTGAGTCATGAGTCGCTTTGACCCCGGCATCGCGCATTCAATCCATTGATGTGTAGATATGTTTGCGATGCCCGATTCTAATGATAAGGATGAGGAGTTCATTTGCTTCCTTTTCAAAGACGACTCGACAGCTCCCAACTTTCAGGCGGAAGAAGTCTTCCTTGCTGCCGCTCAGTCTTTTGATATTGTTCTTGAGCGGTCCGGGATTCTCTGCCAAAATGAGCAATTTTTCTTTGATGATTTTTTGATGAGGCTTATGGATTTTCTTTAGGTCGTCGAGAACCCGGCCGAGAAATTTGATTTGATACACATCTAGATTCCGAGTTTTTTCCAGACTTTGTTTGAATCGATGAGCCGGTCGCGACCGGTCTTCAGATCACGTAATCTTTTTTTGGCCACCTTTAGATCGAGCAGGTCGAAATAGACGGCGAGGGCCTTCTCGATGAGATAGCTTTTTTTCTCTCCAAGCTCCTTGGCGACAGTCTCAAGCTCGTCAGAAATCTCTTTATCAATCGTGATGTTGTGCCTCACGTGCATTTCATTGGACCTAGCTTCTGCATAAAATATACACATATTTTGTGTATTGACAAGGGCTTCTTTTTTGGTTGTCTCGGGCAGAGAGATTATGTCTTTCATGCTCTCATATAAAGAGACGCAAAACCCTGGATAGAATTTTCATATGTGTAATGCTAGGGACAAGTACCGAATTCAAAATTTTTCTGCCCGTCCCTAATTATTCAGGCCTGCGGCTAGGGAATTGATTTTAATCCCCCCTACCCCCCTTTGCCAATAAAGGGGGGCCCCAAAAAAGGTACGCGTCTTTGGAGTGGTTGGCGGGGCCGACGAGGCTCGAACTCGCGACCTCCGGCGTGACAGGCCGGCGTTCTAACCAGCTGAACTACGACCCCGCTCGTGGGCGGAAGCATTATAGCCAGCTCAACCCTTTTTTTCAAGCCGCTGGCGCCGAGCCTTTTACATCTTCTCGAGAGCAGCGATCCGCTCTTCGATCGGCGGATGGGTGCTGAAGAGTTTGTTGACCTTGCCCTTGATATCCTTCAGCGGGTTGACGATGTAAAGGTGGGCCGTCGCCTTGTTGGCGGCCTCGAGAGGCTCCGTATCGGCATCAAGCTTCTTCAAGGCCGAAGCGAGGCCCGGCGGATAGCGCGTGAGCATGGCGCCGCTGGCATCGGCCAGGAACTCACGCTTTCGCGAAATGGCCAGCCGGATGAGCTGGGAGATGATCGGCGAAAGGGCCGCAAGCACCAGCCCGACTATAAGAAAAATAGCGCCGACGCCGGCCTTATCGCGGCCGCCTTTTCGCCGACCTCCCCACCAGAAGCTCCGCACGATCCAATCGCTCAAAAGGGCGATCACGCCAACCATGACGACTGTCAGGGTCTGGACGAGGACATCATAGTTCTTGATGTGCGACATCTCATGAGAGATGACGCCTTCGAGCTCTACCCGGTTCATCTTTTCGAGGAGCCCGGTGGTCACGCAGATCACCGAGTTCTTGGGATTGCGGCCCGTGGCGAATGCGTTCGGGGCCGTATCCTCGATGACATAGCATCGCGGCGCGGGAATCCCCGCCGCGATCGACAATCCTTCGACGACATTATAAAGATAAGGGAATTCCTCTTTTGTTACCGGCCGGGCCCGGCTGATGGTCAGGACGATTTTATCGCTGGCATAATAGCCGGCCATGGCCGAGATCGAGGCAATGACGAAGGCCAGGACGAGCCCGCCGGTGCCCATTCCCGCCAATTGCTCAAACACCCAGGCCAGCAAAAAAATGAAAAGGACGAAACAAAAGACCAACAAGAACGACTTTCGCTTATTGCTGGCGATCTGTTCGTACATGAATTAGAAGCTGACCTTGACCGGCTCCTTGGCGGCAGGTTCTTCGAGCTCGAAATATTCCTTCTCTTTGAAACCAAACATATTGGCGATGATGTTGGAGGGAAAAACCTGCTGCTTCATGTTGAACTTCATGACCGTGTCGTTATAGAACTGACGGGCGTAGGCGATCTTGCCTTCTGTTCCGGCCAGCTCTTCCTGAAGCATCAAGAAGTTCTGGTTCGCTTTCAGCTCGGGATAGTTCTCGGCCACGGCGAATAGCGTCTTCAACGCCCCGGTCAGTTGGTTTTCGGCCGCGCTCTGGTCCTTGACCGTGCTGGCATTAATGGCTTTGGCCCGGGCTTCTGTGACGTTCTGAAAAACTTCCCGCTCATGCTTGGCGTAGCCCTTGACCGTCTCAACCAAATTGGGAATGAGGTCATACCGCCGTTTGAGCTGGACGTCGACCTGGGCCCAGGAGTTGTCGCACCTGTTCCTCAGGCTGATCAGGCTGTTGTACATGCCGATGGCGATGATGAACAGCGCGCCGATGATAATGACAAAAATCAGCAATGCTCCCATGGTTCACTCCTTCGATAAATTTTAGGGACGCCAGACCGCTCCCCTGCCAAAAGGACTCCGAAGAGAGGTCTTTTGACTCAGTCAAAAGAAGCATACTGGCAGCTCCCGAAAAAATCAAGACCTTGTCTGAAAAGCAGCTTGGGAGCGATGCGCCTTCGGCGCCATTTTACATTTGACAGGGCCCGGCGAGCATGTTATATTTCCCTGGCCTTTGACGAGGAAAACGGTCTCATATTTTCATAAAAAAATTCAAAGGAGGTTAATCTAGTGGCTTCATTAAAAGAGAAGTTCCAAGAAAAAATGGGCCCCATGCGTGAGAGGGTCCAGAAGATCCTCAAAGAACATGGGGAAATGAAAGTTGGCGATGTCAGCATCGCCCAGGCTTACGGCGGCATGCGCAGCGTCAAGTGCATGGTTTGGGAAACATCCGCGCTGGACCCGATCGAAGGCATTCGTTTCCGTGGCTTCACGATTCCCGAGCTCCGGGAAAAACTGCCCAAAGCCCCCGGTGGATCCGAGCCCCTTCCGGAAGGCATTTTTTATCTTCTGCTGACGGGCGATCTCCCGACCGACGACGATGTCAAAGAAATTACCGCGGAATGGCAGAAACGCAGCGCCCTTCCCAAGTACCTGCTGGACGTCTTGAATTCCTTTCCCAAAGACATGCACCCGATGACCCAGTTCTCGCTCGCCATCCTCGCCCTCCAGAAAGACTCGATTTTCGAGCAGAGGTACAGAAAGGGCATGAGCAAGATGGAGCACTGGGAGCCGATGTATGAAGACGTTATGAACCTGCTGGCCAAGCTCCCGTCGATCGCCGGCTACATCTATCGCAGAAGTTACAAAGACGACAAGCAGATTGCCCCCGATATGGGCCTCGACTGGGGCGGAAACCTGGCCAACATGATCGGCGTAAAAGACGAAGCGTTCAAAGAGTTGATGCGCCTCTATCTCGTCATCCACAGCGATCACGAAGGCGGAAACGTCTCCGCCCACACTTGTCACCTTGTCGGCTCCGCACTGTCCGACGCTTATTACTCCCTGTCCGCCGCCATGAACGGCCTGGCCGGCCCCCTCCACGGACTGGCCAACCAGGAAGTTCTCCGCTGGATCATGGACCTGATGAAAGCCCTGGGCGGCGTTCCTTCCAAAGACCAGCTGGTCAAGTACATCTGGGACACGCTGAACGCCGGCAAAGTCGTCCCCGGCTACGGCCATGCTGTTCTTCGCAAGACCGATCCGAGATACGTTGCTCAGAGGGAATTCGCTCTTAAGCACCTGCCCAACGACGATATTTTCAAGGTCGTCAGCATGGTCTATGAAGTGGCCCCCGACATCTTGACCCAGCACGGCAAGACCAAGAACCCCTGGCCGAACGTCGACGCCCACTCCGGCTGCTTGCTCTATCACTACGGCGTCACAGAGTACGACTTCTACACCGTGTTCTTCGGTGTTTCTCGCGCCATGGGCGTTCTGGCCCAGCTGATCTGGAGCCGGGCTCTCGGACTTCCGATCGAAAGACCCAAGAGCATCACGACCGACTGGGTCGAAGGTCAGATCAAAGCAGCCGCGCAGCCAAAGTAAGAGAGATTTCTCTCGAACTTCGCTGTCCTTGAAATTAAAAAGGGCGGTTCCTTGGGGAACCGTCCTTTTTTTATTGAATGCTGAGGTTTGACTCCGTCACCCGACATTTCGAGCCAAGCGCCAGAGCTTGAGCATCTCCATGAAATCGTTCGACGTGAACGAAATCGAGCGTGGAGCCGACCGGACCGCCCCGGGAATCCAGGAAGCTTTGACGGCATTGACCTCGTCCGCATAAACAACCTCCAGGTTGTAGGGGGGAAGGAGTCTATAGGGCTTGAAATCTTTGAGCCTTTTGAGGGCCGCCGTCGTTTTTTGACGAATCAGGTCCCGGGCCTTCTGCGGGTGGAGCATGATCCCCGCCGTCGCAATCGCTTCATTCACGACGGCGGTCTCCACATCGCCGAAAAGCTCTCTGGCTTGCTGGGCGATCGCTTGGTCACCCGAGATGAGGACAACGGGCACTCCGAAATAGCCGGCGATAGCGCCGTTGAAGCCCGCTTCCGGCATCTTTTTTCCATTCAGAATGACATCATAGAGACTCGTTGTCATCGTATGCTTGAGGACGGCGTCCGGCGTTCCAGCCCGGGCGTGATAGCCGATGAAAATGACCGCGTCGAAGGTTTTGTCGATTCCCTCCATCATGCTCAGCGGTCCGTATGTCCAGTCCCGCAGCAGCCGGGCTTCGGGCCGGAGGAGGTCGGGCAGAATGTTCCGGCCGCTGCCATGGGAATCGCGGACGAGAATTTCCGTGGCGCCGGCCGCCAGCGCGCCTTCAATCGCGGCATTAGCCTCCTCGGTCATAAGCTTCCGGAACAGTGGATAATCCGGCCCACCCTGACCTGTCTCATCCCAGTTAATGACTCCGCAGATCCCCTCCAAATCGACCGAGATGAAAACCTTCAAGCCCTTGGCCGCCGGCTGCGCCTGGGCAGAAATCCCAAGCAGAAAAAAAGCGAGAGAAAAAACAAGAAGCGCTTTTTTCATCGTTCCTCCTATCAAGATGAAATCATGATAGGCATTCCTTAGAAACGTGTCAATCGGAGGAAGCGTCTCAATTTTTGTGAAGGTTTAGACGGGTTTTGACATCGAGCGGGTGGGTGCGATAGGATTGTTTACGGCTCAATCAATTCCAGCTCATGGAGGACTTATGAAATACAAAATTGGCCTCATCGGCTGCGGCACGGTCGGCCAGGGATTCTTAGACATCTTGGATAAAAAAGCGGAGGAGCTCAAAAAGAATTTCGGCTTCGAAGCCAAGGTCGTTGCTATCAGTGACAAGCTCAAAGGATCGCTGTGCGTTCCTCGAGGCATCGACATTAAAAAGCTGCTCGGCCTGCTCAGCCAGGGAAAAAAGCTTGCCGATGATGCGCCGGACAAGGCCCAAAAAAGCGCCGCTTTGGACCCGCTGGAGATGATCGCTCAGTGCGAGGCAGACATCATCGCCGAGCTGACCTATACCGATATTAAGACCGGCGAGCCGGCCACGACGTATATCAAAAAAGCGCTCCAAGCGGGCCGCCACGTCGTCACCTCCAATAAAGGACCCGCCGCACTTCACTATCCCGAGCTCAGGGATTTAGCCAAAAAAAAGAAAGTTCAATTCCGGATCGAAGGAACGGTCATGAGCGGAACGCCCGTCTTCACCCTCATCGAGAACGGCTTTGCCGGCAACACAGTGAAGGAAATCAAGGGCATTCTCAACGGCACGACCAATTTCATCCTGAGCAAGATGGAGCTCGACAATATGGACTATCGAGAAGCCCTGGCCTTGGCCCAAAAATTGGGCTATGCCGAGGCTGACCCCACGGCCGACGTGGAAGGCTTCGATGCGCTGGCCAAGATCGTCATCCTTTCCAATGTCGCCTTGGGAGGTGATGTCCGAATCACGGATGTCAAAAGAGAGGGGATCACGGCCATCTCACGCGACATGGTCTTGGCGGCAAAACAGGAAGGATTCCGCTATAAGCTGATCGCCCAGACCAGGAAAGAGGGAGCGAAGATAATCGCCGGCGTTTCCCCCCAGAAGCTGCCCCTGGCCGACCCGCTGGCCGGCGTCATGGGGGCCCAAAATGCCCTGACCTTTGACCTCGATCTTCTGGGCAAGGTCACGATTCAGGGGCCCGGCGCAGGAAAGACGGAGACGGGCCATGCCATTCTCCAGGACGTGCTTGCCATCCATCGCAATTTGCGATAGACTGGACCCTAGGAAATCGTGAAATAAAGACATCCTGTATCATGCGTTTTTACGCAGTCCAAAAGAAACGCAAGCTCTGGATTGCGTTTCCTTCTTTAATCTGAATCATGGCTAGCTCAAAACAACGAACGTCTCTCAACCTCTTGGCGACGCTTAGACGCCGATCTTAGTTTTTATGTAACCTTCTTTGGAGGAGTCATGCCTGACAACAAATCATACGGTCCGGGAGTCATGAAGTATGTAGAGGAGGCCAAGAAGCTTATCGCCGACCGTGAAACCCATTTAGCCGAAGTCAAGAAATGGAAATTCGACACCATCGCCGTCCACGGCCTCTACTCCGTTGAGGAGGCACTCAGCCGCAACCAGGGAGCCGTCATTGAGCCCCTCTATTTGTCGGCCTCTCAGGCGTATCGGGATTCTGACGATCTTGAAGCGGCCTTGGCCTATCTTATTCCGACTTGGTGCTATACTCGGATTGCCAACCCGACAACCTATTATCTTGAATGGGCGCTAGCGCTGCTTGAGGGCTACAAAACGGGATATGACACATCCTGCCTCGTGACAGCGTCGGGCATGTCGGCCATCATGTCTGCGACAGACCCGTTTCTGGTCAAGCAAAAAGACGGCCCGGAAAAAATCAACTTGGTCTCCTGTGTCCAGGTCTATGGGGGAACTTTCCAGCAATTCTCCCTCCGCAAAATGAAGGAACGAGGCATCGAGGTCCGTTGGGTCCTCCACCCTGAGGATGTCAACGAATGGAAGGCGAAGATTGACGAGAACACCCGGTTTCTGTATATCGAGGCCCCCAGCAATCCTCAACAGTCCTTCTGTGACGCCAAGGCCCTGGCCGATTTAGCCCATTCCTGGGAAATTCCTTTTATTTTTGACGCCACCTGCGCCACACCAGCCCTGATGCGGCCGATTACGTATGGCACGGATATCGTCGTCCATTCTTTGACAAAATCGGTCACATCCGGAGGCTTCGCTATCGGCGGTGCGCTGATTAGCCGCAAGCCCATTGTGACAAAGATAAAAAACGAGAATCCGCTGTTTAAGGAGAGCTTCGCCGAATACGTCAAATTCCTTCCCTACCGGGACAACGGCCCGGCGGCTTCTCCCGTGAACGCGATTTTCGCTCTGAACGACCTGAGGACTCTCCGTTCAAAAATGGACCTTGTCAGCCGAAACTGCCAGACAGTCGCGGAATATCTGCAAAAACATCCAAAGGTCTACCAGGTTGATTATCTCGGCCTGCCCAGTTACCATCTTCACCATTTGGCTAAAAAATACATGAAGCTTGTCGACTCGGACGATGGGAACGGAAACGGGGTCAATCGCTATGGGCACCTGATGAGTTTCCGGGTCGATGGCCCACCGGAAAACGCCCGCCGTGTCTTCGACCGGTTCAAGCTGATCTACCGTGCCACGGACCTCGGTCGGATCAAAAGCGTCGCCACGATCCCGGCCATCTCCACCCACCAGCAACAAGGCGAAGAAGCCCGCCGCATGGCCGATGTTCCTCCACAACTCATCCGCCTCTGCGTCGGCGGCGAAGACCCGGCTGATGTCATCGCCGACCTCGACCAAGCTCTGAAAACCGTTTAACTCAATCGTCCCCCGGCTCAGTTGAATTTTAGCGTTCGATGGTCTAAAATCTTCTCACATGGAAAAGATTCGAATTTTCGGGGATCACAACCTCAGGCTCAAGGGAAACGTGGAGATCAGCGGCTCCAAGAACTCTGTCCTCCCCGCCATCGCCGCATCCCTCCTCACCCGGGAAGAGGTCCGGCTCGAAAACATCCCTTTGGTCAAAGACGTTTTTTCCATGCTGACCTTAATGAAGGAGCTGGGCTCAGACCACGAGATCGAGAAAAGCGTCTTGACGATTCGGTTCAAGAAAGTCCTATCCGAAGAGGCTTCCTACGACCTGGTTCGCGTCATGAGGGCTTCCATCCTGGTTTTGGGGCCGCTTCTGGCCCGGTACGGAAAGGCCGTGGTCGCCCTGCCCGGTGGCTGCGCCATCGGATCGCGGCCGATAGACCTTCACATCGCGGGGCTGCAGAAGCTCGGGGCCTCGATTGCTCTCGAACACGGCTACATCAAGGCCGAAGCCGAAACCCTGCATGGGGCGGATATCCATTTTGAAAAAAAGACCGTTACGGGAACAGAGAACCTGGTCATGGCGGCCTCGCTCGCCCGCGGAGAAACGGTCCTCCGGAACTGCGCCCGGGAACCCGAAGTCTCCAACCTCTGCGAGCTTCTCGTCAAGATGGGCGCCAAGATCGAAGGCATCGGCGAAGAGGTGATCCGGATCGAGGGCGTCAAGGAACTCGGCGGTGCCTCCCATGAAATCATCCCTGATCGGATCGAAGCCGGTACCTTTCTTGTCGCGGGTGCCCTCACCCAGGGCGATATGACGCTCCGCGGCGTCGAGCCCGCCCACCTAACCACAATCGTCGAGAAATTGCGCTACTCCGGAGCAGTTATTGAGCCGATTGGGGGCCGGGCCCTGCGGGTCGTCGGAAGTCCGGAGATCAAGCCCCAGGACGTTACGACCTCTCCCTATCCCGGCTTCCCGACTGATATGCAGGCTCAGTTCATGGTCCTGATGACCCAGGCCTCCGGAACGTCGATCATTACCGAGACCATTTTTGACAGGCGTTTTTCGCACGTCAATGAGTTGCTGCGCCTGGGGGCCAATATTGAAGTTTCCGGGGACAAGGCAGTTGTCAAGGGCAAAACGCCCCTCTCCGGCGCTGAAATCATCGCTACGGACCTGAGGGCGTCCGCGTCGCTCATTCTGGCCGGGTTGATCGCCGGCGGCGAGACGTACGTCAATGAAGTCGAGCATATCGACCGCGGCTACGAAGCCATCGAGGAAAAACTCAGGGCCCTGGGCGCGCGGATCGAGCGCATTAAATAATAATTGAGGGCAAGAAAAGAGGGCGGCCATGGATACATGCCTTTTTTGCAGGATCGCCGGCAAGAGCATTCCGGCCAAAATCGTCTATGAAGACCCGACGATTCTCGCCTTTGAAGACATCAGCCCCAAGGCTCCGACCCATATTCTGATTATCCCCAAGGAGCATTTCTCTTCCTTGAACGATATCCCCGAAGACAAAGTTTCGCTTCTGTCGCATGTCCTGTTGAAAGCCCGGGACATCGCCGGGGACAGGGGAATTGCCCAATCCGGCTATCGGATTGTCCTGAATACAGCCCGCGATTCGGGGCAGGAAGTCTTCCATATCCACTTCCACCTTCTCGGCGGAAGGAAGATGTCCTGGCCCCCCGGGTAATATCCTGGGCAAGGAGGAATCCATGATCGAAATCACCTGGCTGGGCCATTCGGCCGTTAGGATTCAAGGCTCGAAAACCATTTATGTCGATCCGTTTCTCACCGGAAACCCCAAAGCTTCCATCGCCGCCGATAAGATCAAGGCCGCGGATATCATCGTCGTCACCCATCACCACGGCGACCACCTGGGGGATACTTTTGCCATTGCCAAAAGAACGGGCGCGGTCCTCGTGGCCATTCACGAAGTCGCGGTGGAGGCGCAGGCCGGGGGGCTCGAAGCCGAGGGCATGAACGTCGGCGGCACCGTCGAAATCCGGGGCGTAAAAATCCACATGGTTCCCGCCGTCCACTCGGCCGAAAAAGGGAATGCCGCGGGCGTCGTGATCGAAATGGACGGGAAAAGGCTTTATCACGCCGGGGATACGGGTCTGACGTCCGATTTGAAAATCATCGGCGAATTCTTTCATCCCGACCTGAGTTTCCTGCCCATCGGCGACCGCTATACGATGGGCCCGATATCGGCGGCGAAAGCCGTGGAATATGTCCAGACGAAAAAGGTCATCCCCATCCACTATGGAACGTTCCCCATCCTCTACGGTGACCCCGAAAATTTCAAGAAGCTCGTCGGCTCAAAGGCCGAGGTGATTATCCTCAAGCCCGGCGCGTCCTGCCGGCTATAAGCGAGGCTCGAGCGCCGGCCCGGTTTCTCGACGCAGCAGACGATGGCTTATCTCATCGACGGAAATAATCTCCTGGGATTCTCCTTTCCGGGAGAGCATCGGGATCCGGAAAACAAGCGGATTCTTATCCGCAAGCTCCTCGCCTTCCAGCGCCAGACCCGGTCGCGGCTGATTCTTGTTTTCGACGGCCGTCCGGTCGATGATTGGGCTGGAATGCACTCCCCAAAAAGCAAATTCGAGATTCTTTATCCCGAGGAGGGAGAAAAGGCGGATTCCGTTATTAAGGACATCCTGTCCTCCGGTTCTGATCTCAGGAACATGTTCGTTGTGAGTTCCGACCGGGAAATCCGGACGTTCGCCGTGTCGAAGGGCGCCACATCCCTGACCTGCGAGGCATTCAGCGCCAGACTGGCCAAAGTCCTCAAGGAACGAAAGAACGCCAGAGAAATGACCAAGAATGTGTCTCCGCCAACCTCGCTTGAAATCCACCTCTGGGAGGATGTCTTTAAAGAAAAAAAATGAAAAATGTTTCTATCATCGGCACCGGGCGCCTCGGAACGTCCCTGGCTCACGCATTGGCGAAAAAAGGATTCCGCATTCGGACGCTCGCGGATAAAAGCCTCAAAGCGGCGCGGCAGAGCCTGAAAATCGTGGGTCGCGGAAAAGCGACGGCCCGGTGGCTTCGGGCGGCGGATGATGCCGACATTATTTTCCTCTGCCTACCCGACGAAGAACTCCATCAAGCGGTCGCCGCACTCGCCCGGGAGCGGCGGGATTGGCAAGGGAAATATGTCTTTCACACCAGTGGCATCACATCCTCCAGTGTCCTTCGGCCCGTCAAACGCCAGGGAGCGCAGGTCGCTTCGTTCCATCCCGTCCAGTCATTCCCCTCGAAGGAGACGGCGCCGGAGCATTTCAAAAATATCTATTTCGGCATCGAAGGCGATTCACAGGCTCTGGCAATAGCGAAAAAAATCATCGATCGGCTGGGAGGGAAGCCGCTGCCCATCAAGCCCGAGGGCAAGCCCGTCTATCATGCCGCCTGCAGCATGGCTTCCAACCTATTCATTCCTCTCTTCGACCTTGCCTGTGAGCTGCTCCAGGCAGCTGGAATCAGGGGCCAGAAAGCCGCCGACGTCCTTATCCCCCTCGTCGAAGGAACTTTACAGAACGTAAAGCATTTTGACGGAAAAAAGGCCCTGACCGGACCGATTGCGCGAGGGGACGCCTGGACTCTCCAGCATCATCTTGGCGCTCTTCAGAAATTTCCCGCTGCCCGTGAGGCCTATAGAGTCCTGGGGCGCCGGGCTTTGGCGTTAGCCGAGAAGAAAAAAATTCCCCCGTCAAAATTCAGAGCCTTGAAGGACCTGCTGGAAGAAAAATAACCTCTTCTTCAAGCGCGATCCCGAACCGCTCGAGGACTCTCGCTTTGAGCTCCGCCGCGAGCGCAAGAACATCCTGAGCGGTGGCCCGGCTGCGATTGATCAGGAAATTACAGTGGCCGGGATAGACCGCGGCGCCGCCGCGGCTGAGCTCTCGCGCCCCGACTTGTTCTAGCAAGTAGCCCGCCGCGACTTTGCTCCCGTCTGGCCGGACCGGGTTTTTGAAATAGCTCCCCGCATAAGCGGTTTCGCGGGAAGGGTGTTTTTGAGCCCGAACGGCCAGGTTTTCCTCGATCCGGGCGTTGATTTTATCCGTGTCCCCGGCCTCAAGCCGGAATTGGGCGCTGAGGAGGACGGCCGCATTCGTCTTCAGCGCGGAATGGCGATAGCCGAATAAAAAATCCTCCTTCTGGAACCGGACTTCCCGATCTTCCGCGTCGAATAGGAGCGCCTCTTCAAGTCGTTCCCCGATGCTGCATCCGAAAGCGCCGGCGTTGCCGAACACCGCCCCGCCGAGTGTTCCGGGAATTCCGGCCAAGAATTCAAACCCCGACAGGCCATGCTCGGCGGCGAACTTGACTAGGTCACCGAGCGGCGTTCCCGAAAATGCCGTAATAACGGGCTTGGAAGGATCCCGGCCAGCGCCCCGGACGGAATTCTTGATAATGAGACCGTGGAATCCTTCATCGTCGAAAAGGAGGTTGAAGCCGCCGCCTATAACGTACCAGGGGATGGAGTATCGGCGGGCAACAAGAATTGCAGCTTTCAGGCTATCGGCGGACGAAGCTTCGAAAAAATAATCTGCCGGACCGCCGATCCGAAAATTGGAGAATTCGCCGAGAGAAACGGATGTTTGGACGGGCAGGCCGGCTTCTTCTTCGAAGTGGCGCCGGAAGTCATTCTTCCGAGAGCTCATGAAGCTTATTTTAATCCAATGGACGGCTTTTTTCTATGAAAGCCCGGCGAGCCGCTAGGAAACACAAAAGCCTCGGGCAAGCATGAAGCGCCCCCTGAGGAATTTAGGCCCATTTGGCATAATATTTGCTGTTAACTCGGTTGGAGCGAATATGCCGTGAATGCCCTCTCTGCCCGTAAATGCAATATTCTTGACATTTTACAGGATGTGGGCTATTATGCTCCAAATTTTGATGTGAGGTTGTGAATGAAGAGAACGATAATTTTGACATTGGCCTTGATTGTTATCTCTGGGAGCCTGCTTTACGGCCAAAGTGAATGCGATCAGTCATACATCAAGGCGATGACCGCCAATTCTCCCGCTGAGAGGGCCAGCCTGTTGAAAGACTTCCTGGCCAAATGCGCAGGAAAAGGAAGTCAATACGAAAACTTCGCCAACGCCAATCTCTGCCTGATTCCCTATCCAGGAAAAACAGAGCAGGAGTTCATAAACTACGGCGAAAAAGCCCTTCAGCTCGGCGGGCTGGATGATCTCACCAAGGGACAGGTTTTAACGACTCTTGCGGCAGTCTATCGCAGGCAGAATCCTGAAAAGTCTAAAACTTATGCGAGCCAGGTTATAGACCTCGCCAAGGCCGCTAAGGCGAAGGAAAGCGAAGCTGCCAACGCGGCTCAATGGAACGCTTTGCTCGGCGGCGGTTATTTTGCTCTTGGTCAAGCCCAGGCAAGAGCCAAAGACAATAAGTCCGCCCTCGATTCTTATCAGAATGCGCTCAACTTCCTTAAAGATCCCAGGCAGTCTGCCGGGATCATGGCTGAAATAAAAAGAGCGGGGAGGGCGATGTATGAAGCCAAGGCCTACATCGAAGCCGAAAAGGCCTTCAGTTTCGTCTATCAAGCCAACCCGAAAGATACGGAAAGCTTGAACATGGTGGCCCAGTGCCTCTATCATGCGGGCAAGACGGATGAAGCCCTGAAGATGATGAAAGAATCCTACGCCAAGAACAAGAGCGGCGAGACGGCCTTCAACATCGGGATCATCGTGGCCAACCAGGCCAAGGGCAATCCGGGCCTGGCGCCGGAAGCCATAAATTACTTTCTTGAAGCCAGCCTCCTCTCCCGGAGCCATTCGGAGAAGGCGATGAAGATTGCCGAGAGCATGTTCTACGGCGCGGACAAGGAGTGGAACAATCGGGTTAAGTTGATTCAGGAAAGCAAAGGCCTCATTGATGAATGGACAAAAACATTCAATTCCAAGTTCGAGGGCAAGAGCGAAGACGATCTCTCGACCGACCAGAAGCGGGAATTCCGGAAGCTCCGAGAAAATATCGAGAAAGAAAATAAAACCCTGGAGACGATCCAGACCGCTCAAAAATCGACCATGGCCAAGTTCCAAAGTCTCCTCGACCAGGCGAAGCGGAGATTGGGCATTACAAAATAAAAAGGTGATATCGCCAGAATCCATCCCCCTGGCTCTTCTTGAACAAGACGGGCCCGGGGGATTTTTTTTATCCTCGAATTCCTTTAAGATAATAAGGCCCCCTTTCGAGGCGCAGAGAATACTCACCGAGGGGAAAGACCATGGCCAAGCCCTTGACTCGTGACCAAGCCGCAAAAAAAATCCGTGCCCTCCGCGACGAGATCAAGTACCACGAGAAAAAATACTATGTCGATAATGATCCTCAGATTTCGGACCGGGAGTTCGACCGGCTGATCGAAGACCTCCGGCATTTGGAAGACGAGTTCCCGGAGCTTATTACCGCCGACTCCCCCACTCGGCGCGTTGGGGAAAAGCCGGTCGAGGGATTTCCGACCATTCGCCACAAGCTCCCCATGATGAGCATCGACAACTGCTATACGGTCGAGGAACTCCGGGAGTTCGAGCAGAGGATCCAAAAGCTCGTTCCGGGCGAATCGGTTGAATACGTGGCCGAGCTCAAGATCGACGGCCTCGGCATTTCGATCATTTTTCGAGACGGAGCTTACGTTCAGGCCGTCACCCGAGGGGATGGAATCCAGGGCGACGATGTGACGGCCAACGTCAAGACGATTAAGAGCCTTCCGCTGACGATCGCCCGAGGCGGCGAGGTCGAGGTCAGGGGAGAAATTTACCTCCCCTTCGAATCTTTCCAAAAGATCAACAGAGACCGGGAAGAGAAAGAGGAGCCCGTCTTTGCTAACCCCCGCAACGCCGCTTCCGGCTCGATCCGCCTCCTAGATCCCAGGGAAGTCGCCGCCCGCAAGCTGGACGTCTTCCTCTATGCCTTGTATCTTGACGGCGCCGAGAGGGAGAGCCAATGGGAGAATCTCGAGACCATCAAGAAACTCGGTCTCAAGACAAACCCCCATTCTCGGCTTTGCCGGTCCATTGATGATGTCATCGATTACTGGAAGGAATGGACGGAAAAGAGGGATTCGCTCGATTACGACTGCGACGGGGTGGTCATCAAAATAAATTCCACCAGGCAAAGACAGGCCCTCGGGGTCACGGCCAAATTCCCGCGCTGGGCCATCTCCTATAAATTCCCGGCCCGTCAGGCGACGACCCGTCTCAACCAGATCATTATCCAAGTCGGTCGGACAGGGGCGCTGACTCCGGTGGCCATTCTCGAACCCGTCAAGCTTTCGGGGACGACGATCAGCCGGGCCACGCTCCATAACGAGGACGAGATCAGGCGCAAGGATATTCGCGTTGGCGATTACGTGCTGCTCGAACGGAGCGGCGACGTCATCCCCAAGATCGTCGCCCCCATGAAGGACAGGCGCACGGGCAAGGAAAGGAAGTTTCTCTTTCCGACCCGCTGCCCGGTTTGTCACTCGAAGACCTTCAAACCTGACGGCGAGGTGGTCGCTCGATGCATCAATCCGTCCTGCCCCGCCAAACTCAGGGAGTCCATTCTCCATTTCGCGGCGAGAAGGGCTATGAACATCGAGGGCTTGGGCGAATCGTTGGTGGACCAGCTCCTGGAGAAAAAAATGGTTAGGGCCGTTCCGGATATCTATGAGCTGACGTACGACGACCTTGTCGGGTTGGAGCGAATGGGACCCAAGAGCTCTGAGAACCTGCTGGAGGAAATCGCCAAGTCCAAGACCGGCGATATTTCCCGGCTCATTTTCGCCCTCGGCATTCGTCATGTCGGAGAGCGCTTGGCCCAGACTCTAGCCTCTCATTTCCGCGATGTGGAAGAGCTGGCCAAAGCCTCAGTGGAAGAGCTGACCGGCATCGAAGACATCGGCCCGATCGTCGCCGAAAGCATCGCCTTCTTCTTCCGTCAACCGGAAAACCTCGAACTCCTGAGGAAGCTCAAGAGCGCCGGCATCCTCTTCACTTCAAAAAAAGCGCCTGCCCGCAGGGACCAGCCGCTTTCGGGAAAAACCTTCGTCCTGACGGGGAAGCTCGAGCGATACAGCCGAGAAGAAGCCAAGGCGCGAATTGAAGCTCTGGGAGGGACCGTCACGGATTCGGTTTCAAACAAGACAAGCTATCTCGTTGTTGGCGAAGATCCGGGCTCCAAGCTGGACAAAGCCCGGAAGCTGGGGATCCCGACCCTCACAGAAACGGAACTGCTGAAATTGCTCGGATCTTAGCTCCACCCTCATCCTCGCGCGACGCGCGTGGCGGGGCAGTGCCCCCCAGGCCCCGCGACTCACCCTTCATTTTTTCTTCGACCCGAAAAGGTCTTTGGAAAAAAGCCCCTTCAATCCCTTTTTTTGGTCAGAATCCTCGGCCAGCTCTCTCAACTCATGGCGGGCAACTTTGTGGCCGGCCTCGATCTCCAGGGCCCGCTCAAACTCCTTGGCGGCCCGTTTGAGGAGGCCTTCTTTTTTATAGAGAAGGCCCAAGCCGACATGCCCTTCCGGGTTCCACGGCTCGAGCTCGATAGCCCTTATAAAATCGCGTTCTGCTTTCTTGCTGAGAGCATTGACCTTGGATTCCGCCATAGCTAAAAGGAGATAGTAATCCCCTTTCGTATCGTTGAACCGGACAGCCTGCTCCAGGAACATAGCGGCTTCTTCATAGCGAGCCTGGCTCATCAGTGTTTTTCCCTGGCGGAACCGGATCTCCGCACTCTTGGACTTGTCTCTGTCATCGTCCCTGGTCACGGAAACGCTTTTGCCGGCCACGGCGGGCTTTTCGTCTTTGCTGGTCAGGACGCGGTAAGACTTCGTAATGTAATCAAAAAGCTCCTCGATCTGGGCTTTGATCTCCGGAGTCACTCCGCGCCCGTATAAATCCGGATGAAACTTGCGGGCCAGCTGAAAATAAGCCTTTTTGATATCGGCCTCGCTCGCCTGCCGCGTTACGCCCAGGACTTGATAATAATCGAGCTCCGGAATTCTGCTCTTGAGCTCGAGGGCTTCGTCGATTTTAGCCTGCACGTCGGCCGGAGGAGCCTCCGGAGCCGCAGGAGCCTCTTTCTGTTTCTCTTCCTTCCGTTCCTCTTTCGGCAGAGGTCTGGCTTTGGGCTCCGGCTTGGCGGTATCCTCTGGTCGCGGTTCTTTCCTTTTCTGCTTATCGGCCGGCCGGATATCGATCAGGTCCAGGCAATAGTAGAGGTACAGTGTCTTCCAGAGCACATCCGGCGTGCTGACCTGGGAAACGATATACGCCTCGGCGGGCGTCTTGCCGTTGATCTGAGCGAGAAAATCTTTTTCCGCGTCGTCCAGCATATGGATGTTCACTTTTCCCTTATGGACGACCGCCTTGTCTTCGAAATAATCCTTAAGCAGCGGATGGAAGCTCATCTCCCGGATTCCGCGTTCGATGAGGAGAGGGACATTCATTTTGAACTCAAAATCATAATCCAGGAAGCGCTCGCGCGGCCGGAAAACGATTTCGGCATCAAAATGGGCGAACATGCCCAGGGTAATGGCGTTCATCTGGGCCATGAGCCCGTCATACAGGTCTTTTTGAGAAATAATTTTCCGCTGGACCAAGACTTCGCCCAACATCTTGTCCGGTTGGACCAATTGGGGAATGGTCGACATTATTTCTCGAGAAATCTTCCCGATCTTGAATAGAATCTCGCCCAAACGCTCGTCAGGAACGTTCGTCCGGGCAAAAATGAGACCTCCGTCCTGGAAGATCAACGATTTTTGAATGGCGCTCTTCTGAAAGCTGAGTTGTCCGGTTCTCTGATTGAAATGGATGTCTCGGAGAAAAAGAGCGATATGTCTCATTTGTGCCTATCTATTTTATATAAAAACGGGCCCAGTCTCAATATCCAATCTTCCGTCGTTTGCAACCTCCCTGAAACTGTGCTAGGTTTTAGGCGTGAAAATCGCCCTGGCCCAGATCTCTCCCCGACTCGGAAATATCCAAAAGAACCTCGAACTTCATCTGGAGACAATCGAAAAAGCGCGGCGGCAAAAAGTTCGCCTGCTCGTTTTCCCCGAGCTGAGCCTGACCGGCTATTTGCTGAAAGATCTCGTCGAAACGGTCGCCCTCGATGGGCGTACGTCTCCTGTTTTCAAGACGCTCAGAGCCCAGAGCCGGGACCTATCACTTGTTGTTGGCTTCGTCGAAGAAAAACCTAAGAACAAAGGGCTTTTTTACAACTCGGCCGCGTTTTTGGACAAGGGCCGAGTCCTCCATATCCACCGCAAGGTCTTCCTCCCGACGTCGGGCATGTTCGAAGAGGGAAGGTTCTTCGCCGCGGGAAGGAATTTCAGGACTTTCGAGGCGCCCGGCGGGAACACCGGCCTTCTCATCTGCCGCGATTTTCTCCATTACGCCGCCAGCTATCTTTTGTTTGCCGGCGGCTCGGAAATTTTGATTGTCATCAGCGCTGCGCCCGGCCGTGGGCTGGCGGGAAAAGCCGGATTTGCCACCAGCCGAATGTGGGAATTGATGGGAGAAGCGATCTCCCGGTTTTCCTCGGCGTTTGTCATCTACTGCAACCGGGTTGGTCTTGAGGACGGCATTGTCTTCGCCGGGGGCTCGTTTATCTTCGACCCCTTTGGAAGACGTCTGGCTCAGGCGCGCTATTTTGAAAAAGACCTGGTCGTTTATGATCTCGATTTGGGCGAAATCCGCAAGGCCCGCAAGAATTGGCCGTGGAAGCGGGATGACAAGCCCGAAGTCATCCTCGAATCCCTCCGGAGGATCGTCCGTGACTATGAAGATTGACTGTCCGTTTGCCGTAGAGATATTGACGGCCTTCATCCGGGAAGAGCTCTCGAAATTCGGCTATAACAAAGGAATCCTCGGGCTTTCCGGCGGCCTAGATTCCACGGTCTGCGCATTTCTTGCCGGGAGGGCCCTGGGTCCGGAAAATGTCATCGGACTCATTATGCCGTATGGGAAAAGCTCTGCCGAAGACGTCCGGGACGCCATCCAAGCCGCCGAACGCATGAAAATCCGGCACGAGGTGATCGACATCGCACCAATGGTTGATGCTTATTTTGAACGATACCCGTCGGACAGCCGGGTCCGGCGGGGAAACAAAATGGCCCGCGAGCGGATGTCGATCCTCTACGATTTCTCGGCCCGGGAAAAAGCACTCATCCTGGGCACGAGCAACAAGTCGGAGCTTTTAATCGGATATGGGACCATCCACGGTGACCTCGCCAGCGCCATCAATCCCATGGGCGACCTCTATAAAACTCAAGTCCGCCAGTTGGCCGCGTATTTGAAGGTGCCGCTGAAAATCCGAAGGAAGGTTCCTTCGGCCGGCCTCTGGAAGGGTCAGACCGATGAAGGGGAAATCGGGCTGACCTATGCGGAGCTGGACGAAATCCTGTTTCATCTCGTCGACGAGCGGGAGAGTCGAGAGGAGCTTCTCGCCCGCGGCTACGCCAAAGATAAGATTGAGAAAATTTTGGGCATGATCAAAAACTCCGAATTCAAGAGAAAGCTGCCGCCCATCCCCAAAATTTCGGCCAGGACCATCGGCCATGATTTCCTCTATCCTTACGACTGGGACAGGTGATTGATGGATGACGGCGGGCCTAGGGCAAATACTTCGGGGACTCTTTATGTCGTAGCCACGCCGATCGGAAACCTCGAAGACCTGACATTTCGGGCTCTCCGTATCCTTGGGGAGGTGGCGGCCATCGCTTGCGAAGACACACGCCAGACTCTTAAACTTTTGAACAAATACAACCTCAAGAAAACCTTGATCAGCTATTATCAGCCCCGGGAAGGCCAAAAAATTCCGTACATCTTGAGCCTCCTCGACCAGGGAAAAGACATAGCTCTAGTCTCAGACTCGGGAACGCCAGGAATCTCCGACCCGGGCTTTAGGCTGATCCGGGAAGCCCTGAGGGCGGGCATCAAGATTGTTCCCATTCCCGGCCCTACCGCCCTGGCCGCCGGCCTCTCGGCCGCGGGACTGCCGACTCACAGGTTTTTATTCGTCGGATTTCCTCCTCCAAAGAGAGCGGCTCAAAAAAAACTCCTTGCCTCCCTTAAGAATGAATCGGCGACACTCGTCTTTTACATTCCCGGCCGGAAAATCGTCGAATTCCTTGGGCAGACGCTCGAAACCTTCGGAGATCGGCGGGTTGTTGTCGCCCGAGAAATCACAAAATTTTACGAAGAATTTTTACGGGGCAACGCCTCTGATGTGCTAGCCCTAGCCGAGAAAAAAAAGCTACGGGGAGAGCTGACTCTGTTGATCCACGGGGCGGACTAGCCTGTTTGCCGGCGTATTTCGTTAGAACGTCAAACATATTGTTTTTCTTCATATTATGCCTATATATTTTATATATATTAGTATCTTTATATAAAACTACTTGACATTTAGTTACTAAGATATTATATTATATATGAATTTTGACATTGTTTTAGGAGGATATTAAATGGCTATAATCAGATGGGATCCCTTCAGGGATATGGTTTCCCTTAGAGAAAAAATGAATCGGCTCTTTGAGGATGTGTTTACCGGCCGCAGTGATGACAAAGAGTTGACGCCTTCCACATGGGCCCCCTCCGTGGATATTTTCGAAACAGAAAACGATTTGGTCATGACCGCTGAAGTTCCGGGCATCAATGAGAAGGATATCGAGATCAAGATCGAGGATAACACCCTAACCTTGAAGGGTGAGAGGAAATTCGAAAGGGAGACCAAGGAGGAGAACTATCATCGCCTCGAACGTTCCTACGGCTCTTTTTATAGGGCTTTCACTCTGCCTAATTCGGTAGATTTGGACAAAATCCATGCCGAGCATGAAAACGGCATCTTGAAGATAATTATGCCCAAGCGCCATGAGCTCAAGCCGCGGAACGTCAAGATCCTCAAGCCGAGTGTTCCAGAAAAGTCCAAAAAATAACTTCCGTCCAACCGGCCAAAATCGCGCCCGAAAATCAGCGCAGCCTGGAGAATGTTTGGCCGGCCACCTTAGGCTTGAGCGAGTGTAAGGGCCCGGACGTCTTTCGCTCCCGCCTTGAGGAGTTCCCGGCTGCATTCCTTTAACGTCGAGCCGGTCGTATAGACATCATCGACGAGAAGTACGGTTTTTCCCCGGATTCGTTCTGGATGCGAGACTGTATAAACGCCCCGGACGTTTCTCACCCTTTCATTTTGCTCGAGCGATGTCTGCGGCGGGATGTTTATCGATTTCTTCAACACGCGCTTTTCGACGCAAATGCCGTTCAGTTTGGAAATCTGCATGGCTAAGGCTTGCGCCTGATTGAATCCTCTCTCTCTTTTTCTTTTCGGATGGAGGGGGACCGGGATAATGGCTTCGACGCCCGACCAAAGGCTTTCTTCACTTCCCAGGGAATTGAATGCGAACCGGCCCAGGGGACGTCCCAGCGTCCTATATCCGCGGTATTTGAATAACAGGATGAGATCCTTGAGCTCTCCCCGATAAAGCCCGCACGACCGATGGACAGAAAACGGCTGGCGCTCGGTCAAACAGGATGAACAGAGATGGGGGTCGCCGGCCCCCTCAAAAAACCTGCCGCAGCAAAGACAACAGGAAGCTCGATGCGGCTGGAGCCTGTCGAGGCAGGAGCGGCACAAGATCTGCTCCCCGGGAGTCTCGAGCAGGGTCTGGCAAAACTTACAGAAGCTCGGGAAAAAGACGAGCTCGCCGAGCTTCGCGCTCCGAGCGGCTATTTTTTTCAAGGAGACATTCAAGAGGTCTCGGACTCAGCCTTCTCCTGGCATTCGATGCAATAGGGTGTCCAAGGAAGCGCATTTAGCCTTTTCTTGCTGATTTCTTTTTGACACATTTGGCAGCGGCCGAACTCTTTCCGTTCAATTCTCTTCAGGGCGGCGTCGATTTGGAAGAGCTGCTCGCGCTCGGCGTCCGAGAGGCTGAGAAGAAATTCCTTGGTGTAGGAACTCTCCGCTTTATCGGCCACATCCTGGGCAATATCCGTCTCGACTTCCTTGCTTTCGTTCCGGAATTCACTCAGCTTGCGGACAATTTCATTGCGCCGGGCAATGAGTCTTTTCTTATAGCCCTCTATCTCTTTTTTGTTCAAATGTCCTGCTTTACTTGGCATACTGTCTTCCTTTCATCATCGATATAGCCCGATATATTTGTTCCATGAGCATGATCCGGCACAGCTCGTGGGAAAAGGTCATTCTGGACAGACGCAGACGGAGATCGGCCCTGTCCAGGATGTGTTTGGCCAACCCCAGGAACCCTCCCACGACGAAGGTCATGACCCGGGTCGAGCCAGACGCCGAACGTTCGAAAAACCGCGCCAATTCCTGAGAGCTCATCTCCTGTCCTTCATCAAAGAGGCAGACAATATAATCATCTTTAAAATGTTTTTCAAGCCCTCGGGCTTCAAAATCCATAATTTTTTTCCCCGCCCGCTCATCCAGACCTCGCGCCTCCGCCGTTTCGATCAGCTGGCACGACACGAGGGTTCCAATTCTCTTCAGGTAGAAATCCTGGAGACTGCGCAGGTCCTTATTCTTGGTCCGTCCCGGCCATAGGAACTTAATTCTCATGCGTCCGCCTCGCTGTCCCCATCGCCACCGAGTATTCTCTAAAAAGGGTCAATACAAAATACTGATTGAAGGCGGAAAAGTCAATATATTTTTAGCCGATAGGCCGGAAAAATTTTCAGGCCTGGAGCCTGGGGGCATCCCCCCACAATTTTTCCAGCGAATAGTAGTCTCGGGCCGGTTTGGAGAAGATATGGACGATAAAACTGCCGTAATCCATAAGGATCCATTCCCCGTGTCTCGTACCTTCGATGCCGATCGGTCTCAGGCGGCAGCTCTTCAGTTCCTGCTCGATATTTTCGTAGAGGGCAATATTTTGCCTGGAGGAATGGCCGTGCATGATGATAAAAAAGTCCGTAAAGGCGGCCGTACCCCGCAAGTCCAGGACACAGATGTCCTCCCCCTTTTTGGCCTGGCCGGCCGTTACCGCCGTTTTCACTTCAGCTGGAAGATTCCTTCGGGTCAGCGTCTTGCTTCTCGTCTTGTCCATGTGCGTCTTGATTTTGACTTACCTCCTTGTCCCCGGACATCATCCCGGCCCGTTTGGGCGGGAGAGGCCGGAGGTGTGTTTCTCGAAGACGATTTTCTCCGGTAAAGACTCCTCATCTGAATATATCCCTCGACCGAGCCCGGGACCCAGCCCTTGAGCGATCGGCGCTCCCGGGCTCGTTGCCGGACTTCCGTTGAGGAGATGTCGGCGGCTTCGATCGGCAGCAAAAAAATTCTCGGCTCGGAAAACCATCTTTCCCGGACACGCTCGGCAGGGGGCACGAAGCGGAACCGGCTCCGATATTCTCCGCCCACGGCATTGACCACTTCCCGCAGACGATAGCCGGGCCTGGTCACGACGATGAACAGACACTGCCCGAGCACCCGTTTCCATTCCCGCCAGGTCTTGATCTCCAAGAAGGCATCGACACCCAAGATGAAAAAAATCCATGCTCCGGGATATCGCTTTTTGATCTTATTCAGGGTCAGGATGGAGTAGGACTTTCCCCCGGCCTCGGTCTCGACCGCGCTGGCGATAAACCGGGGCCGGCCGCGCACGGCTAACTTGACCATAGCCAGGCGGTCCGAAGCCGGGGCGACGCCGGCCGTCGTTTTATGAGGCGGAATGAACGACGGGATGAACAGCACCCGGTCGAGCGAGAACCTTTTCTGGACGATCGCGGCGGCCTTGAGATGGCCGTTATGAACGGGATTGAACGTTCCGCCAAGAATTCCGATTCTCGTTTTCTTCATGAATCTGCCGCCTCGGATTTCGGCTTGAGCCCCCGAAGCGCCGCGACCATGGCGGCGACAAGCTCGGCCAACCCCTGTCCCTTCAGGGCAGATACGGCGAAAAACGGCAGGCCTTCTTTCGCGGCCAGTTTTCTGGCGGCCGCCAGCCTCGTCTTATCCCGGCCAAGCAGGTCAACCTTGTTGGCGACCAGGATCTGGGCCCGCTTGGCCATCTTCTCGCTGAATAACTCAATTTCTTTCATGACGACATAGAAGTCCTGGACCGGGTCCCGACCCGAGTACGGAGATACGTCCAGGATATGAACGAGCATCTTCGTCCGCTCGATATGCTTCAGGAACTTGGTTCCCAGGCCGTGGCCTCGATGGGCGCCCTCGATGAGGCCGGGAATGTCGGCCACGACGAAGCTGTCCTCGCCCTTGAAATCGACTACGCCCAAATGGGGAATGAGTGTTGTGAACGGATAATCAGCAATGAGCGGCCGGGCCGCCGAAATTTTTGAGATCAGCATCGACTTTCCCACGTTCGGAAAACCGACCAGACCGACGTCCGCGATCAGCTTGAGCTCAAGCCATAGCTCCAACTCCTCGCCCGGTTTGCCGGGTTCATGCTCGCGCGGGGTTTGGTGGGTGGGCGTGGCGAATGAAGCGTTTCCCCGTCCGCCCTTGCCCCCTTTAGCCACGGCGTATCTTTGGCCGTGGCGAAGAAAATCAAAGAGGATCTTTCCGCTGGGAATCACCTTGACGACCGTTCCCACCGGCACCCGGAGCTCCAGGCTATCCCCCTGCTTTCCCTGGCGGCGGCCGCCTTCGCCAGGAGCTCCGTTTTCGGCTTTGTTTGTCGGATGGAAACGATAGTAGGATAAGGAGCTCACTCCTTCGTCGGCGACCAGGTAAACGCTCCCGCCGTTTCCGCCGCGGCCACCGTCCGGACCGCCTTTTGGGACTTTGTACTCCCGGCGGAAGCTGACACAGCCGTTTCCCCCCCGGCCAGCCTGGACGACGATCTTGACCTGATCAATGAACATCGTTGTTGGAGCGGTTTTTTCTAAGAGTTGCCACAAATGTCAATTGTCTCCGCCCGGCCGAACCTTGGTTGACGGATAAAACGCAATCGTAGCGATGACGCAGCCCTCCGCTAGGCTGGAAGGACAGAGACAAACGTGCCCCTTTTGCCTTTGCCTTGGAACCGGACGATTCCGGCTATCTTAGCGAAGAGGGTATCATCCTTCCCTCTTCCGACATTTGGTCCAGGCTTGAAGGGTGTGCCTCTCTGGCGGACCAAAATCGAACCGGCTTTGACCTGCTGCCCGCCGAATTGCTTGACACCCAGTCTTTTGGAATGGCTGTCCCTTCCGTTTCTGGCGCTGCCTCCTGCTTTCTTATGAGCCATTCTCGTTCTCCTTTATTTCGGCTTTTTTGTCGCTTTTGTCTTCGGTTTGGCCGCGGATTTCTCTCGGGCCGCCGGCTTGGCCTTGGGTTTTTCCGCCTTCGCGGCTCTCGCCTTAGGCTTGGCTTCTCGCGCCGGCGCCTTTTTCCCGGCAGGCTTCGTAACTTTCTCGGCTTCGGCTTTGGGCACGGTCACAGGCTTTTCCGCCGGCTTGGCAGCCGGAACGGGTATTTCCACGGGCACGGGCTCGAGCTTGAGATCCTCGGCAGGAACGGCGGATGTATCGGCCATGATTTTTTCGATCCGCAGTTCCGTCAACGGCTGCCGATGACCCCGGGTTCTCCGGAACTGCTTCGTGCGTTTCTTCTTGAAGACAATGATCTTCTCCGCTTTCAGATCCCTCACGACCAGCGCCCTGACCGCAGCGCTCTCCAGAAAAGGAGCCCCGATGAGGGTCGTCCCGCCGTCTTCGATCAGAAGGACTCGGTCGAGCAGGACTTTCCGGCCAGCCTCGACGCCGAGCTTCTCCACTTGGAGGACATCTCCTTCTTTAACAACGTACTGCTTCCCGCCTGTTTTAATAACGGCAAACATCTCAATCTACCTTTTTTCTTAGATTCCGGATAAAAATTGGCTGTTAAATTTAACACAGGACACTGTTTATGTCAAATTTGAGGCTCGGGGTGTGCCGCTCGTCGGGTTTATTGGACGGCCTCAAGAATTCTGGTATAATTCTGGCCAAAGTCGCGGGCGGTTAGCTCAGCGGTAGAGTATCGGTCTTACAAACCGGGGGTCGCAGGTTCGAACCCTGCACCGCCCACCAGCTTGTTTTTCACTTTTCTCCCTGATTTTTGGCCTTTTCCCTGATTTCTTGTTTTCTAGCCTGAGTTAGCTAAACTGAGCTATTTTTAGCGATTTTGTCCACACCGTGTCCACACGGATTTCTGGGGAGAGGTCTGCCTCCCTCGAATTGACTTCTCCTCTTCGCTTTGATATAAGTTGAACCACAGATGCCGGATTCCTCTTGGTCTTCGTGGGTTGCGTCGTCGGCTGGTTCAAGGACCTTGCGGCCGCCCTCTTCATCCTGGGGGGGAATCCTGCTCATTCTAGTGGCCGCGCTGGCCTTTCCGGGTAAATATGAGCAGGTATATTTCTTCGCCATACCGGCGCTTCCCGCGTTTCTTTATCTAGTTCACCTGGCCAGCAGGAAAGCAAAGCGCGGACGCGAGCCGCAAGAATGAACCTCAAAAAGAGAGGCCTGAAGGATTTCCTGCCCGGACTCGCCGGTCGTGATTTCCGATGGCTTCCGCGCATTTTGGGAACCCTTATCGGGCTCTTGGCGCTCGGAGAGTTCATAGAAGGGCTCGGGTATCTTGGGCAGCTCGATACGCGCGGCATGATGCTCAGAGTCGGATTCTTCGTGGTTTTTGGGGGCTGTGTGGTCGGCTGGTTCAAGGAGTTCGCAGCGTCGCTCATTATCCTCGGCGGGACGGCGATCATCGCGATTTCCGGCGGCCCTCCCTTGGCCGTTATCATGTTACCGGCTCTGGTTGGCCTTCTTTATCTCTGGGTCCACGTTGGAATAAAGAAAGAATAGCGTTTCTGCTGGCTGCGTCGTTTTGCCCGTGAAGACCCGCGGCTAAGCAGCCCGGCCTTCGCCGCCCTCGCTCCGTGTCGCAAGCAATTCAGCGTCCGCCCGACAAGCAGGAAGAGGTCCGCTGTCTCGAGCTCAACTTGACACCCAACGACACTGCGATTTATCATCCCTGACGATGGGATGAGGCAAAATCTGTGCCATGTAAGTTCAGCAGCAGGCACACCAGAAAAAGAAAACCTTGTCTTTAAGCCAGTTGCGTTCCGAATAGAGAGGTGGTGGTGAAAGGAACCGACTTCTACGGCAGGCCTGTCTCTTCCATAGAGGTGTGGGAGAAAGTATCACCGTCACCTTGCAAGCAGCAACCGGGACCGCCGAATAATCCAGCGACTGCGCCCGTGAGAGACGCCAGAATAAAGACTTGAAGCGCGTGGGAGGCCAGAGGCCTGACGGCGTGGCTTCCCAGTTCATGATAAGGACGCAAATGGAGATTACCGGAAATAGAAAGCCGGCCTATTTTTCGGTTCTTGAACTCTTAACCAGTGGCACAAAATCTATATATAAAAATATAGATACAATAGTAATTATGATAATAGATATAATTAGAAACGGTGTTGTCGAAAAAAATGTATGTTTAAATATATTTAAATTACGGAACATAAGGAAAACTGTCAAAAAAAGAAAAAAATATGAAAAATATAATAGAAGTGCCCACTTTGTTGATAATTTTAATCCAGTACCACATTCCTTACAATTGCAGCATACTAACCCGCCCCATATCAATCCCAAAAACATCTTTTTAAAAGGACGAATCGCAGTCTTTCCGCAAGACGGACATTTGTTTATTACTTGCGTCATCCCTTCATTATACCACCTGCGAAGTGAAAATTCGAGGCTCCAGAGGCCCTGGAGCTGAAGGCCGAAGTGCCCAGCCTCCCGATGATAGATGACGCTGTTTAGCGGATGATCGCTTCATGAAATAGACAAGGCAAGGGAGGGGAAATTCTCAGGTTTATCAGCTAGAGTGGTCTAGGACCTGTCCCCCCCATGCAACGGGTCCAGGTATTAGGGGAAAAAGCCCGGAAGTGCACCTGTCTCCACGTTTGGAAAATATTTCTCGTTCGGAAAGCTATTTTTGAGTCTTCTGCGAAATTATAGTTTATAAATCCCAGGTCGAGTTCAGAAGGATTTCAGCCTTTCTGAATCTTTCCTAATTCGAGATTTCAACCGCAGCGCTTTCTCTGCCAAATGAATCAAAAGAAACTATTCTGTATGTATAGAGTGCTGTTTTCTTCAAACCTCTGTCATCATAATTCGAGACAGCTTCATCAAACTCTGAGACCATTTGGAATGCATCGTCTGAAGCTCCCTTCGTTTTTCTGAAAAGCCTATATCTGATCGGGATACCGATATTATTTTCGTTGGCTTCCCAGTGTAATCGATTTATATATTCCTTATAAAAAATATAGTTATTTTCGACTCTTTGAAGACTGAGATTTTTGGGCGGGAAAAGAACTTCCAATAAAAGGAAGGTATGAACACTATAAATACCCCAGCTCCTCCCATAAGCCATCGCTCGGAATGGGTACCAATGAACGGCCGGATCCCAAGTATTATAACAACCAAAATAATCGGTCCCGCCCTCGGAATTGAATCCAACGACTGTTACAAAATGATCGGTGCTATTATTTCCATCCGTATCGACCAGAAAAACAAGGGGACGGTTGTTCATGATCTCGTTTTTCAATGAATCCCAGGAAAAAGAAGAAAAAGAATATCTTGTGGCTACTCCAATATAGCTTTTTAACGAAAGAATAAAACTCTCAAAACTTGGCTTAATATCACTATCCCAGCTCCAACCGTAGCAATTATGATAATAGCTCTGAGAAGTCTTCATGGAATCGGCAAGACAGTTATCTTTATGCTCATCGCCAACGGGGGCCTCCGATTTATCCGGCAATAGATTGGGGTAATAATCAAGAGGCAAACAATAATCATAATAATTCTCTATTGAAGCGATCGATGTATTGACGTTGTCACTCTGGGACGAAGCGTCCCCGGGGATGAGGTTGGGGTAGCCGTGGGAGTCATAATATCCGATAACCATCCCGACGGCCGTTGGCCCACATCCGTGTCGCCATATATAGGTTGGGACTCCCGAGATAATCGTGGCGGCTTGAACGCGTAATCTGCGAAAAATATGTCCCCTGATATCAATTCCATCGGGAGGGATAGGCCCAGTTTTGCTTTGTTCTGGTTTTAAGAAATCTTCATGCTTTTCCTGGCTGGCAGACAAAGTAAACAAAAATAGGATATAAAACATAAATATAAATATTTTTATTTTCTCGTATCTCGCTTTTTTATTGTTTTGGACTTTCACAAGTCCCCCTCGTTTCGGCTTCGTTTAGAATAATTAAGGTTTACAGAAATATTCAGGATTCCCATCACTAAATATTTTTCGTACCTGTTTCTTTAGGCTCTCCAATTTTATGTTTTTCTCTTACAGCAAGAATGGAGAAAGAATAGCACGAACAAAAAGGCGAGTCAAAGCAGAAGCCTTCGCCTCGATCGACGCCGACGCCGATCGTCGCCTAGGAAGGGGTTTGCTTAGCGTATTGACTTCAAGCCGGAGTCGGAACTATCATTTTTGGGTGAGCGTGGCACCGATTCCGAGCCCATCGGGAGGGAAAGTGGTGCAGCGCATAAAAGCAAATCCTTATCTCCTCATCCTTGTCATCGCCGCCGCCGCTCGCCTTTGGGGTATCGGATTTGGGTTGCACCACACGATGTGCCGCCCCGATGAAGAAACCGTCGCTGCGCTGGCGTTTCGGATATTTCGGGGCCATTTCAAAACGCAATTCTTTTCGTATCCGACGCTCTTCATGTATATCTCCGCCGTGCTATATGCGATTACCTTCGTCTTCGGCTGGCTCTTCGGGCTTTTCTCGAGTAAAGGATTTTTCGTATCTTGGGCCACTGTCAATCCCTGGCTGTTGTTGTTGATCGATCGTCTGCTCTCCGTCGCCTGCGGCATCGCGAGCGTTGCGATCCTCTATTCGATCGTACCACCGCGCTTATCGCCTCGGCGTTTCTGGCCCTGGCGGTCCTACCCGTCCGCGATTCGCACTTTGGCCTGACCGATGGTGCGATGACATGCTTGATACTTGCGTCGTTCCTATTTACCGTGAAGTACGCCCAACAAGGAAGATCAAAAGAGCTGTGGCGGGCAGCCGCGCTGGCGGGTCTCGCCGCATCGACAAAGTATAACGCGGTTCTGATCGCGCTTCCCGCTATCGCTGTCGCCTCCGGCTTGGGCTTCGGGCCGTCGCACAAGCACATGCCGCACGGCCGGATCAGTCGCTTGATGCGTTTCGGATTGACGGTCTTGCTTGCCTTCTTGGCGGGAACACCGTTCGCGCTAATCTCCTTGAAGTCGTTTCTCGCTGGTTTCTCTCAAGAATTCAGCCACCTGATGAGCGGTCACGGAATTCTGATTGGCCGAGGCTGGGCCGTTCACTTGACGACATCCCTCCGGTACGGTCTGGGGCTGCCGCTCCTGATCATTTCGATCGGGGGGCTGGTCTGGATGGCCCGTCGTGCTACGCGCTCGGCCGTTCTCGTCGCTCTGTTCCCTGTGGCGTATTATGCGATGATAGGGCGCGGCTATACCGTTTTTGTCCGATATATGCTTCCGGTCATTCCCTTCCTCTGTCTCACTGGCGCCTGGGCGAGCGTTCGCTTCGGTTCCGCCCTCGCTTCCTCTATCGGCCGGCCCGCAAAGACAACCTGGATGGCACTCCTGCTCTCAGCGCTGATCATCGCTCCGTCGGCCTGGAACATGATCCAGATCGACCGTCTTCTGGCTACTGCAGACAGCCGCCTGCTGGCCGCAGAGTGGCTCAGGACGAATATGCCTGCCAGCGCGACCATATTTCAAACCGGCAGCCTCTATAGCCATGTTCAGCTTGGTGTCCCTGCCCTATCGCCGAGAAGCGAGGAGTGGGAGTTTGATGAGGGGAAGGGCCAATTCATGCGGAAGGGCACCCGTTCGCCCGCTCCGCCCGACTTCATCATCGTCCTGAGCTCGCCGCTCGAGCTCTACACGCCAGTGCCCCCGGGACTTGATATTATCTTGACCCGGGACTTTAGGCTCGTTCAGAGAATTCGAGCCTTTGACCCCAGCGCGAATTCAAGCGTATTTGACCGGATCGATGCGTTTTTTCTTCCGTTATCCGGTTTCGGCGGGACCGAAAGGCCCGGTCCCAACATCGATATCTATCGTCGGTACGTCCCCGACCCGTGAATTCCGACCCAAGGTCTTCAGCCGATTAAACGCCGGAGATTTTACTCCTCCTGCTAGGCGATGCGGCCGGTGGCCGCAGGTTCGAACCCTGCACCGCCCATACCTATTTTTCCCTGGTAAATCAACGCTGTCCGGAGGCTTCGGGGGTAGACTCAATGGGCTCAGATATAGCCGGTTTCACGTCCAAAGGCGACAAATTGACACTTTTTATAGGATTTGTATGCAT
>Ga0315268_10000159_pt1 | contig 78472 bp, 66 predicted proteins | sample C1_top_MG_FD_204535 | JGI IMG/M metagenome (GOLD analysis project Ga0315268, IMG submission 204535) | Sediment microbial communities from Yellowstone Lake, YNP, Wyoming, USA - C1_top | ecosystem: Environmental > Aquatic > Freshwater > Lake > Sediment | place: USA: Wyoming | collected 2017-08-01
TATTTCCCTTGGACGAAGATTAGCACAACTATTTGGTGGCAGGATTGTGAGCCATCAACGTTTTGGCACTGCAAAATGGCGAATTGCGGAAATTCGGACTGAGCTTACCCGGCAATTTTCACAGTTGATGAGCGATTCGCAAGGGGGCCCGTGGGAAGGACTGAATCCCCAGGACCTGCCTGAGAGCCTGGATTTGATCAGCGCTCGTACTGAATTCTATGATTATCCAACTGCTCTGCCAACTGTGGAGCGCAGCAGCATTAAACTGGATTTACACCGTCGCGATTTTACAATTAACACAATGGCGTTGCGGTTGGATGGTCGCCATTATGGGGAATTGTACGACTATTGGGGTGGTTTGCTGGATCTGAGACGCGGATTGGTCCGGGTTTTGCATTCACTCTCTTTCGTAGATGACCCTACCCGCATGCTGCGTGCAGTACGGTTTGAGCAGCGTTTTGGATTTAGGATTGAGTCGCGCACTCTGCAATTAATTGGCGAAGCGCTCGATTTAACGAGGCAGGTTTCCGGGGATCGTATCCGACACGAGTTGGACTTGATGTTCCAGGAGACAAAGCCGGCTGCAATGCTGGATCGGCTTCAAGAATTAGGACTGCTTAGTGCTATCCACCCAGACTTGTGCTGGCAGCAAGAACTGGGTCCAATATTAATTGCAGTACTGAGAGAGCCAATCGATCCGCTCTGGGGATGTTCTCAGGAGGTAGTCCAGGGTTTGGAAAGGCGTCGGTTGGGCTATTTAGTTGTGTCGCTGAAGTTGCCGCTTGAAAAGATCAACAGTATTAGTACTCGGTTGCATTTTAGCCACCATCTTAAAAAGGAGTTGATCGCAGTTTGCACCCTGACTCGCCGATTGCCTGATCTTTTGAATAAATCTCCCAGCCAGATCGTCAATGAACTTGAAAGTGTTTCCCCTGAAGTGCTTTATGTACTTTACCAGTACTATTCTACTGTGGAGTCATCTCTTAACTTACACTCATTGTTGTGGCAATTGGTGTCCCATTGGAGGCAGATACAGCCCATGACTCATGGTGGTTCATTACAGAAGCTGGGTATTCCTCCTGGTCCAATTTATCGCCAACTCCTTGAAAGGTTGCGAGCAGCTTGGTTAGATGGAAAGGTTACAAATGAGGTGGAAGAGCAAGCGTTATTAAGGGAATTACTCAAGGAGCTTGGTTCACCAATCACATAGAATCGGATTACTTAACCGGTTAAGTTCTAAAGCAAACCCGGATCGGTTGACCATGATGGACGCACTCCAAACTTCAACTACTCAAAAAGATCTGTTATCTTCGGTTAGAATTCGCCATCTGACACTGCAAGACTTGCCAGCGTTAGAATGGGACGGGGAATACAGTCATTTCCGGCGGTTGTACGAGGATGCATACCGGCGGTACCGGCAGGGTCTTGCAGTGCTCTGGGTGGCTGAATTACCTGGTCCAGGGATTGTAGGGCAGGTGTTTATCCAATTCACCTGTGACCGGCCAGAATTAGCGAACGGGCGTGATCGAGCTTATTTGTATTCATTTAGGGTACGTGCTGAGTATCGAGGAATGGGTTTGGGGACGCGGATTTTGGATGTGGTGGAAAGTGATTTACAACAGCGGGGATTTCGCTTTGTTTCACTGAATGTCGCTAAGGATAACTGGCATGCTCGAAAGCTCTATGAGAGACGTGGTTACCGGATCGTAGCCCATGAACCGGGAATCTGGTCCTATCTGGATGAAAATGAACAATTGCGTGAAGTAAATGAGCCGGCCTGGCGGATGGAAAAACGACTACAGCCGGGCGTTTGACTATCAGGTCACTTTCTGGAAAGTCAGCCAAACCGAAGGCCTTGAATCTCCCTCGAAACCATCCTTCCGCTGAACCAATCGCAGGAGATTTTGAAATAGGGTAATCTCGTTTTCTATGATTCCGGAGAAAGCACTCGGCTCTCTATTCAGATGTGCATATAACAAGTAAAAACCTTGTGGCGCCAAAAGAAGTTCGAGATTTTGGATATATACCCTTCGGGACTGAGGGGATAAGCCGTGAAAGCAGCCTATATCTAATATAAGGTCAAATGGCTTTTCTAGAGCCTCCAGCTTGGTGATATCTCCATGGTAAATTTGAGCCGAGGAAATTCCAGCGGCTGATAATTTCTGACGGGCGGTATGTACAGCGCGTAATGCAAAGTCTACTCCAGTAACACTCCACCCAGCCTGGGCTAAGGTTATTACATTCGTGCCTGTTCCACAGCCCAGATCCAATGCTCGTCCAGGCGCATGAGTATAAATAAACTCATGTAATTCGGGTGGGGAAATACCAGTGTCCCAGGGAGGTTCCTTCAGGTACCACAGGTTAAATCGCAATTTATGATAAAGACGATCCAGAAATTCTTTTATCATTAAGGGCAATATTTTCCTGGTTTTTTTGAAATACAACCCTTCCTGAAGTAGTTCGTGAGATTAGAACAGGAAACTTTGACAAGAACGCTATCTTCCCTTAAAATAGAGTGTCTGTTATTTTTACACTCTGATTATTTAGGGAAGGGTTCGTTTCATGAAAGAGTATACCACCGAGTCTATCCGCAATATCGCGTTTGCGTCGCACAGCAATTCAGGAAAGACATCTCTGACCGAGGCGTTCTTATATTTCACCGGTGTGACCACTCGTATGGGTAAAGTTGAAGATGGCACGACAACCTCTGATTTTGATGAGGAGGAGATTCGTCGAGGAATTTCACTTTACACCTCGGTGATTCCGATTGAATATAAGGATTTCAAAATCAATATATTGGATACGCCTGGCTATACTGATTTCGTTGGAGAAATGATCTCTGCTTTACGTGTAGCGGATGGTGCAGTCATTCTTATTGATGCAGTATCCGGACGAGAGGTAGGGACCGAGATTGCCTGGGGTCATTGCGACGAATTCAAATTGCCACGTTTCCTGGTAATCAATAAGATGAACCGCGATAATGCCAATTATCAAAAAGCACTGGATAGCATGGTAGGCATCTCAGAGGCTCGCTTTATCAAGATTCAATTGCCCTGGGGGGAAAAGGCGGATTTTAAGGGCGTGATTGATTTGTTGACCATGAAAGCTTACCCTGGTGATGGAAAAACCGCGGTGGAGATTCCAGATGAGTATAAGGCAGCTGCCGAGAAGGCCCAAACTGAGCTTATAGAAGCAGCAGCGGAAGGTGAAGACGAACTGCTTGAAAAATATCTGGATTCGGGCGAACTGACCCCTGATGAAATCAAACGTGGTTTACGTTCCATTGTACACAACGGCACCTTTGTCCCCGTTTTTGTAGCTGCTGGCTCAGCTGGAATGGGTACTGCACCTCTCTTAGACGCGATCATTAACCTGATGCCTTCTCCGGCCTTGGTAGGACCAACCAAGGCTCAGGGAAAAGATGGCGAAGAAGAGTTGCCTGCTTCCGACAGTGGTCCTCTGGCGGCTTACGTTTGGAAGACCACCGCCGACCCATTTGTAGGCAGGCAGACCTATTTCCGCATTTATTCTGGAGTCATCAGCGCGGATAGTCGGGTATGGAACCAAACCAGGAATGTTGAGGAACGCCTTGGAACCATTTCTGTGCCGCGCGGCAAGGAGAATATTTCGATCAAGGTATTACATTCTGGGGATATTGGCACAGTTGCCAAATTGAGTGACACCAATACTGGGCATACCCTCTGCGACCGCGGTCACCCGCTTGCCTTACCAATACCCAAGTATCCTCATGCTTTGTATCGAGTGGCTATCATCCCCAAGACCCAGGCTGACTCGACCAAGATCAGCCCAACGCTTACCCGCCTGTGTGAGGAGGATCTCACCCTGTCCTGGTACAATGAACAATCCACGAACCAGACTATTCTACAAGGTATGGGAGACCAACATATAGATGTAGCCATCCGTCGTGCAGAGACCAAGTTTCAGGTGGGTTTACTTACTGACGTACCCAAAGTGCCTTATCTGGAGACGATTTCTAAGAAATCTCAAGCCATGTACCGCCACAAGAAACAGACTGGCGGGGCTGGTCAATTTGGTGAGGTTCACCTACGGATTGAACCTCTGCCTGATTCAGACTTCGAGATCGTTAACGACATCTTTGGGGGCGCAATTTCTTCCAGCTATATTCCTGCGATTGAAAAGGGAATTCGGAATGTGATGAAAGAGGGAATTCTTGCTGGATACAATGTGCATGGGATCCGTGTATCGGTTTTTGATGGGAAGGAACACCCGGTTGACTCCAAGCCGATCGCGTTCGAAATTGCCGGGCGTGAAGCCTTTAAGATCGCCTTTCAAGATGCCGCCCCGGTTTTAGAGGAGCCGATCATGAATGTGAAAATCATCGTTCCGGAGGGGAACATGGGGGATGTCTTGGGTGACCTGAATACTCGTCGGGCGCGTGTTCAAGGCATGGAAACAGAGAGAGGAAAATCTACAATTACTGCCACGGTTCCATTGGCTGAAATGCAGCGCTACACCACTCAGTTACGTTCCCTTACCGGCGGTCGCGGTATTTTCTTCATGGAATTCTCCCATTACGAAAATGTTCCTCCGCAGATCATCCAGGAAATTGTAACCGCCCGTCAAAAGGAATCACAACAACGGAAAGAAGATTAAGATAATCCATCTTCAATAGTATCGTAATTTCTCTCTTCTCTCCTCTGGCGAAGGGGAGAGAAGAGTTTTTTAGGCCTTGACCGTTCTAATGCCAGGTTTTATAATTCAAGGGCTGAATATTGGAAAACTCCATGGAAATCACCTCAGAATCTGAATGCGACCTGGATATTCTAGAGCAGATTGAACAGGATCCGAATGCCACTCAAGCAGGTTTGGCATCCCAGATCGGTGTTGCTGTTGGGACGATCAACTTTCATCTAAAACGGTTGGTTGCCAAAGGTTATGTCAAAGTACGGCGCGCAGAGCGCCGTAAACTGCGTTATCTCATCACGCCAGAAGGCATTTCACTTCGGGCTCGTTTGACGGTGGATTATATCCAAAATTCTTTCCGTTTATACCGTCTGGTTCGTGAGCGAATGGTCAAAGCATTAGCCCAGGTGCAAGAGATGGGGTATGACCAGATCCGTCTTGAAAGCGATTCTAGTATAGATGGGGCAAACGATGTGGTTGAGATTTGTCGTTTGACCTGTATAGAGCAAAACGTGAAGATTGTACAAGATGGCAATGCCCCACTTGTAAAGACGATTGGGTTAAAAGTTTTCGTGGAGAGGTAAAAGATGGCAGATAATTATTGGGATGGAAGGCGCGTGTGTGTTACCGGTGGTGCAGGTTTCCTGGGCCAGGTGGTGGTTCGGAAGTTGCGCCAGCGCGGTGCTAAGGAAATCTTTGTCCCACTGATTGAAGAGTATGACCTAGTAAAGCTTGATTCGATTCAACAAATGTTGCAGAAATCGCGCCCTGACCTGATCATCCATCTGGCCGCTCATGTCGGGGGAATTGGTGCTAATCGAGAGCATCCAGCAGAATTTTTCTACGATAATTTGATGATGGGCGTGCAACTCCTCCACGAAGCATGGAAAATGGGAGTGGAGAAGTTCGTGGCGATTGGGACGGTCTGTGCATATCCCAAATTTACGCCTATTCCATTTCGGGAAGATGATTTATGGAATGGTTATCCTGAAGAGACCAATGCGCCCTACGGTCTGGCTAAGAAGATGTTGCTGGTCCAGGCACAGGCTTATCGCCAGCAATATGGCTTCAATGCTATTTTCCTTTTGCCTGTCAACTTATACGGGCCGGGAGATAACTTTGATCCGCGTTCTTCGCATGTTATCCCGGCATTGATCCGCAAGTGTGTAGAGGCCCAGGAAACTGGCCAGGATGAGATCGTAGTGTGGGGGGATGGGTCACCCACCCGGGAGTTCCTATTCGTTGAGGATGCTGCGGAAGGGATTGTTATGGCTGCAGAACATTATAATGGTGCCGAACCGGTTAATCTGGGCTCGGGTTTCGAAATCTCCATCAAGGATCTGGCCGAGAAAATCGTCCAGATTACAGGTTTTCATGGGCGCCTGGTATTTGATACTACCCAGCCTAATGGCCAGCCACGACGCGCTTTGGATATCAGCCGAGCCGAACGTTATTTTGGTTATCGCGCTAAGGTGGATTTTGATGAGGGTTTAAGGCGAACTGTAGAGTGGTATCGTGAATACAGGCATAAGGGTAAGTAGGGAAAATGCATGAGCAGGAAATCCGACCCTGAGATATCTATGGCAGTTTCTATGCCGGAAAAGGTTCCTTCTGGAATGGAAGAAGTCACCATTTTACGACCTCCAAAAGAGTGGGAAGCGCTCAATCTACGTGACCTGTGGAGATATCGCGAATTAATTTACTTCATGACCTGGCGGGATCTTAAGGTTCGCTACAAGCAGACGCTGTTGGGAGCCAGCTGGGCGGTCTTGAGGCCCTTCTTAACCATGGTAGTGTTCAGCATCTTTTTCGGCGGACTGGCGAAAGTACCCTCGGATGGCATCCCTTATCCTATTTTCTCCTATACTGCGTTGCTGCCCTGGGAGCTTTTTACCCATGCTTTAAATATTGCCAGCCGGTCGCTGGTGGTCAATAGTCACATGATCACCAAGGTGTACTTTCCTCGTATGATTCTGCCATTTGCAAGTATCCTGGCAGGAGTGGTTGATTTCGCTATTGCCTTTATCGTCCTCTTAGGCATGATGGTTTATTATGGGATAACACTGACAGCTAGAGTATGGACCCTTCCGTTATTCTTACTATTAGCGATCCTCACCGCGATGGGGGTATCCTTATGGCTTTCTGCTCTAAACGTACTCTATCGCGATGTGGGTTATGTTACCCCTTTCCTGACCCAGTTTTGGTTGTTCATCACACCCATCGCGTATCCAGCCAGCATGGTACCTGCTAAATGGCGATTGCTTTATGCACTGAATCCAATGACCGGTGTAGTGGAAGGTTTTCGTTGGGCTCTGTTGGGTACGGCAAGCAATTCTCAAAGCGGAGCTGGTTTTCAAACGCTGAGTCTGGCGGGTCTGCAAGTAGGAGGGCTTCAGGCTCTGGTGATAATCTCAGGATTAGTCTCCCTGGCGGTTCTGATCAGCGGCTTGTTTTACTTTCGGCGCATGGAACGGTTATTTGCAGATATGATTTAGAACCTCGTCTTGCATCTTGTAGGATCGTCATGCTGGATGAGAGTAGGCAATGAAAATGTCTGATTTGGCAATTCGAGTAGAGAATTTAGGAAAGCGTTATCATTTAGGTGCATTCGGAGCGCCCGTGATCCGTTATCAGACGCTTCGTGATACCTTGAGTGAGATATTAAGCAGCTCTTCCAAACCTCGGGTTTCCAACCCTCAGAGTAGATCGGGTGAAAATGGGAGTCCGGACCATATCTGGGCACTGCGGAATGTCTCCTTTGAAGTCAAGAAGGGTCAGGTATTGGGTGTAATTGGGCGAAATGGTGCCGGCAAGAGCACCTTACTTAAGGTGCTTTCGCGAGTCACTGACCCGACGGAAGGACAGGCGGAAATTCATGGTCGGGTCGGTTCTCTTTTGGAGGTTGGCACCGGTTTCCATCCAGAGCTGACTGGACGGGAAAATATCTATCTGAATGGCGCTATTCTGGGCATGAAACGAGTCGAAATCGATCATAGATTTGACGAAATGGTGGCTTTCGCGGAGGTGCAACAGTTTATTGATACCCCGGTCAAGCGGTATTCCAGTGGAATGTATTTACGCCTGGCGTTTGCGGTAGCAGCTCACCTGGAGCCGGAGATCCTGGTTGTTGATGAGGTGTTGGCAGTTGGGGACGCTGAATTTCAACGCAAATGCCTGGGTAAAATGAGTGATGTGGCCCAACAAGGGAGAACAGTTCTTTTTGTGAGCCATAATATGTCCGCTATTTTACGCCTGACTGAGGAAACATTGGTAATTGAAAAGGGCAAACTGGCATTACGCGCTCTCACTCCCAGAGCGGTGGATTATTACATGGCGGCTGGCTTTTCCCAGGAAGGTGAGCGTCGCTGGCACGCAGATGAGATACCTGATCAGGCATACCCTTTCCAGCCTATCGCGTTAAGAGTGCGTAATCTGCAAGGTAAAGTGTCTGAGACGGTGCGGTCTGTGGAACCTTTTACAGTCGAGTTCGAATACCATTTGGCTGCATCAATGGTGGGTTTACGAGTCGGTATTTATCTGATCAGTACCCGTGGTGAATACATTTTGACCTCGTTTGATACGGATGATCCGGTACGATTTGAAAGGTTTGCCACCCGCTTGCCCGGCCATTACATCAGCCAGTGCCAAATTCCGGCCGATCTACTGAACGAAGGCAGATTCATCATTGCGGTAAATGCCAGTTGCTTTCGGGTGAAGCGTTATTTCCAGGATGAACAGGCTCTGGTTTTTAATGTGGAAGGCGCTGGTGCGCCAGGAATGCAATGGCCAGAACCACGGTTGGGTCCCATCCGCCCACGGCTTGGTTGGAAAATTACTTCTATAGGCAGCTTCGAAGATTAAGGCTTCAGAATATTATGACTCGTGTTATCGCTACGAAAGAAACGGTTAAGAGTGTTTTGGGGCAAATTCCATTTGCGGCAGAACTCTATTGGTTGGTTCGTCAACGTGGTAAGCCGCTGCATAGTCACTTTACATTAAAAGGACTACAAGCCCATCTCCCAGAAATAGTGCAGCAGGCCAGCTGCCTTAGGAAGACTTGGGTGCCCAGTGTGAACCAGGTACGCCCTAAGAAAATTTTTCTATTCGGTTCATTGCATTATTGGATTGAACATGCAGCCTTGATCAGTACAGCTCTGGCCGCGGAAGGACACAGGCTTGCTCTCGGTTATTTACCTTATGCGGAGTGGCAAGCGCCGATTAATCGGTTTGATTACCGCCGTCAGAATGCATATGCACATAAGGTGCTCAACACACTATCACCCCTGGTAGAAATCGTCTCATTTGCTGATTTACGAGTTCCAATCCAGGGTCTGGCAAACAATACAAGAACTCCCTGGACTCAAGTTCAGGAAGCCATTGAACAAGTGTCCGATTATGACGCTCAATATACCCTGCAAGTTGAAGATATTGATAAAGGTAGTGAAATCTATCGTTTGCGGTTCGAGCGAAACCAGCAGGCTGCACAGGCAGCCACTTATTGGCTGCAATCCAACCGGCCCGATGTGGTTATCATTCCAAACGGCACAATTCAAGAGTTAGGCGTGGTATTCCGTGTGGCCCGTATCTTGAAAATTCCAGCTGTAACTTATGAATTTGGCGACCAACGCCAGCGAATATGGGTAGGACAAAATACTGAGGTCATGCGTCAGGATACCGACGCACTCTGGAAAGCCCGGCAAGATCTTCCCCTCAGTGAAGCGCAATATGAAAGACTCCGTTCCCTCTTCATGGCTCGCCAGCGCGGTTCATTGTGGGAGAACTTCGCTCGCTTGTGGCAGGACACCCCTGCTCAAGGGGGCGCGCAAGCACGGACTGCCCTGGGCTTGGATGAGCGTCCGGTGGTGCTGCTGGCGACGAATGTTCTGGGTGATAGCCTGACTTTGGGTCGCCAAGTATTCAGCCGGACCATGTCAGAGTGGATTGGCCGTACTGTTCAGTATTTTGCCGGTCGTCCAGATGTTCAATTAATGATCCGAGTTCATCCTGGTGAGGTGCTTACTCACGGTGTTTCAATGGTAGATGTGGTTCATAGTGTTCTTCCCAGATTACCGGAACACATACGATTGATTAAACCTAAAGATAAAGTGAATACCTATGATCTGATTGAGGTAGCGGACCTGGGGTTGGTCTATACCACCACGGTCGGGATGGAAATGGCTATGAGTGGGGTACCTGTGATTGTCAGTGGAATCACGCATTACCGCGCTCGTGGATTTACCCATGATCCAGAAAGCTGGGTAAGTTACTTTAAATTGCTAGGTCAGATCCTTGAACAGCCCGCAAAATTTCGCTTGACTCGCTCACAGGTAGAACATGCCTGGAGGTATGCTTATCGGTTTTTCTTTGAATATCCGCGTCCTTTTCCCTGGCATCTGGTCCGGATGTGGGAAGATTACCAGGCGCGGCCCCTGGAGAAGGTCTTCAGCCCGGAGGGACGTGACCAATACGAAGAGACATTTCGTTTCCTGGTTGGTGAACCATTAAATTGGGCGAATATCAGGGAATAGAGCTTTAGGTGATGCATGTCTGAGGTCCAGATTAAGCAACAGGTGCGCGAATTTTATGACCAGGTTGGATGGCAGGTAGTTGGTGAGGATCTATATCAGAATGCCAGGTATGAAGATCTTCGACCAGTTTCCCGAGAATATATTCATCTATGTCACATGCGAGTCAAGCGTTTTCTCAAATCTTCCGGGCGGTATCTGTTAGACGCCGGTTCTGGCCCGGTCCAGTACCCGGAATATCTGACCTATTCAGAAGATTATGTTTACCGGGTATGTCTAGATATCTCCATTGTAGCCTTGCGTGAAGCCCGAAAACGTTTTTTTGATCTCAATCTGAGCAAGCACGGGCTGTTTGTAGTAGCAGATGTGGCAAACCTGCCTTTCAAAGCGGGAGTCTTTGAAGGGATTGTTTCGTTGCACACTTTGCATCACCTTCCCCTGGCAGAACAGGAAAAGGCGTATTTGGATCTTCATCGTGTCCTCGTCACTGGTTGCTCGGCAGTGGTGGTGAACGGTTGGACTGAAACCCCATTGATGCGAATCGCCCAACCGTTCATTATCACGGCAGAGTGGTTGATAAGCAAGTCTGAATCTGTACGAAAAAGGTGGAAGCGATTGCTTGGCAAGTCAGAACGTGAACCAGTACAACCTCTAAAGGAGGGGTCTGATAAGGTTGTGACGACCTTTTCCTCTAGCCCAGTCTCGACGCCAACTCGGACTTTCATCCAAAAGCGCGATGCCCCCGGCTTGAGGGAGATGTTGAAAGGCCGGTTCAAATACGAGATATATGTTTGGCGGAGTGTAAGTGTGCGCTTTCTGCGCGCATTGATCCATGACCCGCTAGCAGGTCGATATTGGTTGCGCCAGCTTTATAGGTTGGAGGAACGCTTTCCACACTGGTTCGGTGAAAAAGGTCAATATCCACTTCTAGTTCTATGCAAGCATTCCACTGCATTGGATCAACAACTATCAATTGAAGACTGATTACGGAGCATCTATGGACTGGAAAGATAAAGTTGTGCTGGTCACGGGTGGAACGGGTTCATTCGGAAAGAAGTTCATTGAGATCATGTTGCACGAGTACCACCCTGCGAAGATCATTGTTTATAGTCGAGATGAGTTAAAGCAGCACGAGATGCGCACGACTGGGTATAGCCATCCATCGCTCCGTTATTTCATCGGCGATGTGCGCGATGAGCAGCGTCTGAAGCGTGCTTTCCAGGGTGTGAATATTGTCATCCATGCTGCTGCGTTAAAGCAAGTCCCAGCCTGCGAATATAACCCAATGGAGGCGATTAAGACAAACATCCTGGGTAGCAGCAATGTAATCGAGGCAGCCCTGGATGCCGGAGTGTGGCGGGTAATGGCACTCAGCACGGATAAAGCAGTGAACCCAGTCAACCTTTATGGCGCGACCAAGTTATGCGCTGAGAAGCTTTTTGTTCAAAGCAATGCCTATGCTGGTCGTGGAAACACTCGTTTTAGCTGTGTTCGTTATGGAAATGTGGTGGGAAGTCGAGGAAGTGTCGTTCCGGTTTTTCTCAGACAACGTACCAATGGAAAAATCACCCTTACGGATACAAGAATGACCCGTTTCTGGATCTCACTGGAGCAGGGGGTGCGCTTTGTCATCCGTTGCACTGAACAAATGCATGGTGGAGAGGTGTTTGTTCCAAAGATTCCAAGCATGAAAGTGATTGACCTGGCCAGAGCCGTTGCCCCGGATACGGAAATGGAAGTAATTGGCATTCGTCCCGGTGAAAAGTTGCATGAGGTGTTGGTATCAGAAGATGAGGCGCGGAGCACCATCGAATTAGATGATATGTTTGTAGTTCAGCCTACTGAACCGCTTTGGTTTGGGCATGATTGGGCACAAGTTGGCCGGTTACTTCCCGATGGTTTTCGTTATACCAGCGATAATAACGAACAGTGGTTGACGATAGAGCAAATTAAAGCGATTACTGCTCCGATTGAAGCAGCCTATGAATATCGTGGTGCATCCCAGACGGAGGAATACTTGGGATGATGCGTATCCTGGTAACTGGGGCCAGCGGTTTGCTAGGTCTTAATCTCTGCATGGTTGCATCATCGTACGGGTATGAGGTTATCGGTGTGGTAAACCATAACCTTCTGGCTGGTGTTCCTTTCCAGGTCATGTCAACCGATCTGAGCCTGATTGACCGGCATTCAGATAGAGCCGGAGCTTTTGAGCGTCTGTTGGATCAAACCCGGCCTGATGTGATCGTCCATTGTGCCGCCATGGCCAATGTGGATGAATGCGAGCGGCTTCCAAATCAAGCTATGCAGATCAATGCCATTGTCCCAGGATTGCTGGCAAAAGCAGCAGTTTCTCATGGAATCCAGATGGTGCATATTTCGACGGACGCGGTTTTTGACGGTGTGAGGGGTGAATATGTGGAGACCGATGCTCCCAGCCCGATAAACCAGTATGCTCGCACAAAACTGGCTGGTGAGCAAGCCGTCAGTCAGGCGAATCCGGAGGCACTGATTGCCCGGGTGAATTTTTATGGTTGGAGCTTGCATGGTAAACGCAGTCTGGCAGAATGGTTCTATCATCAGTTATCAACTGGTCAGCCTGTTAAGGGTTTTATAGATGTGTATTTTTGTCCCCTGCACGTACATCAGCTGGTTGACCTTTTGTTAGCCATGGTTGATAAAAAGTTAACAGGCATGTATCACGTGGTAAGTAGTCAGCAATTAAGCAAGCACGAGTTTGGACTGCGGATCGCCCAACGATTCGGTCTGAATGAAAGACTGATTACACCAGCCTCTTGGAGAGATGGCAATTTGACCGCAGCAAGATCCCCGAATTTGACACTATCAACCATGAAATTAACGCAGTCATTGGGCTTCCCTCCGCCGGGACAGTCCTCTGGATTGGAACTTTTTTACAATGAACTTCAGGCAGGATATCCTCAAAGGTTAAAGGCATTTTCAAAGGAATGCTCTCTGTAATTTTAAGTGGCATTTTACCACTTGAGAAGGAAAGGACGACCCCGAAGATGGAGATACAAATAGGTACTCGAACCATAGGTGAAGAACATCCAACTTACTTCATCGCAGATATAGCGGCGAATCATGATGGCAGCCTGGAGCGGGCAAAATATTTGATCCGTCTGGCAACGCAGGCCGGGGCAGATGCAGCCAAATTCCAAAATTTTCGCGCCCCTAAGATTGTATCCGATTACGGTTTCAAACATATGGATGGGCAGGTCTCACACCAGGCGAATTGGAAAAAAACGGTCTTTGAAGTCTACCAGGATGCCTCTATCCCTTTTGAATGGACTTATGAATTGAAGGCTACCTGTGATGAGGTGGGAATCGATTATTTTTCTTCTCCCTATGACTTCGAAGCGATCGATTTTCTGGATCCCTTTGTGCCTGCCTATAAGATAGGCTCAGGCGAAATAAACTGGCCGGAAGCTCTGGAACGTATCGCCAGAAAAGGAAAGCCGGTATTTCTGGCAACTGGCGCCTCCTCGATCTGCGATGTGCAGCGAGGAGTGCATATTTTGACATCGATCAACCCACGGCTTGTACTGATGCAATGTAACACGAACTACACTGCCAACCCAGAAAATTATGACCACATTCACTTGCGCGTCTTGAACACTTATCACGCCATGTGGCCTGATCTAATCTTGGGCCTTTCGGACCACACAGCCGGGCATGCAGCTGTGTTGGGTGCGGTGGCTTTAGGGGCGCGGGTGGTAGAAAAGCACTTTACGGATGACAACGATCGCGAAGGTCCGGATCACAAATTTGCCATGAATCCGGATTCTTGGGCAGATATGGTGGAAAACACCCGCCTGCTGGAGAGGGCGTTAGGTTCATCAGATAAGTTTGTGGCAGAAAATGAGAAACAGACCTACATCGTTCAACGCCGCTGCTTGCGCGCGGCACGCAATATTCAAACCGGCGAAATTGTTACTCGCGAGATGATCGATGTATTGCGTCCGGCTACCCCTGGGGCAATCTCACCTTATGAAATCGAGTCGGTTGTTGGCACCAGGGCCTTAATGGATATTCCCTCCGGCAAGGAATTATATTGGACTATGTTGGGAACAGCCACTCCTTGATTGTTGGCTATCGTTATGCGTATCCTGTATTTCACCCGCGATTATACGCCCCATGATCACCGCTTTTTGACCACAATGGTGAAACAGGAACTTCCCGAGTCGGGGAACCACCCACTTGAGATATTCTCTTTACGCCTGGAGCGCCGTGGGTTGCAACGTGAGGATCGTCCTTTTCCGCCAGAGGTTCGGCAAATTTTATGGAAGGGTGGCACCAGACCGATCACCTGGAGAAATTTTCCAACCCTTCTCCTGGATCTTCGACGGGTAATTGACCATGAAAAGTTTGACCTGATCCACGCCGGGCCTATCCAATCGGCGGCTTTTCTGGCAGCTTTGTCAGGTTTCAGACCATTGGTGAGCATGTCGTGGGGCTCCGATTTGCTGAAAGATGCTGATCGAAATTGGTGGCTACGATGGGTGACGCGGTTCACTCTGCAGCGTACATCCGTCTTAATTGGTGATTGCCAGGCTGTAGCCCGCAAAGCCATGGCATTCGGATATCCGGAAGAACGGATTGTACTGTTTCCATGGGGAGTGGACCTGGAGCAGTTCTCGCCACCCCAGAACCCATCTATGCAGGTTCAAGATTCACCTGCGTTCCAACAGGTTGCGCGGGAAGGCCAAAGGTTTGTTTTGCTTTCGGTTCGTTCGTGGGAACCTGTTTATGGAGTCGATTTGGTTGTCAAGGCTTTTGCTCTAGCAGCACAACAAATCGATGGATTGCATTTGGTGCTGTTAGGCGGTGGTTCTCAGGCTGGTTATATCCGCCAAATTTTATTACAACATGATTTAATGGATCAGGTAACCTTTGCTGGCCAGGTAAAAAACTATCAGTTGCCAGACTATTACCGATCGTCAGATCTGTATATCAGTGCTTCGCATAGCGATGGATCCTCAGTCTCTTTGATGGAAGCGTTGGCCTGCGGTTGCCCGGTGCTGGTTTCAGATATTCCAGGTAACCGAGAATGGATTACCCATGGGGAACAGGGTTGGTTATTCCCTGATCATGATGCTGTCGCCCTTGCTCAAGGGATCGTCCAGGCGGTGCGCCAACCAGAGAAACTTCCAGATATGAGACGCAAAGCCCGGGTTTTAGCCGAACAGCGTGCGGATTGGAAAAAGAATTCCCAGCAGCTTCTTCGGGCTTATCAACTGGCATTATCTTCTCCCCATCCTCCTGGGCTTTGGTTGAAGGATAGAAAGAACCGTCAGGATTTATCAGTGTAATGTCAAAACCACGTATTGTTACAATCATCCAGGCCAGGATGGCCTCTAGCCGCTTACCGGGGAAAGTGATGAAGGAGATTGACGATAAAGCGATGCTAATGCAAGTAGTAGACCGCGCCAGTCTTTCAAAATTAGTGGATGCGGTCGGGGTGGCAACGACTACCGATCCATCCGATGATCCAATCGAGGGGCTTTGCCGAGCTAATGGCTGTCTGGTTTATCGCGGTAGTATGTTCGATGTATTAGACCGTTTCTATCGGGCCTCTCAAGCATTTGAGGCGGACGTTATTGTCCGGCTGACTGCGGATTGCCCATTGATCGATGTGGAGGTATTGGATCGAACCATTTCAACATTTCTCGATTCTGATGTTGATTTTGCAGCCAATCGGTTGCCGCCTCCCTGGAAACGTACCTATCCTATTGGATTAGATACCGAAGTTTGTAGCTTTGCAGGCCTCGAACGCACCTGGAATGAAGCCGCCCAACCGTATCAACGGGAACATGTGATGCCGTATTTTTATGACTGGACTACTCCTGGGGGGCTGATTGGGAGGCAGGAAGGGCGTTTTCGCATCCAGATATTGGATTATGAGGTGGATTATGGATCGCTGAGGTGGACGGTAGATACCCCTCAGGACCTGGAGGTTGTCCGCCAAATTTTTATCCATTTCTCCGGTCGCCAATACTTTGGCTGGTTGGAAGTACTGGATTTGATCCAGAACCACCCGGAATTAAGGTTAATCAATGTAGATGTGCATCATAAAACCGGTTTTGATGTGGATGACCGAAACCTTCTTGATGTGCGGATTGGTGGAAGGAAAAATCCTGGATGAGTTTCTTAACCATTTTTACTGCACCAAAACCCTTCACCAACCCGCACATCGCCTTGATCCAGCGCAACGCGATCCGTTCCTGGCTGCAACTGGACTATTCTTATCAAGAAGCGGAAAAGCACGGGAAACTGTCCGAATACACTCAATCCAAAGGTAGTGCCATCGAGGTAATTTTACTTGGGGAAGAAACAGGATTGGCAGAGGTGTCAGCCGAACTTGGTGTGAAGCATATACCAGACGTGAAACGAAATTCCCTCGGGACACCTCTGGTAAGTTCTATGTTCGACCAGGTCCGCAAAGCGACTGACAGCCCCTATTTGGGGTGTGTTAATGCCGATATCCTTTTTCTGCCAGACGTGCTCTTAGCAGTGAGACGGCTGGCGGCTCAAAAAGAACGGTTTTTGATGGTCGGTCAACGGTGGGACCTGGAGGTGAAGGAACTACTGGATTTTTCCCCAGGCTGGGATACACGCCTGATCAACCAGTTGCAGAGCGAGGGGAAACTGCATCCACGTGGAGGGAGTGATTACTTTATTTTTCCACGCCAGTGCTTTACAGAGATTCCAGATTTTACAATTGGACGAGCCGGATGGGATAACTGGATGATTTATGAGGCCCGAAGCAGGGGTTGGTTAACCGTCGATTGCACTCAAGATCTGAATGCTGTCCATCAGAATCATGATTACAGTCATCTTCCCAATGGGCAACCCCACTACCGGTTGCCAGAGACGGCTGAGAATGTACGTCTGGCAGGTGGGCGAATGACCATATTTACCATCCAGGATACGAACCGCCAGCTGATTAACGGAAGGATTGTTTCTCCGCGAATGGAATGGAGGAAACTGTGGCGTGAGGTGGAGATCTATCCATTGGTCGGGCTTCACTCTATGATTCTTGGGTGGTTGTTCTACCATTTATTCCACCCTCTCAAAGCCTATGAAGCTCTTCGGCACTGGTTAGTGGAATTGAAAGGACGAATTCGGTAAACATACTTATGCGCGTTGGTCAGAATCCTGCTAAATATGTAAAGGATGTTGCGAAACCAGAACGGATCACCGTAGCGGTATTGAATTACATTCCTTTTCTAAGTGGTTTCTACTCGGATTTGCTGGAAGTGCTTAAGGCATGTCTGGGAAGCATCTTAGAGAGCACTGACCTCCCTTATGATCTGCTGGTTTTTGATAATGGAAGCTGCGATGAGGTTCGGCAGTATTTGTTGGATCAGCATGCTGAAGGAAATATTCAATACCTGGTCTTTTCGCAGAAGAATCTGGGCAAGGGTGGTGCCTGGAACGTCATCCTCGCCGGTGTGCCGGGTGAATTGGTGGCTTATACAGATAATGATTGCTATTTCCATCGCGGTTGGCTTTCCCGTTCGTTGGAGATTCTTGAGACGTTTCCCAGGGTTGGGATGGTCACCGCTCGACCTTTCCGAACTAACCCAGATTTCTACAGTGCTTCGGTTGAATGGGGTGAACAAACCCCCGGCGTACACGTAGAACGCGGGCAGTTCATTCCCTGGGAGGTTTTCAAAGAGTTTGATCTCAGCCTGGGACAGAGCGAGGAAGAGATTCGTGACCATTATGAAAAGACTCAGGATGTGCGAATCACCTACAGACAGGTCCAGGCGATCGCTGGGGCTTCGCATTGGCAATTCCTGGCACGTAAAGAGGTCCTGCAACAATTCCTGCCTTTCAGTATGGATCGCCCAATGGGCCAGGTGAAACAGCTGGATCAACGCATGAACCAGGCAGGGTACTTACGCTTGATGCCCACAGAGCCATTGGCGATGAATATGAGTAATACCTTGCGCAATATGCCAGGGCTGGTATCGGCGCATGCTGAACGCGCCGCGAGGCGCAAAATAAGCAAATTTTGGGATTTTCCTCCACTAAAACGTGGTTTACTGTCGGTGTACGATTGGATTTTTCGGTTGTATTACGATAGATAGTGAATAATAGGAGTACTTTGTGTCCGTTTCATCCAAGATATTCATCAGCGCCGACCATGGATTAGCAATCGTTTATTTTCTACAGAGTGATGTGGTGCCTACTCTGCTGGAAAAAGGTGCAGAAGTGGTGTTGCTGACTGATGATGGGCTAATGAACCAGATCACACGCAGGTTTGGACAACCCGGACTGACATTCGAGGGCTTGCGAATCCAGGAGGCCCGGCGTTATTTTGAGACTGTCTCTGGTTCTACACAATGGTGGCTCAACTTTCTGCGGAGAGTTGGCGCTTCTAACCGGATCAATGATGAAGCGATGACCAGCCATGTCAGGCAAGTGGAGGTGGAGGCTGAGGGTAAACGGCGCATGTTAATGCCGTTAATGAAGGCATTCATAGGTGTCCTTCGTCGGTCAAAAGCTGCCCGACAGTGGTTGATTCGAAGACAGCAACAGTATTCACCTGATCTGTACTCCGATCTGTTTGAAAAATACCGCAGCGCTGGATCTGGCCCTGACCTGGTAGTCGCCAGCACTCCTGGCTGGCGCATGGATCGCTATCTACTGCGGCAGGCAACCCATCGAGGGGTTAAAACCGCTGCCGTAGTTGTGGGCTGGGATAATCCAAGCAGCTACAGCTTGCCAGGAGCTTTAGTGGATCACATTACTTGTTGGTCGCAAATTCAGAGGGAAGAATTGGTATTGGGTTCAGACTGGGATCCCTCCAGGGTCAATATTGGGGGAATCCCTTCGTATGATGGATATTTTCGGCGACAGTGGTTGATGCCCCGAGAAGATTACTTCCGGCAACATGGATTGGACCCACAACGGAAGTTGCTAGGTTATGCGTGTAGCTTTGTTACCTTTTCTCCGAATTTTCAAAATATCGAAGCGTTGGCGAGACTGGTTGCCAATGATAGCTTGGTTGAACCTGCCCAGCTTTTGGTTCGGCTGCATCCTAACCACTTTATGCCAGAACCCCTTTTTACAGGGGAACGTGAACGCATCCGCCGGCTGGCTCGTGAGCTACCCTACGTCCACGTTGTTGAGCCAGTTCCACTCGGTGGGGAATTGGGATATTATTCAGGCGAAGACATGCCAGAGAAGACCTCTATGATGGCCTATTCCGATGTATTCCTGACTGTCTATTCGACGATGGTGGTGGAAGCAGCCATCCATAACCGTCCAATTGTCAGTGTGTGCTTTGATGCTCCAGGTGGTTGGAACCAACCGGGACGCTTTTCACTGGCGCTTTCCGAGATTGGCAATTGGCCTACTCACCAACGTTTCCGCATGGCACAGGCTGGACGAGTGGCATTGGACCACGGCCAGTTGAAAGAAGCAATAAACATGTATCTGGCTAATCCAACCATGGATTCTGAGCAGCGCCAGAAATTTATCCATGATGAAGTAACCTTTACTGATGGGAGCGCTGGCCGAAGGACTGGAGAGTTCTTGTATTCCTTGATCGACAAGAAGCAGGTTTTATGAAATTTTTCATTGTTGGGTATGGGTCGATTGGTCGCAGGCACTTGCGCAATTTACTGGCGTTGGGCGAGAAGGATATTTGGCTTTACCGCACGCGGCAAAGCACACTCCCAGAAGAAGAGATAGCCGATATACCGGTGGAAACAAACCTTCAGGCTGTATTCGATCACCGGCCTGATGCAGTAGTTATTGCTAACCCAACTGCCTTGCATTTGGATGTAGCCATCCCGGCAGCTGAAGCCGGTTGTCATATTTTGATGGAGAAACCGATCTCCAATTCTTTGGAACGGATCAGTGAGCTTCAAGCCGCTCTGAAGCGCGGCGGTGGAAAGCTGTTGATGGGTTTCCAATTTCGATTTCACCCTGGTTTACAAAAGGTGTCTGCATTGTTGAACGAGGGCCGGATCGGAAGACTGCTTTCTCTGCGGACGCAATGGGGAGAGTATCTGCCCAACTGGCACCCCTGGGAAGATTACCGCAAGAGTTATAGTGCACGTGGCGATTTGGGGGGTGGGGTCGTGTTAACACTCTGTCACCCTTTGGATTACTTGAATTGGTTGGTTGGTAAGGTGGAATCACTATGGGCCTTTACTGGCAAGATCAGTGATTTAGAGATCCAGGTGGATGATGTTGGCGAGATTGGGTTGCAATTTGATAATGGAGTATTGGGCAGCCTGCATCTTGATTATTATCGAAGCCCACCTATCCACCAGTTTGAAATGGTTGGAACAGAGGGTGTACTGGCATGGGATAATGCCAATGGAGTTACGCGTTTGACCACCTCTTCCGGAGAAAGCTGTGCTTTTGAATTGCCACCCGGTTTTGAGCGCAATCAGATGTTTCTGGATGAGATGCGCCATTTTATCCAGGTGGTGCGTGGTGAAGCTCAACCAATCTGTTCACTGGAAGATGGTAGCTATGTTCTTCAACTTGCCCTGGCAATAAATAAATCGGCGAATGAGAAACGCATAGTCCACCCTATCGAAACAGCCAGTCAAAGGTAACATCCTCTGTAAATTAATTCTAAAGTAGCATATGTCGGTACCTGCAAAATCTTCTTTCTCTCTCCTCTTTTCACGAACGATCATCCTGTGGGTCATTGTGTATTTTATCTTCATGACCGTGCTGATGACCTGGCCACTGGTAACTCGGATGGGCGAATCATTGGTTGGGCAGGTTGGCGATAATATTTATTTTGTATGGATGATCGGTTGGTTGAAGAAAGCGGTTTTTGAGCTACATGTTAACCCGTTTAATGTCTGGTTTCTGAATTATCCGGAAGGTTGGAACCTGGCTTATACCGAAATCACCCCAGCCATGATTCTAATCGCCATACCTTTTGCTTTTTTGAACGGGCCAACCTTTGCTTATAACATGGCAATGATGCTGACCTTTGTCCTTTCTGGGTTAGGGATGTTTTTATGGGTGCGAGCTCTTACCGGTCGGACGGCTCCTGCTCTGATTGCAGGCACAATCTTTGCTTTCATTCCCTATCATTTTGCCCATTTTCTGATCGGGCATTTGAATCTCTCCGGGACGCAATGGCTGCCTTTATATTTTTGGGGCTTTCTGGATGTTCTCCGTTTGAAGCACCCTTCATGGAAACCAGTCATATTGGCTGGAGTATCGTTAGGATTAATTGGCCTGACTTCGCAGTATTACCTGTATATGGGATTTCTGGTCAGTGGTTTCTTGACGCTCACTTATCTGATCTTTTTTGACCGCTCTCAATGGCGAAATCGGAATTTCTGGAAGGGAATGGGAGAGATGGCTATTGTTTCGCTGCCTTTAATCATTCTGGCCATTGCTCCATACGTCAGCTTGAATCAACAAGGTGGATTGCCAGATCGCAATCTGTCAATTGTACGGATGTATTCTGCCAGCCCGACCGACTTTGTGATACCATCTACCGACCATTTCTTGTGGGGCCGCTGGATCGGGAATCACTTCAACCGGGAAATGTGGGTTGAAGGTACATTGTATGTCGGCGCAGTCTCCGGGATCTTGGGGTTGCTTGCATTAATTTATAGGAAGAAAACTGGGCAAGGTCGCTTGGTATGGCTCATGTTTCTAGGCGGGGCGTTTGCATTCCTTTTAGCAATGGGGACGGACCTGCATTGGTTAGGTGAGCCGATTACTATTCACAGGCCAGATTTCCTGTCTGCCTGGATCCGTAGAGAGGAGATACCAATCCTGCTCCCAGGGTACTTCCTTTTTTTGTATTTTCCATTTTATGCCAAGCTTCGAGCTTTCATGCGGTTCGGTATTTTTGTGCTCGTTTTCAGCAGCGCATTAGCTGGATTGGGCGCCGCATGGTTGCTTGAACGCCTTACAGGTACGCTAAATCCCTCAATTGCCTCCTTTACTCAGAGACACTTTAAGGTCATCGCAGGTGAAAGGTGGCGAGCGATATTGGTGGTATCATTATTGGGTTTGGTCATCCTTGATTTTTACCCCGGACCTTACCAGGAGTTCACTCAGGTGAAAGGTCGCCCTGTGGATACCTGGCTGGCAGTACAACCTGGGAAAGGGGCAGTAATTCAATTTCCCTTTATCGAAGGTGAAGATCAGGACCAGACTTTTTATACCTTAATCCATGGAAAACCGTTCATCGGAGGTTTCTTTAACGCCTTTCCACCGCCACAATATTTGCGTATTCGTCCAATCATGGAAAACTTTCCGGACATGCGGAGTATCGCCTTGTTGGGGGAACTGGGCGTCCAATATGTTCTGGTTGACCGCAAAGCCTATCCGGAAATCCGGTTTATGAAGGAAAAATGCCAGGCTATGGGACTGGTTTTTGTGGGTGATTTTGGAGATGAGATTGTTTTCGAGAGGAAGTAAATTTGTTCACTTCATACTGATGATGATTGCAGCTCTGGGGGTAATTTCGCAGATTTTCAGCACCCATTTTGGCCCTGGGATCGGTGGGGATGCAACAATTTATATTACCTCCGCACGTAACCTGCTGGCAGGTCAGGGATTAGGGCTGATCACGGCTAATGGCAATTTTCGCTTGTTGCCTTATTTTCCTCCCTTGTATCCGTTGGTGTTGGCTTGCTTTGGCCTGTTCGGCTCGGATTTGGTGATTATAGCGAAGGTTCTTAACATTATACTGTTTGGCATATTTATTTGGCTGATTGGGTTCGTCACATATCTCTTGAAGCGATCAGCGACCTTTTCGGTTTTAGCAGCTTTCTTGGTTGCCACATCTCCGGTTCTGGTTCCAGTTTTTTCGTGGGCTATGGCGGAACCTCTCGCAATGGTGCTAGGTTTTGGTAGTATGGCATTTCTCATTCCTGTACTTCAGCAACCAAGAAATTCTCATCACCGTTGGCGTTTATGGGCAGGTATTACTGCTGGCCTGAGTATGCTGACCAGGTATAGCAATCTGGCGTTTCCACTGACCGGGGCAATAGGTCTTTGGGTATTAAGTGGTCAAGGGATACGTAGAAAACTGGTTGACGCAATACTCTACTTATCGATCTCAGCCTTGCCGACCGCAATCTGGTTGGTCATTGACCTGCTATCCACTTCGACGATCTCCTCACGCGCGGTTGAATCGAGTCTGGGGATGACTCAGCGATTGATCAGCTTGTCGCCTGCCTTGCGAGAAGTTTTCTTATTCTGGCTGGTACCAGATTCCTGGGTTTCATCGCCGCCCTATCCGAAAGTTGCGAATACCGTGTTTGTAATAGCAGGAATCCTTGTTCTGATAACCTGGATGGTTATTGTATTCAGAAGTTTTTATATCAAGAAGGCGCTTTCTAAGGTTGATCCAGGCTTGCAGTTCACGATCCTACTTTTTGTTTTTATATTGGTTTACCTGGTAGTCATCTCGGCTGTTTATATCGTTACTTATCCACCTATCACAATTGGCAGCCGGATGCTATCGCCGGTACATGTCGCGGTGTTATGGTTGATCGTGATGCTGGCGATTCTCAGCCTTGAAATTTCAGGGGCCAAGTTGGTTGAAGGTTCTCGTTTGCATTTCTTGCCTGGAATGATCCTGGTGAGCCTGTTCTTCGTGGTAGGCTGGTACGGCTGGCGATCGTTACGGATCGTTCAACAGAATTACGCATTGGGCTTGGGGTTTAATTCGCTGGCCTGGCAACATTCCCCCACTATCCAGGTGGTACGAGGTTTGCCGGAGGATGCGATCCTTGTAACGAACGAGGAGATGGCAATTCTATTCTTGACCGGTCGAAGGGCTTACCCAATGATGGAAATCTACCTGAGTCGTCCTTTGGATGAGACTTCTTTTCCAGATAATACCTTACCTCGCTTTGGTGAAAGCGAGGTACCTGGTGATACTGGCCAACAGCTCTTCCATCAGGGCCGCGCCTTATTGGTGTTATTTAATTCCATTTCCGACCAACTACAGTCCATCTATGGTAATCATACTTCCGACCGAGTCAGGAGTATGCAAGCAGGTTTGAAAGTGATCTTTTGCGGCGAAGATGGTTGCGTATATGGTAACCCTTAAATTTCTTGATCGATGGAGTTGTGATATTTTATGAAAAATAGATACAGAAGTATCTTCCTATTGATCTTGGTAAGTTTCCTGGCTGGTTGTTCTGGTGGTATGGCCCCCTCGACACCGGAATCCACTTCAGTTCCCGCTCTGCCACCCACCCATATTCCTTTACCGACCAATACACAAACTGCTTTACCAACGATTACGATACCCCCCACGGATACTCCAGAGCCAACCGCTACCGTTACGGAAGTCCCTACCTCGACCCCCATGCCGGAAAAATTGGCTGGCTTCAGCTTACCTATTCCTTTTGCCGGGTACACAGTTTCGGCCAAGGATATAACAGCTGCTCCTTTCGGGTCGATCACAGCGAATGATACGAATGGGATCTTAAGTTTTCAAATACCAGCTTTTTCCTGTGTGTTGATCTTTACCTTTGGTCAACCAGCATCCGATGGATATGTCGTCCGTTTTTACCAGAATCCTGGGGACCAGACTGCTTGGCTGGAAACCTCTCTCCATTTGTTACCTGATAATCCTCATATGGCATTCGTGGTTTTGACCCAAGAATACATCATCAACCCCCCTTATTGGGAAGTGACATATCCGTTCAAAGTTTTTGCTGCGGATGGCTCACAGAAGTGGAGTGGAAAATTACGCTTCTTCCGGTCATTTCCGGGCCTGTGTTGGGAAGGTTCAGTCCCAGATCCAATTACACTGGCTTGCCCCAAAGCAGATCCTAAGGAGCGCGAACCGCATCCTGATATCACAATGCCTCCACCGCACAATAATTAATGAGGTTGAATAATGGGTAAGATTCAAGAGAAATTTGACTTGTCGGGCCAGGTGGCAGTAGTCACTGGAGGCGCCGGATTGTTAGGCCAAGAATTCTGCCAGACCCTGGCAGAAGCAGGTGCTAAGGTGCTCGTTGCGGACCTAAACCTGGCTGCTGCCGCACAGGTAGCAAGCGTATTGCAAATGTCTGGTTTCACTGCCCAAGCGGTGGGAGTAGATGTAACTCAACCGGATTCTACTCGACAGATGGCCGCTACAGCGGTTGAATTATTTGACCGGTTGGATATTCTGGTGTGCAGTGCAGCTTTGGATCCAAAATTTGACCCAGACAGCCAGGGAAAACATTCTGACACCTTTGAGGATTATCCTCTGGAGGCCTGGAACCAGGCATTGGAAGTTAACCTGACGGGCTTGTTCCTGTGTGCGCAGGCGGCTTCCAAGCCTATGTTGGCACAGAACCATGGAGTGATGGTCAACATATGCTCGACCTATGGATTGGTTGGCCCTGATCAAAGGATCTACGAGCGACCCGGGCAACCGCCGCGGTACAAACCCGTTTATTACTCGGTGACCAAGGCAGGGGTTTTAGGACTGACCCATTACCTGTCTACTTATTATGCCGGTAAGAATATCCGTGTGAACGCTTTAACGCCGGGTGGAGTTTACAATAACCATGATGAGCTTTTTACTAGAAATTACTCGGCTCGCACGGTTTTGGGACGAATGGCCAGGCGAGACGAGATGAATGGGGCGCTGCTGTTTTTGGCCTCTGATGCATCCTCCTATATGACCGGGGCAAATCTGATTGTCGATGGAGGTTGGACTGCATGGTAACTCACGGCAAAGCCGGGACGAATCCAAACCAAACAATACACCATGAAGTCCTCGGTTCGACTCCAAGCGATTCTAGGCATCCTGAAGTACTGGCAATCATTCCAGCGCGGGGCGGCTCCAAAGGAATTCCGCGGAAAAATATTCGCGAATTTGCTGGATACCCGTTGATTTCCTATAGCATTGCTGCCGGGTTGCAGGCTCATAGAGTTACGCGAGTGGTTGTCTCCACTGATGATCCAGAGATTGCGGAGGTTGCCAGGCATTTTGGCGCTGAGGTACCTTTTATGCGACCACCAGAATATGCTCAGGATCATACTCTTGACCTGCCTGTATTCCAGCATGCGCTAACATGGCTGGATGAGAATGAGGGATACCGGCCTGCAGTGGTGGTTCAACTCAGGCCGACTTCGCCACTGCGCCCACGCACCTGTGTGGATGATGCGGTGCAGCTGTTGTTAGCGCACCCGGAAGCTCATTCGGTGCGTGGAGTTGTGCTTGCTGGACAAAATCCACACAAGATGTGGCGAGTAGATTCCATCAGTGGGCAGATGAAACCTCTGTTAGCGGTTGCAGGGGTGCCTGAACCTTATAATGCCCCGCGCCAGGCACTTCCGCCGATTTACTGGCAGACCGGCCATATCGATGCGATCCGCCCCAGGGTCATTCTCGAGATGAATTCAATGTCTGGAGAGGTAATCCTGCCTTTAATGATCGATTCGCGGTTCACGGTGGATATTGATACTCCTTTTGACTGGCAGCGTTATGAGTGGCTTGTCTACAATGGCGGGTTAGATCTGGTCACACCGGGTAAGCCGCGCCGCCCACTTCCTGAGAAAGTAGCATTGGTGGTGTTTGATTTTGACGGCGTGATGACTGACAATCGCGTGTGGGTAGATCAGGAAGGTCGTGAGGCGGTCATGGCGAACCGTAGTGATAGCCTGGGCTTGGAGATCATGCGCAAGAAGACACAGATCCAGGCAATGGTCATCTCGACTGAGATCAACCCGGTAGTCGCAGCGCGCTGCCGAAAACTCAAGCTGCCTGTAATCCAGGGGACATGGGATAAAGTGGGTGTGCTTGGTAAATACTTGCAGGATAGTCAAATTGATCCCCAGCAGGTAGTTTTCATGGGCAATGATGTCAACGATATCCCATGTTTTTCAATGGTCGGTTGTGCTGTGGCCGTTGCAGATGCCCATCCCGATGTATTGCGTCAGGCTGACTTGGTGTTATCGCATCGGGGTGGCCACGGTGCAGTGCGTGAGCTTTGTGATTTACTAATGCAGCGAGAAAAACAGCTTTGATAGGAGTGATAGAATGGGAACGAGAAAAACGTTTCGGATAGGCGATACACTGATTGGGGCTGGCTACCCAACTTACATCGTGGCTGAAATCGGAATTAATCATAATGGGGATCTTGAAATCGCCAAAGCGTTGATCCGGGCAGCCAAGCATGCTGGGGTAAACGCCGTCAAGTTCCAAAAACGTACCCCTGAGTTGTGCGTTCCACCTGAACAACGCACCCAGATGCGCGAGACACCTTGGGGATATATTTCTTATCTGGATTACCGGTACAAGGTTGAATTTGGGACAGTAGAATATACCGAGATTGACAGGTATTGCAAAGAGATTGGGTTAGATTGGTTTGCTTCGGTTTGGGATGAACCATCGGTTGATTTTCTGGAGGCATTTCAACCTTTATGTTACAAAGTCCCCTCAGCATCACTTACTGATCTGGACCTACTAAAGTATTTACGAAAAATGGGTCGGCCTGTAATTCTATCTACCGGGATGTCAACCATGGAGCAAATCCGCAGGTCTGTAGAAATTCTAGGAACCGATCAACTGCTAATCACCCATGCTACCAGCACTTATCCTTGCGATCCAGAGGAGTTAAACTTACGGATGATCGAGACACTGCTTAAGGAGTTTGACTGCCCGATTGGTTATTCTGGGCATGAGGTTGGGTTGATTCCGACCGTCGTAACGGTAGCGCTAGGCGCTTGCCTGGTGGAACGGCATATCACCCTGGACCGGGCAATGTGGGGCGGGGATCAGGCGGCCTCGGTAGAACCCGGTGGATTTGAGCGCTTGGTAAAGTACATCCGGGTGACAGAGCAGGCCATGGGGGATGGCGTTAAAAAAGTTTATGAAAGCGAGTTGCCCTCGCTGCGTAAGTTACGGAGAAAGTGATATGCATTTCCTTTTATATTTGGATCCAGGTTCAGGAAGTTTTTTGTTACAGCTTTTGCTGGCTGCACTCTTAGGCGGTGCAGTGGCCGTCAGGATGTATTGGAAAAAAATTAAGGGTTTCTTCAGCCGTTCTTCCTCTAGTACCTCCAGCAACGAGGAAATTACTTCAGTAGATGAGCAGAAAAAGGATGGATAGCAACAATCCCTTGATCAAAAAACATCCAGCCTCATTCCGTGATCCTAGCGGCTTCCTGTTTAGTTTGGACGGGAAGCTCTATCGTCAGATTAACCGCGGGTACCAGGCAGAATATGATCAGTTGATGAAATCTGGCCTCTACCAAACCTTGGTGAAAGAGGGATTGTTGATCCCACACCAGGAGGTGAATGATGTTCCTTCTCTCGATTCATCCACGGTGTACCGGGTGATCCGACCGGAGATGGTGCCTTTCATCTCCTACCCCTATGAGTGGTCTTTCAGCCAGCTAAAGACTGCTGCGCTGGTCACCTTGCAGATCCAACGCAAAGCGCTGGACTCTGGTATGTCTCTGAAAGACGCCAGTGCTTATAATATTCAGTTTTGGGATTCCAAAGCGGTGCTAATTGACACGTTGTCTTTTGAGATTTACAAAGAAGGACAGCCGTGGGTAGCATACCGCCAATTCTGCCAGCATTTCATGGCTCCACTAGCGTTGATGGCATATCGCGATATCCGGCTCAACCAGTTATTACGAGTTTATATCGATGGTGTGCCATTAGACTTGGCCAGCGAGTTGCTACCTTTCCAAAGCCGGTTGCGTTTTTCTCTACTGGCCCATATCCACCTTCACGCTGCTGCACAGAAGCGCTATGCCGGCAAACCTGTCCCAACTAAGTTGGCTGCTCAGAGGCAGAACAAAGGAGGCGGGATGAGCCGAATGGCCTTAACAGGTCTACTTGACAGCCTGGAATCGGGCATTCGTTCTCTCTCCTGGCAACCAGCTGGGACGGAGTGGGCTGAGTATTATGATTTAACCAACTATTCCACACAAGCTTTTGAGGAGAAAAAGAGGTTGGTTGCTCAGTTCCTGAACACCACACTTCAGGAGAATAGCAAACCTGAAGTCTGGGACCTGGGGGCAAATACCGGTTTGTTCAGCCGGATCGCTTCTCAACAGGGGGCTTTGACTCTGTCTTTCGATATCGATCCTGCGGCAGTCGAACGCAACTATCAACAGACAGTGGAAAAATCCGAGAAAAACATCTTGCCGCTGGTGTTGGACCTGACCAATCCCAGCCCAGCTTTAGGATGGGCAAACCAGGAACGCCAGTCACTGGAGGAGCGCGGCCCGGCAGACGTGGTCATGGCACTTGCCCTGGTGCATCACCTGGTTATTTCGAATAATACACCGCTCACCGATCTGGCTGCTTACCTAGCAAAGCTTGGTCATTGGTTAATCATTGAGTTCGTCCCAAAAAGCGACTCGCAGGTACAACGATTGCTTGCCAGCCGAACGGATATTTTCACCGACTATCACCGTGACGGATTTGGGACTGCCTTCTCCCAATTTTTTTCAATAGTAGAGACATGCACCGTGCAGGATTCGGAGCGCACACTTTATTTGATGAAATCTCGCATTCTCCATGATGCAGTTTAGCGAATTGCAGGTGGTTTGAAAGGTGGAAGATTCCTTGAGAGGTGGATGGCTGAGAAATAAACTGCGCCTTCAGCGTATCCTGACTCATTGGCGAAACAACGTTCGCATCCGTGCAATGGCAGCCCAAGTTGCGCGACATGCTCCTCCTGTGAAAGATCATCAACCGGTGGTTCTTTTCAATGCATCCACTCGCCTGGAGGGACTCAGCTTAAATGCGGCTTATGCCATGCTGACTGGCTGGTCAATCCGATTGGTTGGGACACCTGTAATCCACTGGGGATGCCAGGCAGGATTGAGACCTTGTGTGCTGGGGACCAACCAGAGGGTTCCCAGTTCAAGTCCACCCTGTCCTCGTTGCATTGCCCAATCGAACACTATTTACAAAGGGGCTCCAGTGCACTGGTTTACCTTTCAGGTTGAAACTGAGCTGCAAGCAGCGTTGAGTCGGTTAACTCTAGAGGAACTCAGCCTGTTCTGTTACGAAGACTTACCACTCGGTGAGTTAGTGCTTCCTTCCCTACGGTGGATTTTGCGCCGTCATCACCTCCAGGATGATGAACATACCCGTTTTCTCTATAAACAGTACATCCTTTCAGCCTATAGTATGTCCCGGCAGTTTCGTCATTTATTGGCTGAAGTTCAGCCGAAAGCTGTAATGGTGTTTAATGGGATGTTTTATCCAGAGGCGGTCGTGCGTTGGTTATCCCAAACGAGCGGAATTCGCGTCATTTCTCACGAAGTCGGTCTACGGCCGTTTACTGGCTTCTTCACACAAGGAGAAGCGACAGCCTACCCAATCGCAATCCCACCCGAATTTGAACTTTCTGAGCAACAGGAAGCTCGCCTAGACTGTTACCTGGAGGAACGATTCCAGGGAAATTTTAGTATGGCAGGGATTCGATTTTGGCCGGAGATGCATAATCTCGGAGAGGATTTCTGGCGACGAGCAACCAGTTTCAAACAGGTGGTGCCAGTTTTTACTAATGTGATCTTCGATACAAGCCAGGGACATGCGAATGTGACCTTTCCTCACATGTTCGCTTGGTTAGATCTGGTATTGGAGATTATAAAGCGACATCCAGAGACCCTTTTTGTGATCCGTGCTCATCCGGATGAGATGCGTCTTGGAAAGGAAAGCCAGGAGAGTGTGGCAGATTGGGCGCAAAATCGGCAAGTGGAAGCATTATCGAACGTATTGTTGGTTGCTTCTCAGGAGTATTTCAGTTCTTATGAATTGATTCAGCGCAGTAAATTTGTCATGGTGTACAATTCGACTATTGGATTAGAGGCCTCTGTACTCGGTGTGCCCGTTCTATGCGGTGGAAAAGCCCGCTTCACTCAGATTTCCACAGTGTTTTTCCCGGTTACACCAGATGAGTATCGGCTCAAGGCAGAGGAGTTCCTTTCTATTGAGCATATCAGGGTACCAGATGAATACCGTCGCAACGCGCGGCGTTTTCTCTACTACCAGCTCTTCTGTTCCTCGCTGTCGTTTGAAAATTATCTTCAGGAAGACAGAATTTGGCGTGGTTATGTAGCACTCAAACCTTTCGATTGGCAGCAGTTGTTACCGGAGAACTCGCCCACTTTGCGGGTAATCCTGGATGGTCTATTATGCGGAAAGTCGTTCGATGAGGAAGGATAGATGGCTTTAGAAAAAATCGTTGCGTTGGTTCCAATGCGCCATCACTCGGCGCGTGTACCCGGCAAGAATTACCGTCCGTTAGCAGGCAGACCACTCTTCCACCATATTCTCAACACACTGCTTGAATGTCCTCAAATCTCTCAGGTGGTTGTGGATACCGACAGTCCGGTTATTTTAGAGGGATTAAAGACACATTTTCCGCAGGTGATCACCCTGGAACGACCTGAGTATCTCCGCCCGGACACCATGCCGATGAATGAAGTTCTCCTTTATGATACAGCTCAAGTACCAGCCGATCTGTACCTGCAGACCCACAGCACCAACCCTTTGCTACGTGCTGAGACGATTTCTGCTGCAATTCGCGCCCTTCAGGAGAATTACCCGGCATACGATTCGCTTTTTTCAGTCACTCGTCTTCAGACCCGTTTATGGGATCAACTAGGACGTGCCATCAATCACAACCCAGCCATCCTACTGCGTACCCAAGATTTACCGCCGGTTTATGAGGAGAATTCCTGTTTATATTTGTTCACTTGCCAGACCTTAAAAGAACGGCGTAACCGCCTTGGGGAACGTCCATTTATGTTTGTGATGGATGCGGATGAGGCCTGGGATATTGATGAAGAACTGGATTTTTCAATTGTTGATCTCATTATGAGACAGGAGAACACTTAACTTTTTATGTTCACAGTGTTGCTTTCCGCTCCCTATATGCTTCCATACCTCCACCGCTTTCAACAGCTTTTTGACCATTATGGGATTGAGCTGATTATCCCAGAAGTGCACGAGCGTCTTTCAGAGGCTGAACTGATGGTTTATGCCGGCCAATTTGATGGAGCGATCTGCGGAGATGATCGTTATTCAGAAGGTGTCATTCAGAGATGCCTGCCGCGCCTGAAAGTCATCTCGAAATGGGGCACGGGTATTGATTCAATCGATCGCCAGGCCGCTGGCCGCCTTGGTGTACAGGTGTGCAACACTCCTAATGCGTTTACCTTGCCCGTTGCCGATACCGTGCTGGGGTACATGCTGGCTTTTGTGCGCCGACAGCCCTGGATGGATCGGGAAGTAAAAGCTGGGCGGTGGGAAAAACTGATGGGTCGTTCTTTGAGCGAGTGTACGCTGGGAGTCATCGGGGTTGGGAACATTGGTAAGGCGGTCATCCGCCGGGCGCGCGCTTTTGGGATGAGGCTGTTGGGCAATGATATCCTGGAAATTTCTCCGGATTTCATTGTTGAAAATGGGGTAGAGATGACCGTACTCTCCGAGCTGCTACAACGCGCTGATTTTGTCAGCGTGAATTGCGACCTGAACCCAACCAGTTATCACTTGATCAATGAACAGACGCTGAGAAAGATGAAACCTTCTGCGGTGCTGATCAACTCGGCACGTGGGCCAATTGTGGATGAAGAAGCATTGGTGATGGCGTTGCAGAAGGGTTGGATCGCTGGTGCTGCATTGGATGTGTTTGAAATGGAACCTTTACCGCCCAGCTCACCGTTAACCAGGATGGACAATGTCATGCTGGCACCGCACAATGCCAATTCCAGCCCTGCAGCTTGGGAACGTGTACATTGGAACACAGTTCGCAACCTCTTGGAAGGGTTAGGGATTGGCTGTGGTGATTTATCTCAATGGAAATCAGAAAATGGCGAATCAAGAGAACCAGGCGCGTAAACGCGTGATGCTGATAACCGGTGCTGCCGGGGGAGTCGGCCGGGCGACGGTGCGTTTATTTGCCGAGGCGGGTTGGCAGGTGATTGGGGTGGACCGGGCAGCCTATGGCGAGACTTTCCCAGGAGATGGCTTGTTTATCCAGGCGGATATTTCCGAGCCACATGATCTACATGTAATATATGAACAAGCCAGCCATTTTACGGAGACTCTGGATGCCGTAATTCATAACGCTGCGGTGCAGATCGCTAAACCATTGCTCGAAACCAGCGTCGAAGAGTGGGATGCAGTGATGGCTTCCAACCTGCGTTCCGTATTCCTTGGAGCACGACTGGCCTACCCGTTGCTCAAGGCTGCTGGCGGTGGAGCAATCGTCAATGTCTCCTCTGTACATGCCATTGCTACTTCTGCCAACATTGCTGCTTATGCAGCCAGCAAGGGTGGTTTACTGGCGTTGACTCGAGCAATGGCGATTGAATTTGCCGTTGATAACATTCGCGTCAATGCCATTTTGCCCGGTGCAGTGGATACCCCCATGTTGCGCGCTGGGTTGAACCGCGGTCATCTCACTGGCGGGACGTTGGAGGACCGATTGGAAAACCTGGCGCGCAAGACGGTCAACGGTCGTGTGGGCCAACCTGAGGAAATCGCTCACGCTATTTATTTCCTGGCTGATTCGAGCCAATCCTCTTACATGACCGGCCAGGCTTTAATAGTGGATGGCGGTGCGACCGCCAGGTTGAGTACGGAATGAGTAATGTGATTGATCAACTTAAGAAGGTGCTTCCAGATTCGTTGGTAACTGCAATTGGCGAGAGCCGGGATTGGATGATCCGATTGAAAGACTGGCCAGCAGCAACTTTTCACCCCTGGCGCCGGGATTCGGTTTACCGGTTGCAGGCATTGAGAGATATTCACCGTGGGAAGCGGTGTTTTATCATCGGCAATGGACCCAGCTTAAAGCAGACCGATCTCAGCCGGTTGCACCATGAGTTCACTATCGGGATGAATCGCTTTTTCCTGGCCTTCCCGGAGCTTGGCTTTCAGACCACCTATTACCTTTCAGTCAATGACCTAGTCATTGAACAATCCGCAGCGGAAATCCAGGCCTTGCAGATGCCCTGTTTTCTTTCCTGGCGCGCCCGCAAGTGGCTCAAGCCCGCTGAGAACATATATTTTCTCCATACTACCTACACCGGTGCGAAGTTTGCTGAGGACATCGCTCAAAGGGTTTGGGAGGGCGGGACTGTGACCTATGTGGCATTGCAACTGGCGTATCACCTGGGTTTCCAGGATGTGATCTTGATTGGAGTGGATCACAACTATGTTACCCAAGGAAAACCGAATGCGACGGTAGTTTCAGAAGGGGATGATCCGAACCATTTCCACCCCGCTTACTTTGGAAAGGGTTTCCGCTGGCAGTTGCCTGACCTAGAGTCCTGGGATAGGTCCTATGCGATGGCTCGCCATGCCTATGAGTGCGCCGGTCGCCATGTATTCGATGCAACCATCGGCGGAAAGCTGCAGGTTTTTCCCAAGGTTGCCTATGATAGTTTGTTTGGTTCGTAATAGGAAAGCCTTTCTGCACCCTGTAATTTTTGAAAACACAATATCAAAGAATTTGTTCCTTCCCCATGCCTGACTTACCGCTCATTACTGTTATCACTCCTTCTTACAACCAGGCCGATTATCTGGAACAGACGATTCTCTCTGTGCTTGGGCAAGATTATCCAAATTTCGAATATATCATTGTGGATGGGGGATCTACCGACGGCAGTTTGGAAATTATCCGGCGCTATGCCGATCGTCTAGCCTGGTGGGTCTCCGAGCCTGATCGCGGACAGGCGGATGCGATCAATAAAGGCTTGGCGCTGGCCAAAGGTGAGATTGTCGCCTGGTTGAATTCGGATGATTACTACCTGCCCGGGACCCTCGCTTCAGTGGCTGAGGTTTTCCGGCCTGATCCGAACCTTGGCCTTGCGTATGGTGATGTGCTTTCAGTAGATAGCCAGGGGAAGGTTTTTAATGTAATGCGCTTCGAAGATTATAGCCTGGAAGACCTGATGTGCTTTCGGATTATCGGCCAGGCAGGTGTCTTCATGCGCCGTAAAGTCCAGCAGAAAGCAGGCACTCTCAACCCGGATTTCCATTTCCTGCTAGATCACCATCTCTGGTTACGCATGGCTCAAATTGCCTCGGTGCGCTACACCCGCCAGCTTTGGGCTGCGGCTCGTTTTCACCTCGGCGCGAAGAATGTAGCCCAGGCGGCACTATTTGGCAGCGAGGCGTATAAAATCCTGGATTGGATGCAGACTCAGCCTGATCTGGTTGCAAAATTGGCAAGGTTACGACGGCGCTCTAGGGCAGGGGCTTACCGGTTTGATGCACGTTACCTGTTGGATGGTGGACAGTATTGGAATGCGCTAAAGACCTATGGACGTTGCTTCTGGCAACATCCTCCCACGGCGCTTCCTGAATGGCATCGTATAGTTTATGCTTTGCTTGCATTGTTTGGACTGGAAAAGCTCAAACCCCTATATTTGCGGCTGAGGATTGCCTTTCGTAGTCAGTCTGAACCGGAGATTTATAAGAAATGAGCTTCATGAAGATACCCCTCCATGAGTTCACAGAGATAATAGGCCGATGATGAAAAAAACCTCTCTGTGGTTGAAGATATTGCTGTTTGTCATCTTTATCCTGGGAATTGGGATCCGCTTATATGATCTTAAGGATCCGCCGTTGGATTTTTATGCTACCCGGCAACTTCGGTCTGCGCTTATTGCCCGAGCGGATTATTATCGTCTTGCGCCAGGTATTGACCCAGAAACGCGCAGGTTGGCTTCGGACCTGGCCGCCCTGGAAATCTATGAGCCTCCTATCCTGGAGCAGATTGTAGGATTGACTTATCTGGTGATAGGATCCGAGCAAATCTGGATCGCCCGGATCTATAACGCGCTTTTCTGGGCATTGGGCGGGTTGGCGATCTGGGCATTAGGAAAGCATTATACACATCCCATTGCCATAGTTCTGGGTCTGGCTTTTTATTTCTTCTTGCCCTTCAGTGTGATCGCCAGCCGTTCCTTCCAGCCAGAGCCATGGATGGTGATGTGGATCTTGCTAACTACCTGGGCTCTTTTCCGATGGGGGGAGACACTGAATTGGAAAAGAGCTATACTGGCAGGTATCCTGGGAGGAATGACAATGCTGGTAAAGGTGGTTGCGGGATTTTTTGTATTGCCAATGCTGGCGGCTGCAACCCTTACATCAATTGGCTTTAGAAAAGCTTTTCGGCAGGTACAGATCTGGTGCATATTGCTGTTCATGATTCTGCCAGTTGGGCTGAATTACATGCTGTTAAATCCAACGGGGCGCTCTGCGGATTTCCTTTCTTTTTGGACCGTCTCACTTTCTGGGTTGATTCTGAAAAGTAACTTTTACGCTGATTGGCTGGCAATGGTTCAGGGGCTGACTGGGCTGATGGTGCTGGTCGTCTCAGCGATTGGTGTAGCACTGGCAGAGCACCGCGTCCGGGCACTCTTATTGGCCTTGTGGATTGGTTATGGATTGTATGGGCTGGTTTTTCCTTATCAATATACAACCCACGAATATTACCATCTCCCGTTGGTTGCATTGGTGGCGCTTTCCATCCTGCCGATAGCGGATGTTGCCTTGCAACGGCTGAAGAAAGAAGGTTGGCTTTGGAAAGCTTTGGTGGCAGGAGTACTTCTATTTGCGTCCTTTTATTCTTTATATGTATCACGTTCTATACTGTATGCCGCCAATTACAGGAATGAGCCGATTGCCTGGCGCAGAGTGGGCGAGGCCATTCCCAGCGGACATCCCTTCGTCGGTTTGACAGCCGATTATGGAATGCGATTGAGTTATTATGGTTGGCGGAATATGGGTGCCAGTTGGCCTACTGGTGGTGACCTGCACCTGTATTCTCTGACAGGTCAGGGTAAGTTGGATACCAAGTCCTTTTTTAATGAGTTTACCCGCGGTAAGGACTTCTTCCTGGTGACGGCTTTCTCCGAACTGGATGCTCAACCTGAGCTGAAAGAGCTCCTTTACCAGAACTATCCAATCTATGCTCAGGGAGATGGGTTTATGTTGTTTGATCTGCGTAAGCCAAAGTGAAAGATATAATAACCTTCTAATGATATGCTGACTCAGAATTCCTCGACGGTTTTATCTTTTTTTGCACCCCGAAAGTGGCTCCTATGGATTGTATTGGTGATAATCTTTGGGATTGGCCTGGCAATCCGGTTTTATGATCTGACCGACCCACCGCTGGATTTCCACTCCACCCGTCAGCTTCATTCTGCAGTGATGGCTCGCGGCATGTATTACCAGACTCGCACAGACATTCCCGATTGGCAACGCGAGATTGCCATCCGCCAGTGGAAGGCAGAAGGGGTGATCGAGCCACCCTTCATGGAGTGGTTGACTGCCCAGACTTACCGGTTGATCGGAAATGATTCATTGTGGGTGGCAAGAGTGTATTCGATCCTTTTCTGGATGGCTGGGGGTGTGGGGATGTTTCTTCTGGCAAGGGAGCTGGCTGGTGGGATGGATGGGGCAGTCATCGCCCTGGTGTATTTCCTAATTCTACCGTACGGCGCGCAGGCCAGCCGATCCTTCCAGCCGGATCCGCTGATGACTTCATTGATCATTTTCTCCTATTGGGGGCTGGTGAACTGGTATAAGCGACCGACCTGGACTTGGACAGTGATTGCAGGACTGCTTTGCGGGTTGGCGATTCTATCTAAGTCGGTGGCAGTGTTTTTCAGTGGGGCGGCGATGGTCGGGTTGGTGCTGTTCAGCCGGTCAATTCAGGCCTCTGGTGAAGGAAAATGGTTTAACGGGTTACGCGACTTGCTGCGCCAGGTGCTAGGAGACCTTAAGATCTGGGTGCTTGGCATCCTGACTGTATTACCTTATGGCATTTACCACGTCTATGGGATGTATATTGCTGATTTTCTACAGAGTCAGTTCAGCTTGCGTTTTTTCCCGCAATTGTGGATCGATCCGGTTTTCTACTTGCGTTGGAATGGTATGCTCAGCAGTGTGGTCGGTTTTGAATGGTTTCTGGTGGCATTGCTATGCACCTTCCTGGTGAGGAATCGCGCTCACCGCGCCATGCTGTTGGCATCCTGGCTTGGATACTTTGCCTACGGCCTGACCTTATCTTACACCATCTCGACTCACGATTATTATCAACTCCCACTCATTCCCTTGGTGGCGCTTGGTCTGGGAACAGGCGCTGAGCTGGTGTTGCGTATGATCAAAGGACCGAAGTGGTTGCTTTATGCTGTAGTCATTGGGATCACGCTCTTTGCTGTGACGATCAAAGCCTGGGATGTACGGGTGACTCTCAGGCGTATGGATTATCATGCCGAGGTGGCATTCTGGCAAAAGCTGGGGAAGAAGCTCGGCCCCGGAGCTTCTGTAGTTGGATTGACACAAGATTATGGCATGCGGTTAGCTTATTGGGGGTGGATCACACCCACCAACTGGCTAACCGCAGGTGATTTTAATGTCCGGGAGCTGGCAGGCCAGAAATTCGATATTCGTCAGGTTTTCAAGGAGCAAACTGCCGGAAAAGACTTCTTCCTGGTCACCATGTTCTCCGAATTAGACAACCAGGGCGAGCTAAAGAAGCTCTTGTATGATAATTACCCCATTCTCGAGCAAACTGACGACTACATCATCTTTGACTTGCGACATCCTAAATCCTGACATACCATGACTCTGGTCTCAATCGTCACCCCATCCTTTAACCAGGCGAAGTACCTAGAAGATACGATTCGGTCTGTTCTCGATCAGGATTACCCCGACATCGAATATATCCTGATCGATGGCGGCTCTACGGACAGCAGTCTTGAGATCATCCAGCGCTATGCCGACCGGTTAGCAGGCTGGGTTTCGGAGCCTGATGCAGGGCAGACAGATGCCATCAACAAGGGCTTCGCCCTTGCCAGGGGGGATATTTTCGCCTGGCTCAATTCAGATGATACCTATCAACCTGGTGCAGTGGCAGAGGCCGTAGCTTACCTGCAGGCACATCCTGAGGTGGGGATGGTTTATGGGGATGCGAACTTCATCAATTCGGAGGGGCGGGCAATCGGGCGCTTTCCTGCTCGCCAAACGAATCTCCGCCGCTTGAGACAGGGCTATGTCCACATTCCTCAACAATCTGCATTCTTCCGCGCCGCATTATGGAAGCAGGTAGGACCGTTGGACCCGTCCTTCTTCTTCGCCATGGACTACGACCTGTGGGTGCGCCTGGCTGCCAAGGCTCCAATGGTTTACGTTCCGCGGATATGGGCAAACTTCCGTTTGCACGGCGATGCCAAGACAATAAACGCCGATGACCGCTGCTGGCCTGAGATGCTGCGCGTGCACTGGCGGGAAGGTGGTTCGTGGTTCTCCCTGATCTATGCCAAGTACTTGGCGCGGAAAGTGGTGGCACCAATTCTCACATGGCGTAGGCGTAGGATGGTCTCCAACAGCCAGGAAAATCAGCGATGAGCCTGAACTCACCATTCTTTCTCTTTGTGTTTCTGCCGTTGGTGCTGGTGATTTCCTGGTTATTCGGTCGGCGACTACGACTGGGCTGGCTTCTTTTGGCCAGCCTGTTTTTTTATGCCTGGGGTCAGATACTATATACTCCGGTTATCTTGCTTTCAGTGTTGGCAAATTACAGCTTTGGGATTTGGATCAGCCGGTCGGCTGGTCAACCACATAAGAGTCGGAGGATTACCACTCTGGCGGTTATTATTAACCTTGCATTGCTTGCGTTCTTTAAGGGGTTAGTCACCTACTGGCCACAGATCGCATCAGCATTTGGAGGAAAAGTGATGACCCTGGGTCGCTACATCGAACTCCCGTTGGGCATTTCCTTTTACTCATTCGCTGCAGTTTCTTACCTTATTGATGTTTATAAAGATCGGGTTCGGCCTGAAGGCCGGCTGGAGCGCTTTGCCCTGTTCCTGATGCTGTTTCCCAAGGTAACTGCTGGACCGATTATGCGCTACCGCGATCTGGCTGGTTCATTGGCGGGCGTAGGCAATCTCCCTGATGACAGGGTAACTATTCAGATTGAAACCATAGCATCTGGCGCACGACGTTTTATCATAGGGTTGGCGAAGAAGATTCTCATTGCTGACCGGCTGGCGATGGTATCTGACCAGGGAATCTTCAACCAGGCCTTGCCCAATCTTACTACGATCCAGGCCTGGTTTGTTTTGCTGTGTTTCGCTTTGCAAATCTACTATGATTTCTCTGGGTATACCGATATGGCCATTGGTTTGGGCCAGATGCTTGGCTTTAGGTTCGTCGAAAATTTCAATTATCCATACATCTCTCGGAGCCTCTCGGAATTCTGGAGGCGCTGGCATATCTCGCTTTCGCAATGGTTTCGCGACTATTTATTTTACCCGCTTGAGCGCAGGCGGCGTGGGGCTGGCGGAATTCTTCCCTATCTGAACATTCTAATCGTCTTCCTGGCAACTGGTCTCTGGCATGGTGTCACCCTAAATTTCATTATCTGGGGGTTAATCCATGGTTTTGCCATTTCCCTGGAGGTCAGCCCTCTAGGGAGATGGTTGCGAGCACTACCTCAAGGTTTGCAACACCTTTATGCTCTGGCAGTGATCCTGCTTGGTTGGGTTTTTTTCCGTTCTAATAATCCAGCTTTTGCGGTCGGTTTCCTGGGTGAGTTAAGTGGCATTCATCCAGGGAGTGGAATAATGCCGTTCTTGATGTTCCCATCAGTCCAGCCGCTTACTTGGATGGCATTATTTGTCGGGGTGGTCTTTGCCATGCCTGTATCCACATGGATTGGAGGAATGTTAAAAGAGAAAAAAGGAACGATCTGGTGGATTCGGGATGCGGGAGCCCTGGTGCTACTGGCATCCTCTTTGGTGGTTATGGCAGGTTCGGCTTATTCGCCATATATCTACGGAGGATTCTAAAAAGGTTGGTAAAAGCTCGTTCTTTCGTCTTCGTTATTCTCTTCCTCCTGTTCCTCGGATTTCCCCTGGCAACACGCATGCCCCCTTTGAGGGATTTCTTTTATCATGATCAATCCAATTCAACTCGTCAGGCGATTGACCGGGTCCTGGAGTTCACATCCACCTATGAAAATTATTTTAATGAACATTTCTTGTTACGTCCCATGATGATCAGCTTATTCTACCAATTGCGCCTGCAGGTGTTCCATGAGACCGTTTTTCCCAACGTGGTGATCGGCAAGGAAGGATGGTTGTATTACACCGGGGAGGGTAATCTGGATGAATACCAACGCACGCAACCTTTTACCATAAATCAGCTGGAGGATATCCGCCATCGCCTGTTCATGGCAAAAAACCGACTGGAAAAGGATGAGATTGTCTTTCTACTGGTGGTAGCTCCCAATAAGGAAAGTATCTATCCAGAATTCTTACCACAGGGTATCCAGCCAATTGGTTCGGTTGGTAAACTAGATCAGCTATTGCAAGACTTTGACCAGCATGGAGGACCATCTATACTGGATTTGCGGTCTATTCTACAAGAAGGAAAGATCCAATCACTGGTCTACTTCCATACCGATACCCATTGGAATAGTTACGGTGCTTATCTGGCTTATCGTGAAATTCTGCTAAACCTTGAGTCCCTTTTACCGGAGCTCATTCCTTTACCATTAGATGAATTTCATGAGGAGCAAGCAAAGATCACCGGTGACCTGACTCAATACCTACCCACTGGCATTCCCTCGCAGGAAGAGACGCTTGATCTGATCCCCAACCAGCCGCGGCGGGCGAGTACCATGCCTGGAGCTGATGAACGCACACTGATCACGGAAGTAAGTGACCCGACCTTGCCAAAGGCAGTGATATTCCACGATTCGTTTGGAAACGGTCTGGTGCCTTACCTTTCAGAGCATTTCCGCCGGGTGAACTATCAGCGTCGATTCGACCTGGATTTTGAATTGATTGAGCAGGAAAAACCAGATGTGGTGATATATGAAGTAGCGGAACGCTATCTGCGCATGCTGGTTGAGCCATCACCGTAACGAGATTACTTATCAGTTGAGAGAGGTCGAAAGAGGAATTTCACTCGGGTGATTTTCTATACTACCTGCCTTCACTACACCCACGCTCGGAAACCGTGTTGTGAGTGCAAGGAACCCCAAAGCGCTTAACAATCCAAAAAGCCCACCGCCATACCAGGTTACGACTGGTGAGAAATGATCGTTCAGCAACCCTCCCACGATAGGTCCGATTCCGGAGCCGACTGGCCAAACCAGTGAATAAATTCCCATGTAACGGCCGCGTTTTTCTAAGGGCGCCAGGGTGGCTGTTAACGCAGTCGCCGTGGGAGTCATAATTAACTCCCCTGTTGACATGATGACCATGCTGGTGACAAAGTACCAAAATCCGCGGCCTAATGCCACGCTTCCCACCCCAAGTGCATAGAACATCGCACCCACCGCCAACACCGGGAGCGGCCTGTAACGCTTGGTAACCTGCGTGACCAGGTATTGGAGGAAAATGACCATCGCCGCGTTTACTGTGACAATGTAACTATAGTGATTTTCCGGGATGCCCAGGTTCTCCTTTGCATAAACTGGTAGCAGGATGAACATCAATGATGCGGCCATTGTAGTGACCATAAAGCTGAGAACGAAGCCGATAAAAGGTCGATCTTGAAGAACTCCCACGAATCCGGAATCTACCTTATTTAACCCTCGTCCACTCTTATCCTGAGGGGTCAATCGCTGGGGTGATGTCTCTTTAACCATCAAAAGTGTGAATGACCCGAAGAAGGCGAAAGCTGCTGAGGCGCCATAGAAAGTATGATTGTAAGAGGAGATAATCAGGAATCCGCCGATCATCGGACCGACTGCCACTCCGACATTGTGGACAATACGTAGCATGGAATAAGCATCCGTCCGATTTTCCATGGGGATCAGGTCGGCGACCATGGCATTGGCACCTACCGGATAAAGCGTGTTGAAAGCTCCCCATGATCCAATAAGTAGCGCGAAGGCAGGTAGTGAGTGAGCCTGGCTCATGAGAAAGTAGTAAACCGTGCCGGCAAAAAGACCTGTGACCATGATCCCTTTACGGCCGTAACGATCTGCAATAGGGCCAGCAACGAATGAAGCTAAAAGACCCATGATAGAGCTGAGCGTCAACAACGAAGCAACCGTGGTTAGGGAAACGTTCAAGCGGGAGCGTAGATAGATGGATAGAAAAGGCCAAACCATCGAAGAGCCGGTGGAACTGATCAGGCTGCCAGCCATGAGCAACCAAAATTGGCGTGGAAAGTTTGAGAAGGAAATGCGAAACCATTTTTCGAGAAATGTCTTAAAAGGAAGAGAATATTGCATTTGAGAGACTTTCTACAGACAAGATTGGTGCACAAAGATTTTATCACAAGGATAAAATCCCCTACATTCCGTTGAAGGGAAGCGATGGGGAATTCAAGGCAAGTTAATTCTTAGATGAGTGGAAGGTAGAACTCGAGTTGGTCCTGGATATGGATTGTCAATGCCTGCTCGTAGATCAATCCGCCGCTATCGATGGTGCATACTCGAATCGAATAGGAGGATTGTTTCTCGAAGTTGAAGAATTGGGAAGTCTTTAGCACACCGTCTTCGATATAGAATGCGTTATTGTCAGTGCTTCCGAGTCCAGAAACCAATTCAAAGGTGTGTGGGTCACCCATATCCTGGTCGACGGCAGCCAGCACACCTACCTGCGTGCCGGGAGCACGATTTTCTGGCAGATGGTCGGGTTGTAGCAAGATGCCGGTGGGAGCATACTCGTTGACTGGCAGGATATCGATTGTGAATATTTCTTCGTAAAAACCGCCAGCCTGGTCGGTCGAACGCAAGCGGATGGTGTAACTGGAAATCGATTCGTAATCGAATACCGCATTCGTAAGAAGCAGGTTACCGGAAATTGCGAAGTAGGGGTTACCACTATCTCCTATGCCAGCCACCAGGGAGTAAATATGAGAATCACCAGTATCCTGATCTGTAGTCGAAAGAATTCCGATGGATGTGCCCGTCGTTAAGTTTTCAGGAATGCGGCTATTGGTCAGGTCAATATCCGTTGGAAGGTCGTTGGCATCGCTCACCCGGATAGTGAACTGTTTCTCCACTTGTAAACCACCGATATCGGTCGTGCGGACACGGATTTCATAATTGTTCTTGACCTCAAAATCAAAGACTCGCGCGCTTACCAGCAGGTTGCCCTGGATAGTAAAAGAGGAATTATCGGCGGAGCCCGTTCCAGAGACCAGAGAAAAAGCATGGGAATCGTTCAGATCGGGATCAACTGCGCTGAGAGTTCCCACGGTGCTGCCAACCGGCAGATTTTCTGCTATCGAGCTATGGCTGAGGTTGATGCTGGTTGGTGCTTCGTTTACGTCACCAATGGTGATTGTGAATGCTTTTTCAAAATACAACCCGCCTCTGTCAGTGGAGCGGACACGGATTGAATAGTGGTTTTTTGTTTCATAATCAAACATAATGGCAGTCTTTAGCTTGCTGCCGTTGATGGAGAAGGAGCTGTTATCTGTCGATCCGTTTCCTGTGACCAAACTGTAGGTGAAGGTGTCATCCTTATTAGGATCGGTTGAGGTGAACGTTCCTACCGTCGTACCGGGAGCCTTGTTCTCATTCACGCTTGTTTTGCTCAACGAGAGATCAGTCGGGGGGTAGTTATAACGGAGGACCGTGATCGTGAAGGATTTTTCAAAATATAAACCACCACTATCGGTGGTTCGGACGCGAATGGAATAACTGCTCCTTAGGTCACGGTTGAATACGGCATTTGTTTTTAGTGTACTCCCCTCAATGGTGAACGAAGAGTTATCCTGACTGCCTGTGCCGCTGACCAGAGAGTAAGAGTGGCTATCGCCAGCATCCTGGTCAGTGGTGGTGAAGCTGCCGACCTGAGTGCCAATGGGTTGCAACTCGAGTACACTGGTTTTGCTCAATGCCAGTGCAGAAGGAGGGTCGTTGACGTTAGTGACGGTGATAGTGAATACTTTTTCGAATGTAGCTCCCAGATTATCAGTTACCCGAATACGGATGCTGTAGTTGTGCTTGGCTTCGTAATCGAGTGGAACTGAGGTAAGTAATGTACTCTCGTTGATGGCGAAGGACGGGTTATCCGTCGCGCCAGTGCCGTTGACTAACTGGTAGTTGTGTCTGCTTCCAGCGTCCTGGTCAGCAGCGGTCAGGGTACCTACTTTGGTACCTGCCGCAAGGTTCTCGGCCAGGGTAGCATTGCTTAAAGCGATGTCGGTGGGCGGATCGTTCTGGTCAAGAACTGTGATTGTGAACGGCGCCTCGTAGTATTTTCCGCCGCTGTCAGTAGTTCGGATGCGGACGTGGTATGTGTTCTGGGCCTCATAATCCAGGCTGGCTTTGGCACGTAGTGCGGCTCCGTTGATATTGAAGGTCCCGTTATCCTGGCTACCTTCGCCCGTCACCAGGGAATAAGTGAATACATCGCCAACATCCTGGTCAGTAGTGGAAAGTGTGCCAACCGTAGTGTTTGGTGGTTGGTTCTCGTTAATATAAGTGCTGGTAATGCTCAATCCGGTTGGATCAAACTCATTTACATTATCGATAGTGATGGTAAGCTGCTTTTCAAAAAAAGCTCCGGCCGAGTCAGTGGCGCGCAGGCGGATACTACAAGTATTCTTTGTCTCCGCATCAAACACATTTGCAGTACGGAGTTGATTACCGTTGATTGTGAAGAAGGCGTTGTCAGTGCTGCCACTTCCTGATACCAGATTGTAACTATGAGTATCGCCGGCATCCTGGTCGACTGCGCTGATCAGACCTACCTGAGTTCCCACTGGCTGGTTCTCCAATACGCTAGCTTTGCTCAATGTAATATCAGTCGGTGCATCATTGGCGTCGGCGACCGTAACCGTGAGTGGTTTTTCGAAGCTGGCATTGTGGTTATCAGTCGCTTTCACCCGAATGCTATAGTTATTCTTGGTTTCAAAATCAAAAGAAGCCGTTGTTTTCAGTACGTTGCCAGTTATGCTGAAGTTGGTATTATCATCGCTGCCTGCACCGCTGACCAGGCTGAAAGTGTGTGTATCGCTGGCATCCTGGTCACTTGCAGAGAGGGTACCTATGGTGCTTCCTGCCGGCTGGTTTTCAGAGATACTGCTCTTGCTGAGCAAGATATTGTGAGGAGGGTCGTTGGCATTCGTCACAGATATAGTGAAAGCTTCTTCATAAAAATGCCCTCCCAGGTCTGTGGTGCGGACTCGGATGCTATAGCTGTTCTTGGTCTCAAAATCAAATATGGCTTTGGTTAGTAGTTGATCCCCATTGATGGAAAAGGAGGCATTATCTGTGCTGCCGGTGCCTGAAACCAGGCTGTATGTGAAGCTATCGCCCAACTCGGGATCGGTGGTGGTGAAGCTTCCTACAGAGGTCCCGACAGGCTGGTTTTCAACGATAGTTGAGTTGCTCAGGTTAAGGTCGGTAGGCGGAAGCTCGGAATGGAAGGCCCAACGGACAGCATCGAAATATACCTTCTTGCCCGAATCGTTGGTCAAATCGCTGAGCATTACCAGGGTAGCACCGCGATTGAAATCGAAGGTGCCCAGGTAAACAAATTGGTCTCCATCGGTTGACTGGTCCTTGGCCACGGTGGTGACGCCATTGGCATGGAAGATCTTATATCGGGCGTTGATGGTGTTATCACTGTGCTTGGGCCAATAAGCAAATACATCATACCGACCGGCGGTAGCAAGGTATGCCCCCCAAATGCCCCAATTCGTGCTACTGCTGGCCGAGTTGACGCTATAGGTATACCAGGATTCGCCATTGTACCCGCTACTGTCATGGTTCCAATAATTCCGGTAGAAAAGTTGCGCTTGGGCTTCGCGGTTATCAGCAGTCAGGTTGCCAGACCACATCCACTTGCTATCGCCCCAGGGGTCTGCCTGGCTGCCCCACCAGCCGAAGGGGTCTACAGATTTATTTCCGCTGGTGATACGCAACCCAAAATGAAGGTGGGCTCCACTGGATTTACCCACATTGCCGCTCAACCCAACTTGTTGCCCCTGGGAGATTGCTTGGCCGTAACTGACCTGGATGGGATCCATGTGCCAGTAGGCAGTCCGATAACCGTTGCCGTGATCGATAATCAGGCCGCTATCTACATCTCCCTGGCTGGGATCCGTATTGAAATAACGATAGACCACCGTCCCTGATGCAGCAGCCAGAATAGGCATGCCCGCTCCGGTGCTGTAATCGATTCCATTATGGCCACCGTAGCAATTTACCCCCAGAGTACAACCATTAAAACTCGCGTTACTAAAGTCGATGCCATCAAAGCGTAGAAGGGTATCATCGAAAGTAATCCCGGGGGAGACGTGATCGAAGAAAGAATTTATCCGGACGAAATCCTGGCTAGGTTGGCTGAAAGGCAGGCGTAGAAAGGGTTCAATATCCGGGGCGGCTTGAAGACGAGGGAGATCTTGGGTTGGATCGGTGTGAAATATATCCTGGAAGGTACTTAACCAGCGAGTCAACAGGTTCGTTAAGTTAGCTTCGCTGTATATACTGGAGGAAAAGTAATATGCCAGGGCGAAAGTAGCAGCATTGTTGCCAATGATATCAATCGTTTGCCCATTCGCCAGCGTCAGCCTGTTTCCCTCTGAAGAATAGGAGCTGAAGCCATCCCATAAGGTCTGTGACATGTGCTGAGCGTAGGAGGTGAACGAGCCGGAAGGGGGGGATTGCAAGCTGCCTTCAGCGACCAGTGTCACCAACAACACCTTGGGATTCAGTCCATAATCCTTCCGTTGGCTGGCGGTCCAGAGGCTCTGCCCGGCGGTAAAGAGCTGATCGCCGACTTGCTCCTGGTGACTGGCCAATGGGCTGCCTGTTTCGACTAGTTTTTGCTGAAGCGCGTCGGCATAAAAATTCTCAGGGACATCGAGAAAATTATTATCGGTGAGAGCTATTGGGTTGATTGCGGCTGTGACCTGCCGAATGGGAGAGAACAGGCTCAGGCATAAGAATACCAATACTGCGAATACAAACACCCTGTAGATAGGTGATCTCATTCGCAACTCCTTTAAGGACAACCTGTACAAGGTATGAGAATCAGGAGAGCTAATCTAAGGATAGTATATAGACTGGTTTTATAAAAAGTCAACTATGATTCACCGCCTTAACAAAAGTGAAAACATTCATGATACAATCGGCCTGTTATCACCTTGTCCAAGAGAGAAGAAAGTTATGTCTGATGCAATCCTGGTGGCTGTTGCCTGGCCTTATGCAAATGCCGAAATTCACGCTGGCAACCTGACTGGTTCCTATTTGCCAGCTGATATCTTCGCCCGCTTCCAACGTCTGTGTGGTCGGAGAGTCCTGATGGTTTCTGGCTCCGATGCACATGGAACACCAATCACGGTACGAGCTGATGCAGAAAAGGTCAGCCCAATGGAAGTATACCAGAAGTATCACGCCGGTTTCCTGGATTTATTTCAAAAAATGGGTTTGACGTATGACCTGTTCACCAGCACCCATACGGTCAATCATTATAATGTCTCACAAAAGATATTTCTGGCACTGTTGAAGAACGGTTTCCTATACAAAGACCGAGAGCTGCAATGGTATACTCCCAGTCAGGGGCGCTTTTTACCCGACCGTTATGTCGAAGGAACCTGCTATATTTGCGGGTACACGGATGCTCGTAGCGACCAGTGTGATAAGTGTGGTAATTTGCTGGAACCACAGAAATTAATTGATCCGCGCTCCAAGATTGATGGCACACGCCCAGAATTGCGCGAAACTGAGCATTACTACCTTGACCTGGGCAAACTGCAGCCACAGATCACGGAATTTCTCAAAACGCGCCAATCCTTCTGGCGACCGAATGTGGTACGCCAATCCTTGGGCCAAATTGAGGCAGAAGGCCTGCGCGGTCGTCCGATCACTCGTGACCTGGATTGGGGTATCCCTTTACCTTTAGAAGATGCCAGGGGGAAATGCCTGTATGTCTGGTTTGAGGCGGTCATTGGCTATCTATCTGCGGCAGTAGAGTGGAGTCAGGTAACTGGTCAGGCGGATGCCTGGCGCAATTGGTGGCATGACTCCGAAGCGCGCGCGTATTATTTTATTGGGAAGGATAACATTCCTTTCCATGCCATTATCTGGCCAGGCGAGCTAATCGGAGTGGGAACAACCTTCGATGAGCTTTTTGGCAGCCATCCACCCGCTTTAATGACTCTTCCTTACAACGTTCCAGCCAATGAGTTTCTCAATCTTGAAGGCCAAAAAATATCTGGTAGCCGAAATTGGGCTGTATGGGGGCGTGATTTCCTCACGCGCTATGACCCTGACCCCTTACGATATTATCTGACGGTAAATATGCCGGAGACAAAGGATACTGACTGGGATTGGGAGGATTTCCTTCGCCGCAACAATGATGAGTTAGTAGCCACCTGGGGAAACCTGGTTCACCGGGTTCTATCTTTTACCCAAAGGTATTGGGAAGGCAAAGTTCCTGATCCTGGAAGTTTACAACCGTTAGATATCGCCCTATTAGAAACAGTCGAGGGAGGGTTTTCCTCGGTTGGCCAGGAAATGGAAGCAGTTCGCTTGCGCAATGCTCTGGCGGAAGCGATGCGTATTGCATCAGAAGTTAATAAATACTTGGATCAAACTGCTCCCTGGCAGGTAGTCAAGTCGGATAAAGTATCTGCTGGTCGGGCGATATACACTGCATTGCGGGCAATCGATTCATTGAAGATATTATTGGCGCCCTTCCTACCATTTACCAGCGAGCGACTGCATGGATATATGGGGTATAGTCAATCATTATTTGGAATTCAAAGCACGCAGACTTATTCGGATGCGTTAGGTGAACACACTGTACTTCGTTATCATCCCGAGAGTGCCAGTGGACGCTGGGAATCCAGCCAACTTAAAGCTGGTCAAGTGCTTCGGCCACCTCAACCTCTATTCCGTAAGTTAGATCCATCGATTGTGAAAGAGGAACGTGGAAGATTGGGGAGCCCGAGTTAATCAGGAGTGACTTGACTGCCAGGGGACATGAAAGTGGGATAACATCTCAATCAGATTTGAGCGGTTAGCAAGAAGCTGTTTACTCTTGTCAATGGGCCCATTGATCGCTGCCTGCCACAACAGATCGGCGACCGTGTAAGCGGCTTCTGGCTTGCCAAGCCGCTTTGCATTCGCAGTGCGCTCCTTCAATAATTTGCCACCGGATAACAACCAATGAGAGACTGTTTCTAACAATGCCATTGGATTATTTACCAGCTCTCCAGCTCCATTTTCAACCACGTATTCAGCATTGCCGGTTTCCTGACCTGGGATTGCATCAATAAGGATGATTGGCAACCCACAAGCCAGCGCTTCAGTAACAATCAACCCCCCAGCCTTACTGATTAATACATCCGATGCATGCATCAGGGTCGCCATTTCCGTGGTGTATTCATATAGATACACGGGCAAGTGCCAGTCGATCTGTTGCAACTGATGATAAAGTTGCTCGTCTTTTCCTGCCACCACAGCCAGTTGTAATGTGCCACCAAAATGATTGATCACCTGTAGGGCTTTAACAAGTCGATCAACGCGTCGACTGCCAACCGCCAGGAAGGTCAATAGATCAGATTGCCATCCTAGGCTGGAGCGAATCTCAGCTTTCGTTCGCTTTTCCTTGCTGATGGCCGGGTATACCGGAATACCAGTGACCATCACATGGTCAGGGCGGACTCCATTTTCCAGAGCAAGCCTGCTAACCTCTTCAGTGGGTACCAGACAGGCATCGACATTCTTGTGAAACCATACCCGGTGGACGGTAACCAGGTCAGTGATCACGGTCAATAAAGGAACTGCAAGCTGGTCAATGGTAAATACTGCGTGAAGCGGCGACTGGTAGAGTGGGTAGGTAGTCAAGATCACATCGGGCTGGTATTCCCGCATCAGGTTTTGCATTCTCTCAAAGAGCATCACTGTCAAGGCACTTTCCATGATGGCATCTGGAACTGGTGCGTCGCTGGCCTCGTAACCTAAGCGATATAGATTAGGCAGGTTTCGTACAATGCGATCATAATCTGATTGGCTATCTCTCAAGAGTAAGGGTGTTTGCTGATCACTCAATGGATTCACAATTTCTACCAGGCAACGGTCGCTATAACGCTCTGCCAGCGCGGCTGCTACTGCATTCGCGGCACTACGATGGCCAAAACCAGCGTCCGCTGTCAATATCAAGACGCGCGTTGGCCTGTGTTCGATAGGCTCTGCGCTCCACCGTCGTTCAGGCTTGCCATCTAAATAATCGGAGAGGAGTTTTAGGGCTACTTCGGCTGCCTGACTCTTCACCTGTTGGCGATTACCTTTGAAGATAAATTGCCAGGAAAAGTCTCGTTCAGGGGCACTCAGGCCAAAACAGACCAGACCGACCGGTTTCTCGGGGGAACCTCCGCCTGGTCCAGCGATCCCGCTGACCGAAAGCCCAATAAGGTCTTCACGGGGGAATTCGACGGTCATTGCCTGGCGAATTCCGCGCGCCATTTCTACAACGGTCTCACAGCTGACAGCACCATAGGTTTGGAGAGTTTGATGGCTTACGCCTAGCAAGCGCTCTTTAGCTTCATTGGAATAGGCAGTGATGCTGCCCAGATAGTATTCAGATGCGCCAGGAACATTGGTGACCCGGTGACCAATCAACCCGCCAGTGCAGGATTCTGCAATGGCCAGCTTGAGCTTGCGCTGCGATAGTTTTTTCCCAATGATAGATTCGAGATCCATAGGTCTATACTATCATGGAAAATTAAACAAGGGTATCATCCTGAAGAAATTTACCATGGAGCGATGCCTGCGCCTGGTCTGCCTGGTTATTCTATCATTCACTCATGGTATAATTTCAGCACTCATAGACAAATATCCTTGTAGGAATACAGGAGAATAGATGTATGTCTGGTCATTCCAAATGGGCAACCATTAAACGTAAAAAAGGAGTAGCGGATGCCAAGCGTGGCCAGGTCTTTACACGCCTGATGCGAGAACTGGTCATGGCTGCGCGAGATGGTGGTGGTGATCCGGATTCTAACTTCCGGTTACGGTTAGCTGTTGAAAAAGCACGCTCCCAAAATATGCCTAAAGATAACATCGAACGTGCTATCAAGCGTGGTACGGGTGAAAGTAAAGACGGTTCGGTCTTTGAGGAAGTATATTATGAGGGGTATGCTCCGCATGGCGTGGCTCTAATGATCAAATGTGTCACTGAGAACCGCAACCGTACTGTAGCTGAGGTGCGTCATGTTCTTACCCGGGCAGGGGGTAATATGGGAGAGGCTGGATCGGTTAGCTGGCAATTCACCCGAACGGCTTATTTTGCAATCCCCTTAGCACATACGAATTTTGACAAAATCTTTGAGCTGGCAGTGGATGGTGGCGCAGATGATGTGATCCAAGAGGGCGATATCATCGAGGTTGTTGGCCCTGTAGAACACTTCAAGACCTTGAGCGATAAATTTCGTTCTGCCAAGATCCAACCAGAGGAAGCCGAATTACGTATGCTACCCAATCAGGAAATTGAGCTTGGGGTTGAGGAAACTTTGCAAGTCATGCGGGCAATTGAGAACCTGGAGGAATTGGATGATGTGCAGGATGTGTACTCTAATCTGCACATCTCTGAGGAAGCAATCGCCAGCCTGGAGTCAGCCTAAATTATATGGTGGTGGTTGGTATAGACCCAGGGACTGCCAGGACTGGATATGGGTTCGTGCGACTGAACCCGCAGGGCAACCTGGAGGTGGTGAGCTATGGTGTCATAGAGACACAAGCCCACATAGCACCCGAAAAGCGACTGCAACAGCTTTTTATCCAATTAACCCATTTACTCCTTCTCCATAGACCGTCGAGTGCGGCAGTGGAGAAGTTGTTTTTTCAACGTAATGTCAGTACAGCAATTGCAGTTGGCCAGGCGCGTGGCGTAGCGTTGCTTTGCCTTGCAGATGCCGGACTTGAGGTGGCGGAATACACGCCATTGGAGGTGAAGCAGGCCGTGGTAGGTTACGGCAGTGCAGAGAAGGTTCAGGTGCAACAAATGGTTCGAGCTTTGCTCGGCTTGGCAGTTATTCCCCGCCCAGATGATGCAGCAGATGCCCTGGCAGTGGCGATTTGTCATTTACATAGTTCGGCATGGAAAGCAATGCAAGGGTAATCTATGTTGGTTACTAGCCTCGCAAACTCGCAAATCAAAGCCATCCGCAGGTTGAGAAACCGCAAAGAGCGCCAGGAAAGCGGCTTATTTTACCTGGAAGGTTTACGAATTGTCGGCGAGGCGATCCAGCAAGGCGCAAAGATCGAAACCCTGGTGGTGGCTCCGGAATTGTTGGTGAGTGAATTCGGCCAGAAGTTGGTGGAGGAGCAGGCCAGGCGGGGGATGCCAATTTTAGAGGTCAGCGCTCAGGTCTTTAAGGGGCTTGCATTAAAGGAAGGACCCCAGGGGATAGCGGCAGTGGCTTATCAGCGTTGGACGCCGCTTTCTGGAGTAAATCTGTGCGAAGGAAAGACATGGGTGGCATTGGACGCAGTGGCTGACCCAGGCAACCTGGGCACTATTCTCCGTACTCATGATGCAACGGGCGGTAGAGGTGTGATCTTGCTCGATCAGGCGACAGATCCATTTGAACCTACTTCAGTGCGGGCCAGTATGGGAGCAATTTTCTCTCAGGTGTTGGTGAAGTCCACCTTGGCTGAGTTTAAGGAATTTCAACAGCGTGTGAACGTACCAGTGATAGGTGCTTCGGGCAATGCTCAAGCGGATTATCACCATGTGAGATATCCCAATGAGTTGATCCTTCTGATGGGAAGTGAACGGCAAGGATTGTCAAAGCATCACCTTCAGTTATGTGATGAATTAGTTCGCATCCCAATGATCGGGCGTAGTGACTCGCTCAACCTGGCAGTGGCTACTGCGCTGATTCTATATGAAATATTTAACCAACGCCGAGATGCAGAAAGCATGTAGGAAAATATGATCGCCAGCATTCATGGAGAAATCGGTGGAATAAATGAGGACAGTTTAGTGATTGTGGTCGGGGGAATTGGCATTCGTGTTTATGTCACTCATCAAATGAGAGCCCAAGCACGAGTCGGTGACCGGTTGTTTCTACATACTCACCTGGTGGTGCGCGAAGATGCTCTTAACTTATATGGCTTCGAGCTTGAGCGGGAACGAGATTTCTTCAATCTCCTATTGGGTGTGAATGGAATTGGCCCACGATTGGCGATGAATATCCTATCTACTTTGACAGTCGATGCCATTCGTCGGGCGGTGCTCGGGGAACAGGCAGAAATCCTGTCACGAGTTCCAGGGGTAGGCCGCAAGACTGCTCAAAAAATCCTGCTATCTTTACAAGGAAAGGTGGGAGAAGCCGGCCCTTTAGAATTCTTCCCTGCGCTCGAGGTAGATGCTCAGGTTCTAGAGGCGCTTACCGCGCTGGGATACAGTGTCGTGGAAGCTCAGACAGCTTTGCAATCCATTCCACGTGACACACCCTTGGATGTGGAAAGCCGACTTCGGTTAGCTTTACAATATTTCGGAGGGTAAACAGATCCTTATATTGTATCAGCCAGTCCTTGCGCTTCTTCTGCCGCTGTAACGCGGGTGGCCTTTCGTTCATCCACCTGGCTGAGCACAATTGCCCCTGAGATGAAGAAGATGATCAGAGAGACGATACTCAGGCGACTGTGGCCCATGATTTGGGAGATCAATCCAAAAATGGCTGGTCCGATGATACCGGCAAATTTTTCCGAGACACTGAAGAAACCATAGAACTCTGCTGATTTACTGGGGGGCATCATCCGTCCAAGCAGTGACCGGCTGAGAGCCTGGCTACCTCCCTGGACGGTTGCCACCGCTGCGCCTAATGCCCAAAAGTGCCATTCCTGGCTCATAAAGTAGCCGGCAATTGCGATCCCAGTGTAGATCAATAAAGACAAGTAAATTGCGCGTTTGGTACCTATTTGCTTGGCCAACCAGCCAAACAGGATGGCAAATGGTGCTGCTAAAAACTGCACCATTAGAAGGGTGCCAATGAGGGTAGTTTGTCCGATGCCAATTTCGGCGCCGTAGATGGTGGCCATGCTGATAATTGTCCCGATTCCGTTGTTGTATAACCAGAACGCCAACAAGAAAAGGAAGAGATCGCGATAACGACGGATATCACGGAAGGTTCGTCCCAACCGGCTGAAACTGGCCTGGAATGGGGTAAGGTGTTCCTCACCATCGGATATGCGGCGCGGTGGTTCAGGAACTCTCAGCAGGATTGGCAGCGAAAACACCAACCACCAGATCGCGACAGTAACAAAGGTTAACCGGGTCATCTGGCCGACCAACTCATCCGGCACTACGGTGATCATCACTACGTTTATTGCCAGCAGCAGACCACCACCGATGTAGCCCATTGCATAACCACGCGAGGAGACCTGATCGATCTCATCTGGGCGAGCTACATGCGGTAGTAAGGAATCATAGAAAATCAGGGATCCAGAAAAACCTATGCTTCCAAAAATAAAGATAATGGAGGCCATCAACCAATCTCCACTGCGTACCAGGTAAAGCAAAGCGGTGGCGGTTACCCCGAGCAACATAAAGCCGGCCAGGAAGCGTTTCTTTTCACCCCGGAAATCAGCCACTGCGCCAAGAATTGGACTTAGGATGGCACTGATCAAGAGCGCAATTGAAGTGGTATAACCCCAATATGCAGTAGCGATATTCGATGGTAATCCTGTGGCGGCGACCTTAGCATAATAGACCGGTAATACGGCAGCCATTATGGTGGTGGCAAAAGACGAATTAGCCCAATCATACATCGTCCAGGCATTGATGGCCCGTTTGTGTTGGCGTTCTTCCATGAGGCGGTCTCCTTTGGGAGTGATAACCCTGGATTATACCTTTGATTGGCCCGGAAGGTAATCTCCCGGTTGGGTTTAACATGAAAGTTTGTTTTTGGGCTAGGATGCTCTGTTATAATACAAGTTTGCGCGCATAGAGATTTTTCAATCCTATGCACTGAAAAAGATAATGATTATAATAACAAGAACAAAGGTTCTAAGATGTCTCAAGACATGATCCGTGTGGTAGGTGCGCGAGAGCACAATCTGAAGAATATAACGGTAGAAATTCCGCGCGATAAATTTGTAGTCATCACCGGCCTTTCCGGATCCGGGAAGTCTTCGCTGGCTTTTGATACTATCTTTGCTGAAGGACAGAGGCGTTATGTTGAGTCGCTATCGGCTTACGCACGCCAGTTTCTAGGTCAGATGGATAAACCGGATGTTGATTATATCGATGGTCTCTCTCCGGCTGTTTCGATAGATCAAAAAGCCACTTCGCATAATCCTCGCTCCACAGTTGGCACAGTGACGGAAATATATGATTATCTGCGTCTGCTGTTTGCGCGAATTGGTATCCCGCATTGCCCGGTGTGTGGTCGGGAGGTAGTGAGACAGTCTGCTCAGGAGATTGTGGATTTGATTGAGGTACTGCCAGTTGGCTCGCGGTTGTTGATCCTGGCGCCGATTGTGCGAGGAAGAAAAGGTACTTACCAGGCCGTTCTAGATGAGATTCGAAAAGGAGGCTTTATTCGGGTTCGGGTGGATGGCCAGGTCTATGATCTGGAGGATGAGATTAAATTGGATCGTTACAAGATTCATACGATTGAAGCAGTTGTCGATCGCCTGGTGATCTCAAAGCCCGAGAGTGAAGCTGATCAACGCGCAGCTCGTTCACGGCTGACCGACTCCATCGAAACTGCACTCAAAGTTGGTGAAGGATTCGTCACTGTCCAGAATTTATCGGTCGAACCGCCACATGACTTGCTTTTCTCAGAATTCCTGGCGTGTCCAGAGCATGGGGTAAGCCTACCTGAGATCGAACCAAGGACTTTTTCATTTAACACTCCTCACGGTGCCTGTCCGGACTGCCAGGGATTGGGAAGTAAGCTTGAAATTAATGCAGACCTTCTCATTCCAGATCCTGATCGTACTTTGAATGAAGGTGCCTTGGTAGGTCTGGATTGGGCTAATGGACGCGAGCAAGGGGGATATTATTGGCAGATGATAGAGTCGGTGTGTAACTACTACCATATCAATATGGACGCACCGATTAATTCGTTGAGTAAGGAACAGGTCGATAAAATCCTCTATGGAACAGGCGGACAAGAAATTCCTATTCGCCTATATGGAAAGAACGAAAGAGAAGCAACACTCTATCGGGCATTTGAAGGGGTGATCACTAATCTAGAACGCCGTTATCATGAGACAGGTTCCGATTTCATCCGAAATAAGATCGCCGAATACATGAGTGATCGACCATGCCTGACCTGCAAGGGAACCCGGCTGCGTCCAGAAGCTCTAGCAGTGACTGTGGATGATCATAATATCGTCGAAGTGACAGATTGGCCTGTGGTGCGAACTTCGGAATGGATCCGCAGGTTGGCAATTGAACCTGGGGTACTAAACGAACGGCAATTGGCAATTGCCAGTCGGATCTTCAAGGAAATTCAGGCTCGGTTGGGCTTCCTGGTCGATGTCGGTTTGGATTACCTCACCTTGCGTCGTTCGGCCAGCACATTATCGGGTGGTGAGGCTCAACGTATCAGGCTGGCGACGCAGATCGGATCAAGGCTGATGGGAGTGCTCTATGTGCTGGATGAACCCTCCATCGGATTACACCCGCGCGATAATGGTCGATTGCTGGCTACTCTGAAAAGCCTGAGAGATCTGGGAAATACTGTACTGGTCGTAGAACATGACGAGGAGACGATCCGCTCAGCTGACTGGGTCATAGACCTGGGACCAGGGGCGGGAATCCATGGCGGAGAGGTTATTGCTGAAGGACCGGTTGGAGCTATCCTGGCGAACCCCAATTCTCTAACCGGTGCTTATCTCTCGCAGCACCTGCAGGTGCCAATGCCAACCAAGCGAAGGAAAGGGAGCGGCAGATTCCTGCGAATCGTAGGAGCGCGTTCCAACAACCTGAAAGAATTAACAGTGGATATTCCACTTGGAAAATTTGTGTGCATTACTGGCGTCTCCGGCTCAGGTAAATCTACCTTGATGGTAGATGTGCTCTATTCTGCCTTGGCGCGCGAGCTGCACGGAGCACATACCCAACCAGGTGAATACACCCGGATTGAGGGCGTTGAGTACATTGATAAAATCATAAATATTGACCAATCACCAATTGGACGGACACCGCGTTCCAATCCAGGCACTTACACTGGCATGTTTGATGAAATTCGAAAACTCTTCGCCGAGTTGCCGGAAAGCAAAATGCGCGGTTATAAAGCCGGTCGGTTTTCATTTAACGTGCATGGTGGGCGCTGCGAGGCTTGCCAGGGGCAGGGTCAACTGCGCATCGAAATGCAGTTCCTTCCAGATGTTTATGTGCCTTGCGATGTTTGCCATGGCGCCCGCTTCAATCGTGAAACTCTCCAAGTGCATTTCAAGGGTTACTCTATTGCGGATATCCTGGATACTACGGTTGAAACAGGGATGGATTTGTTCTCGGCTTTCCCTTCGATCATCTCGCGGCTTCGAACCCTTAACGAGGTGGGCTTGGGGTATATTAAGATTGGGCAACCAGCACCGACACTCTCTGGAGGTGAGGCACAGCGGGTTAAACTGGCTCGTGAACTCTCTCGGAGGGCAACAGGGAAAACGCTTTATGTCCTGGACGAGCCTTCGGTTGGATTACACGCAGCCGATGTACACAAACTGATTGATGTGTTACAGCGGTTAGTTGAATCTGGCAACACTGTTCTGATCATTGAGCATAATCTTGATATTATCAAGGTGGCTGATCACATTATAGATCTTGGGCCAGAAGGTGGTGATCGAGGTGGGCAATTGATTGCCCAAGGAACCCCTGAAGAGATATGTGATATTGAACACTCCTATACTGGACAATTTCTGAAGCATTACTTTGAATCTCACCCGATGTCGCCACGCATCCATCAGGATATCAAACGGGTTGTAACCCAATGATGATTGGCGGTAGGAAAACCTTCCTCCTTGGGTCCTTTTTATTAACAACTTAATCCTCTGGGACTTTATCTGGAATTTACAGGACTCGCTGAATTAGAAAATATCAGTTAAAATCAATTTATCAAGGCGGATCTTTTCCGAACATGTCTGGTGAACCAGCCAGATATTGTTACTCTTTTCCCTCAAAGCCCTTGAATGGTGAACAGACTTCAGCCTTGCTTTGAGGTATAAACTATAGGATAGAATATGCCTGCGAAAAACTCTCCGCAAAGTGTTATTGATTCTTACCGTAAACGGCAACGAATGATGCCCTTTATTGTGGGCGGGTTGGCTGTGCTGCTGGTTGCGGTAGGTATCCTGATCCTGGTGCTTTGGTTGACCGGGGAAGGCGGGCCCCAAATTGCAATACTGTCTACCGAAACCCCTACGACGACTTCGACCGTCACGTTCACCCCCATTACACCGACGATTACGCCTTCTCAGACCTCTACCGAGACGGTATCTCCGACAATTACCGAAACGGTGACACCCAGTGGACCGTTTGAGTACACAGTCAAAGAAAATGATACATGTTGGGATATTGCCGTCAGTTTTAAAGTAGATATTTCAGTATTGCTGGCTTTAAACAACTTTGGCTCAAACTGCCCCATTAAACCCGGGGATAAAATCCTTATCCCTGCTCCTAACCAGGAGTTACCGACGGACACACCAGTCCCTACCAACCTGGCGCGTGGAACGAAGATTGAATACACGATCAAGGCAGGCGAGACCCTGGCTCAGATCGCTGCGCGTTTTAACAGTACGGTTCAAGCAATTATCGAGGCAACCAATGAGTACAATCGGAAGAATAAGTTGGCGTTGTTAGTAGATCAGAATAAAATCTATGCTGGTCAGATATTAGTCATCCCGGTAAATATCGTCACTGCTACTCCAACTCTTGCGCCCAGCAGCACGAAGGCTGCCACTACTGCACCAGCTGCTACACATACAGCGGTACCGCCGACCAATACACCTGCGCCATAGCGTAGTAGAGTCTCTATCTCTAAAATATGAGAAAAATCAATTTGCGCCCTTCCAATCTTTAGGGAGGGCGCATCTTTCATCTGCCATCCTCTTTATCGATACAGCAGGGCAGATGGGTTGCCTTGATTTACGGTGTCGGTGTGGGAGTGCGTGTAGGTTTCTTTGTGGGGGTTTTGGTAGGTCCCTTAATGACATTGATGGTCAGATAAACAGTGTAGAAATTTTGCCCTTTATCGTTCGTGAGCACCCAGATGGAGTTGAACGTTCCAGGATAATTAGGGGCAACCATATCGACTACCAGCTTGACCTGTTGATCGGGCGGAACACTTACCTTAAAGTAGTAAACAGAGCGTTCTCCCAGCGCTGCCCCAGCAAAATAGCGAAGGGAATAAGATCTATTCCAGGTTGTTGGACCTATATTGCGCACAATCCAGGCCGCATCGAATTTCTGACCAATACCCACCTCAGCATTATCCGGCGGGGATTGTGCGACCCATTCGGCTTTATCGGGTGGAGGCAAGGGAGTCTGGGTAGCCTCGGTTGTTGGGGTAACTATTTCCTTCGTTTCTAAAAAGGCCACTGGCGTGTGCGATGGTTCCGGTGTGGAGGTAGTACCAGGCGCTGTTTGGGTAAGCTGTGCCTGAAAGGTTTCGACTGCTGCGGTTGCGAGTCGAGCATCTGGACTTGGTGAAGCAGTTGCCTGTGCACAGGCGCTGAGAGTCAGGGCTAAGATAAGGTATATGAAAATTATTTTCTTCATGGTAAACAATTCATGTTATGCAGTTGGCCTCATAATAGGGTTGATTATATCCGGTAAATAAGAAGAAACCAAGAAAAGGTTTATTGGATCTGTCCTAATGATTCTTCCTACCCGAGATGGGGTTCTGTTCAATAGCTAAGTGGATTTCTTGCAGGACGCTCGTGTCTGGCTCTTTTTTCAGTGCTTTCTCAAGCGCGGTATGGGCTGCCTGCCCAGCGATCCTTCCCAAAGCCCAAGCGATGTGAGATCGTACTAAGGGTTCTGGCTCGTGCTCCAATGCAAGTGCAAGGTCTTCTACTGCAGCCAGATCGCCTGAATTGCCAAGTGCTACGGCTACATTGCGCAAGTAACCGCGCCGGCGGGCGCGCTGGATAGGACTATTATGGAATTTCTGGTTGAATTGCTGCGGTGTAAGGTGCAAGTCTTGCTTTAAGTAAGGATATGCAATCCCGGGTCGTTGTAAAAAGAGAAGTTCGTAGCCAGTTTGAGTAAAACGCGAGTTCCAGGGACAGGCTATCTGGCAGATATCACAACCGAATACCCAATTCCCCAGGCTTGAGCGTAATCCGATAGGGATAGCGCCTTTATTCTCTATTGTGAGATAAGAAATACAGCGGGAGCTATCGATTGTACGATTGGGAAGAATACATTGAGTTGGGCAAGCCTGGATACATCGCTGGCAGGTACCGCAGCGATCATCGCCAAAGGGAGGATCAGGTTGCAGCTCAATGGCGAGGAAGACTTCAGCCAGGAAGAAATATGAACCATGCGAGGGGTTGATCAGGCAGGTGTTCTTGCCGATCCACCCCAATCCTGAGGATTGGGCGAAATCTCGCTCCAGAATAGGACCCGTATCGGTATAGCTGCGCCAGAGAAACGGATGTCCAAGCATGTGCTGCAAACGCAACATAAGCTGTTCCAGGCGAAGAAGCACAACTTGGTGGTAATCTTCGCCCCAGGCATAGGCTGCGACCCGCCCGCTAGGATTGCCGGAATTACCTGGGGGATTGGCTTCTGGTGCAGGATAGCGTATTGCCAGGCTTAGGAAAAATCGTCCATCTGGAAGGATCAGTTCAGGATGGGCGCGCTTTTGACGGGCGCGATCTTTCTCAAGGTATCTCATCCCGGCATGTTGCCCGGCTGCTAGCCAGTTCTCGTAAACAGCCAGGTGCGCAGGCGGGGCAACCAGGCTAATTCCGAATAAACAAAAGCCGAGGGAATATGCCTCGGCTTTCAGGTCTTCAGAAATAGACATCGTTCGTATGGACCGTGGCTTTTACCAGAGAGTCTTTGCGGACGGGTAGATCAATTGGCTACCACGATGACGAGATAGAACTTGAAGAATCCTACTCCATCGTCATTCACCAATTCCCAATAAGTGGTATAGCGCCCTGGCTCCTTGGGAGCAATCATGTCCACAATGAGCTTGACAGTATCGTTCACTTTCACAGGCCCATTGATAAAGTATAGATCTTGCAGAGCACCCTTCAGATTTCCACCAGTCCAATGGTAATAAAACTCCTTATTCCAATCTCGCCGGCCAGTATTCTTAAGGGTCCAAACCGCATCGAAATCAGTGGAAGGTTTGAAGATCGCTCCGTCCGCTGGTGTATTCGAAATCCAGGTAGCCTGATCTACGTAAGAAGAGGTCGGGCTTGGCACAAATGTGACTGGTTTGCGAGTCGCTGTGGCAGTAAAAACAACCATGGGAGTCTCGGTCGGAGGGACCACCAAGGGTTGCACTTCAGTAGGAGAGGGACGCGCTGTTTCAGTGGGCGGAATCTCAGTGGGTGCAGTGGTATTGGTCGGGTTGGCTGCAGCTTCTTGGGTGATCTGGGCTACGACTGTTTGGGCAGCTTCTGTCCGAACGATATTTAAGTCGATAGTAGGAGCAGTTGTTGATCCTGAGGTTGGATTGGGTGCCAATCCACCGCAGCCGATCAGCAGCATGATACCTGCCAGGATTGCCAATCGGCTTAAAGAGGGGAAAATTCTAGTCATAATGGAGTCTCTCTTGCTCATTTTGATGGACAGACACTGTAATCAAAGTCATCGCATATCGTACCATCATTGTCAGGGTTGTCATCGCAGCACACCTTAATCGCATTTTGTGTTGGATTCGTGGTTGCTGTAGGACCGGGGCGAACCACTTTAATTTCCAGTGATAAATCACCGAAATTCGTACCGGCTGCATTGACCAGTTTCCACCAGGTGTTATAGGTTCCTGGTTTGCTGGGAGCGACAGCATCTGCAATCAGGACAGTACTTTCGCCAGGTTTGACGGTACCCCGGAAGTGATACACATCCTTCTCAGTCAGGCGGTCCTGGGCGAAATATCGGAAAGTATAATCCGTAGTCCAGGTAGTCGTGCCGACATTCTTGATGGTCCAGCGAATATCGAACTTGGCATTGGTTACCACAGATGCACCATCGGGAGGGGAATTGGAAACCCATTCGGCCTTATCCGCACGTGGACCCAAGGCCACAGTCGCAGTAGCAAGGCCAGGTAGAGGAGCCAGGGTGAGTGACAGGGTTGGAGTATCCAGTGTGTTGGCGCCTGGCAGGGGTGGAAGAGTGGGTAGCTCTTCAGTATTGGTCGGTATTGGTGAAGGTGTCCAGGTAGATGTAGGTTTGGCCACTTCCGTCTGGGTCAATTGTGCCATTACGGTATTCGCGGCAGCAGTAAACAGCAAATTTATGTCCTGGGTGGAGGCAACCTCCGATTGTGGAGATAGATTGCATGCTCCCAGGAACACCAGGCTGATCAAGACAAGGATCCCCCCAGTAAATTTTCTTGGTCTAGTCATAAAAAGTCAACCTCCAATCCAAAGCTGGTAATCTCAAACTCAGAAGGTAAATTAAAGGAATCGGTGAAATTCTGAGTGATGGTGTCGAACATTCATTTTCGACTGGAAAGTATATTCGTTGAATTGTCTAACGCGATTGTTGAATTGTCAAGGGTTCGGCCCGATAATCTTTAACCATGTTCGTGAGGAGGGTTCTGGGGGATATCCAATTGAATAACCGCGCTTACCCCGAAAGGTGAAATAGCTGACAGCTCCGGGTTGAATATCAATGTTGGATACATAAGTCTTATCCAGATATTCAATGATGATCTGGTACGGTCCAGTGGGAAGGTCACTTAATACAAGGTTCTCATGGTAGTAATCATCTTTGATGACGAGCTGATCTGCATAACTGTTAATTCCCCATTTCTTACCAGTCTTTCTTGAAACTACTACCACGGATTGTTCGGTAAGTATTGAGCCGTTCGTGTTGAGAAGCTGCCCAACTAACACCCCGGTACCTTGAGGTGGAGAGAGCCAGAGTTCAGGATTGCGTGTTGCCCACAGACTGTTATTCTCGATCCGAACCTCAAAGTGCAGGTGAGGACCAGTGGTGTTCCCGGTAGTACCCACAAAGCCAAGCAAGTCGCCGGTTTTCACCCGTTGTCCGACGACACAGGCAATACGATCTAAATGGGCATAAATGGTATAGAGCTTCTGACCGTTATACCCGAAATCATGTAAAATAGTGACCGCCAGGCCATATGGATCGTTGGGGTCATTGCCACCATAAAGTAGCCCAAAATCTGCCCATACTACTTTTCCCGGTCCCGCCGCCAATACAGAAGTACCCTTTGGATTTGGAATGTCAATACCGGTGTGAATGACATTTGGCATACCAGGGTAAGCGCTGCCGTAGCGGTAATCTGCTAACGGCCAGTTCACATTGTTGGTTGCGATGGGACGGACGAATAGAAAATGATCATGCGGGCCTAAACCCCAAGGAACTTCGTAAAGAGGAGCGCGCCAGAGTGAAACTGGTGCTGGGGCAGGGGTCGGAAAGGTAAATCTCAGAGGTACCTCATCTTGGTGTGGATGGCTAATCGGTAGATTCTGTTCTCCCGTATCTGTAGGAGATAATGTGACTTCCTGGGTGTTGGTCGGAGTCATTTGAAAAGTCGTTGCAGTAACGGAAGTTGGCTGGGCAGCTACCTGGCATGCGGATAAAACCAACAAGGAAATCCAACTGGACAGATGAATCAGTATTTCCCGATAAGTTTTCCTAGAAGGCATATTGTTACTCATATTCTACGGGGGAGCAGGTGTCCAGGTTGGTCTAAAGGTTGGGGTGTTGGTGATGGTTGGAGTGTAGGTCAGGGTTTTTTCTTCGGCTGCCGGGACAGTTTCTGTGGGGGTAGAAGTGTGGGTAGGAGCCGATGTGGAGGTGATTAATGCTTCTGGAGGATAGACTTCCGACATGGCAGTGTTCCAATCCAGGTTCTCGCTGAGAATGTATTGGTTGAAACGTGTGGCGGGAAAATAAGAGCGCCAGTTCTCCAGGGCAGGCAGACGTTCCCATCCAAAGCGTCTGGCGATCTCTGTAAAGTTTACCCAATAGCCTGCCGGGATGGGTCCTAACGCTCCTCCTTGTTCATAATTGACAGGATTGCCTTGATAGCGCGCATTAAAATTCCAGGGTTGGCGAGTCAAAGGTATCCCTTGCGAGCCATCCTGATAACGGGTTTTGATATATATCTCCCAATACACTTGACCGGAAAAATCTTCTCGTACTGCTACTACCCAACCGGCATAGAGAGGCATTGGGTTGAATGCAAAGGCCCGGCCAGTTAATAACCAATTCTCCTCCATCTCCGGGGATGGCGGTTCTGTAAGTGGGTAATATGCGTTTTCCAGACTGGAAAGGAAATCCCATCCTGCTTCCTGTGCAACTTCTGCACGTAACGCAACAAATGACTCATCAACTGCGTCGTGCAGGTAGGGATAAGGAGCAGAAACGTCTGTTAGGGGAACAATGCCAAATCGATTATTGGGTGGAAGTGGATTCAAAGTCAATATCGGATGCCAGGATGGCGTTGCCAGTGTCTCCGAGTTGGCGGGTAAGCTCATCTTTGTGAAAAGCTCGGATAGACGAGAACTCTTCCAATCCAAACCAAGCAATTCGCCAGGCAATTGCACCAATGGATAAAGCAATTGGTGAGTAGCCAGAGCGTATGCTTGTAGGCTGGTTCTATTCGGCGTCTGAATTTCGCTTAGAATAGCATCACCGCCTGGGCTCCAGACTGGCCTATTACCAATTCCAACCGGGCGAGGGAGGGAATTCGGAGATAGGCTATCCAAATAGACAACCTGAGAGGAGCCTTCTCCTTCAGAAGCCCAGGCCAGAAACCTTCCATCAGGTGACCAGACGGGGTAACGATCGCGAGTTTTATTGTTATTGCTCAAATTGCGAAAACGATTATCGACCCGGTCTAGGCGGGCAATCCAGATATCTTCGTCACCTGTACGGGTGGATACAAACGCGATCTCACGACCTTGAGGCGACCATACAGGCGAATAATCAGCGCCGGGGTCGCTGGTCAAGCGGATAGGGGGTTGAGAGAGATCTAATGTGGATTGGATAAAGATTTCAAGATTATCCTCAATATAGGATTCGTAAACCAACCATTGGCCATCCGGTGACCAGGATGGATCCCCATCGAATCCAGGGGTATCTGTCAGCCGCGAAAGATGGTTATTTTCCAGATTGAGAATGTAAATATCCCAATAACCATTGCGTCGCGAGCTAAACGCAATCCTCGAGCCATCTGGACTGACTGACGGTTCAATTTCATTGTAATCAGAATTAGTAATTCGGGTTAAAGGTAAAAATCGCGGGTGAAATGCAAACAGGTGACTGTAGTTGCCATCTTGAAGGGCAAGAATGAAGAGTCCTTCTTTGAGCAATCCCTCCTGGTTACTGATGCCAGCAGGTAAAGTGGGGGCAGGGGTGATGGTTGGGGGAATAGGTCCGGAGGTTTGTTTGGATAGTGGGGTAGTAATAAAGAGGGATGGTAAAGGGGAAGGGCTTTCTACCGTTGTATACTGCCGTTCAGGATAGATGTAACTCCAACCAACTATGATGAGAAGTGTCAGGTTTAAAAGGGTGAGGATTACAAGAGGAAATAGGATGCGCGGTGCAGGCCGGTTCTTTCCATTCATTGGGTCATTTTAACATTGTTTTGAATAATTGCATTGGATCGAACATCTGGAAAATGCCGCTGACTCTCCAAATGCAATAATTGTGCATTTCTTCAAGTGTAGCAGAATTATCGTAATGTGCCATGCTTGTAAATTGTGCTCCTGAGGGTCCTACCCTTACCTCCAGATGCAGGTGTTCGTTGGTGGAATCACCTGTATCTCCTACCTGACCTATTTGCTGCCCACAGGTGATTGAATCTCCGATTTGAAATCCGGGTGGATTGTAGAGGTGCGCGTAAAGCAAGTAAAGCGAGCGTTTTTCCGGGTTCCAGGTCAGTAAACCAGGTAGTTCTGGGCAGGAAAGGTTGGATATTGGTTCATTCGTCGGCGCCGGGGTTGGGACAGCCCACAATGTTTGCCAATCCCGAGGGACTTGTTCAAGTGGAGTCTCGATCATAATCATGTTCCCGTAAGGATAGCGATTATTGATCACCGAAGCAACTTTCCCATCCAGTACGGCATGAACAGGTAGGCCCAACATGCTCACTTTATCTTTGAACCGGTAAAAAGCAAAATCTACTCCGTGATGCGGGTCATCTCTTCCAGGCCGTGGTGGATGGAAAGGATTTGTTACCACTTCAGGTAATTCAGCTAGGTTAATTCCTTCCAATGGAGAACAAATTTGCATTGGCAGTGCTGGGGGCATGGTAGATGATGGGAGCGGGGAGGCTGCTGGTTTGGTTGAAGTTGGGGTTGGTTGCAGAGCTGTCGCTGTAGAGCGGAGGGTAGCAGTAAGAGATGGTTGGATTGGGCTGGAGAGAGGTAATGGAGTTGCTGTAGCTTCCCAATGGATTTGCGCAGGCGCGTTAGAACAGGCTGATAAAATGGTGATCAGCGCACATACTGTTATTATCCATTCAATTGGACACTTACCGGTTATCGGATTGTTCTCCTTTTCCTTTTCGTCCTATGCCCCAGTATCGATTTCTAATGGAATGCTTCCCTGATCGACCTCGCCAATTTCCGGGTATCTCACCGACACTGCAAGCTTAAGACGCTGGGAGGGATAGCGATTTCGAATGTGCATTGTAAACACGATCTTGTCTTGAATTGCTTCAACAATGTGAGAGCCGGAAATCACCTCGCCTTCAGGATTGAGAATGCTGGCAAATAGATTCGGAGGTGATTGGAATGGCGTCAGGGTGATATAAATTCTAATTCGTAAACCATCTGGAAGGAGTTCTGCATGCAAGTCACGAAGACGTACTTCGGTTGGAGGAAAAGCATTCTCATCAGCGGGTTGAAACCGGAAATGCATCAGGTATGATCTCAGGTTAGAAATAGATTGGCGAGAATTATAACCGATCAGGTGATGGCTCTGCATTCCAGGTAGAATCGTTTTTCTTTGGCTTCCCCCATAGAGAATGTTTTCCGAGGAAGAGCACCGTCCACGAGAACGGTCTTAAAGAGATCCTCTTTCGGCATAGGTGGAAGATAAAAACCCATATTGCCCGGTTGGCTGCCCAGTTGAAGAACAGTCTCGGTGCCATGAACATAATCTATTTTTAAAGCCCCCCCATTTTTCTTCCAAGTATCGAGGAAGGCCTGTAAGGTGCCAACTGGTAGATTGAAGAGGGGGTGCCGAATAGAGAGTACGCTGTATCCTTCAGCATTTATAATACCTATTTGCTGTTCACCACCTTCTTGCAGGTCTACCTTAGAGATCATCTCTTGAGGGCTTGAGCAAGACGACAGGGAAAAATCCTGGCCAAAATAAGTTTGGAATGCAGCTAAAAGCTCTTTCTGAACATTGAACAGTACCCGGTGGATTGGCTCAAATTCCAAACCGGGATCATGGATGTTTTCTACTTCGACCATGGCAAAACGTGCTGGATGGTTTTTCCCCACCTGGCCTTTGATGTTTTCCCATATTGCTTTTGCAGTGGCAAAGGAATGGTTGCCATCTCCCAAGGCGAATAACAGGACCCCAAGATTGGCTTGAAGTCCGTATTTCGTGTTGAAATTGGATGGATCTGCCAATTTTCGGAACGCTTCTACCACCTGCAATACGCTAGAATTCTCATTAACCAGCCAACCAGTCAGGTGACCACCTCCCAGCATCAGGTCAAAATCATAAATTTGTCGAAGTCCGTTACGTTGGTCTACCAGCGGTTCAATCACAGTCTGTTGTGAGTCATCAATCAAGACCAAAATGTGGGGAACTTCAAGCGGAGCTGCCTGGCGGATCTCTATTCTGGGGGGCAATCTTTCCATGATCGTCCCTTCAGTGGCTCGGATAAGAGTACGAGCGCCCGGCCGGAAGTCGTATTGTTCCAAGTCCAACGCTAAAACCAGGCCGTGCCGGGTTTTTCCATTCACAGTGCGCTCGACCAGGACCATCCCGCGGTAGGATTGAAATAGATTCTGTTCTAGGTAAAGGCGCATGGCAGTGTGGATGGCCTGGATTCGTTGGCTGCGAGAGCCATCCTCCAGATATGTTTCGGGTAAGATCAAGTGCAGAGTCGATGGTGCATCACCGACCAAATCTTCAACCTGGTGCCAATATCCCGGCTGTGAGGTAAACTGATCACAGGCAACCACTGACCATTTTTGCAAGTCAATTCCAGGGTGCGGAAACAGAATTTGTGGGATATGGATGGCAATTTCGGGATAGGTATCCATCTACAGGTAGCCTTTAACAGCAGGAATTATACAGCAAAAACCGGCGGGTCTTTTCCGCCGGGTTTGACCTTGCTTTGAGCTCTCCTTACATTCCTGCTAAGAAAGCCAGGCCAATTGTACCAGGGCCGGTGTGCGTTCCGATCACCGGACTGACTTCAGCCAGAATGGCGTCATGAATATCACTGACGTGAAAGAGCTGCTGGGCGCGTTCAAGGATTTTCTTGGCTTCCTCAGGAGCATTGGCATGTAATGCAGAAACACGAATGGGTCGGTCACCATCGATGCCTTTCTGATAAAGGTCCAACAGACGGTCGAGGGCTTTGCCCATGGTGCGTACACGTTCGATGGCTATCACCTGTCCATCGCGCAAGCTGAGAATCGGTTTTAAGTTAAGTGCAGTACCCAAAAACGCCGTAGCTCCACCGATCCTTCCCCCGCGGTGCAGAAATTCGAGGGTGCTGACCACAAAAAAGACATCCACTTTCGACCGCGAGAGCTCTGCTAACGTTCGGCACTCGGATAATGAAGCACCCTCTGCAGCGGCTCGGGCTACAGTTAGAATTTGGAATCCCATTGCCATGGAGGAGGAAAGCGAATCGAATAGTTCGATCTTTGCATTAGGAAAGTGTTCTTTGGCCTGAATAGCGGAATCCATGGTTCCAGAGAGTTTCGAAGAAATCAAAATACAAAGAATATCGTAACCTTGTTCCAGGAGAGAAGAAAACTTCTCTTGAAATTGTGCAGGTGTGGCCTGCGAGGTAGTCGGCATGGTCTTAGCCGTTTTCAGTCGTTTATAGAATTCAGTAGGTGTTATGTCGATACCATCTAAGTACACTTTATCTTCCCAAAGTACCTGAAGTGGTAGGACATGGATGGGCAGTCCTTTAGTGTGCTCAGCTGGAATATTAGCGGTGCTATCCGTTACGATTGCAACTTTGGACATATATTACCACCTCATAAATAGTCTAATAACCTTACTGGTCTACAATTTTAACCCAATAATGGAAAATTCGTTGCTCTATTTAGAAATATCCTTAAGAAATATTGAGTATTTCACATCCCTTGACCTTTCGTCTTTTACCGGCTAAAATCCACAGGTGTTTAAGCCCTTGTTGAGAAGGGTATTTTGTTGTCGGATTGTGCCTAAGGGTTAACTTTGTTTGAAACTCTAACTGAGCGATTGAACCAGGTCTTTCAGCAACTCCGTCGAAGAGGTAAACTCTCTGAGGAGGATGTGGATTCCGCATTGCGCGAAGTACGCAAGGCGTTGCTGGAAGCTGATGTCCATTATACAGTGGTGAAAGATTTCAACGCCAGGGTGCGCCAGCGGGCCATCGGCCATGAGGTTTCACAAGCATTGAACCCTGCTCAACAGGTGATCAAAATTGTCCATGAGGAACTGCTTGCCACCTTGGGGGAACCTCAGCGCTTGGATTTGAGCGGCGTAAAACCGCGCTTGATTTTGTTGGTGGGTTTACAAGGTTCTGGAAAGACGACCGCGGCTGCCAAGCTGGCTCACATGCTCCGTTCTCAAGGGGAACGGGTGATGATGGTTGCAGCAGACCCTTACCGACCAGCAGCCATTAAGCAGCTACAAACCCTGGGTGAGCGGGTAGGTGTTCCGGTTTACATTGAGGATGGTCAACGACCGCCAGACGTAGTAGCCCATGCATTTAACCAGGCTCAAAAAGGTGGGATGACGGTAGTGTTGGTAGATACCGCCGGTCGCTCACAGCTTGACCAGGCCCTGATGGATGAGTTGAAAGCTATTTGTCAAAGGGTTAAGCCTTCAGATATCCTCTTAATTGTTGATGCAATGACCGGGCAAGAAGCACTGCACATTGCCGAAGGTTTTAGAGACAATGTTTTACTCACCGGCCTGGTCTTTACCAAGATGGATGGTGATGCGCGCGGCGGAGCGGCGATTTCAATTCGCAGTGTGACCGGCGTACCGATTAAATTCCTGGGCACGGGTGAAGGGATCGAAGCCTTGGAAGTATATGATCCTGGCCGGTTAGCTTCGCGGATCTTGGGAATGGGTGATATGCTCGGGTTGATCGAGAAAGCTGAAGCAGCTTTTGATCAGAAAACCGCCCAGGATCAGGCCCAACGTATGTTATCCGGGCAGTTTACTCTCGAGGATTTCATACAACAGCTTCGCCAGGTACGCAAGATGGGACCCTTTCAACAAATACTGGATATGTTGCCTGGTGGCATGGGTCAGGTAGCTCGAAATATTGACCCGCGTGATGCTGAACGGCAGTTAAAGCTGACAGAGGCAATCATTTGTTCCATGACAAAGGAAGAACGCCGTAATCCTGATTTACTTAATGCAAGCCGGCGCAGGAGGATTGCCCGCGGTTCAGGCACTGAAGTGCAGGATGTTAACCGTCTGATGAAGCAGTTTAGAGAAATCCAAAAGATGATGAAGACGTTGCAGAAGACGGGCGGGCGTGGCTTATCACGCTTGTTTGGATAGCTTGGTGAATGGAAAGAGACACTCACGCTTCCCTCAGCGTCCCCCAACTCTCTCTCCTGAAGCCGGGTTTCGTTGAAAATATTATATTATTAAAGAGGAGTAAGACTGAATGGTTCGTATTCGATTGCGCCATGTAGGGCAGAAGCATCAACCCAGTTATCGGATCATTGCGGCAGATGAGGAAAGTCCGCGCGATGGCCGTTTCCTGGAAATTCTAGGTTATTACAATCCACGCACAGAACCAACCACGATTGAAGTAAAAGAGGATCGGGTCTATCATTGGCTGAGCCATGGCGCCCAGCCCAGTGAATCAGTGACCCAATTGTTTAAAAGGTCAGGGTTGATGGATCGCTTTAGCCGTTATAAAGCAGGCGAATCTTTAGAAGCCTTGCTTGCGGAGGCTAAGGCTGCTTCCGAAAAGTACGCTTCGAACAGTAAAGCCAAATCTGCGGCTAAGTAAATAATCCTGGAACTGAAAAGGCTGATGTCCAATATAACATTGGGAAAGGATTCGCCTTGAAAGAATTGATTGAATATATTGCTCTCTCCCTGGTGGATGATCCCAGCCAGGTGCATGTACATCAAGATCGGGTTGGCAATAAAATCCACCTTGAACTCAAGGTCGCTAAAGAAGATATGGGCCGCGTAATAGGTAAAAGTGGACGTGTGGCCAACGCAATGCGCATCTTGCTGCGGGTATCATCTGCGCGCGAAGGCAAACAGGTGGTATTGGATGTTGTTGAGCCTAAATGAAAGGCCAGCGGGGAGCTTCGATCAACCCTCATGATCAGACAGGCTCGCCCCAAACGGGCGAGCCTGTGTTCTTAGCTGTTGGCTATCTAAGAAGACCGCATGGGTTGCATGGGGAGATTTTAATGGATGTTCTCACCGATTTTCCCGAGCGGCTGCGTATAGGCAAAGAGATTTTTGTGGGCGAGGAGCAAAAGTTCTATCGGATTTCTCGCGTTCGCTGGCATGACCATCAGATGTTAGTGTCTTTGGAAGGAGTCATTGACCGCGAACAGGCTGGTCAGTTTCGAAATCTGATGGTTTATGTGCGTGCAGATTCCCTGCCTGATCTTGAAAAGGGTGAGCATTATTTTCACCAGCTTATTGGTCTTTCAGTGGTTGAAAAAGAAGGGCAGTTGCTAGGAAAACTGGTTGAAATAATAGAGACCGGTGCAAATGACGTATATGTGGTTCAAACTTCAAAAGGGGATGAGCTTCTACTTCCTGCGATCGAGGATGTAATTCTCGGAATTGATCTGGAGCGAGGCGAAGTGCTCGTTAAACTACAAGAGTGGTCGTAGAGGGCGCAATGGATCCAAAGGGTTATTGGGTAGGTTTGAACATGGTCAAGGGTATTGGATCCGTCCGGCTGAGGGCGCTATTGAATTTCTTCGGAGATGCGCAGACAGCCTGGAATGCACCTGTGGATGGATTGAAAGCTGCAGGATTAAACCCGAGGATTATTGAAAGCCTGCTTAAAATCCGCCATGAGGTTAACCTGGAGCGCGTGATGACTCAGTTGGAGGACCTTGGAATCCAGGTAATCACATGGCAGGAAGAAACCTACCCGCGTCGACTCAAGGAAATTAATCAACCCCCTCCGGTGCTTTACCTCCGAGGTGACCTTCTGCCTCAAGATGAACTTGCCGTAGCAGTAGTCGGCACACGGAGAGTTTCTGGGTACGGGCGCCAGGTAACCGAAGAAATTGCTGACCTCTTGGGAAGAAAAGGTGTCACAGTCGTGAGTGGTCTGGCGCGCGGTGTGGATGGTATCGCTCATCACGCAGCTCTCCAGGCAGATGGACGGACCATTGCTGTAATGGGATGCGGTGTCGATCAAATCTATCCGCCAGAACACCGTCAACTGGCTGCTCAGGTGATGGCACATGGGGCACTGATCAGCGACTATCCACCAGGGACACCTCCTGATAGTATTAATTTTCCGCCGCGCAACCGGATTATCTCTGGTCTAGCGATTGCAACAGTGATTGTGGAAGCAGGTGAAACCAGTGGTGCGCTCATTACTGCTACCTTTGCGGCTGAACAGGGACGGGAAGTATTTGCAGTTCCGGGTAATATCTACGCTCTTCAAAGCAAGGGCACCAATCGCTTGATCCAGCAGGGAGCCAGACCGCTTTTGGATGTGGGTGAAATATTAGAAGTGTTAGATATGAACCAGGTTCTACAGCAACAGACAGCGCGCTCTGTTTTGCCTGCGGACGCACTAGAGGCTTGTATCTTGCAAGTCTTAGGACCTGAGCCACTGCATGTGGATGAGATTTGGCTTCAATCAGGTTTACCGATTGATAAAGTCTCAGCAACATTAGCAATCATGGAATTAAAAGGCATGGTACGCCAACTGGGCGGTATGAACTATGTGGCAGTACGGGAAATACACCAGGAGTATCAGATCCATGACGACGCTTGACCATTATTATGCAGTGATCATGGCCGGGGGTGGTGGAACGCGCCTCTGGCCTTTTTCGATTCAATCACACCCAAAGCAAGTCCTGCAAATTACCGGAAATCGTTCCCTATTCCAGGTGACTATCGACCGTCTGGAAGGTCTTTTCCCTACAGAACGTATCTTTGTCGTTACAACAGGCAGTCAGGCGGAAGAATTAAAGAAACAATGCCCTCAAGTTCCAAAAGAAAATTTCTTTTTGGAGCCTATGCCACGTGGTACTGCTTCAGTTATTGGATTGGCAGCAGTAGCTTTGCGGTCCTGTGACCCTGAAGCAATCATGTGCGTTTTAACCTCGGATCATTATATCGGGAATGTCCCTTATTTTCAGTTTTTACTGAGCTCGGCATATCAAATAGCAAGTAAAGGATTTCTTGTAACCTTGGGAATCAAGCCCACTTATCCAGCTACGGGATATGGTTATATTCAACGCGGGCAGGCTCTATTAGAATTCCAGGATAATCAAGCTTTTCAGGTTAAGAGGTTCAAGGAGAAACCCAACGAAGATTTGGCACGAGAGATGGTGGCTGCCGGGGATTATGATTGGAATTCCGGGATGTTCTTCTGGCGTGTGGATCGAATTATGGATGAATTTCACCGATCAATGCCCGAGTTAGCTGGTCAACTGGAGCAAATCGGAAAATTCTGGTTGACAGGTCAAAGGGAAACAATCTTGAACTCAATCTGGCCAGAAATTAAGCCAGAAACAATTGATTACGGGGTCATGGAAAAGGCCGAAAACGTCATTGTCCTATCGGCTGATGAGTTGGGATGGAATGATATTGGCAGTTGGGATTCGCTATTTGAAGTATTGCCTGCAGATGAGAATGGCAATATTATTATTGGTGCTGAATACCTTGGCTTGGATACAAAATCGTCTCTGGTCTGTGCCGATAGTAAGGATCGTCTGATTGTCACGATTGGTATGAAAAACGTGATCGTAGTTGTTACTGGTAAAGCTCTGTTAGTTTGCCCACGCGAGGAAACACAAAGGGTTCGTGAGATCGTGAATATATTGAACCAAAAAGGCTATCAAAACTACCTTTAGGAGTTGAGAAATTGGATGCTTATTGTATGAAATGCCGAACCAAGCGGGAGATACAGGAACCTAAAGCGGAGTTCAATAACGCTGGTTCTCCAGTGACCCGAGGCGTATGTGGTGTGTGTGGTACGAGTCTGTACAGGATTGGGAAGACGCCAGCCCATGAGGGTCTGGTCGCCCCGGATAGAAAGCAGCTTGCGAAGCGTAATGGCAAACTCGTAATTGTCGAATCGCCGGCCAAGGCGCGAACTGTGGGGCGATTCCTGGGAGAGGGTTTTACAGTCAAGGCTTCTGTTGGGCATGTGCGAGACCTGCTCCGCTCGCAATTATCAGTTGATGTTGAGCATAACTTTGAACCGAAGTACCGTATCCCCAATGAAAAACGGCCTGTCGTGAAAGAGCTAAAAGAGCTCGCAAAAAAGGCCGAGGAAATTTACCTGGCAACTGACCCTGATCGTGAGGGGGAAGCGATAGCCTGGCACTTAATGGAAGCGGCTGAGATTGATCCTAAGCTCTCCCGGCGGGTCGTTTTTCACGAGATCACGGAACCTGCGATTGCAGAGGCTTTCAGCCATTCACGCCAGATTGATATGTCCTTGGTGGATGCGCAACAAGCTCGAAGGGTGCTTGACCGCTTGGTAGGATATAGTATCAGTCCGATCCTGTGGGAAAAGGTGCGCAACCGTCTATCAGCTGGTCGGGTGCAATCCGTTGCTTTGCGTCTGGCGGTAGAGCGCGAACGCCAAATTGATGCATTTATACCCCAGGAGTATTGGTCAATTGAGGTCGAGCTTAAACCTGAGAAGGGGGATCAGAGCTTTATCGCCTACCTGAACCGGGTAGATGACCAGGAACCGCAGTTACCGAATGAGCAAGTGGTGCAAGAGATCCTGGATGATATGGAAATGGCAGAATACCGGATTCAGAGGATCAAGGGAGGTGAACGACGGCGTAAACCTTTACCTCCCTTTATCACGAGCACCCTGCAGCAGGAAGCCTCGCGCCGGTTAGGGTATACGGCAAAGCGCACCATGGCACTTGCGCAGCAGCTGTATGAAGGACTGGATGTGGGTGAGGGCGGTAGCACCGGCCTGATTACCTATATGCGCACCGACTCAACCAATATAGCAGAACTGGCGCAAAAAGAAGCTCGCCAATATGTACTCCAGACGTATGGCGGTGATTTTCTACCACCCAATCCACCGCAATACCGGACGCGAGCCAAAGGTGCTCAGGAAGCGCACGAAGCGATCCGTCCTACTTCTGCAATGCGTGTGCCTGAAAAAATCAAACCGTTTTTGACCCCAGACCAATTCCGTCTGTATCAATTGGTGTGGCAACGCTTCCTGGCTTCGCAGATGGAAGCGGCAATTTATGATACGGTATCGGTGGATGTGCAGGCAAAGGGGTCGGTGCATCAATACCTGTTGCGTGCTTCGGGATCGACTTTACGCTTCCCAGGATACCTGGTTGTCTATGAAGAAGCGCGTGAAGAAGACCAAAAGTCAGAAGAACCGGAAAATGTCCGAATTCCACCTGGCTTGGAAGAGAACCAACAGCAGGAGTTGGTGCGGTTGATACCAGAGCAACATTTCACTCAACCACCACCTCGTTACTCGGAAGCAACCCTGGTCCAAACATTGGAAGAATATGGTATTGGCCGGCCTTCGACTTACGCACCGATCCTTTCGACGATCCAAGAACGAGGATATGTGGTTCGAGAGGGGAAACGCCTGATACCGACCGAGACGGGTATTTTGGTCAACGATCTGTTGGTGGAACATTTTCCGGAAATTGTCGACCTTAATTTCACCGCTCAAATGGAGGGCAATCTTGATCAGATTGCCAGTGGTGAAGCACCTTGGTCGCAGGTGATTCGAACTTTTTACGATGGATTTTACCCCCAGGTGCAGAAGGCCCAGAAAGACATGCCAATCTCGCGATCTGAGCCTGAGAAGATTGGCCGAGTCTGTCCGGATTGTGGACATGAACTGGTGGTACGCTGGGGACGTTATGGAAAATTCATCAGTTGCAGTAATTTCCCTGCCTGTCGACATACTGAAGCCTGGCTGGAAAAGATCGGGGTCACCTGTCCTCAAGATGGTGGCGAGCTGGTGATCCGCAAGTCGCGTAAAGGACGTGTATTTTACGGCTGTGCGAACTATCCCAATTGCCAGTTTACCTCTTGGAAGCGTCCTATTGCTACCCCTTGTCCTAAATGCGGAGGGACGTTGGTAATAGCCAACAAACGAGAGTTCCAATGCCTGAATTGCTCCGAGACATTCCTGGTAGAGCAAATTGGCGAGGCCAATGCGGAAGTGGCATAAACCTTGCATCATGCCGTAAAGAATTGGTTAGTTTGTTTCAGTTGCATTGTGCTGAAATTTGTTCTAAAATAATGTTTAGTAGGGCAATGATCATATCATTTTGACGTTCAACTGCTGAACGTGGAGGAAATCAAAAATGGAAAAGATTAAAGAGTATATAACCCGGCCTCTTGTAGTTGGTATTACCGCTTTTATCTTGGGGCTGATCATAGGTTGGATGCTCTTGGGGTGGGTGATTGCACCGGTATCCTGGACGGATGCTTCTCCCAAACACCTCCAGGTAGCTTATCGGGTCGATTATCTAAAAATGGCCATCAAGATGTTTTCTGTTGATAAGAACCTGAACGATGCAAAATTCCGTTGGGAAGGTTTGCAGGATACAGCTACCAGCACGCTCGCTGAATTACAGAAAGACACCACCGTCAAAGCTGGAGATGTTGCCAATTTCCAAACCGCGGTAACCGGTGCTGTAGCCCCTGCTGCGGGAACTCCGGCTGCTGGGGCGACAGAGGTGGCTCCTGTCCAAAAACCTACTACAGGTGGAGGTCTTCTAACAAGCCCGATAACCTACCTGGTGATCTTTTGCCTGCTCGCCCTGGTGATT
>Ga0315268_10000160_pt1 | contig 78435 bp, 76 predicted proteins | sample C1_top_MG_FD_204535 | JGI IMG/M metagenome (GOLD analysis project Ga0315268, IMG submission 204535) | Sediment microbial communities from Yellowstone Lake, YNP, Wyoming, USA - C1_top | ecosystem: Environmental > Aquatic > Freshwater > Lake > Sediment | place: USA: Wyoming | collected 2017-08-01
CAGGAGGGGAGGGCATCGTCGTTCGTAGTAGTTCGTCGTGGAAAAAATGCGGGCGGCGGCGGGCTCTGATGGTGCGAGCACCTGAATTTGAACCGTTCAGTTTCTTGCGTGTGGTGCAGCGTCCGGATTTGAACCTTCTACATGTACCACAATTTGCGGGGACATCGGAACTTCAACCAGTGATGATTCTGTGTCCATCATCAAGCTGTGCTTCCATCAATCAACGATGAAGACCTTTGCCCCCTTGTCAGTATAGGCTAGGTGAGGGTTGGCTTCATCGTCGCTGGCCTGGAAACTCGTCCCAGACGCCAGTGTAAATTCTCGGCCATCTTTGAGCCCGATAGCGAGTTCTCCCTCCAAAACGAGGAGGATATGACCCCCGGGGGCACCAGTGGTCCGCCTTGAAGCCAAGCGAGTATTCGACCATGCGCACGCGAACGTTTCCCGCCTCAAACGTGCGCCAGAAGGATGTCCCTCTCTCACCCCTATGTTCGACTGGCGAAAGTTGCCTCCAGTCGGTGATTGAGAACATGACGCCTTGGATGTTCATGATTGTCAAGTTCATGAATCGCATATTCGGCACATAAACTCAACTTCTTCTTTGCATCCTAGGCTGAACCTTTCGGGAATTCTTGTGCGTGATACCCTTGGTGCAGGCGCCTGAATCTGAACCGTCGGTTGGCGTGCCGGTTTGAATTTGTGTCTGCCCGCACCATTGGGCGCACACGAGGCTTTGCCATCGACTCTTCAAGTAACCTCTGTGTATGATTTCTCGCCTCGGTTGTGCCGGGGGAGGAATGGTGGGAACCAGTGAAAGCGGCTAGGCTACATCGAATAGGAGAGAACCTGAGGATAGATGATGTGGATGTTCCAGAAGTTGGTACGAATGACGTTATTTTGGACATCAGGGCCAGCGGGATATGCCATTCGGATCTGAACTATCGAGATGGCGTTAGCCCGGTCGGCAGACTACCGATAATCCTAGGACATGAGATCGCCGGGGTGGTATCGAAAACTGGAGAACGCGTCAAGGGAATAGTGGAAGACGACAGAGTCTGCGTGCACTACATAAGAAGCTGCGGAGACTGCTCGTTCTGTCGAACTGACAGAGAAAACTTCTGTGAAGAATATCAAATGATAGGGAAGGACATCGATGGAGGATTTGCAGAGTGCATTAGGGTTCCAGCATCCAACGTTTTGAAATTGCCTGACGCCCTGCCGTTTGAGCAGGGATGCATACTTGGATGCGCAGTCTCAACGACCTATCACGCGCTGAAACGGGGAAGAATCCGCGCTGGAGACACTGTTGTAGTCTACGGTGTCGGCGGGCTTGGCGCACACGCGATACCGCTTGCAAAGATCTTCCAGGCTGAGAAGGTGGTTGCCGTCGACATATCTGATGAGAAACTGAATCTAGCAAAGAGATTGGGAGTCGACGAAATCGTGAACGCTGCAGTTGAGGATCCGACTGAGCGAATAGAAGAGATGACAGAAGGGAAGCTCGCCGATCTCGTACTGGACTTCGTAGGTGCCGCGAAAGTGATAGAACAGGAGATCCGTTGCGTTGGGAAAGGCGGAAGAATGGTGCTGGTCGGCATAGGCCAAGATGACATCAGACTATCCCCCTACAAGACCATCATTGGCAAAGAGATGGAGCTCATAGGCGTAAACGACCATCTCAAATCAGAACTGGCCCAAGTGATTGACATCGTCGGATCCGGAAAGATGGACCTTTCAACATCAATCACGCATCGAGTGCACTTGGATGAAGTGAACACTGGACTGAGGATTCTGGAAGAGAGAATTGGAAATCCCATTAGAGTCGTCGTCGTGAAATAGCCCAGACTAGATTTGCCTTAGGTGAACACGCGCGATGGCCAGACTAGGCTTTGGATTGTGCGTCCCTGAACTGATGATTCAGCCGCTCCACTTTCGCTGCGATATCTTTGAAATCGAATCGTCCTACGCTGAAGCGTGCCAGGTCAACTTTCCACGCTTCCTGTCCGGACCGTGCATCTTTCCTCAGTTGCCATCGGTAGAATCGGATATCTCGTGTGCCTCTCTCCGCTTCCACCGCCACGATCGCCATGATCAGGTTCGGAGAACGGTAGATGTCGAACCCACCCAGCTGCTTCAGGAAACCCCCTTCCCGAATGGGATAATCTCTTCTGAACTCCTCACTCAATTGCAGGTCACCTCTCTGCTCGATCCCTAAACTCGTGACTGTTACGCTGTCCGGATCAGTCGCATGACACGATTTGAGGTTTTGGTCCCCTCAGGCCGAGCGCTAGAAGAGATGCGCTGGCTGCCAGCAGTGCGCTTGCCAGCTGATTATTACGAAAAAGAAAAAGAGGATAGGGCGTGTGGTAGTTTGTCGCGCTGTTTGGTCTAGTTCTGTCGGTAGTCCTTGATCCAGTTCTTGCCCTTGTCAACGAGAGTCTTCCTGGTTGTGTCGTTGCCTAGGACTGCGCCTAGGGCGACGCCAACGCCGAGCGCGAGTGCGCTAATCGCGATCTCCCTCTTCGATTCGCCATTCACTGTTTCTTCTCCCTCCTGTGATAGTGACTGAATCCGGTACAATGATGTACCGCAATAAGAACATTATTATGCCACCCGTAATCAAGTCCACGTGCAAACCGCACTAACCAGCGACTATTGGATTGCATTAGGCACGAGAACGCCTCCAGTCCGTAGCCCACATCGATACAGCAATGCTCAGCTCATGCGCTGAGTCTCTCACTCTCAACCGGCTCCACGTGCCCTGCGACAAATCCTACCGACGATCGGGTGTGCAAATTGATCCTTTCTGAACTAGAGCTCTGTAGCTTGGTGGAACGCCTTCTTGGCCAACGCGATCGCGCCCAAGACTCCAGCCCGACCGCCCAGTGCGGCTGGCACAATGTATTGGTCGATTCGTTCCAGAATTGCTGGCAATTGTAGATACCCATTCAGTAATTGCTGAACGTTATGTCGCACCATGGGAAAGAGCGTCGTTTGTTGCATGATTCCACCGCCTAGAATGACTCGCTGCGGAGAAAGGGTGCAGATCAAGTTCGCCAGCCCCAAAGCGAGATAATGTGCCTCCAATCTCCACGCCGGATGATCAGCGGGAAGCTCCTCGCCGCGGTATCCCCATCGTCCAAGCAACGCCAGCCCTGCTGCTAGACCTTCGAGGCAATCGCCGTGGAAGGCGCATGCCCCGGGGTATGGATCTTGGTCTAAGTCATGCGGCAGTCGAAGGTGGCCCATCTCCGGATGAAGAAGCCCATGCAACAGTTGACCGTTGACCATTCCTCCTCCACCGATGCCTGTGCCAACAGTCATGTAGATGAAGGTCTCCAGCCCTTTAGCGGCTCCCCATGTCGCTTCGCCCAAGGCTGCAGCGTTCACGTCAGTATCGAACCCAACCGGCACACCTAAAGCGCGACTAATTCGCGCTGAGAATTCTGTGTTAGCCCAGCCCGGTTTCGGTGTGCTAGTGATGTAACCGAACATACGTGACGCAGGATTCAAGTCGACCGGGCCAAAGGAACCGATGCCGACCGCAGACAATAGTTCTCGTCGTTGATATTGTCGGAAAAAGGCTATCGCTCGATCAATCGTCTCTTGAGGTGTTGTCGTCGCGAACGATACTTCCGCCTTGAGTTCATCAGGGCTGGAACCTATTGCGCACGTGAATCTTGTCCCGCCGGCTTCAACGCCTCCATAAAGCGGCATCGTACTTCCCTCCTAGGTGTCACAAGGTACAATCGACGATGGCTTACTGGTTCGTCTCTTTGCTAAATATGCTATTAGGGATACACTACGATCCCGCTGACGGTAGGCCATGGCCTCAGACATCGTTCAGAAAGCGTTCGTGGAATGGACTAAGGGCTTGAGTGGCAAGGATGCTCGGATCAGTATCTTCAACCACGTACGTGACATACCCTACGCCGTGATTCCTGAGATCCGCAACCCCGTAGATGGACCTCAAGGGCTTCTGGAGCGGATGAAGGGCTCTTGCTCGCCGAAGCATTTCCTCTTGGGTCGCATGTTTGAGATGATTGGGGTTCCAATCAAATACGTGAGCTACCCGTTTTCATGGAACGTCAAGTCCGTAGCGTATCCCCTGGAACTGAGAAAGTTGGCAGAAGTGATCCCTATTGAGTATCACTTGGCATGCAAGGTGAGTGTCGAAAACAGGTGGGTGGTTGTCGACGCCACCTGGGATCGACCCCTCGCCTGAGTGGGATTCTCAGTCAACGAAAGTTGGGATGGCGCAAGCGACACCAAGCTTGCCGTCGAATCGCTTGACGAAATAGTCCACAAGAATGCTCAGGAGCGCATGAACTTCGTACAGGTCAAAAAGTCTGCATGGACTGCTGACGACAACGCTCGTACCGACCGTTTCACCAGCGCGCTTAACAGCTGGCTGGAAGACGTGAGAAGAAACTAGCATTCGCCGTGGTCCGCCAACACTGCGCGCACGTCATATGAATCTCCGTCTTGACTCCGCTTGTCAGTAGCGGATGTGTACCTCGGGTCGTATTAGCCGATCGTAGATTGCTTGAACTTGATTCATGGTTCCGGTGTCAAGGGGCGGGAGAACGGAAGCCCTCACATTCTCGTTGACTTGTTCAGGTCGCTTTGCCCCAGGGATCGTGCACGTGACAGAATCGAACATGAGGATCCAGCGTAGAGCTATCTGAGCCAACGTGGCGCCTTCCGGGACGATGGTCTTCAGTTGTTCCACGGCTTTCAGTCCTGTCTCCAAATTGACGCCCGAGAATGTCTCTCCCACATCGAACGCTTGGCCGTAGCGGTTGAAGTTTCGGTGATCGTCTTCCGGGAACTTTGTTTGCGCGGTTATCTTGCCTGTAAGGAGACCGCTTGCCAGCGGAACACGGACTATTACTCCAACTTTCCGCTCCTTTGCTTTGGGAAAGAATTCTGTAGCGGGCTTCAAACGGAACATGTTGAAGATGATTTGCACGCTCTGGAGATCCGCGTACTCTGTCGCCTTAAGCGCCTCGGCAACCTTCTCGACGCTTACTCCATAGTATCGTATCTTGCCTTTACGTTTCAGTTCATCAAGCGCTCTGAAAACTTCGGGTCGATAGTAGGCCTCGGTTGGTGGGCAGTGCAACTGCAGCAAGTCAATAGAATCCACGTTCAAGTTCTTCAGACTTCGATCCACGAAGGCCTCAAGGTTTGTTCGGTTATATCCATCGGCAGTGTGAGGTGAGAGTCTTCTGCCCGCCTTTGTGGCAACGAAGATCTCTTCCTTACGTTCTTTGAGCAACCTTCCGATCAGCTGCTCGCTTCGCCCGTCGCCATACACGTCGGCTGTATCAATGAAATTCACTCCGAGATCGACAGCGCGGTTCAGCGCAGAGTAAGACTCCTCATCCCTAACAGGTCCCCAGCCGCCACCGATCGCCCAAGCACCAAAACTGATCTCGGAAACACGCATGTCAGTTCTGCCAAGCTGACGATAATTCATACAACGAAGACCCGCGAAGAGAAGTGAGACCTTTGGGCTATTAAGTGATCAGGCTTGACACCTTGCAGCTTCCTGGGTATCAAGAAGATGTCGTCAGAGGGGAAAATGACGGATCGCAAGGTGCAGGAGAAGCGAGGATCGCGTTATGGTAGCTAGGACATTGCTTGTCGCGTGTTGTTTCAGGGCCGTTCATGCGACTGGAGGTCTTTGCTGTAGACGTTGGGTCCAATCCACTAGGGCCAGAAGCAGATCTCGGATGAACCCGCGTGCGGTCTCATCTACAAGCCGCCCATTTGCATCAAACTTCTCCCGAGCGCGCATCACCAGCACCTCCGGCTTGTTGAGAGGGAACATGTTGCAGAAGACGCAGACCTGTCGCAGATGCATCTGCGCTCGAACTGTGCCGAAGTTGCCGGTGCTCGCGCCCATGATCGCCACCGGTTTTCCATTTAGAGGCGGATCTGGGGGACGTGAAGCCCAGTCGATAGCATTCTTCAGAACTCCGGGGATCGAGTAGTTGTATTCAGGTGTGGCGATCAGTAACGCGTCTACCTCGGCGATCCGTTCTCGGAATTGCTGAACTGCTTTCGGAAATCCGAGGGCGCGCACATCATCGTTGTAAAGTGGGATAGGCGAGAGATCGAGCGTCTCTAAGGTCATGCCTTCTGGTAGGAGTTCTGAAGCAGCGGCCAAGAGTCTCGTGTTGTAAGAGCCTTTACGCAAGCTGCCCGAAATGCCAAGAACGTGGATATTTGCCATCCAATCCACCTATTATTGCGTGCTTTGTACGAAAGTACTGCGCCCACGAGCTGCCCCCAGAACCATCGGCCTAGGCTCCGTTGTCACGGCCATCTCTTTCGCGACATGACTGTATGAACGTTACGAGGGCCTCCTTGAAGCCCCCTTTCGTTTCACGGCAGCGTGGGATCTTGCCCGATCAAGGTCACCGCATTTTGCGGCCTGCAAAGTCACCATTCCTTAGAAACGATCAACCTTCACGATCCATCTTCCCCCCGCCGATCTCGGGTGGTCCTTCTATTGGCTGTGAGTGGAACGTTTCTCGCATTACCGGGAAGAATGCTACCGAGTCTTGGGGAAGATCCCTACGACGATCGGTGATGTTTCTGTCAGTACAGACACATGAGAGAGAACGTGACACGATGGACAAGCAAGGCTACGCCACTCGATCCTGAAGCCATCACCGCAGGAGTTGAATGACCGAAGCTAAAAGGTCGCACTAGATATCGCATGATTGATGCGATCATGATGCGGGCTCTGTCAGGAATTGCAAAGCCTCTTGGAGGCTTGGTTTGCACGTTCGGTGGAGTGTACTTAGGAAACGCGTACGGGGCAGCTTACTGGCGGTCCGGGCCCTTCAATCTCGCTTGGGACACTTTGCTCCGAGGAAGTATCATTGTACTCATAGGGTTCTTGCTAATTCGACTCGGCAGGTAGACCTCCAGTTCGCGACGTTCACTTTCAAGAGAGATGGCTCATTCAATGAGGTCCTCGATCTTGACCGGCTCCACATGATCTGCAAGTTCGATACCAAATATCTTCGAATAGAAATATAGCTCAGCCTCAAGGGCGCGCTTGATGTTCTCTTTTCGCCTGAAAACGTGCCCTTCGTCCTCGAACGTAATATACGCGTATGGCAGTCTTTTCGCTCGTAGGGCTTGCACCATCAGCTCCGCTTGGCTTGGCGTAACGACCTTGTCCTCAAGTCCCTGAAAGATGATTATCGGGCAAGAGAGGCGGTCTGTGAAGTGGATCGGTGATCGTTCCCAGTATAGGTCGCGGCGTTCCGGGTAAGGACCTATGAGTTTCACGTTGTAACGCGACTCGAACTTGTGAGTCTCCTTGTCAAGCGCCTCCAAATCAGTAACGCCATAATAGCTGGCGCCCGCCTTGAAGACATCCCGGAAGGTCAGAGCGCACAGTGTCGTGTAGCCGCCTGCGCTGCCTCCTCGAATCGCAAGGCGCCGAACGTCAACTAAGCCCGCCGTGACCAGATATTTCGTCGCATTGACGCAGTCGTCAACATCGACCACGCCCCACTGCCCATACAAGCGCTGCCGATACTCACGGCCGTATCCGGTGCTGCCACGATAGTTCACATCGACGACCGCGAAGCCTCTCGTGGTCCAGAACTGAACCGTCGACACCAATGTTGAGTCTGTTGCTGACGTTGGGCCACCGTGAGAGATGACTATCAGAGGCGGACGTTCGCCCTGCGGGGCCTTGAAGTCGCGATTCCTCGGCGCGTAGAAGAACGCATGTGCCTTCAACCCATTTGTGGTGGGAAACTCGATCGCCTGCGGCACCGACACAAACGCAGGGTCGATCGCTGTGGATCGAGAGGAATAGGTGATATTGAACTGTCGCGTTGCCACATCGTACTGGACTATTGCCTCGGGCGTCGTTGGAGAGCCTGCCACGAAAGCTGCTCGCCCAGCCTCAGCGCGGACATGCCATATGTCGCTGTAAGGATTCTTGACAGGCTTGAACTCGAGACTTGTCGTATCTAGCTCTGCTAGATTCCAAGTTCCTTCGGTTGCGTAGCTGCAGATGATTAGCTCTGGTGACGCCCAAGCATACGTGCCCCGTCCGAATATCCAATGCGGCCTCCCAAACTCCGCACGCATGTCGTGAAGCGGTTCAATTTGGCTTCGGCGCCATCGATAGAGGTTCCACCAGCCCGTCCGGTCCGAGACAAAATACAAGACGCCATCAGGCGACCATTCAGGCTGGACGATGGACTCATCAAGACCGCCAGCAACAAGCTGGGTTCGATCAGGGGAACCATCCGTACTTAGCTCGGCTACGCTGAGTTCGGTGCCGTCCCAAGACATGTTAGGATGGTTCCACGTGATCCATGCAAGACGCGAACCATCAGGACTCAGACGAGGCGATGAGTAGAAATCGTTCCCAGAGACAAGCACCTTGCCGCTATCTTCCCCGTCGAGACTGAGGCTCGTTATGGTGTTCGTCGCGTCCTGATCTGAATGAGTGTGGTCTTCTCGGACACAGATCATTCGACCTCGATACATATCCATCACTCCGTCTGCATACCGCATGTTGACTTTCGGAGTAACTGGCTGAGGCTCCATGCCAGGTCTCAGCTTGTAGATTCGCTGATCGGAGAAGTTCGAGAAGTAGACCGCGTCATCGGCGACCACGAAGCTGCCGCCTCCGTACTCATGTACCGTGGCTCGAGCATTGAACGGAGGCGGCGTAATTTCCACTATTCGACCATCAGCCGCCTGCTTCATTATCGTCGAGCGTCCCTGCTCTCCTGGACGCACCTCCCTCCAGTAGATCTCGCCTGCCGAAACGGCCACCTCACCAAGAAGACCCTTTGGAAGGGCGGCCAACTCAGAGGTGATCGGAGACTTCCAAGAACCGTACCGCACTACTTTCTGGTCAGGCATTGAACGTGGATCCTCAATAGAAGCATGGAAGCTCGGAGTGTACTAATCACTATTGTTTGTCTGCACACCAAGTCCCGATTCTCGTGCCCGCCATCGACGAGAACTAGGGGAAGGCTTGAATTGGAGGTCGTGCCCGCCACTCCTAGGAGAAAGGCTGTGCGAAAACGTGTCGCCTTCAGCAGGCGGGAGAGTTTCTTCGGCTTGACACATTCTGCTGGAGCAAGGGAGTTTGTCGTAATTGGTGTACCATGGGATGTCACATCAACATATCGACGCGGTGCTGCCGCTGCGCCAGATGCGATAAGAGAAGCAACCAGTAGTCGGCTCTATAATCGATTCACGGAACTTGAACTGGATCTAGGTGCAATATGGAAGGTTTGCGACCACGGCAACGTGAAGGCAAGCTATGTCTCTAGACTCAAGAATGCCTTGGCCGATTTGGCGAACCTTCACAATCACAAGCATCCTGTCATGCTCTTCCTTGGCGGCGACCACTTCATCACTTACCCGTGCTTCAGCGTAATGGCGGAAAAGTGGGGACGCCCGCTGTCTCTGCTCTACTTCGATGCACACCCAGACCTGTACGAAACCTACGAGGGGAACCCGTATTCACATGCGACGGTCGTTTCTAGGATTCTCGATGAGAAGAATCTGAGTTCTGGGACTGTCTGTTACGCAGGCATCAGGGCCTCAACAAGAGAACAGAATGAGAGAATCCGTTCGTTGGGACTGACTGTCCACACTACTCATGACATTCACGAGAAAGGTTCCGATGCAGTAGGCTCGCTCATACGGTCTGAACTCCTGCACAAACCAGTGTATCTCTCACTTGACCTAGATTGCTTGGATCCGGCGTTTGCGCCTGGCGTTGGAAATCCGCAGCCCGGAGGTTTGACTGTGAGACAGATTCTCGACATGCTACATGTTCTCGCAGGATTGGAAATAGTTGCGGCCGATATTGTTGAGTGCTGTCCCAAGGCGGAGTCACGAGCACGAACAACGACATTCACCTCAGCGATTCTCATCAAGGAGCTGATGGGGATGATGGCAAAGTCTGAGCGCGCTGAAAGACGCTGACTGAAACTAGCTTGAGTTCGTCTCTGACCCATGGCAGAACCTACGATTGACTCGCGGAATCAGCTCGTTCGAAGTTCTCATGATCCCTGATCGGGTGCAGGAAGCCTTATCGATCCTTCCCGCTCCTTCTGAGCGGATTTGCGGATTATCCAAACTACGAATAGTATTAGGAGAGCGTACGCGACAATATTGACGTACCTGAAAGCCTCAAGGACTGTACTCCATAACGCTCCGAGATACCAGCCTAAGTAGACGAGTATCATGTTCCAAGGCAAACAGCCAGCGAGAGTACATATCGCGAATTCTATCTTGTTCATGCGATAGACGCCTGCCGGAAAAGAAATCAGGACTCTCGCAGCCGGCACCAAGCGGAGAAGAATCACAGCGACGTACCCGTATCGACTAAACCACGCACCAACTCTGCGAAGATGAGCTGCATCGATGAAAGGCAGCTTCGACTTGCCAGAGATGAAAGCTTCTCCAACTCTCATTCCTAGATAGTAGTCGACGAAAGACCCCACGAGAGCTGCAAGAGTGCTCCAGAGTATGACGGGCCAGAAGTTCAGATCTCCACGGAAAACCAAGTATCCTGCGAAAGGAAGAATGAGCTCACTGGGGACAGGCAAAGCGGCCGCCTCTAGCAGCATTAAAACGAATATTCCCGCGTAGCCTGCCTGTGATGCTAGACTGATCACGCGTTTTGGCATGTCTGCAACGAGTGACATCAGTCCTTCAGTGGTTCCCGCGCCAGTCGTTTCAGCAACGTCTTCAAGATAGCTCAGAGAGACCACGAGGATCGGAAAGATGAGCAGGGTGATTATCAGGAGGTTGCGAACCCAAGATCTCATAGAATCAGCTTCTCATCACATGGGTTCACACACGCAGGGTTCAATGGTCAATCGTCTGTGAAAGTCAGTCTTCCTTCAACACGTTCTGGTCGTATTCCCGTTCAAGCCTGTCCTTGTGTATCAGTTCTTCCTCTGCGAGTTTGGAGAAGAGTTCTCCAGCGGTGGGATAGTAGCGTGCGAAGGGCCCGGTCGCCAACGACCTGTAGTGTTCGTAAGTATCCTTTTCTCGTTTGGCAGCGAACAACAGTAGTGTCGGGTAGTTCGCGTTCTCTGAGAGCGTTGTCTTCTCCACAAAGTCTACTATCTCGAGGTCTTCGACGCGGCCTGTGGACGATCCTAGCTGTGAGATATCCGCTTTATCTTGCATTATTGCGAGGAGTTTCTGCTTGTGGCTGATCTCAGCCTGCGCGAGTTCTCTCAGCAGAATCTTAGCGGATGGCAGCGTCGCCTTCTCGAGCGCGGTCGTGTAGAGGGCGTAGGACTGTTCCTCGATCCTCACCGCAGCCTCAAGCAGTTTCTTTAGCAGGGATTCTGGCATGGCTCTTATCTCGCAAGCTCTCCTGACCTTATCAACAGAAAAAGGTTGGGCTGTGCTTAGTAGACAGCTAAGCAGATAATGCTTGAAGTCTAAGCGGGCGGATGACTTTGAACGTACTTGGAATCGCAACCACGGGCGGAGACGCCCCAGGAATGAACGCAGCTGTCAGGGCGGCTGTTAGAATAGCCGTCGCAAACGGTCTGAGAGTCATCGGTTTTGAAAGGGGATACGCAGGAATTATCGCCAACGATTCCCGATTTCTGGACGCAAGATCGGTGAGCGGGATAATTCATCTCGGCGGTACTTTCCTCAAGACCGCCAGAGCTGATGAGATGAACACCCCGGAGGGAATATCGCAGGCAGCGAAGGTGCTGAAGCAAAACCATCTGGAAGGGCTAGTGGTGATAGGAGGCAACGGTTCGATGAGGGCAGCTTGCCAGCTTCATGAAGCGAGCGGTATCCCCATCGTAGGCATACCTGCAACGATTGACAACGACCTAGCAGGCACTGATACTACAATCGGCTTTGATACCGCCGTAAACACCGGCCTCGAGGCTCTTGACAAGATAAGAGACACTGCAACCTCTCATGAGAGGGTTTTCGTTGTCGAAGTCATGGGTCGAAATCGAGGTTTCGTAGCCTTGGAGGTCGGCATGGGAGCGGGTGCAGAGGTGATACTCATACCCGAGATAAAGTACGACATCGACAACATATGCCAAACACTCGTCGAGAGTAGTCGTCGCGGCAAGAGATCCGCAATAATCGTCATGGCTGAAGGCGCTGGAGACTCCATGCACGTGACTCAGGCGATAAAGGAGAAGACCGTGTTCGAAGTTAGACTCACACGGCTTGGGCACGTACAGAGAGGAGGGCACCCAACAGCTCAAAGCAGAGTCATTGCTTGTGAGATGGGGGCTGCAAGCGTCGAGTTCCTGCTTGAAGGCAAGAAGAAGCATATGACCGGAATCCAATGCGGTCGCATAGTCCCGGTTGATCTTGAGTATGCATGTGCAGTCGAAAAACCCATAGACGAACGACTATACAAGCTGGCATTCGCGTTAGCGACCTAACATCGCATGTGAACCTGACTTCCAAAGTATCCCGTGTAGAGGATTCGCAACCGAGCACCGAGCATGCGACGGAATGACTGCGGATGAACCGGCTCGAATGGCGTGGCGTGATCTTATCCATAGAAGGGACGGTGCCACTCTATGATGAGGTCAATGAAATCATCAGCCTTGGACGCGCCAGCAAGGCCAGAACCTACGCTGCGCGAAGGCTCATGGAGAGCAATCCGAGACTGGTTCTCGACTCTGGTGCAGGGCCCGGTAACATGAGCCTAATTCTGCTACGGCAGCATCGGCACGCGAATATTGTAGCGCTCGACTATTCGACCCAGCTCCTTAGAAGCTTCATGGTAAGATCGAAGGACTACCGAGGCAGGCTTCACTTCATTCGTGCCTGCTTCGAGGAACTTCCATTCAGGCAGAACTCGTTCGACGCCGCCGTAACAGCATACGCTCTGCGTGACTCGACCAATCTCAGACAAGCGATTGACGAGTACTCCAGGTCGATCAAGAACAAAGGACGCCTAGTGATTGTTGAGCTGGGGAAGCCCGACAATATAGTGAAGAGGTTCTTAGCTACGATTCATGTCAAATTCATTGTGCCACTGATTGCGAGGATCATCATCTCGGGAAGACTTCAAGGCAACCCGTGGCGAATGATAGCGCCAACCTACCGGAACCTGCCAAGAACACGCAGGCTACTGGAAATGCTTGAGACAAAGTTTGACTTGCTGGACAAGAAGGTGTTTCTCGCCGGAGGCATACTGGTTCTATCCCTGCGATGCCGCAGTTCATGAAAAGCGCGCATCTAGAGATACTTCCAGCCCATCAAGGGCGGTTCGATTCCCATCTGCCATAGAAGAGCGATGAGTTCTCCTCGGTGATGAACTTCCTCTTCGAAGACATGAATCAGAACGTCTTCAGTAGTGACCTGAGCGATTTCGCCTGAATCGTTCTTGACCGTGTATTCCCTCAGGAGTCCCTTGGAAGTCAGTGAGGCGGTGTATGTTCGCATGCGCGCCTCAACACGCTCCATGTATTTCTGGACGTCTTCCTTGGTGTTGTAGTCATCGAACTCTCGTTCCGTTCGAAGTTGTTCATTCAGCAGGAAGTCCAGCCAGTACTCTGTCGCGTCGAGAATGTGGATGAATATGTTTCGGATGGAGTGAAAGCTAGCTTCGCGATTCTTGATCAGTTCATCCCAGGGAAGTTTGGCAAGCGCGTCAAAGTATCTATGCCTAACTTCCTCGTTGTATTCAATTAGCTTCCTCACATCAACCATTCACTTCACCACAATGTGCATCGCGTAAAGTCCAATACACTAGAGAACGTATATCCTGTTCTCCTTTTCGGTGAAGCGTTTGGAACCTATCTTCCTCGCGAGGATGGTTCCCTCAAGTGATACCAATTCCCGCCATGCGGAGAAGCATCGGCATCAGAGTACCAAGGACGTATCCGGCTCCACCCGAGAATGCGCCGATACCCATAACCTCCAACCCTCCCCTGAGCATCTTCCCATGCGCAAGTCTGGATTTGTAGACTCCCAGCCCAAATAGCGCGACTAGAGTCAAGCCGACCGAGAAGAGAAGTGCGGCGTGTAGAGGCAACAGAAGGTAAGGGACTACCGGGAACAGCGATCCGCCGAGGTAGGAGAGGGCCATGACCAATGCGTCTCTACGGCCACTATGAATCGTCTCATTGGACAGCCCAAGCTCTTTCTCCACCATGGTTCTGATCCAAGACTTTTTCGAAGTAACGATCAGATCAGCTACCTTGGAACTGTCAGTCGGTGAGAGTCCTTCGCTCTCAAAGAGTATGGCAATCTCCCTTTTCTCCTCCTCCGGAACCGTATCCACTTCATTTCTTTCTTTGATGATCGCCCATTCTTGGACTTCACGTTCCGCTTTCGATGACAAGTACGCGCCGGCGCCCATCGATATGGAGCCGGCAAAAGCTTCTGCGAGGCCTGCTATCAGAACATAGAAGTTGTTGGTCGTGGCTCCGGCTACCCCAGAGACGACGCCTAATGGCACAAGAAGTCCGTCTTCCGTGCCGAAAACTACTTCCCTAATTTGTGAAAGCCTTGCCACTTTCTTCTTCTCCTCGAAGAGTTTCTCGGTCTCCGAATGGCTCATCTTGGATTCCACCTCGTCCAGTAGACTGTGAGGCTGCTAACAGAGATTCATGCACAAGCTTCTGAAATCGCTCGTAAGTAGTGTTCGGTCTATCTAGTTCAAGGCTCGACGAAAAACCTTAGTTGCAGCAAGAGTTGCCAAGAGCGCGCAGAACCTACGCGTTGACTGTCAAGAAAGGCCACGATAGAAGGCAATGCATGTTTGAAGCGTCCCCGGAATTGGGTTCTATTTCTCTTCGTGGTCTTCGTTTGGAGTTCAGGTTGGTCTGTCATGAAGGTAGCGCTCACATATGTTGATCCCTTGAACTTTGCGCTGCAGAGGTTCGCGTTGTCGACGTTGGCTTTGTCCCCCCTTCTGATCTACGTCAGAGGGAAGATTCGGATCGACAGGAGATCAGCTCTGAAACTGCTGCTCTTGAGTTCGGTCAACACCGCATCAATTGTCCAGACCTATTGGGGACTATCCTATGAGACGTCAGGGGTAAGCGCGATTCTAACCTATACTCAGCCTCTATTCGTGTTCTGTCTCTGCGTTCTGTTCTTGAGAAACGAAGCGAAGCCTATGAGGCTGGTGGGTGCGTTCGTGGGGTTCTTTGGCGTCATCGTGCTCTCGGTTGGAAGAGCGGGTTCCATTCAATTCTCTTCGAATATCGGAGATGTTCTGTTGTTGTCTGGGGCTTTCCTGTGGGCTGTGGCAATTGTATATTATAAGAAGAGCTTGGGCGATGTTGATCCAATCCTGACGAGCATCATTCAGCAGGCTCTTGGTGCTGTCATCGTGGCCCCGCTGGTTCTCAGCGTTGAGAGCTTCTCTTTTCCCTTAGCCCAGCCGTATCTGATGATGGTTCTGTATCTGGGGATCTTTGGGAGCGGCGCAACCGTCTTCCTGTGGCTCTATCTCATTAGACAAGAAGATGTGACCGTTCTCTCTCTGTCAACCTTTCTGATTCCCATGATTGCGGTATTCCTTGGGTGGCTGGTTCTTGCGGAGAATATGCAGCCAGTTTCATTCCTTGGCATAGCTATGATTCTGGCGGGGCTGTACTTGACCAACAAGGCGGGATCCTCTTCCTAGGATCCACAGGAGCTCAACAAGGACATATTGTTCAGAAATCCAGCTGTCGAACAGCAGAAGATTTCATTCCGATAATAACTGTTATGCTACTCGGTTTGTAGCTCGAAGGCGCCGTATCGAGCGAAGCCTCTAGGCTTCAAGAGCCTGCCAAGTCTGGCGGAGAGATACTTCTTCGCGTAGAGATCGTTCACGTACTGCCTATCCGAATCTGAGCTGAGTGGGAGGACCTTCATTCTCCGCGTTGCTCCGCCAATCGTAACCTCGACTGACGGGTTCTTCTCCACGTTCCTTACCCAGTCTCTCCGGGTGTCTTGTGTTGCAATGAAGAGCCTTCCGTGATGGTCCACTGCGAACCATGTGGTCACATCATGTCTTTGGCCGGTTCTTCTACCGATCGTTGAGATTTTGAGAGTTCCCTTCTTCTCGAACCCTGTCGGCCATTCTGTATGCATTCGAATTCCTCGTGACAGCGAGAACTCGCGCTTTCATAAGGTTTCTCGCAACATTGTGGTCACGTTTCTAGAGGGTTTCTTCTACTGACAGTTTGCATACGAGGGATCCCGCGATCACAAGAAGGCAGCCAGCCCACAGGTAGCTTCCTGCGCCGATTCCAAGGTATATGGAGCCAACCGCGATCGAGAGGAGAGGGGTAAGGTAGGATAGGGAAGCGACAAGAATCACGTTTCCTCTGCGCATCGCTGTGTCCCAGAACGCGTAGGCGAGGATTGTGGGAAAGATCGCCATGTACGCAAGCTCGAGTATTGACTGGCTTGTCCACTGGGTTCGTTCCGGAAAGAGTACATGCAATCCCAAGAGTACTAATCCGCTCGCGAGGAGGAACAGAGACACCGCTCCGCTCTCCGCCTCTCTTCCCCATCTGCGGGTCAAGTTCGAGTACAGCGCCCAGCAGACTGCCGCTACGAAAGCAAGCATGTATGGAGACCAGTTGCTAGCGAGATTCCCCACGAACGCCTCCCACGACGCGCCAGATTCTGCAGAGGCAAGAAGTACGCCGCCGGATGCGAGGAGGCACCCGGGGATCAACGTGACACGAGTCTTCCTCCCAAGAATAGGAGCCGCCACAACGAGAGTTAGGCTAGGCCACAGATAATTGACGAGCCCCACCTCAAGCACTTGCAGACGATTCGACGCGGTTCCAATTGCCAGATAGAGGCTCGCCATGTAAACTACGAACAGAGCGCCGCATCCGAAGAGGTATGCTCTGGAGACATGAAGGATTGCTTGAAGCCGGCGTGAGATGATGATGTATGTGCAAGAGAAGCCGCCTGCGAGCAGGAAAATGTAGGACGCCGCTGTGAGCGTTCCGAGTTTCTCTGCGAGACTTCTTGAGAAGGCGATCGTGGAACTCCAAAATAGTAGTGCAAAGATCCCTTGGACTGTACCACGGGTTCTCTCGTTCACAGAGTATACCTCATCTTCAGTGGAGGAGTTTCGTCTGCGTGCTGATCGACCTGGTCCTATTCCTCTAAAGACGTTTTAGGAAGTTCGTCTTGCTTGTGAGTAGTCCTTTTCTATGGCATAGGCGAACTGTGGAACTGCGATTGAGGCTAGAAATATGGCTGACATGAGCAAGTATCAATGCAACGTCTGCGGCTATATTTATGATCCAGCTGAAGGCGACCCGGGCAATGGTGCGCCGCCTGGAACGCCTTTCAGTGAACTTCCGGATGGGTGGCGCTGTCCACTCTGCGGAGCCGAGAAATCCGAATTTTCGAAAACTGAGTGAGCGGACCTCGAAGCTACGGCTTCTTTCCGACTATGATTGAATCGTCTCCATGTGCGATTGTTTCGGCCAGCGAGAATCCTGCTCGTTCCAACTCTTGGGTCACTTCTGTGGGATCGATTACTGGTGGGCCGAGTTTCCGGGAGAATAGTCCGCCACGAGTTCTCTCAACGACCGCCAGCCTCCCGGATCGTTTCAGGAGTCTCAAGAACTCGCTCAGAACCCTCCGCCTGTTAACCACTTCGTGGAAGACATGATTCAGGAAGATCAGATCCACGCTCCCGTCTTCCAGGTTGATCTCGGTTCCATCAGTCGTCAAGAGCTCAATAGTGACGCCGTTCTTTCTCGCGTTTGAGTCAGTCCTTTCGAGCATTCGTGGGGAAATATCCGCAGCGATTGTTCTTGCCACAACCTTCGCTATCGGGATCGTGTAGAAACCGGGGCCACAGCCAAAGTCCATAACAACATCGCTGGGTTTTAGGTTAAGCTTTGAGATGAGTTGGCCAGGCGGCTCAAGAGATCGTCTGACTAGATTGTTCAGCGTGAAAGCCAGCATCTCAGGGAAACGCTTGTGCGCATGACGATCCTGGGTTTCCAATCCTACATGCACTCCGCAAAGCCTTAAGTCATGCATAACCAGAGAGATTCCAAGTGATCGACATGGCAGATGCACATTTTGAAGTCTTCAAAGACGCTTCGGGACAATTCAGATTCAGACTGAGAGCTCCGAATGGCGAGCCAATAGCATCCAGTGAAGCATACAAGACCAAGGAAGCTTGCATGGACGGGATCACATCAGTCCGTAAGAACGCTCCGACAGCTAAAGTGAAGGACCTGACAACCTAGAGGTTCCGCCTGAACCTCACGAGAATCTCGGCCATCTATCCTCCGATTCTTTTTCTGTGAGTTACTATACCAGACCATTCTATCAGTTGTGATGATAGCGTCGCATGTCGTATCGCTTCGCCTCGATCGGTGCCGGCTCTTCAGTAGGCTCTCAAGAGTTCAGTACGTACGCTGCCTTGCTGATCGCGGAAAGTGAGCTGCCAGTTCGGTGCCCAAGCGAGCGCCACCGTTTCTACTTGGATGTCGTTCCTGTTCGGCCTTACAGGCACTTCCGTGAATGCGTTCAGTGATCCGTCCCAGCGCGTCGTGATGTCAGTTGTCTCCTGCTGTAGCTCGCTTTCGACCTGCGCTATGTCCTTCTGCAATGCGGCGACATTCTCTTCTGCTTCTTGTGCCTGCATCTCGGCGGAGCTCTTCTGGCGATACTTGCTTAGGGCTGTGGAAGCCCCGCGGAAGGAGCGCCGGCCTAGGAACATGCCCACTACGGACTCTCCGACGGATACCATGACCTCTCGTTTGTGCGCTTCAACGTCTGCCTGTCTCATTGTAGCGGTTGCTTGCGCTCGCCGCAGGCGATCCTGGAGTGTCCGCAGACGTGTCTCGTAACGTCTGTTGAGCTCATCCACTTCTAGGTCTCGCTTCTCACGGGCGGACTGTGTCAACCTCGCGCGGAAATCAAGCTCGCTTTCCCTGGGCTTAGAATAGGTCTTGAGAGCTGAATTGTATAGGAGCTTCAAGCTGCTGTTGCGGTAGAGATGATCGATTAGATTCTCCTTCAGTGCATCGAGTTCTCGCGCTTCGTTGATCGACTCCGGCAACTGATCAAAGCGAGCATCAGGCTCCGAACGGTTCAGCAGATCTCGTGACGTCAGGTCGAGTTGCTGAGCCTCTTCCCAGCGTGGGGTCCCTCCGCCACTTGGAGGTTGAGCAAGCAGAGCGAAGTCCTTCGTGGCATCCACGTTCAGTCGTCGGTCTGCGAAGTGGATACGACCGATTCCCAACGCGACCGGTACATAGAGCAGGTTACAGCCTTGCGCCTCAATCGGTCCGGCCTGTTTCTCGAGATCCTGCTGGGCTTCTGCCGAACCTCGGCGCGTTGGAAGGTAGACCTGTTGAATCTCAGCCGGGAGGACTGGCGGCGACGCCAACGGTTCACGCCCAACAGGCGTCATTCCGTGTGCCACCTGAGCAGGAATTTCGAGCGCCATTCCGGCTCTCGTTATCGGTGCGGCAACCGCTTTGTCAGGTTGCCGGCCATTCATCAGAACATGGATCTGTTCCTTGGTTAGCGGACCACGCAGGTAACTCATTGCCCACCGAGACTGAAACGTGATGGGCGCGTCCTCGTGCACGTTGTGCAACAAGAAGACTCGGTTTGCCAGTGAGGAGATGATGCGGTCGACTGTATCTCGTTTCAATGTAGTGCTGGCTGCTGAAGATGCACTCTCCAGCCCCTCTAGTAGTCTCATCTTATCCCGTTCAGTTTGCAGTCGGCCGATGAACCAGGTACCTGCGTTTGTGAGCCCCTTGTAGTCCAAGTCGACAGGGTTCTGTGTCGTCAACACGACGCCTAGGCCGAAGGCTCTAGCCTGTTTCAACAGCGTAAGCATGGGCTGCTTACTCGGGGGATTAGCGACGGGTGGGAAATAGCCGAAGATCTCGTCCATGTAGAGAAGCGCACGGAGACTGGTTGTGCCTGGCTGACCGCGCATCCAAGTAATCACTTGATTCAGTAGCATGGTCAGAAAGAACATTCGTTCACGGTCGCTGAGGTGTGCGATGTAGAAGATCGAATGGCGAGTCTTGCCTTCTGGCGTGCTCAGAAAGCTAGTAACATCTAGAGGCTGTCCTTTGAGCCAATTCTGGAAACTGGGTGCTGCGATGATGCTGTTTAGGCTGATTGCGAGTTCAAAGCGGTCTTTCTGGGGGAAGAAGGTGTCGACGGGGAGGACACCTAGTTGACTGATTGGAGGATTCTGAATCGCCAAGATGAGCTTTGCGAGGTCTAGGTTTTCGCTTTGGCGCCAGAAGTACTGAAACAGGTTCGACAACAGTATGTGTTCCCGGGACTGCACCGGATCCGCATCGATGCCGATGAGCCCCAGCAGTGCGCTGACCGTTCCCTGAATTCGTTCAAGAAGATATTCGGAATCAGTCTCCCAGCCAAGTTTTGGTGCAGCAAAGGATTGGAGGATCGACACTGGAACGCCTGCGTCGCTGCCCGGCGTGTAGATTACGAAGTCCGTTGAGTCGCGTAGCATTTTGATCCGAGCTTTGTCTTGTCCCCACTCCGCGAGTCCCTTGCTCCACATTTCCGCCTGCTGAGCGGCGAACTGATCTTCGCTCAAGTCTTTGCGTCGTGCGTCGTCGACATTGATCCAAGGTTGGAAATCCTCTCGACGTAGCTCGGGGAAGGCGAGAAGGAGGTTGGTCATGTCGCCTTTCGGATCAATTATGATAGCCGGTACATGGTCAATTGCAGCCTCCTCGAGAAGGCAGAGGCATAGGCCGGTCTTGCCGCTGCCGGTCATTCCGACGCAGAGGGCATGAGTCGTCAGGTCGCGAGCATCGTACATTACCAGCTGATCGAGCAACTTTCCCTTCTTCAGGTCGTACTCTTTGCCTAGGTAGAATGCGCCGAGTTTCTCAAAGTCCATGGCTGTCTTCCAGCAATAGTACGAATGCGAGCTATTGAAGTGTGATCCTCTGGGTAGCTGACGTGCTCGCGCCCCTAGGGTCTACTCTAGGGCTTTGGCCATCGTTATCTCGTCTACGTATTTCCCTTCCTTGAAGAACTTCTTCGGAATCCGGCCGGTCTCCGCAAAACCGAGTTTCTGATAGACGTGCCTTGCGCGTTCATTAGTCGCATAGACGCTTAGTGTCAGGAGCTTCAAGTTCATGGCGTGAGCCTGCTCGATCAGGGTCTTGATCATCTCTGTCCCGATTCCTAAGTTTCTGTGACCGTTGCTGATCACGATCCCTAGCGTCCCCACGTGTTTGTCGTGGCCGCTAGTCTTTCTGGCGAACTCGGAGTTGCCAACTACTTTGCCGCTTACCTCCGCAGCTAGGTAGAATACCTCGTCTCTCTCGAGGCGAGCCAAGGCCCTTGATAGCCAGTCAATCTCTTCGTCTCTCGAAACCTTCTCGTCTATGAGTATGTCGGCTCGTTCTTCAACGAGCGAATTGATCATCGCCATCAGATCATCAAGATCGTTCCACGTGAGAGTCCTCAGAACCACCTCTCGTCCGTCCCGTGTCGAGAACGTCCGGATGATTCTCCCTGCCTTCATGTTTGATCGGATCGAGTGTCCGTCGCTTGCTATTAGGTGCCTATGACGTATCTCGATGTGTTTATGGTTCAGAGCGAAGCATCCTATTGTCGCAGGTTCTAGTCATGTCTGCTCTTACCTGTCGTAGAAGATTCACGTGCTTGGAGTCGGGGTGGCGTTAGAGATGCGGAGACTAGCTCTCTATCTTCAGGATAAGCATCCGATCAGAGACGGCATCAAGTATGCTCAGTTTGCTGAGAAGCATGGGTTTGAGGCGGTCTGGCAGGCTGAGTCGCGTCTCGCACGGGACGCGATAACGCCGTTGGCCGCCATGGCGACGATGACGAGCAGGATCAAGCTAGGCACAGGTGTCATCAATAACTGGACTCGAAACGTCGCCTTGACAGCCACAACGTTTCTCGCCCTTGACGAGCTGTCAGGTGGCAGGATGATCCTTGGCATAGGCTCTTGGTGGGATCCGCTTGCCTGGAAGGTAGGAATCGACCGCTCACGACCGCTGAAGGCGATGAGAGAGTACGTGGAAGTCCTCAGGCGGCTCTTCAGAATGGAGACGGTGACATTCGATGGCGAGCACGTCAAGGTGAGAGATATCAGGCTTGACGTGGTCCACGGCGACCCTGATACTCCGCGGAATATTCCAATCTACATAGGCGCGACTGGGTGGCAGATGATGGAACTCACAGCAGAGATCGCCGACGGCGTAGTTCTGAACTATCTTGTTTCTCCACAGTACAACCAGACCGCCATGGAGTACCTGAAATCAGGCGCAAAGAAGGCCGGCAGGAAGGTCGAGGACATTGACCGGCCTCAGCTTATCGTATGCTCACTTGATGAAGACGCGGACAAGGCAATGGACGGAGCTCGACCATTGATCGCACAGTACCTAGGACAACAACCGCACATCGCCAAAGCCAGCGGCGTCAAAGACACACTGATCAAGGACGTCACAGAGGCTCTGGGAGGATGGCCAGCAAAGCCAGGCGGCCTTGAAAAGGCAATGGGACTCATCGACGACAACCTCATTCAGCTGATCACGGCATCAGGGACAGCTGAAGACTGCAGGAAGAAAGTTGAAGAGTACAACAGGAGCGGATGCACTTGTCCGATTCTGTATCCCTTGGGAGAAGACGTTGAAGGAATGATCTCAGGATTCTCCCAATCATGAGCACAGGATGCAAGGTACTCTCAGGTTCTGCCCTTGGTCACTGTGCCATCATAGTAGATTCCGGTTGGAAGGGCGATGTACGAAGTTGTAGATCTTCGCCCCGAGCTCGGGAAGTACGTCGATGGAAACAAACTCGTTCTCTAGGCGCACGACCTGCAATCCATGGTACTTCCAGTCGAGATCGACAAACGCCACCGCCAACCAACTCCTCAGCCACGCAAGAAGTGGGCTATCCCTTGGAAGGGTAATAACGGTGCAGTTCATGCAGCTCGCGGCGATGCTTAGATGGAAGAATCAACCTTGGTACAGTTTTAGAATCCACGCTAGCGTGACTATCACTATGGCGGTTACCAAAACTATTCCCACTGACGCGCTCGCATGGGCGATTTCATTTCGAAGGCTCATGTGTAGCTATCACAGCTCCTCCCTAACTCAATCGCCCCAGACTCTTTTCTGAGATATGAGTCGCTGCATGTTCCCATGTGTGAAGCAAGTTGCAGTTGAAGCCCACCTTTTTCGCTTGGAAACAGAACAGAATCTGACCCATTCCGTACGCGTGTACCACTCTAGCTATGCATAGCCAAAATCAACCAAGAACACGCGGGAAGTTCATCGACCTGAGAGAACTCAGGCCGCTCATACCCCAACCGCATGATAACCAGGGGCAAATGGCTGCAGGTGATCGTTCAGAACTTAGTTTTCCGGTACAATCTAATCAAGAAGACTATGGCGACCACGGCCACTGCCAGTACAAGAAGGAGTAGGATCTCCAAGGCTTGCACGTAGATCGCAAGGGCTTCGCAGGACGCACCAGCCGTTTGAACTGGAGACGAGCCTTCCACCGTCATGCTACCGATGACAGTCTGATCCGCCCTGACAGCATTGGTGAGTGCAGTAAACGAGACGACAATCAGTAGCGTGCCAAGAAGACTGGACTTCATTGATGCCAAATCCAGCACTACATAGCGACAAGGAAGCGGTTTAGCCTTTCTCCCCGAAAGTGGCAAATCGTCTCGTCAGTAGGCCGAACGAGGGATCGGAGAGTCAAGGGCTCTCGTGAGGGCTGTCCTTTCTCCTACGGAGGCCACCAGGGTGCGTACCAAGGGATAATCTTCCTCACCCTTCGTAGTTCGGACATAGAGGCTTGAACCGTAGTGAGGAGGGGAACAGGTTTTTCGTCGTCGACGCAACCATTGGTGCGCGTACGCAAGAAAGAGAGAACTGAACGTGTGAGGGGGCTTCACTCCAGTTGCAGTGTGGGAACAGCCAGCGGGAGCTTGGCGACTGACTTGACGAAAATAAGGCGCCGTTACAAACGCGGGTATCCTCTTGCTGTTCTGGTGGGCCTTGAAGAGAGAAGGGCGGTTCTGTGGCGGGTGTTCAGCGAGATGGTGAAGTTGGATGGCAAAGTGGAGCGTGGGGAAGAAGGAGAACGAGGGGGACTGTACAGTTTTCACGAGTCAATTGTGAACGCGTTGAGGCCCACGTTCAAGGAAGGGGTCAAAAGCATCGTAGTTGCAGCTCCTCCAAGGACAGACTACGCGAAGAATTTCCTTGATCACGTCCGAAAACATCACGCGTGGCTTGTTCGAGAAGGCCCAGATGCTGTGACCTTTGGGGAATTGATCGGCTCTGCGGGTCAACTTCACGAGGTCCACGAGCTGGTGAAGACCAAAGGGTTCCGGGATGTAATGGGTGAGACCACGGCGCTTGATGCTGAGAAGATTGTGGGTGCTCTGGAGAAGAATCTCTACTCGGACGATGGCGGCACGGTAGTATCGTACTCGCTCGAGGAGATAGAGGACTTAGTTTATGGCCGACAAGAGCAAGGCAGCTCCAGACCAGAACATGTTGTCCTAACAGACAAGTACTTGGCGGACACCAAGAAGAAAGGAAGAATCCTGAGGCTTCTGCAGATCTCAAAGAACATGGGCATCAAGACAACGATCGTCAACGCTGAGACCAGAGCAGGACTTCGTCTTAGCCAATTTGGAGGTATAGTGTGCTTCGCGAAGCCAAATAGGAGGAAGCGAAGATGATGAGACGTACCAAGAGTCGTTCAAGGAGAGTCCGGGAGCTCAGGGGGAGTCTGGGCCACGAACAACGCTTGGTTGTTTTCCCTTTGGGCCACGAGAAGGGCTCGTCTGTAACTACAGCTTCGAGCCTCGTCTCGATCGATATTTGCATCGAGCGGGTGTTAGCGTCGCACTTTCTGGAGGATCTTCTCTGAGGCCTGATTCGCGCCCTCGAGAATGAAGATGAAGGTGATGACTATTGTGGAAAGGAGTGCCATTCCGCCGAAGACAGGGTGTACCCAGTAGAGGAGCGAGCTCACGATGATTCCTAGAAAGGCCGACAGTAGTGCGCGGCCAAGACTCTCGAAGACTCGTTGCATCCTTGCCTGGTCCATCTTCTCATAGCGGCCTTTTGCCAGCACATCTGACAGCAGCTTGACTACAACATCTCCTTCGCGTGCCGTTTGCGGGAGCAAGTATCCGATTGCGAGGATGAATGCGGTGGCGACGACAGACGTGACTCTTCCCGACAGGTCTTTTGTGAATGATTCTGCAGAGAGGGGAAGAAAAATGAACTCAGCGAAGAGCCACATTAGTAATAGGATGAAAAGCGACACCGCAAACTCCGGAAGGCCCCGTGCTGCCGTCTCACGCTTTGAAGAACTGGCTCTTTCCTTAGATCTGGGCTTCATCCGCTTTCCCTCGCATACCTCACGAATTCGCGAGCCAAGATAAGCAACAGGGCCGATGCAGTCACTATGGCTAGGACAAATGAGATTACGATCCAGATCGCCGTAAGACTTTCCCTTGGGAAACCCGTTCTCCCTCCGAGAATGTTCCAGGCAGGCTCCAGCATCAATGCTGACGCTTCACGGGGAAAGAATCTAAGGGCTATCGTCGGGGCTAGGCTGATTGCAAGTATGACTGCGAGAACGACTACTGTTGCAGCATGCCTCAACGGGCTCTTTCTTCCAGTCTCTTCGCCCATTCATGCGCGTACTCGTGCACAGTATCCGACAGCGCATGCCCGACCCTGAAGAGCATCGCAATAGCCCATATCACCACGAGCACCAGAACGAGCGCTGCTATCGCTGGGCTGAGCAGTGAGAGCTGGCTTCCTAAGAGGAGAAAAGCGGCGGCTGCGACGAACACGTAGAGCAGGCCATGGAACGCGGTCTTATAGTTCTTCAACTCCTCCTTGGTAACCTGGCCTTTTCTTGACCCGAGTTCATATGCGGCCAATCCGGCTGCAGCGTCGGAGAGGTCACGCAGCTCCCTCAGGATCATGACCAGTACTATCACGAGAGCGACTAGGACTATCAGGTTGATCAGCCAAGGTACCGCCCACGCTTGTAGGAAGTATCCCTGCGAGATGGGAATGAACACGTAGTTTCCAATCACCCAAACAAGAACCGCGACAGCAACGTTGATCGCAATCTTCGGCGCACTATCCCTCATCTCCTCGCCTGCCTTCTCGTAAACTTCCTTCCCAAACTCTCCGGCCGGAGCTTCAGGCACAGTCATTCATATGCACCTTGAATGAATGCGTCTTCATCCTAGAAAAGGCTTCCCTAATTCCGCCAATCCCGTTCGTGGGTGGTCGTTCGGTTTACGTTCGTCAGGCGCCGTTTATGATTGATCGTGTGGGGTTGACGCGGTGCGCACACGCAATACCTCAGTGACGGCGGTTCAAATTGCGACGCCCACATGAGGCGCACGGTGTTGACTTGGATCGAAGTGATCTACGGATCGTTTGTTTCGTGATCCAAGCCAACGCACCATCAGAGCCGACAAGGTTTAGACATAAGAGGCTCCGACTGTGTTTCCGGAATGGAAGCCTCCGCGTATGGAATCGATTCTCATCGAGCATGGAGTTGTCGTCACACTGGATACTCGCAGAAGAGTGATCCGCGACGGAGCCCTAATGATCGAAGGTTCAAGAATCACCGATGTGGGCAAGACCGACGAGCTACATCGAAAGCACGCTCCAGAGCATGTAATCGATGCCTCAAGGAAGCTGGTCATCCCTGGCCTCATCGACTGTCACGTTCACCTTGCGCAGGCTCTCATTCGAGGCTGCGCCGACGATGTTTCCCTTCTCGACTGGCTTAGGAAGTATGTCTGGCCTCTTCAGGGCAACTATGATGCTGAGGATGGGAGAGTCAGCGCTAAGCTCTGCATGCTCGAGATGATAAGGTCCGGAACAACCTCGTTCATCGAGTCAATGACCCACACCAGATACGGATTCGACGGAATCGCCAAAGCGCTTGAGGACTCAGGAATGCGCGGCTGCTTGGCCAAGACGATCATGGATACGCCAGCCTATGGAAGGAAACAGATGATGCATGAAGGAATGATCGAGGATGGCGAGACGTCCCTCGCCGAAACCATCAACATGTACGACCGCTGGAACGGAAAAGCCAACGGTAGAATCGGCGTCTGGTTCGGTCCACGCTCGCTCGGGGCGTGCAGCAAAGCCCTGTACGAGAAGATAGCTGAAGAGGCCGCGAAGAGAAAGGCCGGCATCACGATGCATCTGTGCGAAGTGAAGGAAGACCTTCGATACGCTCGGCGCAAGTTCAAGAAGAGCCCGGTCGCCTTCGCCAAAGAGGTCGGTTTGCTCACCCCAAGGACGGTGCTGGCTCATGCTGTCTGGCTTACAGACCGCGACATTGCAACACTCAGCAAGACTTGGACTAGCGTATCCCACTGCCCGTCATCGAACACGAAGCTTGCGTCTGGGATCGCACGCATTCCAGAGATGCTGAAGAAGGGAGTAAACGTTGCACTAGGCTGTGACGGCGGCCCCAGCAACAACTCCTACGACATGATCAGAGAGATGAAGCTGGCAGCATACATACACAAAGTCAGATTGTCAGATCCGATGACGATGCCCGCGGAAACGGTTCTTGAGATGGCCACCTCTCGCGGAGCAAGAGCGATCGGCATGCAAGACAGACTTGGCACTTTGGAGCCGGGCAAGCTCGCAGACATCGTGCTCGTGAACTTGGACAGCATCAACATGGTTCCAAACAACAACCACGTTTCCGATCTCATCTATGCAGGATGTGGAACCGATGTGGACACAGTCATAGTCGATGGACAGACGATCATGGAAAACAGAAAAGTGAAGACTCTCGATGAGCGTGAGATCATCGGACAGGCTCGCGAAAGAGCCAGTGCGCTCCTAGAGAGAACTGGCCTGAAACCGACGACCCGCTCAAACTACTGCTAACCAACGCTGTTCAGAAAGGCGGGTTCAGACTTGGACGGGTGAAGGACTCAGCCTCTTCCTTTAATATTAGAGCCGCAGAAATAGCGGAGGTAATCACAGATGCCTATCCCAATTAGGGATGCGCTGACTTTTGATGATGTCCTACTAGTACCGAAACGTAGTCCGATTCGTTCGAGAAAGGATGTCGATCTCTCAACGAGGCTAAGCAGGAACATCAAACTAAACACTCCAATTGTGAGCGCGAACATGGACTCGGTTACCGAGTCAGCCATGGCTATCTCCATGGCCCATAACGGTGGAATAGGCATCATTCACCGTTTCATGCCTGTGGAACGGCAGGTCGAAGAGGTTCTGAAAGTTAAGCGAGCCGAAAGCGTCATCATTGAGAAGCCATACACGATCTGGCCAAGCGCCACAATGGCCGACGCAAAGAGACTGATGCAAGAGAAAGGCGTGAACGGACTCCTTGTGGTCGACGCGAACAAGAAGTTGCTTGGCATTCTCACGGCCCGCGACTTGCTCTTCGAGGACAACGACCTAAGCAGAGTCTCCGAACTGATGACGCCGATGAAATCCCTCCACACGGCGTCTGCGGATGCCTCGATTGAAGAGGCCAGGCAGCTGCTTCGTAAGTATAAGCTTGAGAAACTGCCACTGATTGACGATGAAGGGCGTCTCCATGGTCTGATTACAAGTAAGGACATGGTGACGCTTGCTGAAAGGCCGCAGGCCTGCAAAGATTCCAAAGGGCAGCTCATCGTTGGAGCCGCTGTTGGGATAAGGGAAGGTTACATTGAGAGGGCTCGAGCCCTCGTCGACGCAGGCGTTGACGTGCTCGTCGTCGATGTCGCACACGGTCATTCCGACAGAGTCCTAAACGTGGTCCGGAAACTCAAGAAAGAACTCAGCCAAGTGGACGTGATCGCCGGAAACGTGGCGACACCAGAAGGAACCAAGGATCTAGTCGATGCAGGCGCAGATGCGGTGAAAGTCGGAATTGGATCTGGTTCAATATGCATAACACGGATCGTGACAGGCGCGGGCGTTCCCCAACTGACAGCTGTCCTAGAGTGCGCTGAGGCTGCTAGAGAGTCGGATGTTCCGATAATCGCTGACGGTGGGATCAGAAACTCCGGAGATATCACGAAGGCCCTGGCGGCTGGCGCATCGAGTGTGATGATTGGAAGCATGCTGGCTGGAACGGAAGAGAGTCCAGGCGTCACAGTCATGCGCAACGGAAGGAAGTACAAGATACACAGAGGGATGGCGTCCGTGGGTGCTTCAATGAAGCGTGAAACAGAGGAAGCAGAAGACGAAGCTGCGCTCCTTGAATATGTTGCGGAAGGAATCGAAGCATTCGTGCCATACAGAGGCACATCTCATGAAATACTCGCACAGCTAGCGGGCGGCATTCGCTCGGGCCTAAGTTACTGCGGCGCGAAAACACTCGCCGAGTTGCGGCAAAATGCTTCTTTCGTGCGTTTGACTTCTGCAGCGCTCAAAGAAAGCTATCCTCACGATGTCGAGACAATCGATTAGGCTTCGGAGACTGCCCATCGAGTGGGCTCTGAGCATCGCGTCTGGATGATGGTTTCGAGGGTCGATTAGCACGTTCGTGCCAATGGGGAACCCTCGGAACGAAACCTTTATACAAAAACCTGCGTGCTGGTTACTTACAGTTTTGGTATCTGGTTGAGGAAAAATGAGTAATCAATCCAAAAATATGAAGACAATTGCAGCCTTGATCATCGTCATCATAATCGTCATCGCTGGCGTAGCTTACTATCTGACACAAGTGCCTTCAGCACCAAGCCCAACGACCGGACAAGTCAAGATTGCAATGATCCTTCCTGGTAGGACAGATGACCTAGCTTGGAATCAAGCGGGGTACGAATCATTCACTGCCCTGTTGACAACTTACGGCGAAGGCATCAACACATGCGGATGCTGGGTACAGAACCACGAAGAGAAGGCGCAGATTCAAGCAGATGTACGTGACTTCGCGAGCAAAGGATACAAGTTGATCATTGGCCACGGTTTCGAGTTCCAAGTCCCAATACAAGAGATTGCCTCACAATATCCTGACGTCAGCTTTCTTGTCATCGCAGGCTGGAACAACTCGCTACCAAACCTCGCGATTGCTGATGTGCGAACCGATCAGACTGGATACGTGCTTGGCTACTTGGCTGGAAAGATGACTCAATCCAACAAGATCGGGTACATAATGGGTGCTAGAGTAGCGGAACTCGCAAGATTCGAGCCAAACTTCGCAAAGGGAGCCAGCGACGCAAATCCGAGCATCATCTACCAATACGGCCCGCTAACCGGTGGCGGCAACGGAATACAACCAGGCGGCAGCATCAGTGTCGTCGCAGTAGGCGACTTCCACGATCTGCAGGGCGCCAAAGCAGACGCAGAGTTGATGGCAAGTCAAGGTGTCGATGTCCTCGCGGTAATGGGAGACGGCGTCGTGCGTGGAGCCATCGAGGGAGCAATCGACAAGAACATCAAACTGATCGGAAACGGAATCAACATTGCAGATAGCCCACCGGTCGGCGCTGAGAAACTCGTGATCGGAAGCGGCTCTTGGAAATGGGACGCAGTCATGAAATCTTGGCTTGCTGACGTAGCCGCGGGCAAACGCAACAGCAAGTACTGGGCAAACCTCGAAAGCGGAGGATTAGAAATCGAGCTGAACAAGGACAACGTCCCATCGAGCGTTCAGCAAGACGTGTTGAACGCGGAGAACAAAGTAAAGAGCGGCGAAATCAAGACCGACCCACTGGGGCCACTCATGATTGCCAATCCCCTCGCAAGCGTCCAAACAGGCTTCGTTGCACTAGTCCTAGAGCGGCTGCGCGAGTGAAAAGCCTCGTAACCGGCTAAAGCCCTCCTCGCGAGGGCATCTTCTTTTTTTTGTAAACTCGCAAACTCCGATCAGGTCTTTGAAAATGTCGACAGACACGCCAAATCGCAACGCGCGTGCAGTTGCAATGCAGGGAATAACCAAGAAATTCCCGGGCGGCGTCACTGCAAATGACATGGTGGACTTTGAACTGGGGGTCGGCGAAATACACGGGCTCCTAGGAGAAAATGGTGCTGGCAAGACCACGCTCATGAACATCCTGTATGGACTCTATCAACCAGACGCTGGCACGATCGAGGTCTTCGGCCAACCTGCCACTTTCGGATCGCCCGCTGACGCGATCAAATTCGGAATCGGAATGGTTCACCAACACTTCAAGCTTGTGAGCGACATGACTGTTGCAGAGAACGTAGTTCTTGGACTGAAGTCACCAAAAGGGTTCCTGACAGACATAGCCTCCGCTGAAACCAGAATATCATCGCTGGCTGAACAGCATGGCCTTCAAGTCGATCCAAGAGCTCAGATTTGGCAACTCGCCGTTGGGCAGCGGCAACGCGTGGAGATCCTCAAAGCACTATATCGAGATGCCAAGATTCTGATCCTTGATGAGCCGACTTCAGTGCTTGCCCCATCTGAAGTCAAGGATTTCTTCAAATCGCTGCGGGGCTTGAGAGAGAGTGGCATTTCAATCGTTTTGATAACTCACAAACTTGATGAAGTAATGGATGTGACTGACCGAGTCACAGTTCTAAGGAAAGGCCGTAAGGTTGCAACGCAGCCGACGAGCTCTGTGAACGAAGAGAAACTCGCTCTCATGATGATTGACGAGGCCATTCCTCCAGTGGCGGACAAGACGAAGGCAGAACGACAAGAGGTAGTTCTTCAAGTCAGAAACCTGCAAGTGTTCGACGATAGAGGGATAGAAACGCTCAAGGGTGTTTCTCTTGAGGTTCGGAAAGGTGAGATACTAGGAATAGCTGGCGTATCCGGCAATGGTCAAAGAGAACTCGTTGAAGCTCTCGTGGGACTGCGAAAGCCAGCCTCAGGTTCAATAGCGGTTGCCAACACGAACATCACCGGGAAGGAGCCTCGAAACATCATCGACCTAGGCGTGGCATATGTGCCCGAGAACAGGACCGAAGACGGCAGCATCGCAGATTTCCGGTTGGACGAAAACCTGATCCTCAAAGATTTCGACAAGCCTCCAATCTGTGGGATGCTAGCCCGTAGCATCCCGACATTCCTTAACGCTAGGGAGATCACAAGCAGGGCGGAGCAGGCAATCAGCCAGTTCGGGATAACTGCCACAGGGGTTTCCGCGAAAGCTCGATCGTTGTCTGGCGGTAATCTTCAGCGACTCGTCTTAGCAAGAGAGCTCTCTGGAAGTCCCAAGCTCATTGTGGTTTCACAGCCAACTCGCGGCTTGGATGTTGCCGCGACAGAATATGTCAGAAGCATACTGATTCAGCAAAGGAACCATGGAGCAGCAGTACTTCTTATCGACGAAGACTTGGGAGAGTTGATTTCCTTGAGCGACAGAATTGCGGTCATGTACAAGGGCGAGATTGTTGGGTTGTTGAGACCCGAACAGTTTAGCTCAGAGGAGATCGGGCTGCTAATGACCGGTGCGAAAAGAGCGGCTTTGGCAGCGTGAGATTGTGGCTCGATTCAAGGTCACAGCGAGGCTTGAGGTCAGCCGTAGGTCAATGTTAACAATCACAGTCTTGGCCTATGCTGTTTCGCCTCTAGTCGTACTTGCAGTGCTAGCGGCGGCCGGGAGGAGTCCCCTTGTCGCGTTAGACGCACTGTACAGAGGAACCATCGGAACAACCGCAGGCTTCGCCGAGTCCGTCGTTCAAGGAACCTCTCTGATGCTCTTATCGCTTGGGCTCGTGATAGCATTCAGAGGCAAGGTGTGGAACATTGGAGCTGAAGGCCAGCAAGTCTTCGGCGCAATAGTAGTTACATGGTTTGTTCTCTTCTTTCTCAAGGATCCCTTGCCAATCTATGTCATGATTCCAGTGGCCTTGTTACTCTCGCTTTTGGGCGGAGCGATATTCGCGGCGGTACCCGCCCTAATGAAATCAAGACTTGGGATCAACGAGATCATAACCACAATCATGATGACCTACGTTGCGGTAGAGGCGTTGAACTGGCTTGTGAGAGGACCGTTTCAGGACAGGTCCATACCTGGCAGTTATCCAGAGTCACCGATCTTCCCCTCCCAAACGGTCCTGCCAATAATCGTCCCTAACACAAACGTGACAGTGGGGATAATCATATCAGTTGTTTCGTGTTTCATAGGCTACTACGTTCTCTTCAAAACGCCCTTAGGCTACAGCATACGTGCTGTCGGTTTCAATCCTTCAGCAGCAAAGACGAGTGGAATCTCGGTACCGCGTGTGGTTGACTCAGCGATGATGCTTAGCGGTGCACTGGCTGGCTTGGGTGGGGGAGTCTACATTCTCGGCATAACTCACGAGCTGCTCCCGGAACAGGCATCTGGTATCGGATATACCGCAGTCGTCGTCGCGCTGCTTGGAAATCTGCACCCGCTGGGCGTGATCTTCTCTTCGATATTCTTCGGCGGACTCATTTCGGGTATGTCATCCGTAGAGCGAGCTCTACAAATTCCCAGGACTTTGTCACTTCTTTCACAAGGCATCATAATCGTTTTGATCCTGATCATTCAGGTTTTGGCGAGATATGAATTCAAGAGGGCATGAAGGATGGCCATGATTATCGACGCTGCATCGATCTCCGAGCTGATTTCTGCCATAATTGCGCTGAGTGTTCCGATGGCCTTCGCCGCGTTGGGTGAAGTCATAAGCGAGCGAGCTGGCGTTATCAATCTTGGAACGGAAGGCGTGATGCTTGTAGGAGCGATCTCTGCATTCTACATCAGCTTCTTCCAACACAGCAACTTGCTCGGTGTCCTCTTGGGCGCTGTCGCCGGCGCGCTATTGGGGCTCATGATGGCTTTCATTTCAATCTCCCTCAAGCAGGACCAAGTTCTTTCAGGCCTGGGAATCTACTTCCTCGGGCTCGGGCTCTCAGGCTTTCTCTACGAAGTCTCTTTCAGCCAGATAGGATCCACAATCCGAATCACAGGACTGCCGCAACTGCCCATACCGATACTGTCCCTGATCCCCGTAGTTGGAGATTCACTCTTCTCTCAAGACATAATCGAGTACCTGGCCTTCGTCACGCTCATCGTGGTCATCTTCGTAGTTGGCCGCACAACTTTCGGACTGAACCTCAGGTCTGTGGGAGAGAACCCATCAGCGGCCGACACGTTGGGTGTAAGCGTCACCAGGATCCGATACGCTGCTGTGATAGCGGGAGCTACTCTAGCAGGCATCGGTGGCGCCTACCTAGTACTCTCGTCTCACGCATTTCAAGCAGAGAATATCACTGCCGGAAGAGGCTTCATTGCCGTGGCGATGGTATACTTTGGCAAATGGCGCCCAGCAAGAGCATTTTTCGGAACTTTTCTCTTCGGTGCAGCCTACCTGCTCGGTGCGTTCTTCCAAGTCGTCGGGTCAATCATCCCCTACTATTTCCTACTGATGGTGCCCTATGTTCTCACTCTCGTGGTCCTCGTCGGGATCGCCAGAGGCGCACGTCCTCCTTCCGCGCTCGGGGTACCTTACAACCGAGAGGGCGGCTAGCAGCGTTCACACTAGGCAATGAAATGGAAACGCAGCACCGATCAACTTAGAAAACCCTGAAGGCTTCCGGTAGAATCCTAGGCGTCTCGCTGAGTTATCGAGTTGAGACAGATGGCGTCTGTGACCGGGCTGCGTTGTACGAGATGCCGGAAACTGTACTCACCGGAGGATCGTGTGTTCACGTGCAAGGAAGACGAAGGACGGCTTGACATAGAGTACGATTACGATTCAATAGCGATCAGGATCAGTCGAGAAGTTCTCGAACGCCGTAGCGGCGGACTGTGGAAATACCATGAGCTTCTGCCAATCGAGAATGAAGGAAACATCATCACACTCGGCGAAGTTCAAACACCGCTAATTCGATGCAAGAACCTCGGCAAGATCCTCGGAATGAGGAGCCTGTATCTTAAGGATGAGACGAAGAACCCCACGGCTTCATTCAAAGACAGGCCAATGACGGTAGGTGTATCAAAGGCGGTCGAACTCGGATTCGACACCACCGCGTCCGCTTCCAGCGGCAACGCGGCCGCAGCGCTCGCAGCTTACTCTGCTAAGGCGGGACTCGCGTGCTACACATTTGTCCCGGAGATGGCGAGCCACGGGAAGATTGCTCAGCTGACCATGTTCGGCGCGAATGTTGTCAGACTCAGAGGACTTGAGAGCGGCGTTGACCCGACCGTCACTATGTTGAGACTTGTCTGCAAACGGTTCGGCTGGTATCCTTGCCCAAGTTTCGCGCTCTTCAATCCGTACCAAGCCGAGGGACCGAAGACCATGTCATATGAGATCGCCGAACAGCTCGGCTGGACGACTCCTGACTGGGTCTTCGCAGGCGTCGGCAGTGGTGCACTACTTGCCGGAAACTGGAAAGGTTACGAGGAGCTGAAGCGGCTCGGCTTTGTGAAGAGTCACCCTCGCATGGTTGCTGTTCAATCCAATGGATGTGCGCCAGTTGTCAGAGCATTCAAGGAGAAGATGGACCCGCACAAGATAGTGCCTTGGGAGCATCCCGACTCTGTCGCCACAGGCTTGATGGATCCTCTCCCGTGGGACGGAGATGCTGCGCTCCAAGCACTGCATGATTCGTCGGGAACTGTAGCGGAAGTCACAAATGAGGAGATCCTCGACGCACAGAGAACTCTAGCGAAGACAGAAGGAATATTCGCAGAGCCCTCAGGAGTCGCGGTCCTGGCAGGACTGAAAACACTGAGGGATCAAGGCATGATCGCGGGCGATGACTGCATCGTACTCGAGATCACGGGCAGTGGTCTGAAAGACTTGAACGTAATAGGATCCGTGGACGCTCCGTTGATCGATCCAGACATCGAGGCCTTGCAGAGAGTCCTCAAGTTGAAGAAGTAGTGTTTGCGAATTCCCTTTCTTGTAATCTATCTTCTTCTCTTCTCGCCCATTGTCAGGGCGAGCACGGCCATCTTTGTGTATAGGCCGTTCTCTGCCTGCGGATAGATACGAGAGTGAGGTCCATCCATGACCCCATCGCTTGCCTCCTCGCCTCTCAGTACCGGAAGAACATGCATGACTATCGCTTGCTTGTCGGCCATGTCAAGGGTTTCTTCCGTCAACGACCAGTGCTTGTACTTCTCATGCAGCGCTGTTTCTCGTTCTTTTCCGAAACTGCTAGCTCCAACTTCGAGAAGTTCCTTGCTCGCCCAGTTCCTCGGGAAGATCGCGTCTGCGCCTTCAAGGGCTGTCTTCAGATCATGTGACACTGTGAATGTTCCTCCTGATGCAGCCACGTTCTCTGAGCACGCTGCAACTATTTTGTCGTCGATTCCGAACCCTTCAGGATGAGCCAGTACCACATCGTAACCGAATCGGGAGGTTATGAGGGCATCTTCCTGTATGCTGCATCTTCCGCGGAAGCTTTTCGAATACGCCCACATGATGACGTACTTCTTCCGTTTCTTGGTGCCGAATTCATCGCGTAAAGTCATTAGATCAGCGAGGCCTTGAGTCGGGTGGTATGTGCAACAAGCCATGTTGATTACGGGGATACTCGCGTGTCTAGCGTACTCTCTTACGACGGCGACGCCTCGGCCGTAGACGTAGTCAATGACATCGTCAAGAATCCTCACGCCTAATCCGTGACCGTACCGTTCGTACATCTTCGCCACATCTCTAACAGCCTCGCCAGCGCCAAGACGTGTAGTTGAGGCGTCAATGTACTGAGCGTGACCGCCCAGGTAGGTCATCCCAGCTTCGAAGGCCGCGCGTGTGCGTGTCGAGGACGCATAGAACAGCGCAAAGAATGTCTTGTTTCGCAACAGGGGTGCAACGTTGTTCTTTCGATGTTTTTCGCGAAGGCTGCGTGCGAGACGAAGACTCTCCTCGAGTTCCTCGACACTCCAATCTTGAGTCGTTATCAAGTCTCGACCTGAAAGATTCGCCAACGCTCCCCCAACTGTCCGGTGATTCCCATCTGGAACGCCCAAGCGCCCTGCTCTAAAGAATTGCGTCGTATCTCTGATGGGCCTCATCTAGGGATGCAAGATTGATAAGCGATGTTGGCTCAATCTGTGTCTCCCTCGGAGTGCGAGTCTGCTTGCCCAATAATGATCTGGTAGTTGTTGCTCTCGGCGGCAACGCGATTCTCAGACGAGGTGAAAGGGGGACCTTCGAAGAGCAGTACCGAAACGTCTGCAACACCGTCAAACCCATTGCAGATCTTGTGCAAGACGGGTACAGGGTAGTGATTACCCACGGGAACGGGCCTCAGGTCGGAGCCACCGTCTTGAGGCATGAGGCCGCGAAGAACATCGTTCCACCTTTTCCGTTGGATGTCTGCGGCTCCGAGACGCAGGGTTTCATCGGTTACATGATTCAGCAGGCTCTGCGAAACGAGTTGAAGAAAAGGGGCCTAGACAAGTACGTCGTGACCGTTGTTACTAGAGTTATAGTCGACGGTGACGATGAGGCGTTCAAGAACCCGACAAAGCCGGTCGGTCCGTTCTACACGAAAGAGGAGGCCGAGAAGATCCGGTCACAGCGTCCCGATCTCGCCGTGAAGGAGGATGCTGGCAGGGGCTACCGTCGAGTTGTCCCGTCTCCCGACCCGAAGATAATAGCTGAACGGTTCGCGATAAGAGCCTTGGTTGACAACGGGTTCGTCGTCGTGGCATGCGGTGGTGGAGGCATCCCGATTGTGGAAGAGGGAACTCAGGCCCGAGGTGTTGAGGCGGTCATCGACAAAGACCTCGCCGGGCAGAGACTAGCCACACTAATAGGAGCCTCAGTTTTCGTAATCCTCACCGATATTGACGGTGCGTACCTGAACTATGGCACTCCGAGACAGGCCGCGATCAAGCAAGCTACGCCTGAACAACTAGAACAGTACATGAGGGAAAGTCACTTCAAGGAAGGTAGCATGGGACCTAAGATAACGGCCGTTATGAGGTTCGTTCAGAACGGCGGGCAAAGTGCCATCATCGCTGAATTGAGTAAACTAAGGGAAGCTATCCAGGGAAAGAGCGGGACTCGCGTGACGCGAGTGAGCGCGTAGCCTCTCCCACTTGCAGCCAAGGCCCCACTAAGCAGGGAACGTGCCACATATTGGTGACTCGTCCCACAGATCTAGAATTCGAGCGCCAAGCTGCTAGCAGATGAGAAGGCATCGTCCTAAGCGGTACTCGCCACGTGGGGGCGAAGGTGCAGTAAATGGAACATAGTATGATGGCTCGTACATAGCGGGCGCGCCATACATGATCGGCATGCCATAGGTTACTGGCTCGACGGGTGCGGCCGGCGGAGCATAGTACTGTGGGACGGTATAGTACGAGGCCGTTGGCGGAACCGGGGTTGGATATGCTGAGAGCGGGGTAACCCACATTATTGGTCTAGGTACCATGTAGAACATCGTCACCAATCTCTGGCCTTAAGCACTCCGCGTGAAAGTTAAGGATATCTAAACACGCATTCGATGCTCGCTATTCCAAATCAAACAAGAATCCGCCACGATGCAGCCATTAACATGCCTCAGTAAATCACCCAATCCGAGATGAGTTCCAAGCTAGGTTGCAGATGAAGTACGGGCAGGTCCGGAGTCGAGAGGCTTTGGGTCCTCTCGTGTTTTGCTAGAAACCGTCGATGTTCTAATAGCCGAGAATGCTGTCTGCTTGACCTAGAATCGATGCATGACCGAGCAAAGGCAGGCGTCAGGAATGACTGTGAAAGCGATACTCATTGACATGGACGGAACGATCACCAAGTTCAACCTCGATTACATGTGGATGCGTAGAGTCGCGTTGCAGCTGCTCGATGAGGCTGGTCTGTGGCGTCCCAACTTCAGTGACCAGATGAGCATCTACGCTATGCTCAACGAAGTGCGTGGCTCAATTAGCAACGAGAGGCTCAATGAGGTCAAGAAACGCATCTACGAGAAGGTTGAGACTATCGAGAGCAAGGCGGCTGAGCAGGCTGAGTTGATGCCGGGCGCAATAGGAGTTCTGAACGAACTGAGACAAATGCGGAAGAAGATAGTGATCGTCACGAACAATGGAAGGATTGGTACCGATCGAACCTTGGAGAGGCTAAATCTGCTCGGAATCCTCGACGGAGTGGTCACGAGGGACGATGTCGACGAGTTGAAGCCAGACCCAGGAATCGTGTTCAAAGCGTTGAACTTGGCAGGTGCGAAGGCTGATGAGGCCATCTTGGTGGGCGATGCCATCATCGACATAAAGGCGGGTAAGGCATCATCGGTAAGGTCCGTGGCTGTTCCCACTGGGATTTTCCCGGCAACTCGACTATTGCAGGAGGAGCCAGATTTCATCGTTAGTTCCCTGTCAGAGGTTCCTGAGCTCGTGCGTCGCCTTGACAGCGGCGCCTAGACGACCATCGCCCACACGAGGCGGTTAGGCAAGTTCTTATCTTGATTATCGTGTACAGGTTCACCTCAGAGAACGTTGTTCTCGAGGATCCTAGTAGGGCTAGATGGATCGGACTACTCGTTGAAAGCATTAGAGTTCGCTGTCGATCTGGCAAGGAAGTATCAGAGTCAACTTGTTCTGGTTCATGTAGTCATGCGGCAGATATACGCGATCAACCCCCCCGAGGCAGGAGTTCTGGCTGGCACTGCTATCGTTCGAGAGCTTGAGGCGGATGGAAAAGCGATTCTGGCGAAAGGGGAGGAAACTGCGAAGAGTCAGGGGGTTCTTGCGGAGACTCGGTTGAGGCAAGGGGTGCCTGCAGAAGAGCTCCTCCGAGCGGCCGTCGATGAGAAAGTGGATCTGATAGTGTTGGGCAGCCGTGGGCTCTCTCAGGTCAGGGCTTTCTTCCTCGGAAGCGTATCAGACAAGGTAAGTCACCACGCAAAATGCCCAACCCTGATTGTGAGATAGCAGCACGGTAGACGGTTCAGAGACGAGTCCAGAGGTCTATCCTAGTGTTCATTGTCAGGATGAGGAGACAGCTCGCTCTCGATTTTCATAAGACTTATTACGGCCGGTCTAGGGCGATCTTGCCCAACCAATTCAAAGGTGAATAGTAATGGCACAAGCAGGCGGGAATATTCCTGTGCTTATCCTTAAGGAAGGAACCGGCAGATCAACCGGCAGAGATGCCCAGAGAAATAACATAATGGCGGCAAAGGTCGTCGCAGAGACCGTCGCGAGTTCGCTTGGACCGCGTGGCATGGACAAGATGCTTGTCAGCGGAATCGGCGATATCGTCATCACCAACGATGGCGCGACAATAATGAAGGAGCTTGATGTCCAACACCCGGCAGCCAAGATGCTTGTCGAAGTAGCAAAGACGCAAGACAATGAGGTCGGTGACGGAACCACCTCAGCCGTCGTCCTAGCAGGACAGCTGCTGGCGAAGGCGGAGAAGCTGCTCGACCTAGACGTGCATCCCACCGTGATCGTGGATGGGTACAAGAAGGCTGCTGATAGAGCCTCTGAGTTCCTCAGCAAGATCGCGCTCACGGTGGATCCTAAGGATGAGGAGCGTTTGCGCCAAGTTGCCGCGACTTCGATGGCAACCAAGGATATCGCTGCTGAGAAGGAGTTCTTCGCAAGGCTCGCTGTCAAAGCAGTGGAGCAGATCAAGGAAGAGCGGGACGGCAAGGTCAGGGCTGACATCGACCTGATCAAGGTCGTGAAGAAGCACGGGAAGAGCGTAGAAGAGACCGAATTGGTCCAAGGCGTCGTGATCGACAAGGAAGTTTCCCACAGCCAGATGCCGAAGCAAGTCCGCAACGCCAAGATCGCTCTTCTCAACCAGAAGATTGAGATCGAGAAGACCGAGTTCGACGCGAAGATCAACATCGAGAACCCAGAGCAGATGCACATGTTCCTCGACGAGGAGGAACGCATGCTCAAGGAGATGGTCGAGCAGATCGCAAAGTCCGGCGCCAACGTCATCTTCTGTGAGAAAGGCATAGACGATATCGCGCTGCACTTCCTCGCAAAGAAGGGAATCCTAGCAGCCAAGAATCTGAGTAGCGGTGACATGGAGAAACTCGCAAAGGCGACGGGAGCAAAGATACTGGCGAGCACCAAGGACATGTCACCTGAAGTGCTAGGCGAAGCGAAGCTGGTTGAAGAAGTTAAGATCGGAGATGACAAGCTGATCTTCGTGAGAGAATGCAAAGATCCCAGAGCCGTCACAATAGTCCTCCGCGGAGGATCAGAGCATGTTGTCGACGAAGCCGAGCGATCCTTGCATGACGGCCTCTCTGTCGTCAGAAACGCCGTGGAAGACGGGAAGATAGTAGCGGGCGGCGGAGCATCTGAAGCAGAAGCTGCGAAGGAGCTCAAGAGCTACGCCAAAACTGTCGGCGGAAGAGAACAGCTTGGCATCGAGGAGTTCGCGGAAGCGCTTGAAGCTATCCCCATGAAGCTTGCAGAAAATGCGGGACTGGATCCCATCGATATCATGGTTGACCTAAGGGCGAAACACGAAAAGCCTGAGAACCTGTGGATGGGCGTCGACGCCGTGTCCGGCAAAGTGGAGGATATGCTCAAGCAGAACATAGTCGAGCCTCTGCGGACGAAGCTACAGGTCATCCGTTCAGCAACCGAAGCAGCTTGCATGATCCTACGAATCGATGATGTCGTATCCTCAAAAGGCGCCAAAGAGGCTGGCCCTCCAGGCAGACCGCCGGGTATGCCTCCTGGTGGCGGGGAAGAGTTCTAGACTGGCTCTTCCTTCCCCCTTCCTTTTTTCTCGAGTTCACAGAATCCTGAATGCTCGTTTTGTAGGAGTCAAGCCATATAGCGAACGCTATACCCTAGAAGACGCCCAGATTCGTAGGATGATCTCTCAATGTTGTTCGTCGTGGCGGTTACCGGCGCGAGTGGCTCCGTCTACGCAAGACGGCTCCTTGAAGAACTGAAGGGTAGCGGACATGAAACGCTTCTTCTCGTAAGTGACGAGGCGAAGAACGTCTTCAAGCGGGAGAATGAGGATCTCCACAGATTCGAGGAACTCGCGACTCGCACATTCTCAGAGCACGACTTTGATTCACCAGCCTCAAGCGGTTCAGTGAAAACTGCTGGAATGATAGTCATTCCGTGCAGCATGAAGACCGTCTCCTCAATCGCACACGGTTTGTCCGGCAACGCCATAACAAGAGCGGCCGATGTAACACTAAAGGAAAATAGGCAATTGATCCTGGTGCCGAGAGAGACTCCGCTAAGCACAATCCACCTCAGGAACCTGCTACGTGTTGCAGAAGCAGGGGCCATCGTTCTTCCCGCAATGCCAGCATTCTATACGAAACCCAAGTCTGTTGATGACATGGTAAACTTCATCGTAGGCAGAATCTTGGACTTGCTAAATGTGCCCCACAACTTGTTCCGACGCTGGGGCGAGACTGACTAACCCACGAGAAACCTAGTAGAACAGTGCATGAGAAGCATCAGGATTTCTCTCTGTATGACTTGACGAGCTCGACGTAGGCTTCAGCCGCGTGTTTGATAGCAGCCAAGTCCGAATTGTCAAGGTTCCTAACGGGTTTCGCAGGCGCGCCTGCTAGGAGGACTTTCGGAGGCGTTTTCTCTTTCTCCAAAACTACGGATCCTGCAGCAACCATCGAGTTGGGTCCGATCTCCGACCCCTCTAGGAGAGTGGAGTTCATTCCCACAACCACATAATCGTGGACTATCGATCCATGAATGACTGCGTTATGCCCGACGGTCACGAAATCGCCCACAACACACTGACCGCCAATATCAGTATGAATTGTGCAGTTGTCTTGGATGCTACTACGTCTTCCAACTTTTATTCTGCCCATGTCCCCGCGTAGCACAGCGTTGTCCCAGATGCTGCTGCCTTCACCGACTTCAACGTCGCCTATCAGAGTTGCGCTTGGGGAGACATACGCGCCCGAGCTGATCTTCGGTTTGGTTCCTCGGAACTCGACTAACGCCATCTTGAACGATCCTCTTTGACTCGAAAACAGTTGATGAAGCGCTCTTGCACCTAGTGTCCGCCTAGCAGATCTGCTTCAGAGTGGGAGACGTATTCTTATCTATTTCACCTGCGAACGAACCGAACATTCCCTTCCGTGGGGCGGCTATGCGGTATGACACGCGACCTGGTGCAGACCTCAGGCCTCACGAAGAAGTTCGGCGGTCTAATCGCTGTCGATCACATGAATCTGTCCGTGAAGGCAGGCGAGATATTCGGATTCCTCGGCCCAAACGGAGCAGGCAAAACGACAACCGTAAGGATTCTGTGCGGCCTCATGATGCCAACGTCAGGCAACGCAACGGTTGTCGGTCATGATGTTGTCAAGGCGCCTGAGGAAGTCAAGCAGCGAATTGGGTACATGCCTCAGGCATACGGGCTCTATGACGATCTGACTGTCGAGGAAAACTTGGAGTTTTTTGGGAGCGTTTACCGCGTTCCATCGGACGAAAGACGAAAGCGTGCAGATGAGATCCTGCAGCTAGTCCGACTGGAAGAGTTTCGCAAACAGTTCGCAGGACAACTCTCCGGAGGCATGAAACGGAGACTATCTCTCGCTGTGTCGATGGTTCACAATCCGGAGCTACTGATTTTGGATGAACCTACCGCTGGGATCGACCCGCCCCTTCGAAGAATATTTTGGGAGTATTTCAGGCAACTCAACAAGCGGGGCGTGACATTCTTCATCAACACGCATTACATGGACGAAGCGGAACTCTGCGATAGACTTGCTCTGATCAGCTACGGACGGCTCGTGTCAGTCGGCTCACCGACGGAGCTAAAGAGAAAAGCGATTGGCGGCGAACGAGTTGAGCTTGTCACGGCAGACCTGCCAAGGACTGACGCAATACTGAAAGATTCAGAACTCGTGCGAGAGATCAACGCCTCCGACGGCGGCATCCAGCTGATCGTCGACGAAGCAGCCTCGGCTATCCCTAGGCTCACATCGTTGCTTAGAGAGCGCGGAGTCGAGGTCCTGCAAGTAAGACAGCTCCAGCCGAGCCTAGAGGACGTATTCATCAGACTCGTTCAAGAAGCAGGTGAGAGAACACGGCTGTAGACAGACTTCTCCTGATGACGAAGAAAGAAGTGACGCACCTCATCAGGAACCGTCGAGTCTTCGCTCTCACCCTCTTTATGCCTCTCCTATTGATGACGATAGTTGGACTCGCTTTCACTGGTGAGGTGAAACATATCACAACTGTCATCGTCAACAGGGATGGCGGGCCACTGAGTCAGACATTCATTGATGCGCTGAAGGTTAGCGACACACTCAGGATACGGTACTACGCGGAGGACGAGCCGCAGGCGGAAGCGCTTGTCCGAGACGGCTTAGCGAAGGTAGTGATCGTCATTCCCTCGACCTTCGAGAATGACTTGAAAGCATCCAGAGGCATCGTGTATGTGCTGGTCGACGGGTCAGACCCTGTCTCCGCAGGCACAGTAACTCCAGTCGTGCAGGGAATCGCGCTTGGGTTCACGCCGAAACTACGCATGCAAGTCGAACGTCTGGTACTGTATAATCCGTCGCTCAGGTACATCGATTTCATCGCACCCGCTATCGTGGGAATCTTTCTGCAGATATTCCCAATGATCCTGATCTCCATGGCGATCGCGGGAGAACGAGAAAGAGGCACAATAGAGCAACTCATCGCGACGCCCGTCAGCAGTTTTGAGATACTATTCGGCAAGCTCATTGTCTACATGGGATTCGGATTCCTCAGCGCGACAACCATGCTTGTTGTTGCTGTATACGCTTTCAACCTTGTAGTCCGAGGTAGCGTTCTCTTGATCGCGCTGTTTCTAGCCGTGTTTCTGACGGCGTCCTTAAGCTTGGGCACGCTCGTCTCTGCTGGGTCGAGGACGCAAATGCAGGCTGTGCAGACGATAATGCCTGTGATCTACATCATGATATTCCTGTCAGGAACGTTCTATCCCATCGAGGCCATGTCTCCGCTGGTTCAACCGATATCGTACGTTCTGCCCCTTACGTACATGATTCACGCGCTTAGATCAGTAATAGTCAAGGGCGCTGGCCTAGACGTGGTGACGAATGACTTCATCTTCCTTTTAGCGTACACGATTATCATGCTCGTCTTGGCAGTGGTTGTGTTCCGCAAGAAACTCGAGTAGGTATCGAAACTTGAAGGATAGATCAAATGTTCCCAAACTCTTCGGGACATCCGGCATACGCGGAAACGTTCGGAACAAGGTGACGGAGAGGTTCGCGCTCGATCTGGCACGAGCAATGAGTACAATGCTCGCGAATGAAGGCCAAGTCGTCGTAGGCTCGGACTATAGAATCACCTCAGACGAGCTGAAAGCAACCCTGCTGGGCGGCCTCTTGGGAGGAGGCATTGACGTGCTCGACGCCGGAATACTGCCGACGCCGGTTCTGGCGTTCGGCATCCGAGCCGTCGGAGCCAACGCGGGCATCATGGTCACTGCATCCCACAATCCTCCGGAAGACAATGGAATGAAATGCTACTCACACGAGGGAAGGGAGTACGTTCCCGAGGAAGAGCAGATTCTTGAACAGTTCATCGCTCAGCGTCGGTTCACGGAAGTTGCTTGGGATGGAGTTGGGACCCAGGTAGTAGCGCCCGATCTTGTTGAAACGTACACCCAACGGGTTCTGGACCGTGTGGGATCTTTACGGCGAAAACTGAAAGTAGTGGTGGACTGCGCAAACGGTACTACATACAACTTCACGCCATTGATCTTATCGAGGTTGGGCTGCGATGTCATCTCGTTGAATGCTCATCCTGATGGCCGGTTTCCGGGAAGGCCGCCAGAGCCAACTCCTGAGCATCTTGCCACAGCCTGTCATTTCGTGCGCAGTCTCAAAGCTGATTTGGGAATAGCTCACGATGGCGACGGTGACCGTCTAGCAGTAATTGACGAGAAAGGCAGGTATGTCAACAATGACACCGTGCTCGCCTTCTTTGCTCGTCTTTTGCTCGCGGAGAATGGGCCGGGTAGAATTATCACGAGCGTGGACACCTCTTCACGTATCTACATAGTCGCTCGCTCGTCAGGAGGAACGGTTGAGCGGACAAGGCTGGGGAAGACGCATGCGCTGCTCGATGAGGAGAATCGGGCGAGCGTTAGGCTGTGCTGCGAACCTTGGAAGATCATAGACCCCACCTGGGGATTCTGGGGAGACGCCGTCTACGCCGCATGTAGGCTCATTCAGAGCCTGGATCAAGCGAAAGGCCCCGTTAGCTCACTTTTCCGGGGAATACCCGAGAATCCTCAGAAGAGGTTCTTCTTCCGATGTCCAGACGAATTGAAGGATGTCATCATGGCTGAGGTCTCCCAGGCTCTGACGACGCAGAGAGATGTCAGCGAGGTCTGGACGTTTGATGGCGTAAGAGTCAACTTCAGCGACGAGAGCTGGATACTGGTTAGGAAGTCCGGGACTGAGGGCAAGATCAGGATCTATTGTGAAGGGCGCTCACCCAAGAGACTGAGACAGCTCGTCTCGAAGTCTTCTAGGCTCGTCAGAGGTGCGATCAGGGGCGCGGAGAGATCGCGCTCGAAATCCGCTTAGGACGCGCATGCTTTGGTGGAAGACTTTCATAGAAGAGACCAACACCTCCTGTGAGCAACACCCGATAATGGAAGATGCGAAAGGACTGTCAAGGATGCGCGACACATGCTTGAGATGAAGTTCATCCGCGAACATGCGGACATCGTGAAGGCAGACCTGAAGAGGCGTGGAGCCATCGACAAGCTAGCCTGGGTCGACGACCTCCTTGATAACGACCAGAAGTGGAGGTCATTACAGGTTCAAGCGAATGCTCTAAGGCAACAGCGGAACAAGCTCACGGAACAGATCGCAAAACTCCGGAAAGAAGGACACGATGCAACGCCTGTAATGCGTGAAGCCGAAGCCATCCCTGAGAAGATCCGAGAATTGGAGCAGGAAGCAGGGAATGCTCGAGAGAGGATCAATCAGATCCTGATGCAACTTCCAAACGTGATGCACGAGAGTGTTCCAACAGGAAAGGATGAGCATGACAATGTCGAGGTTAGAAAGTGGGGCACGCCACCACAGTTCTCCTTCAAGCCTCTCGATCACATCGATCTTGCGATCAAGCTCGACCTGGTTGACTTGGAAAGAGCTGCCAGAGTGGCCGGCGCCAGATTCTACTATCTCAAGAAGGATCTGGTGAGGCTCAACTATGCCCTGATCAGCTACGCGCTCGACTTCATAGCGCAAAAAGGCTACATAGTCATGCAGCCGCCGTATCTTCTGAGGAGAGAGATTCTTTCAGGTGCAGTCGCTCTCTCAGATTTTGAGGAGACCATCTACAAGATCGAAGGCGAGGACCTGTACCTGCTTGCCACATCTGAGCATGCGCTGAATGCATTCCACTTCGGAGAGATTCTCGATGGAAAGACCTTGCCACTTCGGTATGGCGGCGTCAGTCCATGTTTCAGAAAAGAGGCGGGAGCTCACGGTCGAGACACAAAGGGAATCTTCCGAGTTCACCAATTCGAGAAAGTGGAACAATTCGTCTTCTGCAAACCTGAAGACTCATGGAGGGAGCATGAGAAACTCATCGCAAACGCTGAGGAGCTCTTCCGAGCCATGAATCTACCCCACAGAGTGGTCAATGTCTGCAGCGGAGACCTCGGAACAGTTGCCGCCAAGAAGTATGACCTTGAGGTCTGGCTGCCAGGACAGAACACCTACAGAGAAGCAGTATCCTGCAGCAACTGCACATCATACCAAGCGGTCAGATCAAATGTTAGGTACAGAGACAGAACAAGCGACCCAACTGAGTACGTGCATACGCTCAACAGCACCTTCGTGGCTACGGAAAGAACGCTAATAGCAATCATGGAGAACTGCCAGCAGATCGACGGCTCGATAGCCATCCCTAGGGTTCTCATACCCTACATGAATGGGCAGGATGCCATTCGAGCCAAGTGACCTGCTATCTTCTCAACGGAAGCAGAACTAGATCCGTGGGTTGACTAACTGCACGCGCCCCAGCCGCATTCGGGGCAGATGTAGCATCCCTCTTGAAAGACAACGAAACCGTAGCATTGTGGACAGTAGCTTGGTTTCTCGCCGTTCTGTCCCCTTCCCATGTACTGGTTGCCCACGTCAGGGCTGGCTATCGGCGCACCGATCGCTAGGACCTGCAGACGCTGTCTTCTCCCTGTTGTGACGGTTCGTGTTCCGCCCGCTACCTTTCCCGCCGCAACTGGGTTTTCGCCCCTCTCAGCCTTTCCGGGTGTGACCAGCACTTGGCCTTTGATTGAGGTGTCCCTGAACACTGTCACGTCTTTGCATCCTAGCTTGTAGGCAAGCAGGTAGCTCTCCCTCATGTCGTCGACAGTGGCGTCCGCGGGGAAGTTATTAGTCTTCGATATCGAGGAATCGACCCACTTCTGGAAGGTAGCCAACGCTCGAATGTGATCTTCCGGAGTAATGTCCAAGGCTGTGACGAAGGTTCGCTTGATGTTGCCTGGAATGTAGTTGATGCCCTGGACTGTGCCGCCTGCGCCGCTGATATCTCTGATCAGTTCCTCATCGTAGAGTCCTTGTGTCATCATCACTTTCTCGAATACAGGGTCAACGTAGTAGAAGCTTCCAACCTTCACGTTCTTCTCATAGACGAGGCTGTAGACAGGCTCGATTCCGCTGCTGCAGCCAGCAATCATGGAGATGCTTCCTGTCGGCGCGATCACGGTTGTGTAGCTGTTCCTCAGGCCCGACTTCTTGATCTCCTGCACGACCTTGTCCCACGGAAGTCTCCATCTGTCCTTCTGCTCGAATCCTCTGAACGGGAGTCTTCCCTCGGGATAGAAGCTCCTATCATAGTAGGGGAACGGTCCCCTTTCTTTCGCAAGTTGTATTGAAGCTAGCTTGGAATGGTAGTTGATGAATTCCATTAGTTGCTCCATGAACCCGCGAGCGTCTTCACTATTGTAGGACTTCTTCAGCTCGTAGAGCAGGTCGCCAAGGCCCATTACGCCGAGACCTACTTTTCTTGTGGCCAAAGTCATCTCCTCAATCTCCTTCAATGGGAACTTGTTCACGTCGATTACGTTGTCGAGGAAACGAGTCGCCAACTCAACCGTCTGTTTGAGTCCGTCCCAGTCAAGCTTGAGTTGTCCGTCGGATTGTTCCTTGACGAAGGACCAGACGTTGATGCTGCCGAGATTGCATGACTCATTGGGATAGAGGAGTACCTCGCCGCACGGGTTCGTTGTGACTATTGGTCCGAGTGATTTGAGAAATGGGTTGTACTTGTTCACGTGGTCATGGAATATCACGCCAGGTTCTGCGCTCTCCCAGGCTTGGAAGACGATCATGTCGAAGAGTCGTCTGGCGTTGGTTGTTCGCACAACCTCTTTCGTACGAGGGTTCACCAGAGGGTACGGCTTGTCCTTCTCATAGTACTCCCAGAAGTCGGGCATGATGAGAACGGAGAGGTTGAAGTTCCTGAGCGCGCGGTTTCCTTTCTTTGCGGTGATGAACTTCTCGATGTCAGGGTGATTGCTGTTGAGTATTCCCATGTTGGCGCCGCGGCGTATTCCCCCCTGCTTGATGACCTCCGTCATCGTATCGAAGAGAGTCATGAAACTTATCGGGCCTGAGGCGATGCCGGAAGTGGAGCTGACATAGTCGCCTTCGGGTCTCAATTTCGAGAAGTTGTAACCCATCCCGCCTCCTGCTTTGAAGACTATAGCGGTCTTCTTGAGCGCATCCATGATGCTCTCGATGGAGTCTTCAACATCGAGCACGAAGCAGGCAGATCCCATTCCGAGGACATTTCCAAAATTGGCTACTGCCGGCGTGTTAGGCATGAACCGCTTGGAAACCATCAGGTCGTAGAACGATCTCACTTCGGCCTCATGATTACTGAACTTTCCTTCACGTAGGTTTGAGAGGAAATCGCTCCATCGAAGCTTTGCCCGCCCTTCCCCGTTGAAGCGGTCGTATATTCGTTTCAGCGCTTCAAGGTGGAACCTGTTGAGCACATGCTTTCCTATCGAGAGCTTGTCCTCGTTTGCCACAGGGTCGAAATCTTCTGCAGGATGCTCCGGCGTCTTCCCGGATCGATCGAAGACTGACTCGTCATAGAGCAGGCTCGGCAAGCATGCGTGAACTGCAACTCTTTCAAACAGTTGCTTAGGAGTCTCGATGAGTTTGCCGTCAACATCCTTTCTGAGGTATCTCGCTTTCAGGACGCGGAGAGCGTTCAGGTCGAAGCGCTTGTCGACCTCATCAATCTCTTCTTTCTCGAGTATGCGCTGCTTCTCTCTCCTTATCTCTGCTCGCTTCTGTCGGTAGAGGATGTATGATTTGGCGGTCTTGGCTTGACCGTTATCGAGCAGCACCTTCTCGACGATGTCCTGAACTTCTTCTACTGTCGGTACGGTGCGCCCGTCGAATTTCTCTTCGAGGATCTTCACAACTTGGTCGGACAGGCGTTGGGCTAGAGCCAGATCCTTCCCAATTGTTTGAGTGATTGCTCTGGATAGAGCGGCCGTGATTTTGTTCTGGTCGAAGGTGTCGAGTCGTCCGTCACGTTTTCGAATCTGACTTATCGTAGTGGATGGGTGGCTGTCCGTGGTCCCGGCTGGGCGTGTGCTGTCCTCTACCAAGGTATCTTGCTCCAGAAGTGTGAAGCTAGCGTACCGTCGCTTCATACGACTTTAATAGTTTTCGACAGTTGTGTATATAATCCTGTACTGAGCGCAGCCCGACCATATTTATCCGCGTCAACGGGCCTACCAGTCAATCCGATGCATCTGCAAGAAACACGGTCTGTCTCCATTGCAGTTTTCAGAAAAGTCTTTTATGGCAGATGATGTCCGCGCAGGCGACTCGAATTGCACGCTTGCTTCGGAGCTTGAGGCGATCGTACGCGCTGGACACGTGCGACGCGCAGAAGGATCGAAGCAGTCGAGGCGCGCGAGACGGACGATGAGATTTCGGGGACAGTGGACTTGAGTGTCCGGTTCTAGTCGCTTGTCATTCTCGCCGGTTCGTGGATGAGTTGTTTTCCATCAAAGTAGAACGATAGAATCTCGTTTCTTGGAATCGAGTATATCAAGTATGAGAGACCAGGGTAGTTGGCTCGCGCCCTGTCAATCTCAGACGCTTCAGCAGACCAGAACGGATGGCTATGATAGAAGCCGACAACCTCCACCTTATTCTCTTCTGCATGGGAGAACGCTCGGAAAAGTGTCTCGGGATCTATCTCGTACGAGGATTCAGAAGATAGCTGGTTTTTGGCGGGCCACACCTCAGTGACGGCGCGCACATCACCGGCGAGAGTTCCAATCAGTACTCCGCAGGCTTCGATAGGATAGGATTCCTTGGAATGAGAAGAAATCTGTTTGACGTGTTTGCCTGAGATCTCGAGTGTCAATCGATGTGGTACCTGTAAGAATGCGTGAGCGGTTCCAGAGTGCTCGGCCTAGAGTTCGCCTTTCAGGAAAGCGTCGATGGTTGCTTTCCTGCATTTTGGGCAGATTCGTAGGTGATATCGTTCATTGGGTAGAGGCTGGTGGCACCACTCGCATTTCCTATTTGGGCTCTCTCCGAGTTCTTGGAATTCCTCTATCAGGAGCCTGGTCGTGCTGTCATTCATCAATTCGATTTCTTCTCCTTTCATCTGTTGCAGGTGTTTCGCGTCGACTACTGTGAATATGATAAGCATCTTAAGAGATTTAACAAGATTTATAAGCAACTTATGTAAGCAATGTAAGCAAGTAAACAAGATATACAGAATAACTCTTGCAGGTTGTCTGACTTGTCTAACAATGCTGTCCTCATACGCGGGCTCGACAGGAACCTCTACAACAAGATCGTAGCACGCGCCAAGGAGCAAGGCAAGAACGTCGCAGACATAGTCAACGACGCGATGCGAGCCTACATGGACGAGGGCGCCGCGCCGATGCCAAACGTCTTCGACACGAAGAAGCTCGTCTTCACAGGATCCGTTAGCCTTTCCAAGGCAGACATACTCGGCCTCCACGAGGAGCTGGGGCAATTCCAGCTGGAGAACAGCGGGACCCTGACACTTGACAAGGACATCGACAAGGAAGCCTTCCATAGAATCGAAAGAATACACAATACTGGAAAACTTCGAGTGCCCTCACAAGTGCATCACTTGGCCCTGCTTAAGGTAGGTCACGTGCACGGAGAAGTCGAGAAGTACTGACTTCTTCTACACATGCCCTCTTTTCACTAATCGCCATTTGAGGATTCTTCGATCAAATTCCTCTCGAGCATGTATTTCTCCTCACCTTGACGCATGATCCGGTGAGCAATCGCCCCCAGCTTTCCTGGAAATTGCCACACGACCACGATGAGTCGTTATCGCTTGGACACGAACGGATTGTCGCTGATGAAGAAACGCCAAGGCTTCTCACCACCGGCCTTGATCCCAATTCTCGTTCCAGCTGAAATGCTGAACGGTTCCGGATGGAAGGGTTCAGTGACGTACAGTCTCTCTCCGAGGGTTAGGTCGTGGCCGTTCAGGGCCTTGGTCACAGCAAACGCCTGTGTGAGCTTCGCCGGCCCATTGGAAAGATCCTTCACGCGTTCGGTCCCGCGTCGTTTCTTCATTTCGACGATGCCCTTGACGGGTTGCACGGCTCGTAACAGCACTGCTCCGGCTTGTCCCGCAGGTTCGGTAGTGAAGTTCAGGCAATAGTGCATTCCGTAGGTGAAGTAGACGTACGCGTGCCCCGGTTCACCGAACATGACTTGGTTCCGTAGAGTCGGACCTCTGTACGCATGGCTGGCCGCGTCGTCGTACCCTCTATATGCTTCCGTCTCAACGATGAGCCCTTCCAATGAGGTGGCCCCCAGTCTTCTCACGAGAACCTTGCCGAGGAGGTCCTTTGCCACGCGGACCGTGTTTCTTTCATAGAAAGCCCTCCCCAGAGGCCGCAACGAAGCTGTGCTACGATGAGACCTCTGCATCTTCTAGTTTCAGCTCGGCACTTTGATGTCAGTCGGGGGTTCTCAAGGACAGGATGTACTTGAATGCAAAATACAGGTTTCTCATTCTCAGACCGAAACTGAACTTTGTCCGTCCCAACCTCTTGCGGAAGCCTACGGGGAATTCTTTGAGTACAAGTCCGCATGATTGCGCCTTGGCGAAGATTTCGAGTTCAATCTCAAATCGTGCGGAACGGAGGCGGGGGAGTAACTGTTCGACCGCGTTTCTGCTGAAAGCCCAGTAGCCGGTCTGAATATCAGTGAAGTTTCCTCCATACCTTGCCGAAAGCAAGTATGAGACAACTCGGTTCGATGCAATCGTGATCCAGTTCATGGATCTTGGATCTCTCTTTCCTCGCGTCCTAGATCCCATGGCAATATCGGCATCTTCAGCCTTGACCGCATCGATGAGAGGTGTCAGGTCCCCTGGAATGTTGGTGCCATCCCCGTCAATGACGCACAGAATCTCAGCCACTTGGGACAGGAAGAACTTCATGGCGGTTCTGACTCCACAGCCCTTGCCAGGCCCATATTCTTGGAGAATAACCGTGGCTCCAAGCGACCGAGCAATCTCCCGAGTCCGATCAGAACTATGCCCATCGACAACCACGATTCTGGGAAACAGCGAGGAGGCCTCCTCTACTAGTGCTCGTATAGCTTCTTCTTCGTTTAGTGTCGGAATGACTAGTACCACTCGCGAATTACCGTCGCTCGTCGGGCTCACTCTTCCTACATAGGGCTACTGAGCGAGACTGACTATTTGGTGGCTCTTGTGATTCCAACATCTTCGACGATCATGTGTGGAAGATACACCGGCGTGGGGACTTCCCACCACTTGAGCCATTTTCTCTCCTTCGAGAGCGAGGTGATCGACTGCAGTATGCGTGGCATATTGTCGCTGATACGGAATCCTTTCACCGATCGAGCAATTCTACCATTCCTGATCTCGAATGCGCCATCTCTACAGATGGATGAGAAGTCGCCTGTCTGATAGTTCTGGAATCGCGTGTACCAGTTGTTTGTAAGGTACAACCCATCCCCTACCTGCTCAAAGAGTTCCTCTTGGCGATACTCTCCTGGCTCAATGATGACGTTGAGAGCCACGGGAGCTATGCCCCATGTTCCGCCAACATAGAACGCACTTCCGGTCAACGATCCGCCATATTTGGCGACGCTATACGAGCTATGCAGGTATGTCTTCAGAGTGCCATGGTCGATTATTGTCGTCCGCTGGGTGGGATAGCCCTCCTCGTCCAGCGAGCAGGAGTTGATGCCCCCAGGCATGAGTCGGTCATCAATCAGCGTGAGCTTGTCAGAAGCGACTTTCTGGCCTATCTTCCCTGCGAAGAAAGATAGGCCGAGGTCCACAGAGTAGGCTGTGGCGAAGTCTGCAGTTCTGTTCAGAAACTCCGCCATTATGGAGGGCCCAAACAGTACTCTATACTTGCCTTCGTCTCCAAAGACCGGATTCCTTGCTTGATTCGCGATCTTGCCCGCTTCCGCTCCTGCAAGCTTGGGATCAAAGTCTTCGAGTCGGGTAGCGCAGCTGTTGCCCTGGCCGCTTGAATCATCATCGACGAAGGCTCTTATGGACAGCTCAATGTCTGTTCCTCTGTCTGTACCTTCAGCTCCGGCAGAAGTCTTCACACGTCTTTCCCATTCGCTGGTGACGAGTACGCCGGAAGATCGTCGGGCCCCTTCGGCCTGAGCTGCCTTCATGGCTTCCTCGGCGAGATCTACAAGCTCATCCGTCATCTTCGGGATTCGGGCGTCGTATGTCTGCGGAACAGGTTCGTACTTGAACGGTCCCTTGGGGAGAGTGGATTCGACTTCACCTGGTTTGGTGATGTCCATCGCGGCCTTCAGCGTCTTCATGACATCCTTCAACGCGTCGATGTTCGGGTTCTCCACGCGGGCTCCCGCTCGTTTACGCTCTGACAACAGGTAGACTGTCGGAACGGTTTGATCCCACGATTGCACAACCGTGACAGAATCATTCGCGAACTTGAGCATCTTGCGTCTTTCACGGGTCGCGGCCGCCGCTACTTCCCTCGCTCCAAGTCTCTGGCCGTACTCGACGGCCTGGTCCACGATCTCTTCTAGATTCACTAGATTAGCCTCCTAGCCTGACTTTTCGCAAGCGTATCGGTGGCCCGCCGTGCCATACTGGTGCTCCTTGCTCGGGCTCGCCCTTTCCACATGTGGCTGCCTCGTATTCCACGGTCTTTCCGACAGCGTCCACGCTGCCGTAGAGTCCTGGCGTGGTGATTTCCAGAACCGGGTTCCTCACAGAGCTCGTGATCTTCCCATGCTCGATCATGTATGCTTCGAGCCCTACGTATCTCTGATTGTAACGTCTGTCGTCAATATTCCATTCCATGAACGTCTTGACAAAGACGCCCTTCTTCACGTCTTCGATCAACTCTTCGTCGGCATAGTCGCCCGGGAGCATGAACGTGTTTGCCATTCGGATGATTGGTTCTCGATCGTAGCTCACCGCTCTAGCTGCGCCGTTGCTGCTGGTTCCAAGTTCCGCAGCGGTCTCGCGATTCTGCAGAAACCCTGCAATGATTCCTTTCTTGATCAGGGTTCTTCTGCTTGCTCGCACGCCTTCTTCATCATACTCGTAGAAGCCGTAGGAGTTTCGGACGGTAGGGTCATCCACAACCGTGACGGCTTCGGTGCCGATTCGGTGGCCGATCATGTCAGGTTTGACGTATGATTCCCCAGCCTGCGCGGCCTCTCTACCTAGGATCCTGTCAGCTTCTTGGGGATGTCCGCACGATTCGTGGCAGATGATGCCGGTAACTTCCGGTCCGAGAACGAGATCCAACTCCTCTCGAGGAGCAGGTTTCGCCTCGCGAAGGATTTTCCCCAAGGTCGCCGCTTCTTCGGAGACCAATCTCGCGGGATTCCACTCTTCGAGCCGTTCCCATCCGCCTGTTTCCCCTTGTTGTCCAATTCTCTGGATTATCCCTTTCCCGGGCTCATTTGCAGTGAGGATGAACAGCAAACCGATTCTGGAGGCTACTCCGTGAATCTTCGACTTCTCAGTGTTAGCGAAGTACCGGTCGGTAATGTCGTCAAACAGAACAAGCGTCCGAGAAGGAAGATCCACCTTCACGACACTAGGGCTGAGGTTCTTCTCGATCTCTTCGAGGACATCCAGTTTCTCCTCGATCGTAACATCGAGGAGTGACTTTCGCGCTTTGGATTCCCAGTTTGCTTGCTCTGCTTTCTCCTTTGAGAGACGGATCGGTTTCGTGACCAGTCGCTTCGACGCCTTGGCAGTTCTATACGCTATCTCTACGCTTTCGTCCAGAGATTCTCCGGACAGATCGTTTGTGGACGCGAATCCTAGGGCGTCATCAACAAGTACACGGATTGCGATACCTTTCGCCTTGGCGAGCTGAACAGGCTCTGGTATTCCGTTGGTTAGGGTGACCCCGCTGCCGCTGTCGATGTGAAGTCGTGCTTCAGCATACTGAACTCCCTTCGCAGAAGCAGCTTCTATTGCGTGGTGAACAATGTCTTCCATTAGCGAGACCCGGGTTTGAGCGTGGGAGGTTTTGATTTAAGGCTAGCGAAGTCTACGCAATAATGCAAATGCTCTTCTTCAGAGTGCAGGTGCAGAGTTCACACTACTCTGGGAAGCAACCTCAAGTCCTTATGCTGGAACTTGGAGTGGCTCGTTCCTAGTATCTTCCTCTGCCCCGGCCGCGGCCGTATCCTCTGCTTCTTCCTCTGCCGCCGTAGCCGCCGCCTCCTTCGTCCCGATATCTAGGTCTGAAACTCGGGTACCCGCGCCTCTCAGGCATGGGGAACTCTTTGTTGGAGAGGTTGTTGTCTGCGTTGACGTTCTCGATTGGCTGAGCACCCGTCTCCAGTGAACCGTAGCGGCCTATGTTTAACCGCATTGATCCGCGGAAGAGCGAGACGTAGCCGTTCTTGACGTTTATCGTGTCGCCAGCGTTCACTTTGTCGATGTTGTCGTCCCAGAGGGTAAGGTAGACCGAGCCGGTCTCATCTCCGACGAGGGCATCTACAACTCGATGTGTCGAGCCATCTCTCCGAGAAACAGTCTCGCGGGCCTCGCCCTTCGAGACCACTTTCACGGTAACGTTCACTTGCCTAGATTCTGGGTCAAGGCTTTCGACCTTGACGCTTGCAGCAGCGGTTGGCTGCTCTTCTCCTTCTGATGACATCTACTTCAAACTCGGCTTGAACTACCGAACGCCAAGTGGAATCTTAAGTTTTGTGATTCCCACGTCAGGACAAGACCGGCAACCGAGAATTCGAAGAGCTGGACCGCCTAGGGTTCGATCCGTCCGGAGGGAAATGGCCTGGTAGGCTCCTTGTTCGTTCGTAGGAGCGCTTTCTTCCAGGCTAGGTCCGATCAACTGAACAGTACAAGCAAGGGGCTTAAATTGCGCTCGTCCTCAATAGCGTTTCCACCAAACGGCAAAGAGAATCTTGAGGTCTTCGATATGCCACTCATGGGTTACTCCAAGATCGCGGAAATCGACCTTACATCACGAAAGGTGACGACGAAAGAGATCGATGAGAAACTCGCGTATGAGTATTTGGGGGGCAGAGGATGGGCTGCATCAATCATTTTCGAGAGAGTCTCCGTCAAGACGAAACCGCTCGATCCCAAGAACCTGCTCGTTGTGGCCGCTGGGCCTCTCACGGTGCCTAATGTTCCCGGCGGATCCAAGACCACCTTCGCTTCTGTAAGTCCACAGACAAACATCTACGGCGACAGCAATGTGGGAGGATTCTTCGGACACAGACTGAAGAGGGCTGGATTTGATGCACTCATCATAGGCGGCGCTTCAAAGAAGCCTGCTTATTTGTCGATCATCGACGGTGAGATCGCGATAAACGACGCCAGCGATCTCTGGGGTAAGAACTCCAACGAGGTCGATCGCATTCTCAGAGAGAAGCATGGAGAAGATTCTTCTGTCGCGAGCATTGGTGTTGCCGGAGAGAATCTTGTCACTTTTGCATGTGTGAACGTCGACTGGGATCGCGCCAAGACCCGACACGGACAAGCTGGGAGAACAGGAATCGGTGCCATCATGGGAGCAAAGAAGCTCAAGGCGATCGTAGCAAAAGGATCCAAGGATGTCCCGATCGCGCATCCGGACCGGCTTGCTGAAGTCTACAAGAAATCACTGAGCATCATAACCGAGCATCCAACCTACAAGACTTGGATGCGTCAAGGAACGATGAGCGTCATAGAATGGGCAAACGAAGTTGAATCTCTTCCCACGCTCAACTTCCAGAAGACACGGTTCGAGAAGGCGAAAGAGATCGGCGGCGACGCCATGGAGAAAACGAAGATCAAGAGTCGACCATGCTCAAACTGTCCGATTCCATGCGAACATGTGAGCCGAGTAAGTGACGAGAGCGGCCGCCCAGTGGAGATCGGTGTAGAGTATGAGAACGCTGCTCTGCTCGGATCCAACCTCGGGCTTCCAAGCATCAGTGACGTAGTCCGAGCAAACTACATCACAGACGAGCTGGGGCTCGACACAATCAGCGCCGGCAGCGTCGTTGCGTTCGTCTTGGAAGCCTACCAGCGGGGGCTCGTGACAAAACGGCAACTCGGCTTCGAGCCGAAATTCGGAGACTTGAACTCTGTGCTGAAGTTGCTCATAATGATCGCGCACCGGAAGGGCCTCGGCGATGCAATGGCCAATGGCACAAAGGCACTAGCTAAGAAGATTGGGAAAGGATCCATCAAGTTTGCTATGCAGGTGAAGGGCTTAGAGATCTCAGGATACGACCACCGCGCAGCTCCTGCGATGGCGTTGTCATATGCGACGACGGATATTGGAGCTCACCATAATCGGTCTTGGGCGATCACATATGATCTGGAAGTAGGTCGAGACGGCTACGGTGACAACAAGGTTGACCGGGTTATCTACCTCCAGCACTTGCGACCACTTTTCGATATGCTTGGCGTGTGCAGATTCCACTGGATCGAACTTGGAATGGATCCAAATCTGTACGCAGAAGCCTACTCCGCAGTGACCGGGAGGCAATTCACCCTTGAGGAATTGCTCAGGAAATCAGAACGAGTGTGGAACCTAACACGAGCAATGGCGGTTCTCAGAAGGGGAATCTCCGCAAGAGACGATATGTTGCCCGAGAGAGATTTCATCGACCCTGTGCCAAGTGGCAAAACAGCAGGGGCGAAACTCGACAAACAGAAGTTCACAGACATGCTTCAGAGATACTACCGTAAGAGAGACTGGGACAAAGAAGGCCGGCCGACAAGAGAGAAGCTGAACGGACTCGGATTGACTGAAGCCGCGACGAGGCTCTACGGCTGAGCTCTAGGGCTTGGGCGTGGGCGCGCAATCTTTCCGCACTGTTTCAATAGCAGGATAACACATACAGACACGATTCCATCATGTTCATGGAACTGAACAGGTTTGAAGAAACGACTAGATGAACTAGTGCTCGCAACTGTGGACGTAGGTAGTCTGCCCATTGAGGACGATTTCGACGGAAACAGGAAGAACACAGATCGGGCGATACTCGACAAACTTTCCGTGGGATTAGACTACCCATGTTATCCTCAGCTTCCAGGCTCGCCCTCCAACCCCATGAACATGGGACTGCAGTTTCTGATCCCACTCTCCAAGGTTGAGCCAAGAATCCAGATCAGAGGTCAAGAGACCGAACTTCTCTCAGATGAGATCAAGCTCCCGTCTGAGCCGATCGGCGTCGAACGAGCAGAGTACTTCCTGACCTATCTTCGTCAGCATGGGCTAGCCTCGAAGGTCAAGGGGACCAAGGCCTGCATTACAGGGCCTTTCACCGTCGCGAGCTATCTGAACAGAAGGAACCTGATGACGTGTGGCACATCAAAGCCCGCCGTCGTCAAGACGCTAGCTCAGGTCCTCAGCCGATCATGCCGACGGCTCAGTGAACTAGGATTCGACTTGATCAACATAGACGAGCCCTTCTTCTCCATCATGCTCGGACGAAAAGTCCTCTTCAACTACGACGAGAGGTTCGTTATCGACATGCTAGATACGATAATCTCCGAGGCCTCTGGTCTTACTGCTATCCACGCATGTGGCACGGTGACGCCGCTCGTCAAGGATGTTCTGTTGAAAAGCAAAGTCGACATTGTCGATCATGAATTCGCCGGATCCCCAACAAACCTCCGCGCGTATACAAAGGATGACTTTGAACGCTCTGGCAAGTTTCTCGCATACGGCTGTGTCTCCTCTGTGAAGCCCCAAGTCGAGTCTGTTGAGGAGATCTCGGCCTCGATACGGAGAGCGCTGAACGCGTTCGGGCGTCGGATCATTGTGAAGCCTGACTGCGGCTTCGCAGGTATGCTCGGCGCTTCTGGAGCATATGAGGTTGCATTGAGGAAGCTTCAGAACATGGTCAAGGCGGCTCGGGTTGTTGCCGAGCAAGTCCAGAGTACGTGATTTAGCAACTTCAGATTATCAAGCCTACCCGGAAGATCGGTTGGAGCCCGAAGAACACAAGCATGACCGTCACAGTTGTGATTGATCGTACTCTCCACATTCTACCTGATCCTCTTGGGCGCTATTCCTCCTTCAGGAATACGTCCTTCTCTCTTATGACGCCCAAGATCTTCCTCGATTCATCAACTATCGGGATCGCTCTGAAGTGATACTTCAGAAACAGCGCCTCAACTTCACCACGCATTGTGGCAGGCGCAACGGAAACGACATTTCTCGTCATGATCTCTTGAAGCCTGCTCTTGGGATCCGCTTGCAATAGTTCGTTGATGTCTATGACGCCCCTGAGGTGCTGATCGTTGTCGACAACATAGATGTACATGGTTACATCGCAGGCACGCGCTTCTTCTCGGAACCTCGTGAAGGCCTCCTCGACTGTAAGATCGCCTGGGAATCCTAGGAAACAATGCATCGCAAGGGTCGACGCCGAGACGTCGTGTTGGGTAAGCAGCTGATGAACTTTGGAGGCAACATCACCCTTCAATATCCTCAAGAATTCATCCGAATCGTCGTGTGGAAGAATCGCGATTATGTCAGCGATCTGAACTGGAGACAGGTGCACGAAGATCTGGGCGACTCGCTCGGTGCTCGTTGAAGCCAAGATTTCCCTTTGGACCCTCGGCTCAGTAGCTTCCAGAGCATCGGCTGCAACTTCGCTGTCTAATGCGCTGAAGATGTGAATCCTCTCTTCATGGCTGAGCTCTTCAAGTATGTCAGCTAGGTCTTCGGGATGTATGTCTTTTAGTCCCTCTCCTGCGATAGTGAGTTTCACGTCTCCCTTCGTGCCTGTGAGGTCTGTTGGTAGTGCCTGAACATATCGCCAAGGTATGATGTCCTTATCCGAGCTAATCTCATGTAAGGACTTGGCAAGTCGTTTGAAGCCGAGCCGGCGCAGCATTGCATGTCGGTCGACGTCAGCTGCTACCACGAAGAGTTTGTCCTTTACGTGAAGGAGTTGTATGTCGTAGACGACTTCTACGGCGAATCCCTTTATGTCTAGGATTCTCTTGTCGAGAATCTTGTCCCTGAGGAGAAGCTGATCTTCTTCGTCCTTGATCTCTGGATACTGGCCTTCAGGGGGATCTCGCACGATTGTTTTCTTCACACCCACGTTGACAACATTGCTCCAAGGTATACTCAGAGAAGGGCGACCAAGTGAGCGCCCAACGATTAAGCCTGTCACTTCCGCATAATGCGGATCATCCTTAAACACGAAATCCTTCAGTCTGCCAATCTTAGTGCCGGTTTGGGTCTGCACCTTCTTGTTGACGACTTGGCTTAGGAGCAGATATTGTGCGCCATCTTTCTGTATCAGTGAGTTGTTCCGATGGCTGCCTGGCGTGTTGTTTGACTTCACCGTCATTCATGATCCCTCTCGGCCTTGTTCTAGTCTCACTTCAACACAGCCATGGTGAAGAACTTGTAAGCGAGTATCAAAACAAGGAATATCAGATAAAGTCTCAGCATCAATAACGCGAATCGCACGCCTAAGGACATTCTTATGCGCGGCTTGGTGTACTTGCGGTTGATTTCCCGTATTTTTCCAACGGCCTCTTTCAATATGTTCCTCATTCTTCCGCCTCTAACCATCTGTTCATATTCACTTGAAGAGTTCTGGGAACAATGCGCTTACACCATAGATTGTGGATAAGACAACTATCCCTGCGACTATGATTGAGCCTACCACGTTTTGCAACCGGGTGTTCTTGTACTTCCCCACTAGCTCTTCTTGGTTCAGAAGCAAGATCAGGAACACTAGTGCCGCAGGCAGTAGAGTCACAGCGATGACCTGCACAAAAAGGGTGATGAGAATTAGCGGTGCACCCGGAATCAGAACTACGGCGCCGGCAGTAGCTAGGATAATCAGTCGGAACAAGAAGAACCATGGTGCTTGGCCAATCTTCTGATTAAGGGAATGCGACCAGCCAAAGACTTCACCAAATGCCCAGGAGCTGGTTAGCGATATGCAGATGGCGCCTAGGAACCCGGCATCGAACAGGCCGATGGCCATGAACGTGCCCACGTACTTGTTAATTGGCATTAGCAACATGGCTGCTTCAGCGGCGCTCTGAATATTCACCTCTCTCAGGAGCGTGCCCGTAACAATGATGATGAAAACCCCTACCAATATGGTGAAGCATGAACCGACGAACGTGTCAATGCGCTCCCAGCGAATGTCCCTCTCCCGCAGACCCTTGTCCACCACGGCGCTCTGCTGGAAAAAGATCATCCAGGGGGCAATCGTGGTGCCGATATTAGCCATCAAGAAGAAGAATACCTCATTGTTGAGGCCGTAAGGGAAGCCAGGGATCACACCCTGTCGCAGGATATCCGGAACGGGTGGATTGACCAAGAATGCAGCCGGGATATAGATCAGGTTCAGCACGCAGAACACCAAAACGAGCTTCTCCCAAGTCCAGTAGCGTCCCTGGAGAACCATCGCCATCGTGAGAAGGATGACCGCAATCACCGTAAGCGGTGGAGGAATATGAAAGATACTCAATGCGGCGGTCATGCCGATGAACTCAGTAACAGTGGTCAGCCAGTCAGTCAAGGTCAAATCGGTCAGAGAGAACCATCCCCAGAATGAGCCAAAAGCGTCGAAGATAGCCTCTGCATGGCCGCGCTTGGTTACCGCTCCCAAGCGGACCGTCATCTCTTGACAGACAAAGGCTACCGGCAAAAGCAGCAACTCAACCCAGATGAAGCTGTAAGCGAACTTGGAACCGGTCACCGCATAAGTGGTAATGCCGCCCGCGTCATTGTCGGCAACCATCACGATAATGCCGGGGCCGAGGACCATCGCGAATATCTGTATCGTTTTTACGAATCTCCGGTACTTGTAGAACAAGAGCGATAAGAAGTTCGTCCACGTTCGCCTCTGAATGCTCTTGTCGCTTCTTTTCGGACCCGTTCGCTCGCTCCTTCTTGGCGTCCCAACTGGCGCGACAGCATCCGAATTAAGCCTTGCTACAAGTCAGACTCAACAAGCCATCTTCGTCTAGGAAGTGATTGCTGGTAGAGTGTTCATCGCGTAGGGCATCAACAAAACGGATGCGTCTCTTCCATGCGAGCGCCACGCACCTTTCAACGCATCTTGCGGCTTCTGGCTGGTCTTGAGAATGATGGAGTTTGCCTGCAACTTGTTGGATGCTACGATGATCTCGGCTCGTTTCGCGATCTTGCTGAGCGCGAAGGCCTTGTGGCCGCCTAGAATGAACTGCCTCCTCAGCTTCTCGCCGACTTCATCCAAACTGGATGCGCTCGTCATCCAGTTCTCGAATGTGGTGTTCCCGAAACCTTCGCGGCATTCCGCGACCAGTATTATGGTGCCGCCATCCTTGACCGCGTGGGAGGCGTTCTCGATCGCCTTGTGCGCCTGATACAGGTTGATATCTCTCGGGTAACCGCCCGCGCTGGCTATCACAATATCCGCCGGCTCCTTGATGGGCACCTTGACCAAGTCATCAACGGTCTTGATAGCGGCTCGTTGCGCGGCGATCGGATCACCCGCGAAACTATTCACAATTCGTCTCCTCTCATCTTGAACGACATTGACTATGAATCGTAGTCCTGTCATTTGGCCTGCTTCTTCAAGGTCTTCGCGGACGGGGTTCGACTCGACGACGGCTGGCTCCGCGTTTGGGAGCGTCATGAGGCTGTGGTTTCTCTCGATCGTCTCCTTTCCAGCTAGGCCGGGCACCACGGCTTTGTAGCCGCCTGTGTAGCCGGCGAAGTAGTGTACGTCCACGTTGCCGATCGCTAGAGCGAAGTCGGTGTTGAGAAGGAGCGGGTTAACGGACACTTTGGTGCCACGCTTCGTGGTCCCGACGTATTGCACGGATTCCATGGTGTGGTCCACGATTTGCGGAATCGAACTTGCGTATGTCCCCAGAAGCGCGCGTTTCTCGGCAGGCGTCTGGCCTCTATGAGTCCCCGTCGCTATGAGGATTCGCATGTTGCCACGAGGAACGCCTGACGTTTTGAGCGATCGCATGACGAACGGTAGTATCTTCCGTGTCGGGCAAGGCCTCGTAATGTCACTCACAACGACGGCGACCTTGTCACTTCTATCCACGAGTTTCGGAAGAGGTTCGGTGCCTACAGGCGCGGCGAGTGCCTCTGATATGCTCTGGCCTCGGCGGACCGATGGTCTGGGTTTCAAGACCTCAAGTAAGCGACCCTTTGGGATCTCAAGTCTCACCGAACCCTTTCCGTATTTGAGGGAAACTCGCACCGTAACAGTCCTCATCGTCGCCGGGCCATCCTCGAAGCGTCTGATAGACGTTTTGATCAGCGATGTCTCCGTGTTCTGTCCCCCAACATGTGTCCCTCGATTCTGTCTTTAGAGCCCCTCCCGGTGCGTTTCCTGTGGAGCGATTCAGCAAGATGGAGATGCTCAACCTTGAGCGTATTTCCAGCCTGAACGCACCTCCAGAGAGTGTTCTAGAGGAAACTGACTTCTACACTCACTCAACTTCTCGCAATCCACTTATCGAGGAACAGATGTGGGGGGATAGCTCAATCAGCGATGTCTCCGCAAAATCGTTAACTAGAGGTAACCGAAGTAGCAGAGACCGAGCGGGGGTACCCGAGGCCAGCCTCAGTGCTGGCGGGAACCAGGTCTAAGGGGTAGAAGCGTCCAGACGCTGCCTCAGCTTCAGGAGCCTATGGCGTAGGCCTTCGGGGGTTCGAATCCCCCCTCCCGCACTCACCACTACTCAGTAGCAGCAAGTCACTCGCAGGATCGAATACTTCGAGAGGATAATCTTGGTACTGGTCTACTGTTCTCGGATCTGCGATTCAAACGTCGCCTGGGAGTCGCATATGGACTTCCGCGTCCGAAGTCGGTCTTCCAAATGGACACAATAGCAGGGAGGGGTCATCACATCGGCAGAGATGACAACGAGAACTGTGACCGCAGGTAGATTGGAGTGACTCGCCTAGGTTTGTGATGTCTCGGGTGCCTTCAATCCTCCAATGCGACTACCCTGACAGGGGCCCCTGTGACTCCTTTGACTTTCAAAGGAAGTGCGATAATCTTGAAACGTGGCTTCGAGATAGCTGCAAGATTCACTAGCCCGTTGATGTAGGGAATATCGTGCTCAAGGAGGATCTTATCGGGAATGAGCTCTGTGGGAGGAACACGTGGGTCACAGAAGAGGGCAACATCGCCCGCGACTAGCTTCACGCCCTTGTCAACAAGCCATTGCGCGGCTTCGTTCGAGATATGTGGAGTACTCGCAACGTAGTCACTCAAGTTCCAGTGGGTCTCCCATCCAGTTCTGATTACTGCAATATCGCCCTTCTTCAGGCTAGAGGCTTGAAGCTCAAAGTCACTTCTAGTGATGCAAACGAGGGGTTTTCCCTTCTCTGGGAAGTCCAGCAATTCTGCCTCGCCCATCATAACGTCCAGGGGCAAGTCAGAACTCTCCATCTTGCCGACGAAGAAATGCGAAGGCGAGTCCACATGTGTGCCCACATGGTCCGCTATGACTATCCGATACGCATCATATCCGATTTCTCCGATTTGAGCGATCTTCTCAATCTCGATCGGTGGGAAGGGGCTGCCATAGGTCCAAGCGCCCACTGAGATCTCTCCTGACAGATCGATGATCCTCAAGAAAATGCGTCTCCTACAGGAATCTAGTTCATGTCCAGAGATGTAAGGACTGCGCAATCAGAAGGGAGTAGCCAGATCATAAGCTTGATCTAGTCGAGGTCAGCTCGAATGAGGAAGCGCGAAGTCGATCTCGGATGCTGCCTCAGACGGATTTCCTTACGGAAGCGACACGGGTAGTCGAAGCGGCTCGTCAAACCGGCTTGACACTTCGCATCATGGGTGCTGTTGCATTTAGACTCCATTGTCCTGCAAATGAGTCACTTCACATAGCGCTTGAAAGAAAAATCTCTGACTTGGACTTCGTCGGCCTGCGAAGTGAGCGAAGGCAGATAGAGAAAATGATGCTTAGCCTCGGCTATAGTATCCACGAGCAAGCACTTGCCGAGACGCAAGGAATGGCACCGAATCGGCTCTTTCTCTACGACAATCACAACAAACGTGCCGTCGACATATTCTTCGACCAACTGGATATGTGTCACAGAATAGACTTCCAGAATCGCCTAGGTGCAGACTTTCCTACTATCCCGCTTGCGGAGCTTCTCCTGGAGAAGTTGCAGATTGTCCACCTGAACCAGAAGGACATCAAGGATGCTATAGTGCTCCTGCTCGAGCATCCCATTGGGGACAATGATCGCGGGAATGTGAACGGAATGTACATCGCTGAACTGCTTTCAGAGGACTGGGGTTTTTACCATACGACGACAGAGAATCTGAAGAGAATTTCGAATGCTGTCAAGGATTCCAAGCCGCTGGATCTTGAGCAACAGCAGACGGTGGAAAGTAGAGTCCGAGAGCTCATGAGTATTATCGAAGCGCGGCCAAAATCTTCGAAGTGGAAAATGCGAGCGAGAATCGGGACCAAGATGAAATGGTACAACGATGTAGAAGAGATAGCGCGATGAACTCTGCTATGCTCTCAGGCAGGATGAAACTCCTTTTCGTTACAGACATTCATGGCTCTGAAGTCTGTTTCAGGAAATTCTTGAGCGCAATCAGAGAGTATAGAGCGGACGTCGCACTGTTGGTCGGCGATCTCTCAGGGAAGGTAACCGTCCCAATTCAGCAAAAGGACGAAACCTACACTTGCTTTCTCATGGGGGAGGAACTGGTTGCCAAGAACACTGCTGAGCTGGCAGAGATTGAGAAGAGAATCGCAAACATAGGTTACTACAGCTATGTAGGGTCGCAGCCGGAGATTGATGGCCTGCAGAAGAATCCCGAGAAGGGCGACGAGATCTTTCAGAAACTCATAACCGATAGGTTAAGCCGATGGATGAAACTCGCAGACGAAAAGCTTCGGGAATCCGCCGCCAAGGTCTACATCGGAGTTGGAAACGATGACCCCTTCATCATAGATTCCGTGTTGGACCGTTCAGAACGAATGACAAGTCTGACCGAGAGGGTCGTCGACATAGGTGGTTACGAGGTGGTTACCACAGCTTTCTCAAATCCGACTCCTTGGAATACGCCAAGAGAGTGTAGCGAAGAGGAGTTGAGATCCAAGATCAACCAACTGGCCAGCAAGGTCAAGAGAATGGAGACTGCGATTTTCAACTTTCACGTTCCTCCCTACGGGTCACTTCTCGATGTTGCCCCAGAATTGAAAGATATGGAACCGCAAGCGGGGAGTGCATCGAACGTGGGGAGCACAGCAGTGGCGGAACTGATCAGCAAGTACCAACCCCTGTTAGGGCTTCATGGACATATTCACGAATCGAAGGCCGCCCAGAAGATCGGAAGAACGCTCTGCGTGAATCCGGGGAGTGAGTATTCCGAGGGCATTCTCCGCGGTGTCCTGCTCAACCTTGAGAATGGCAGAATAGGGAACTACATCTTCACATCAGGCTAGCCTCAGTAGGATAGACGTAGGTCCTTTCGTTGCAGTTCCGTTTGGATCAAATGAGTTGGGAAGATTTTCGCCGCAGCGTGACCCGTAACCGCGTTGTGATCGTTCCCGTCGGATCTCTTGAGCAGCATGGTCCACATCTACCTCTCGGAACAGACACAATCATCGTGACTGCAATTGCAGAGCGCGTTGCAGAGAGAACAGGCTCTGTTGTCGCTCCGCCCATTAGTTATGGGTTCAAGCCGCAGCCAGGCTGTTCTGGCGGAAACAACTTTCCTGGAACCTGTAGTCTAGACGGGGGGACTCTCACTATGCTCGTGAAAGATCTGATCCGTGAGCTTGCCAGACACAAGGTGCATGGAATCCTTGTCCTAGACGGCCACTATGAGAACAGCTTCTTCCTCAATGAGGGTGTCGACCTAGCTCTTAGAGACATGCCGAAAGCGAATCGTCCGAAAGTGGTGATCGCAAGATGGTTCGATCTTGTACCCAACAAGATCTTCGTTAGGCTGTTCGGAAAGGGCTTCCAAGGAATGGCACTCGAACACGCATCGAAGGTTGAAACATCGATGGTCATGGCCCTAAACCCGAAGATCGTTCAGAGAAACAAGATGAAGAATGACGCTCCGCGGAGGAGAGAGGACTACACAGTCCTGCCTGAAGACAGAGACTTCATTCCAAGAACAGGCGTACTGTCCACAGTCTTTCCGTCCTCGGGAGCGATTGGTGAGCAACTTCTGGGCTGTGCAATTCGAGAGATTGCCCTCATTGTGAAGAGGGAGTTTGCTGAGTAGACGCTCGAGGTCTACTCAGGCGGGAGTTCTCTGAAGGCTTGGTTGATGTCGATTCCTTTTCCTTTTTGATAGACCGAGTTCACGAAGTACCAGACAAGGCAGACCAAGAGTATGCCGAACTGATAGATGATGGGAACAGGTGCAGTGTAGCCAAGCTCCGGAGCAGTGAGGTACATTACAACGAGTGCGAACGACACAATCGCTGCAATGACACCGATGATCTCGATAAGCGGGATCTTACCGACCTTGTACCGAGCCGCCGGTGATGATTCGAAGGTTTGACGACGTCTTCTCCGGAACATGATCGCAGCAATTGCGGTGACAACGACAACGGCCGTGGGACCCATCACGGCTCCGACTATGATGACGGAATAGAAAGGTGGCCAAAAGTCAAAGAGGTACGCTGCAATCAAACTCACGGCGAAGCAAAGAATTGTTGGTTTCACTGGCGTATGAGTCCGTGGACTAACAGAGCCAAACCAAGCGGGAAGCATTCGATCGAGGGACATAGCTATCCAAATTCTGGTAACGATAACGAATTCGCTCGCCGCAATGAAGAAACCACCGGCTATCGTTCCTAAGGAAACAAGCACGATCAGAACAGGGTTCGTCGTCAACATTGAGGCAAGGAGACTGACCGTCGGGTAAAATGGAACAACACTGTTCGGCATGTAGAAGGCATTGGCAATCGCATTTGTGAAATCCCAGCCCACAACATTGGAAAAAAGAATGATTGGGATGAAGAGCGCAATCCATTGTAGATAGAGGCCTGCCCCCAAGTACGAGCCAAACAGACGTGGGAAATCATTAGCGCGTTTGACTTCCCCAAGCAATCCCGTCGATGCCCATGCAGTCCATGCGATGTAGATGCTGAGAACACTCATCAGGAGGACTGTGCTACGCCAACTGAATGCCGGCGCAACCAAACCTGCGGCTGAGGTTGCCTGCATTATGCTCTCGTAGAGCTGAGGGCTCCCCATCAGTCCGCTCCAGTAGTTGAAGGCCTGATGGAAACTCGCGCTATTTGACGTGCCCAGCAGGTAGATGAGCAGAATGTTCGTGATCACCGTGAACGGAAAAAGGACGAACCGTTGGCTCCGGATCCACCATTTCAGCGGCACGACGGTCACGATCAGTGACAATACGCCTATGACAACAGAAGTCGTGAACTGACCATCCGGAATCTGTAGCCAACCAGCCCAAGAAATGAACGCGGTATTGTTCCAAAGGGTGCCCAGAAGAAGGAGAACCGGCGCCAGCCCCAAAGCCGCAATGACGTATCCTCCGAATGCCACGAAGGTTGCAATCCATATGACTGTGAACCAGCCCAACGGAAATGCGACTCCGATGGCTGGATGGAGGATTCTGCTCTGGTACACATAGTCGCCTCCCGCTCTAGGCATCGAGGATCCCATTGCAGCGTAGAGTGCGTAGAGCGGAAGCATGACCACCAAACAGAGCGCGATTGCAAGTCCTAGGTCGGCGCCTGGGAGGAAATACTGCGCATAGGGCATGAAGTAGAACAGGAGATAGAAGCCACCCGAGCCTGCAACTCCCCACCAGGCAACATCAAACATTGACATCTGACGAACAAGGCCGGAGGACCTGCGTCGAAAGAGTTCTTGACTCATAGAATTCAGCGTGTGTTGGTCTCCTCCGTAATCTGTATAAAGGTTTTCCATGTGCAGGGCGCGTCATTGCGTGATCCGCAGTATGGCGGTAAGATTTCTACGAAATACACGTGTGAACTTGCCACAACGACACTGAAGAGGCAGAACGTTAGGATTTCCTCTATGCCCTGAATTGGTAGCTGCCTTTCCACTTGTACGTTTCCATCACGATCGATGTGTCTGTGCCGCGGACTCCGGCTGTTCTTGCAAGTTTCTCAACGATGAATTTCTTCAGGCCATCTAGGTCTTGTGCGAGGACATCCACGAGGATATCATGAGTCCCGGTTGCGAGAGCAACAAAGTAGACTTCATCGAACCTTGTCAAGTCATTTGCAATGGTCTTGATTTCCGATGGTGAGGCATCGACACCGATTCTCGCGAGCACCTTGTTGCCTACCTTCTGATGGTTTATCGAAATCGTGAATCTTTCAATAACGCCATCTTGCATGAGTCTCTTCACTCGCGCTCTCACAGCACCTTCTGTCAAGTCTACCTTCTTGCCGATTTTTGCGAGTGACGTTCTGGAATTCTTCTGAAGCTCCACTATGATCTGGATATCCGTTTGATCGAGCTGCATTTCGGTCACGAAGGACGTCGTTGAGGCTAAGAATAAGGGTTACGGATCTCGTAACGAAAGAGGCAAGACAATCAAGATTGAGACAGAATATCCGACGATTAGTCTTAAATACGGAGGAGAAGGCTTTCACTCGTAGCGGGTTCTGAACTTGGCCGCACCTTCTGTGGACGTCTTCGCACGTAAGGCAAGTGGGCTTGTACGTCAGGCGTCTTGGTTTGATGGATTCCTGACGAGTATCGGAACAATGAACATGGTATGGATAGCGGTCTCCTACATCTGGGCTCTGTCAATCTTTCCGGGGTCTATGTTTGATGTTTCATTGGTCTTGGCGACGATCTTCTGCCTTTTCAATGCTGTTCTGTTCGCGCAGTTCGCGTCTATGATGCCCAGATCAGGGGGAGACTATGTCTTCAACAGTAGAGGCATGACGCCCAGCCTCGGGTTCATGTTTAACTTCAGCATGGTCGTCTGGAACATGTTCTGGACAGCATATACATGCTGGATTCTCAGCACTGTCACTGCTTCATCAGCCTTCACAATAATCGGTGCTGCCACAGGATCCGAGTACTGGACCAACCTCGGAGCCGCAGCAGCCACCCCGGGGACATCTTTCATCATAGGCGCAATCGTGATCCTATTCATAGGCCTAATCACATACCTAGGAATCCGGCCGTTCTTCAGAGTGATGAAAGTTGCATTTGCGTTGGGCATGCTGGGAATCTTCGCCCTAATGTTCGTCCTTGCGACCTCATCTCAAGCTCAATTCGTGAAGGTTTTCGAGGGGTTTGTCGGAGCCGGCGGATATCAGAACGCAATAAAAACGGCCACCGAGAATGGGTTCACACTAGGAGCAGGCAACTGGGAGAGCACGTTTCTCGCAATATCTATTGCATTCCAGCCTCTTGGCTTCTCTATCTGGTCATCTTACATTTCTGGAGAAATCAAAGACGCCAAACGGTTCAGGATCAATGCTCTCGCCATTGTTGGAAGCCTAGTTGTCATGGCAGTATTCCTGCTGATCTTCTGGTATCTATCAGTGGCCGTTTTCGGCTACGATTTCATGGGAGCCATTGGCTACCTATACTACAACGTCCCAGCGTCTTCTCCGCTCTCTATTCCCCCAGGCGTCCAGTTCTTTGGTTCTCTTCTCGCACAGAACTTGATTCTCAACTTGATCATCGCGATAGGTTTCATTGCTTGGGCTTTCCTCTACGCGCCCCAGTCGATGCTTATGGTCGTACGTTGTATGACAGCTTGGACGATAGATAGGCTCGCTCCCAAGAAACTGGGCGAAGTCAACCCGCGTTACCACACACCAACGTGGTCCATCATATTGGCGACAATTCTCTCGCTGGGATTCCTGGCATTCTTCGTGTTCACAACCGGGTGGTTCTCAATCTATGGCTTCAATGCGTTTCTGGGAGGAGGCACACTGACGTTCATTGCAGTGGCTATCTCAGGAATCATCTTTCCATACAGGAAATCGACCAAGCAGATTTTTGAGTCGTCTCCAGCGAACCAGCGTCTCGCGGGGATTCCATGGCTCACGATCAACGGCATCGTAACATTGCTCTTCATGGGATACGTCACATATCTATACCTCATGCCTTGGAGCGGGGTTGCAACAGAAGCATCATTGGGATTCATGATTGGAGTGTACGTGCTCGGCCTTGTTCTATACCTCGTCGCTCGCGCGTACCAGAAGCGGAAGGGAGTACCTGTAGAACTGATCTTCAAGGAGATCCCGCCAGAATAGCCACAAACTCAATCCCACATCATCAGTAGTCTGCATGCCAGATGGGCACAGATGAGCATCGATAAAATCCACATGAAGATAGGGAAGAAGAGAATCCGAGTCTTCTATACATCTGACGTGCATGGTTCCGAAGTATGTTTCAGGGAGTTCCTTAGCGCGGGCAAAGTCTACGGTGCGGACATTATCATATTCGGAGGTGACCTCTCCGGAAAGCTGATCATCCCCATAGTCAAAGTCGGCGCCGACCACTATAACACGACATTTCAAGGTAGAAACTGGGACATTAGTGGTTCCCAGGAACTGGATAATCTCATCAAGAAGATCCGTTTCACGGGCTTGTATCCGTTCCTAATGGAGAGTAGTGACGTCGGGAAATTCGACTCGCAAGCAGAGAAGGATAGGCTATTTGTAAGGCTCCTCACTGAATCCATTGACGAATGGGTGAAACTTGCTGACGAGCGACTGAAGGACTCGGATCTGAAATGCCTCATAATGCCTGGAAATGATGATCCTACAGAAATCGATCCCATCCTTGCAAAGGGTACTCGTATCCTTAACCCTGACAGGAAGGTAATTGACATAGATGGAACGTACGAGCTGGCTAGCTGCAGCTACGGCAACTTGACGCCTTGGCAGTGTCCTCGCGACATCGACGAGGCTGAGCTGGCTGATAAGATCGAGAGCATTTGTAGTCCTGTTACATCATTTGAGTCAGCCATATTCAATTTCCATGTTCCTCCGTATGACTCAGGCTTGGACACTGCCCCCAAGATCGCCGGTGACCTCAAAGTGATTGCTGAGATGGGCCAACCTGTGATGATCCCTGTCGGAAGCCGTGCTATCCGCGAATCGATTGAAACCCATCAACCGATGCTTGGTCTGCACGGTCACATACATGAGTCGAGAGGAACCACGACCATTGGACGCACTCTGTGCGTAAACCCCGGGAGCGAATACGGAGAGGGGATCCTACATGGTGCCGTTGTCGATCTGGAGGGAGGCAAGGTAAAATCTCACGTGTTGACGAGCGGTTAGAAGGAAGGCATGGGAGTAATCAGTTGTGAGCGCACTTCCTCCACATCCAAACTACACTGAAATGGAAGCTGAAGTCGAACGGTACTGGGGCAAACCGTGGGGAGCAAATTCAGAGATCGGGAGACTACGCACGGTTCTCGTTCATCGTCCTGGACCAGAACTCCAAGCAATTGATGATCCAACACGATGGCTCTGGGTCGGCAAACCCGACACCGCAAAATGCCAACAGGAGCATGATGCGATGGTTGAGGTACTGCGTGGGGAGAAGGTCGAGGTCATCAATCTGGACCGATCCGTGGGCGACCGTGCGAAGATGTACTTCATGCGGGATCAGGCATCAGTTGTCAGAGGTGGAGTGATTCTCAGCCGCATGGCCCTTCACATTCGACGCGGTGAGGAAAGGTATGTGGCCTCACGGCTCGGAGAGCTCGGTGTGCCGATTCTTCACACAGTTCACGGTACTGGAACTCTCGAGGGAGGGAACTTCATGTTCCTTGACCCCCGGACTGTTCTCATCGGCTTGGGAGTGAGAACGAACCGGGAAGGTTTCAGACAAGTATGCGAGGTCCTTGCAACGCAGGGCGTCCGGGATGTGATAGCCGTTCCACAACCTGGCTACCTGAAGAAGTTTCCAATGGGTTTCGTCCACCTTGACGTAGGTTTCAATGTAGCCGATAGAGACCTTGCAGTTGTCTTTCCGGAAGGGATTCCCTACGAACTTCTGGAGCTTGTGAGAGCGAGGAAGTTGCGCATGTTGGAAGTGCCTGAGAACGAAGCCATGAGGATGTCTACGAACTTCCTTGTCATCAAACCGGGGCGCATAGTGACTGCGGCTGGAAATCCTGAGACCACGAGGGCGCTGCAGAAGGCACACGTGGATGTCATCGAAGTTGAGGTCAACGAGTTGATGAAAGGTGGCGGAAGCGTACGCTGCATGACAATGCCTCTAATTCGTGACAATTCGGGAGGCGACCATGATTGAGCGAATTCGTCGGTAGAGACTTCATCACGTTGATGGACTACACGAAGCGGGAGATCACTCACATACTCGACGTTGCAGCTGATCTGAAGGAGAAGTGGAAACGGAGAGAGCCTCATGAATATCTGAAGAATAGAACTGTGGCTATGATCTTCGAGAAGCCATCAACTAGGACTAGGGCTTCATTTCAAGCAGCCATAGCGCACCTCGGAGCGCAGAGCTTCTACATGAGACCAGATGAGATGCAGCTGGCTCGTGGTGAACCGATCTCGGATACGGCCCGCGTGATTGATAGATACTGTGAAGCCCTTGTGATTAGAACCTTCGGACAGGAGAAGGTCGAAGAGTATGCTCGTTACATGAAGCATCCAGTTATCAATGCGCTCTCAGATCTCACGCATCCATGTCAGGGCTTGGCTGACCTGATGACGATCCGAGAGAAGAAAGGAAGACTTGACAGACTCAGGTTAGCGTATGTGGGTGACATCTGGAACGTATGCCATTCTCTAATGATTGCATCGAGCATTTTCGGACTAACGCTCTACGTCGCGAGACCTGAAGGATATGATCCTCATCCACGAATCGCAGCTTTCGTGAATGACACTTGCGCAAAGACCGGTGCAAAAGTAGACGTGACTTCAGACCTCAATCAGGCAATGCAAGACGCAGACGTAGTGTACGCTAATACTTTCCACAGCATGGGTGGACCGGAAAGGAGCAAAGAGCAACGCATCAAGAACTTTGCACCGTATCAGATCAATTCAACGACTACTGCAAGCGCGAAATCCGATTTCATCTTCATGCATTGTCTCCCGGGGTACAGGGGAGAGGAGATGACGACAGAAATGGTTGAGGGGCCGCACTCAGTGGTCTGGGATCAGGCTGAGAACAGGATGCACACCGAGAAAGCGGTTCTATCGCTCGTTGTCGAATGACAAAACGACAATACACGCGAATCTTTGCTGTAAGACGTGGTCATGAAGGTCGGCATGGATAGGTACTTCGGCACAGTGCTCGTTCGCCCCCCTCGGACACACCCAACACTCCTTTCGCTGTCTTCCACGCAAAGATGATGAGAAACTTCATCGAGTCCCCGCAGTGAGTGGCTGCTCGGCTCTTCCCTGTACGAAACGCTGTGGTCCTTTGCTCCCGCCATGATGCCCATTCCCAATCATATATGGAACCTGGATCAAAAAAACATACATTCATACCGTTCATCGTCCTCTGTGAGGAAGTTTCTGGTTCTTTCGAATTCATATCAATCAAGCAAGAACTGCGGATTTGAAGAATATTCCTAAGAGAGGCAACCTAGCTGGATGACGGATCTGAGGAGGGAGCGAACCCCGGACAACGCTTGCCCGCATCCCCGCGGATTTGGATCCAACAACGCCGTAGCTCGTGGGTTCAAACCCTCAGTGATTCGAACTCCGCGGAATTCTGAAACCATTTCTAGCAACGAAATTGTTGTGGGCCCCTGCGGATTCGAACCTGGATACAACAAATGTCATGCCTACGTACACCCGCCTTGGCCTTGAGGGGAGAGCGGAAAGGACTCCGAGAATTGTGGCGGGCCCGGCGGAATTCGAACTCGTGTGCCATGAACTAGTGACAGAATTTTGGGCGTGATAGTTCTTGAACAATACTGAAATACAATCAAGCGGCATGTTGGGGTTGTCTCAGGATGTAAGGGCGAAGGAGCAAGTGCGCACGCAATCTGAGATTGGATACGCCCCTCCCGCACCAGAGACGAACCTCCCGCAATTCCGCGCTAACCTCCGAAATCATCGACTATGGCTTCTGGATGCGGAAGGAAGGCTACACAGAGACAACGATCCAACGACACGTCAGACTGCTAAAGGAGGTATCGAAGCATGACGATCTGTGCGATTCTGAATCTGTCAAGGTCGGTCTGACAGAACGGCCAACAAGACCATGGCTTGTTGTTCCGTTGATGTAGACCGTGTGGGTGTGGAAGCGGGAAATTGCATCGTCTCAATGAATGTCTCACCAAATGCTTTAGAGTGTGAGAGAGTACGCGCTAGCGGATGATTTCCATGGCGCTCATTGCTTTGGGGCTAGCTGCGGCTGGCGCAGTGTTGGCTGGTGGTGGCTGGCTTGTTGGGCATCAGTGGCTCCCGTATGGTTACTACCCTCGCTATTTTCCGAGCTTCAACCCCTACTACTGCCAGCCTTACTCATACCCGATGATGTGCACGGGTACGGGCATGGGCATAGGTACAGCCATGGGTCCAAGCTTCTATCCATGGTCCAACCAACCCTCAATGTTCCATCCATTGCCCCAAGCTTCAATGTTTCAACCCTCAATGTTCGGATACTGGTAGACCGATAGTGGCGGCCCTCTCAACCTAGCGGTCAGGGAGGCCCTGTTGACAGAACCAAGGTGGTTCCGCAGCCGCATTTGTGAGCCATCTCAAGAGCATCGAGAATACGCAGGCCGAGCATCAGCGGATTCTTGGGATGACTTCGGACGCGAATGTGTCCAGATCCTGCAAGTCGCGTTCGAAGTAGAGCGTAAAGTGCTGGACCCCTGCTTCTATGAATTCTCTCATCCGCGATGCGATCTGGCTTGGAGTGCCCACGAGATATCGCTCCAAGAACGATTCAGTGCTGATGTTGAGGTCCTTTGCTTTTGCCTTGACCAGGTCCATGGGATCTCCTTCCCTACGAGATAGAACTACCATAGACGGGCGTGCGATTCGAATTGCTTCGGGGTTTCTAGAGATCTCTCGGCAGCTTTCCCCGAGAAGTTCAAGCTTTGCTTTCAGAGCTTCCGGGGAGAGCGAGACACCGACATCCCATCCGTCCGCCTCTTTTGCAACCATGCGGATAATCTCGTCAGAGGATCCTCCGAGCCAGATCGGGGGATGCGGCTTCGTGATCGGTTTTGGCTCTAGGACCGCCTCTCGAAGTCTATAGTACTTTCCCTCAAAGCTTGCCGTCTTCTCTGTCCAGAGCGCCTTCATGACGAGGATGCTTTCTTGAAGACGATCGATCCTTTCGCTGTACGGGAACCAGTCAAGCCCGTATTGATGGCATTCCTCTCTAAACCATCCGGCTCCTACTGCAAGAACGAACCTTCCGCCTGAGATCAAGTCTAAAGTTGATGCCATCTTTGCCAAGAGAGCAGGATTTCGGAACAGGTTGCACAATACGATGTTGCTTAGCTTGATCCTCTCGGTCATACTCGCCAAGGCTGAGATTGTCGTCCAAGATTCGTATGTTCCCAACGATAGGTATCGCGTAGGCGCCGTATGTGTTGGCGTCGACCCTATCCAGTTGATTAGATGATCTGACGCATGAAGACAATCGTAGCCCAAGAGCTCTGCCCTAGTTGCCAGTTGCGAGAGGTAGTCGAAATCGGGCGGAGGAACAGTTATCGGAGCCCATCCCTCTACAGGTATCCGAACACCAAATGTGACTCTGTTCCTCATTGGTCTGTACTCCATCGATCGTGACGTAGTACTGATCCCCTACAGATGAGCTTCCTGTATCTGCCCTGTTCCGTGCGCACCGGCAACTGACAAGCCAGATTGAAGCGTCTAACGGCGCGGTCAAAGCTAGAGTGTGTGACACTGTGTACGACACCCTGATCTTCCCGTTTGTGAAGGCTCAAATGGGCCACCAATACAGCCCGCACATACTCAGATACCGTCATCCTCGCCCGAATCGCCCGACTTTCCAATGCAGAATCGTACACTTTCACCAATCTCGTCTTGGCCATCGGTGG
>Ga0315268_10000161_pt1 | contig 77042 bp, 60 predicted proteins | sample C1_top_MG_FD_204535 | JGI IMG/M metagenome (GOLD analysis project Ga0315268, IMG submission 204535) | Sediment microbial communities from Yellowstone Lake, YNP, Wyoming, USA - C1_top | ecosystem: Environmental > Aquatic > Freshwater > Lake > Sediment | place: USA: Wyoming | collected 2017-08-01
GTGCGCATCTCCCAGCGCATGACGTTGGCCCATTGATTGATGAGCAGCGGCAGGTCGCGCCAGCTCTCGATCCAGCGGGCAAAGAAGTGGCCGATGATGGTCTCAGAGGTCGGGCGAATGACGTACGGCTCTTCGAGCTGCTTGCCCCCGGCGTGCGTGACCACGGCGACCTCGGGCGCGAAGCCTTCGACGTGCTCGGCCTCGCGCTTTAGGAAGCTCTCGGGGATGAGCAGCGGGAAGTAGGCGTTCTGGTGGCCGGTGGCCTTGAACATGTCATCGAGGGCGCGCTGGATCTTCTCCCAGATGGCGTAGCCGTGGGGCTTGATGACCATGCACCCCTTGACGACCTCGGCGGCCTCGGCCAATCCGGCCTGGCGGATGACGTCCAGGTACCAGCGCGAGTAGTCTTCACTGCGCTTGGTGATCTTGTCGGTGCTCTTGTCTTGCGACTTCTCTTGCGGCTTGTCTGCCATGCGACCCTCGCTGTGGCGCGTCTTCTATACGCGGCACCGCGGCACGGCAAGGGGCGCGGCAGTGCGCCGCACCCCATCATAGCCCCGTCGCCCAGAGCTCACCCTAGGAGCCAATGGGCTGACAAACGCATCCAACCTCGGTGGCACAGCGGTCGTTGAGCCCGCACGGCGGATCGCAGTAGCCGCCGACGCAGCTCTGGAAACCCTGACACGGCGAGGTACACACGCCCGCGCTCCACACGCAGCCAACCGCGCCATCGAGGCTCAGGGTCTGCTCGCAGGCGAGCTGCGTGAACTGCGTATCGCAGGTGCTCGCGCACGGCGCGCCGCGGCAGCTACAGTTCGGCTCGCAGTAGAGGAACTGCCCAACCGGCCGCTCGGGGTCGAAGAAGCACATCGGCGTCTCGCCGGCGCGACAGCACTGCGGATGAACGGTCTCGCAGATCTTGGTGTCGATGTTCCAGCGACAAACGCTCGCGCCCGCGGCCACACACCCGGCCTGCCGCGCCACGAGGTCGACTGTCGCGTTGACGAGGTTGCACTGCTGGTCCTTTAGCGTCCAGTCGGCGCAACAGCCGAGCACCTCGGTGCACTTGTCGACCGGGAACGAGCCGTCGCCACGGATCGCCGTGCAGCTATCGGACTCGCAGGTGCACGAGCCCTCGGCGCATCTCATGCCGAGCGGGCAGTTGCTCACGCCGAGCGGATCACAGTAGGTCTTGTTGGGGCCAACGCAGGCGCACGAATTGCCGGCGCCCGGCAGGTCCACGCACTTAGAGAGCGTCGCATCGAACGCTTGGCACGCCGCGCACGTGACGCTCGGGATGCAACGATCGACGACGGCGCCAGCCGTGCACCCATAGTCGCAGAGGCTGCTGCCGTTGCAGGTCATCTGCCAGTCGATGGCCTGACACGTGGCGTCGGTCGCGCAAGCTCCGGTGGGCGCCTGGCAGACGACGCGCGCGCAGGTCTCGCTCGCATGGCACTCACCGCGGCAGGGTACCGGGAGCCATGTGCGGTAGGAGACGAAGAGGATGTCGCCTTCTTTGGGCAGATCGTCCGAAGCGAGGGCGAACTGGATCTCACCTTCGTCGATAGTTCCGTCGGCAGGGCCGCCCTTGCCGTCGACCGGGTCGCTCTTGAAAGCGATCGTGTTGCGCGAGGCGTCGTAGACGAAGCCGTGCGTGCTCGAGCGCGGTACGTCGAAGGTCGCGTACGGAACGCAGTTGTCCGGGGGGATCGGGACCGCCGTCGTGCGCCGAATGCCAACCTTGAGGGTCGCGGCGATGGGCGCCCCCGAGAGCGGATAGGGACGCGACAGCGACACGAGGTCGGTGACGAGCAGGTTCATGAAGTAGCCGTAGTCGGCGGCGCACACGTCTTGCGTGCGACCCGCGGTCGCGATGGCGAGGTCGCGATAGGCGGTGCCGTCCCCGCGGCCCCAGGTGAGCCTGCCGCCGGCGCAAGCGTCACCCGAAACCATGCCACCGCCGTTGCTCGCACCGGCGTTACCTTTGTTGCGCACGATGGAGTACACCGGGCCGACCGTGCCGAGCCCGGCGAGCGGCTTGGCGCGGCAGGCGCCACTCGCCCAGTGGCACATGAACGTCGCGTCGCACTTGGCCTGCGTGTTGTAGGTGGCGGCGGCGCAGATGTTGCGCGCATCAAACGTGCACGAGCCCGTCCAGGCGCAGCCAAACACGCTGCCGCAGGTGGGCGCATCGGCGTAGTTGCGACAATCGGCCGTCTGCTTGCAGGTCTTGCTCGCGTCGACCCAGAAGCAGCCGAGCTCGCCCATACAATTGGCGGCGCTCGTGTTGGCGGCGCACGGATTGGCGATGTTTTGCAGGCAGACGCCGCCGACCCACGCGCAGCCGTAGTGTGCGCCGCATTCTGCCTGCGTGCCGAAGCCACACGTCGGATCGCCGAGCTCGCCGCGCACCGCCTCGGTGGCGCGGCGCTGACGCTTGCACGCCTGGCAATCGTTGAGCGGGTACTTGTAGATGCAGGCCGACGGCTCGCCCAAGGTGGCGGCCGTGCCGCTGCCGACAGCCTTGTAGAACGGCACGAACCAGGTGCAGAGCGGATCGGCGCTGCACGCGGTCTGCTTGTCAGTCACGGTCGAGCCGGCCAGCATGTGCGCCGCGCAGACGTTGCTGCACTTCGAGCTCGCCAGCGACCAGCTACAGTAGCCGCGCAGCGCGGTGTTCTCGCAATCGGCCAAGGTCAAGAGCTGCGGACAGGGGTCGGTGTTGCAGCTCAACGCCGCGTCCTCGGGATACGGCGAGCACGACGAGCCGACGCCCTTGCAGTGGCTGTGCACGGCATCCCAGACACACTCGCCGGCCGGGCAGGTGCCGAGAGTCTGGTTGAGCGGGTCTTCGCAGTTCGGCTGCAGCTTGTAATCGCCGCCGGAGTCGAGCCATGCCGCGAGGTCCGGATTATAGCCGCGCGGCGGGTCGGTGTAGAACTTGGCGCAGTAACTCTCGCTGCACGGCTCGAGCGTGGTCGGGTCGGCGAGGATGTCGGCGTAGCGACAACCCGCGGCGAGGGGCGAGATATCGGTCTCGATTTGCCACGGGTAGTAGGTGCCGAGCGTGCTGCTGTAGCCCTGCTTGCACTCGTCTTTGAACCAGAAGTCTTCCTCGTCGGTGAGCATGATGGTGACGAGTGGCACGAGCGGGCAGAAGCCGCCGTTGCGCGGGTCGCAGGGCTCGCAGGCCGCGTCAATCTTGCAGTTCAAGCCGAGCGCCGCGTGGCTGCAACAGTTGGGGTTGGCGAGCGGACAGGCCGTCGGATCGCAGGTGCGGCAACAGGTCGAGCGACAGGTGGGATCGCCCGGATCGCACGTACTGCAGCAATCGAGGCGCAGGTGCTCGCCTGCCTTGTAGGTCGCGCCCACGTAGTTCTTCGGCAAGGCGGGCAGCATGGCCTCGACGAGCTCGCGCGCCGTGCGGGTGCCCATCTCGGGGGCCGAGTGCGGTCGACCCGAATTGGAGTTGGCGTCGGTCGGCAGGCCACCCATGGCGCGGATGAGGTCACACATCTGCGAGGCGAGCACCTGCGGCCCATCGGCGCAGGTTTCACTCGTGCGGCGCTCGCAGCAGGCGTCGGGGTTGGTCGCGCACGAGCCTGCCGTCCCGGCCCGACCGGTCAGATCGAGCTTCTCGAGGTTGGTGGCAAGAACACAGGGGTCACCCTTACCGAGAAAGCCGCGGGTCGAGGCGTTGAGGGCCACGTGCTTGTCGCCCGTGCCCGGGTAGAAGCTCGCGTTGACGCCACCGTTGGCCGGATTGCCGCACCAGTCGATGCCTTTCTTGGTGTCGTCGCAGTCGAGGTAGAGGTTGTCCTCATAGTAGAAGGAGCCGCCGCCGCCGGGTAGCGGATAGGCGGCCGCGTCGCCGCTTGGCCCAAGGCCGGTGCTCAAGTCGGCCGGGTCGAGGCAGCGCGCGCCGGCCTTGCTCGCGCAGGTGGCGAGCAAGTCGCCGTCATTGCACATACAGTTGGCCTGCTGGTTGGTACACCCCGAACCGGTCGTGTCGCAGGTAAAGAACGGAGCCGTGCCCGAATAGCAGCCGCCGGCCGGACAGGTGTAGATGCAGCCCACGTGCTTATCGAGACAGCCGGACGCCGCGGCGCAGGTGGCCGTCGGCGACACGCTGTCGTTGCAGTCGGCGTTGCAGCCGACGGGCGGGCAGCGATAGCGCGCCCCGCGGCTGTTGTTCGTGGTCGTCATCGTCACGCGGAAATCGACATTTCTCGAGTTCGCGGTCAGGGTGGCGCGCGCATCGCTCGACGCTTGCTGCAAGCGCTTGATCATTTGCTGCATGGACGCCGAGTCGTCGACCGTCCACAGAATGTCGGCCGCCGCGACCGCGGTGTTCATGGACTCGCAGTTCTTGCTCGTCTGATTCTCGTAGCGCGCGAGGGCCGAGCCACCCGTCAAGTCCTCGAGGCGCGTCAGGCGATCGGCGTAGAAGCGCGGCTCCGGGGCGGGTAGGCCCGTGGTGTCGGGCGTCAACGCCACGATGAGCAGCACCACCGGCTTGCCGGTCGGCCCGAGCTGGTCGAGGCGCTGCGCCGCTCCCACGTAGACGGTGAACGTCGTGTACGCCCGCGGGCTTGCGTACACGGCGTCGGCAACGGGTGGCACAGACGCGGGATCCGGGTGCACACCGCCCAAGACGGTGGTCACGAGCAGGTCGTTGCGCAGCTTGAGGGCGGTGCGCTGCGAAGGGATCTTGACGGACAGTTGCCGCTGAGCGTGCAGGATGCGGAAGTTCGACAGCGAATCGTGCGTCGGGCGAGCGGTCAGTGAGCCGAGCTCCATCACGTTGGCCGGGTCGTACTCGGTGGCGATCTTCTGCCGAACGCCATCGAGGTAGTCGTCGAGCGCGCCCGCATCTTCGGTCGCGTAGATGAAGCCGTAGACCTGGCGGTAGACGACCTGGCTCGTCTGCGAGTCTTGGACGATGCCCTTCGGCGACTCGAAGACGTGGCCCATGAGCGTGTCGCCGGGATCGGTTTCGCGGAAGGGAGTAGTGCCGGCGGAGTTCTTCTTGCCAAAGGCAGCCACGATGTAGGTGGCGTTGGTCTTGACGCTACCGACCAACGCGCTCTCGACCTCGAAGGCCAGGCGGTAGTTGATGGTCGGCCGCGCCGTCTCGGCATACGTGAGCTCCTTGAGGTTGCTCGCGCTGCACGTCTGGAACTTGGCGTTGTCGATCGAGCAGAGCGCCGGAGGCAGGTCTGCCACGCGCGGATCGGTCTCGCCCGCGTCGAGTTGACACATGACCGGGTAGACCGACTGCTCGACGGCGAAGTTCTTGTCTTCGTCGCCGTCCGCGGCGCCGTCGCCGTCGGTGTCGGGGTTGAGCGGGTCCGTAGCCCCGCCGACAAAGGTCACTTCGCAGCCATCGCCGAGGCCGTCAAAGTCACTGTCGTAGTTGCGCGGGTCGGTCTCGCCGGCGTCAACGCTCCCGTCGTTGTTCTTGTCCTCGCAGGCCGCGAGCTGGAGCGGATCGATGCAGCCATCAGGCAAGCCGTCGTAGTCGCTGTCGGGGTTGCGCGGATCGGTCTCGCCTGGGTCAGGGGCGCCGCCGCTGTGGTTCTTGTCTTCTTTGCCGTCGTTGATGCCGTCGCAGTCCGAGTCGGCGAGCCAGGCGCAAGACTCGGTGAGGGTGCGCACGAGCGCGGTCGCGCCCGGGTGGCGGTCGCGCAGCATCTCGGTCTTGCAGAAGCCGTCGTGGTCGATGTCTTCGACGCCATCGGGGATGCCGTCGCCGTCCGAGTCGCTGCTCGCCGGATCGGTCTCGCCTTGCGTCTCGCCCTCGTCCCAGCAGCCGTTCTTGTTGACGTCGAGGCTCTTGGTCGGGTCGGTAACATTGAAGAACGTATCGACGAGGCCGTTGCAGTTGCGATCTTCTTTGCCGTCGGGGATGCCGTCGCCGTCGCTGTCCGAGCGCAGCGGGCTCGTCTCGCCGGGGTCGAGCTCGCCGTTGTGGTTCTTGTCCTCGAAGCCGTCCTTGATGCAGTCGCCGTCGGTGTCGGGGTTGAGCGGATCGGTCTCGCCGCTGTTGACGCGGCCGTTTTGGTTCTTGTCTTCGGCGCCATCGGGCAGGCCGTCACAGTCGCTGTCGGGCGCGGCGGCGCAGGTCTCGCCCGGGTCGCAGCGGCCGTTCTTGTTCTTGTCCTCGATGCGGTCGGGGATGAGATCGCCGTCGCTATCCGACAGGCGCGGATCCATCTCCGGCTCTTCGCCTGTGCGATCCCAGCAGCCGACATCGACGAGGCGGCCATACTTATCGATCGTGCCGAGCGTCAGCGTGCCGGGGTCGACCTTGCCGTTGCAGTTGCGATCCTCGGTGCCGTCGGGGATGCCGTCGCCGTCGCTGTCGGTCGACAAGGCGCTCGTCTCGCCGATGTCGCGCAGGCCGTTGTGGTTCGCATCTTCGAGGCCGTCGGGGATACAGTCGCCATCGGTGTCGCGGTTGGTCGGGTCGAGCTCGCCCGGGTCTTGCACGCCGTTGTAGTTGTGGTCCTCGCAGCCGTCGCTGACGCCATCGCCGTCGCTGTCGGGGTTGGTCGGGCTCGTGCGGATCTCGAGCGCGTTCGGGATGCAGTCGCCGTCCGTGTCGGTGTCGCTCGGCTTGCACTGCAAACAGTCGCAGTTCACGAGACACACGGGGGGCAGCTCCGGATCGAACGCGCAAAGGCTGGTGTTGCTATTCCAACGACAGTTCTGAGCGGCGAGCGCCGTACACGCAGCCTGCTGCGCTTCGGGAGTGGGAAGGGCGTTCGGGACCAGGCACGGATCAGCGGGTGGTTCCGGCTTCTTTTCGTCCACCGCCGTGTTGATCCGATTGCCATCGCAGTCGTAGGTGTACCCATCGGGATCGAGACAGATGCAGTCGACGCTGCACACCCGCCCCTGCTTCGCCTTGCACGCCGAGAGCCCGCAGGCGAGCCCCAAGACCACGAGCGATCCGAGCCCAACGCGCCTCACTGTTCGCCACATCAACCTACTCCTTGCCACGCGCCATGCGCCGCGCGCCCTAGTTGGGCGGCACGGCCCTCGCACACACGCAGCCACAATCCCTGCAACAGTACTCGACTTCGCTCTGACACGCCGGTGTACAGCACGTTTCGGCCACACAGCTCACGGCGTATTGTCCAAGGTTATTGGTCTCGATGCAATTGAGTTGCGCTCCAAGCGCACAGCACGGCACCGCGCCCGGACTTGACTCGAGTTGGGCACAGCAGGCAGCCAACAAAGCGCAACTGCTCGTCGTACCGAGCGCGGCGTTGAAGGTGCGGCAGCGCGCAATGCCACCCGTGCACGGGAGGCATTCGTAAGCCGCCCCCTCCCCAGCGCAATAGGGAAAATCGAGCGCGATCCCGTGGAAGGCGCATGGACACACGTCCTCGGCCAGCGGCTGCATGAGCACGCAGGGCTCGCAGACGCCGCTCGCCGGATTCTGCCGCTGCCCATCCGGGCAGCTCGGCTCGGGCGGCGTGACGCTGCTGCGGGCGCGCATATCGATGGTCTGCTCGATACAGCCGACGAGGCTAGCCGCGATCGCCGCGACCGCAAGGAAGGCGGGCGCGACACCGAAGATCTTGGCCGCGCGACTGCGCTTCACGCGTTTGTCCTCGACCCTGGGGGGGGGTTGGCATGGGAGTGGGCGTCTCATTGCGTGGATCCTTCGGCGCGGGCCTAAGGCGCCACCGCGGGCGTGATCGCGCCCGCCGGGCAAGCCTTCTCATCGAGCTGCCAGCGCGCCGTCAGCTGCAAGGCCTCCTGCCGCAGCTGCCCGTTGGCGCTCGCCGCGACGCCGCGCAGACACGCGGCCGCGGCGCACGGCGCGACCTCGCGATCGAGCTCGCACAACGCCAAGGCGGCCTGACGCTGCACCTCACCCCCGTCGCGTTCAGCGAGCGCGCCCAAGATGCGGCGCGCCGCGCGCGGCTGCCCAAGGCGAAGCCCAAGCAAGCGCGCCATCTCGTAGCGACACACATCAGCGAGCGCGGGGCTGAGCCGCGCCTGCTGCGCGAGGCAGGTGCTGTAGATACGCATCGCCTCGCGCGCATGCCCCTCGCGCGTCAGCTTCTCGGCGGCGTCGAGCATGGCGAGCAAATCGGGCGGCGGCGCCGCCTTGGCCGGTCGAGCCTTCGCGGCGCGGGGCGGGGAGCCGAAGCTCAGGCTCTCGTCCTCGAGCAGGGTCGGCAGCCAGCGCGGCGCACCTGCCGCGCCGGCCGCGCCAAGCGCGCCGCTCGCGCCGCTCGCGCCGAACTGACGCTGCTCGCCCGCGTTGATCGTGCTCGTGCCGGCAGCGCTGTGCACCGCCACCTTGCCCTCGCTGACGACCACGCTCAGCGCGGTGCCGCTCGCTAAGGCCTCGAGCGCCACCGCGAAGCGCGTCCCGACCGCCTGCACCTCACCCTGTGGCGTGTGCACGACCAAGCGGCGACCGTCGCCGCCGCTAAAAGCAAAAGCTGCCGCGCCGCTCTGCATGTCGATGTCCACGCGCGCGCCGCTGACGCGCGCCGCGCCATCCCAGTCGAGGGTGCCGACGGCGCGCACGAACGCGGTGGGCGCGAGGGTGCGCATGGGCAACGCCGCGAGGTCGCCTTGGCCACTGCCGACGCCGATGCGCAGCTCCGCCAAGGCCGCGCTGATGGCCGCGTCCTCGGCCGACGGGGCCACCACGAGAGCCGCGCCGTCCGGCCGGCGGGGTGCGCTGCCGACACCGGCCAGCACGAACCAGGCGAGGCTCGCCAGGCCGACCGCGAACAAAGCGGTGCCCGCAAGGGCCGGCACCAGTCCAAAGCGTATGGCCTTGCGCGTCGCAGCGCCCTCGACGTAGGGCGCCAGGCGGGCATTGAGCGCCGCCAAGTGCTCAGCCGGAGCGTCGGGCTCGGCCGCGCGCGCTTGGGCGAGCATGGCGGCAAGATCACGGTGCAACACGGCGCAGCTCGCACAGCGGGCGAGGTGCGCGCGCACGTGCTCCTCGGGCAGTCCCGACAGCTCACCTTGAATGAACGCGACCATGGCATCACGATGCAGCTCACAGCTCATGGCTTACTCCCTTGCAAGGTCGCGCTCGAGGACTCGGCCTCGAGCGTGACCGGCGCGCTCTCGCCGCAAAGCGCGGCGCTAGCGCTCAAATTCCGAGCGAGGTGGCCGCGACCCGCGGCGAGCTGCGAGGCGACGGTCGGCAGCGGTCGGCCGGTGGCTTCGCCGATCTCCTTGAGCGTGCAGCCTTCGACGTCGTGCATCACGACGACCAGGCGCTGGCGCGGATCGAGCTCACGCAGGGCGACGTAGAGCAGACGCCAGCTATCGCGCTGCTCGAGGTCCGCCTCGAGCGGCGCGCCGGCGAGCGCCGGGTGCAGGTCGAGCGGCGTCGTCGATGCGGCGCGGTACTGCAGGCGCATCTCCTGGTAGGCCACGTTCCACACGATGCGGCGGATCCAGGTCGACAGACGCGCCTGGCCGCGAAACGCCGGCAGCGAGCGCAGCACCTCGACGAACACGTTCTGGTAGGCATCATCGACGTCGGCGCGCGGCCCAAAGATGCGTTTGAGTCGGCGATAGACGTCGGGGCCGTGCTCACGCACCACCGCCGCAGGATCGGGCCGGGCGAGCAAAGTGTCGAGCGCGCTCATGGCAAGGACACCCCGATGCTGACGCCCGCGACCCAGCGGGCGTCGACGACATCGCCCGTTGCGAGCAGGTAGCGCTGGCGCACGGTCTGCCACAACAGCGACAGGCGCAAGAAGGGCGCGTAGACGGTGGCGCGCTCGCGTCCGAGGGCCATCTGCACCTCGGGCCCGAGGGCCACGCCGAGCGCCGCGCGCCGCTCGTGACCGGCTACCGCGAGCTTGGCGTCGAGCACGGCGACAACGCCGGCCACGACGCGCGGCGCCTCCGGCTGCGCGTACGCGAGCGAGAGCGCTAAGGGCAGATGATGCACGCGCAGACCCTGCAACCCGGGCGCGAACAAGTAGCCGAGCTCGACGCCGGCCTGCACGCGGCGCGCGACAACCGACAGACGCGCCGAGACACCGACTTGGGTCTGCGCGATCGTCGCCAAGACGCCGCGCAGCCAGAGCGATTTGCCGACACGGCCCGTCTCGGCGTCCGCGCTGCCCGGCTTCGAGGTGTGACTCGAGCTGCCGCTCGGACGGTTCGCCCTGCTGTCACTCGGGCCTCCGCTCGGATCGCTTGTCGCACTGCTGCTCGCGCTGCGGCCTGGCTCGCCGCTCCAACCGCCACTCGCAGCGGGACGTGCCGGGGCGGCCAGGCGCCCGAGCGGGGTAGCGGGGCCGTCGGGCAGCGCAAACTCGATCGCGGCCGGACCGGGTGGACGCAGCTCGCTCTGCGCGCGCAAGAGCGCCGAGCGCAAGAACAGCCAGGCCTCGAGCTTCTCGGCCACGACATCGGCGTGCGCCGCCGACTCGAAGGTTCGCGTCGCCCACAGCTCACCACGCTCCATGACCGACAGCTCGAACGCACCCGCAGCCGCGCGGGTCAACAGCACCGTGAGCAGACGCGGCGCGCCGGCGGCTGGCGTTGGCTCGGCCTGCTGGTGCCAGGCAGCCTGCAGGCGCTCGCGCAAATAGGCGGCGACTTCGTCGCCAGGCGCGGTGCCCGCTTCGAGGATCTCGATGTGCATGGTGTCGCCCAACTCAGCGGGAGTGGGAGGGAGCGGGGTGAGCACCGATCCGAGGCTGGCGGCCACGATTGCCACCTCAAACCCGGTGCTCACCTCGCCCTCCTTGTTCTTGTTAGTTGCACGAGCACGACCGAATTATGATCGCGGCGCACAAAAAAGCGAGCGCGACGATCCCGGCGATCGTTTTGTAGGCGCATGTGGGCCGGCACTGCAGCGGCGTGCACGCCCCGAGGACGAAAGGTTTCCTCGACAATCCGCCGCAAGACTTCCCCTTGACATGTGCCTACGAATTGAGGTTTTGCTTCCGCCCTCGCTCGCCTTGCGCGCTTTGGTGCCGCAGAGCAGCGCATCGCCCGTCCACGGGTCAAGGAAAACGCCATGGGTTCGCTTACACATATCTACATGCGACGAGTTCAACTCAAGACCCGCAAGGCGGGCCACCACCGCAAGACGCAGCTCGAGATCAAGGGCACGACGCGCACGTACGCCGAGGTCTTCGGCGACGCGCCGAAGAAGCAAGACGCGGCGAGCAAGTAGACCCCTGTCTAGCCGCGCGCGGCGAGCAAGCTCTCGCCGATGAAGCACAAGCAGAGCGCCAAGAGCAGGTACGAAGCGTAACCGCGCGCGCCGAAGAAGTCGGCTTCGCCGCGGCCACCGAGCGCGACGTCGATGCCGTGCGTCGCCTTGTCGCCACCGAGCGCCGCCGCCACCTGTGCCGGCGTGACGACAGCGAAGTCCGACTCCGCGAGACCAGGGCTCACGGCCACATCGAGACGGGGCTCGCGCGTCCAGGTGTCGCCCCGCCGCACCTCGGCAAGAAAGAGCCCGGCTGGCGAGAGCGCGCCGAAGTGCGCCCGCGTGCCGCCGGCAAGCTCTACCGACTTGCGCTCCTTGACGGGGCTCGTCAGGGCGAGAGCGTCGCTGCCCGTCGGTACGGGCACGTCCACCGGCTCGCCTTCACGCACGAGGCCGCGCGCGCCGCCCTCGACCGCGTTGGCGAGATAGCGCACCGTGCGTTGCAGCAATGCCGGATAGGCGCTGCGCAACGGTAGATCGGTGTAGTCGACGTCGATGGACGTGGTGAGCAACAGCACGCGCCCACCGGCGCGGCGGGCCTCGAGCAGCGCGGGCGCACCGTTGTCGAAGCGCAGGATGACGCGCGTGCGCCGCTCGGCGCCGACGTCGAGATTGAAATAGCCCACGGTGCGCGAGGCGCTCAAGCTCTCGGCGATGAGGTTGCCGAAGCCCTGCATGATCGGGTGGTCCCAATCGATGCCGGTGATGCCGAGCGGCGGCGAGCCCGCGCCCGGATCCGCGGTCAGGTGCAGATCACGCAGCGCCGCCGGCAACAGCTTGGCGAAGGTGACGTTCGCCTGCTCGAAGCGCACCTTGTCGCCGAGGGTGATGAGCAGGCCGCCGCCGCTGCGCACGAACTCGGCGAGCTTGGCAATGGCGGCGTCAGCGAGCGTACCGACGTTGGCGAGCAGCACGGCATCGAAGCCGCGCAGCTCGAGGGCGGGCTCGGCGAACTCGTCGGGGCTCGCGACACGCAGCACAATGGTAGCGTCGCCCTTCGGCACGGTTTGCAGGGCCCGTTCGGCGAAATAGAGCTCGTCCTCGTAAGGGGTCGCGCGCACGTCGCCATCGACGGCCAACAGGCGCACGCCGGGTACGACCTCGAGGGTAAAGAAGGCGCGGTCGTCCGCCGTGTAGCCGTCGCCGGACGCGCTCGCGAGACGCACCTCGCCCTGATAGACGCCCGGGCTCGCGAACTCGTGGGTATACACCTTCTCTTGCGCGGCGCGGCCGGCCACGTCGATGGTGCCGCGCTGCGTGACCGCACCGTTGAGCACGAGCTCGACCGTGCGGCCCGCGACGGGCGTAGCGCCGAAGTTGCGCACCACGACCTTGAAGCGACGCTCGGCCGCTGAGCCGCCGCCGGCCTCGATCGTGACGCCCTCGATGGCCAGGTTGCCGAGCGCCGCCACCTCGTCGCGCTCGGCCGCGTCGATGAGGCGCACGTCAGGAGGCGGATCGAGGCTCGTCGGGCGCAGCGTGCGAAAACCATTGTCGGCGAGGTCACTGATGATGGCGAGCGTCACCCCGCTCGCCTGCGCCCCAAATTGGCTGAGCGCGAGCTCGATGGCGGCACCCATGTCGGCGATGCCGGCGGGTGGCGCTAGGGCGTCGAGAGCGGCGCGGGCTCGCCCAAGATCAGGCGTCGGCGCTTGCAGCACCGGTCGGGTCTCCTGGCCTGCGGCCACGAGCGTCACGACATCGCCCGGCTGCAGACGCGAGAGCAGATCGCGAGCCTTGCTCTTGGCCCGCTCGAAGAGCGTGACGCCACCGATATCGTAACGCATCGAGGCCGAGGTATCGATGACGATGGCGAGGCGGCGATTGGCGAGCGCGGCAGCAGCCGGACGCGCGGTCATGGGACGCGCGACGCCGAGCGCCAACGCGACGAGCGCGAGCGTGCGCAAGATGAGCAGCAGGATCTGGCGAAGTCGCTCGCGGCGGGCCAAGCGTTTATTGACGGCCAGCAAGAAATCGAACGCGGCGAACGGGACCGTCGGCGCGCGGCGCCGACCGATGAGGTGGATGAGAATAGGCAGGCTCGCGCCGAGCAGGCCAACGAGCAGCCACGGATGCAAGAGCGTCAAGCCAGACACGACGCCTGCACCTTGCACACAGGCGGCGGCCGACGCAAGCGCGCTGGTCGCATCGGGGGCGCAAATGGTTTAGGGTGGCGGCATGAAAGTCGCCTGCGAGATCATCTTGGACGTGGACGAAGGAGCGTACGAGCTCAAGCTGCGCAACCTGTCGCAGCCCGGTGAGCCCATCGACTACGCGCAAGTGCGCACGCTCCTGCAGCGCGCTGTGCTCGACTTCGATGGCAAACAGGTGGCCGCGGCACGGGCGTCAAAGGCTACGCGGCCAAGGCGCACGCCGGACCGGCGACGGCCGAAAGGTCACTAACGAGCGCGTTGCCGGCGAGGTTGACCGCGAAGCCACGAGCCGTCGGCCGCACTAAGACGGAGAGCCGCAGGTGCGTTGCCCTTGACCGCCACCGGCGCGCCGACGAGAATCTTTTTCCTCGAGGGCTGCGGCCCCCGAAGAGAGGATTCGCGATGAACAGCAGACGAGCGACGGCGACCCTTGGTCGAGCGGTGGTGGCGATCGTACTCACCACTACGGCCGCGAGCGCAACCGGGTGCGCCACCCTCATTCACGGCACCCGCCAGAAGATAAGCATCGCCTCAGATCCCGACGGAGCCGTGGTCTACGTCGATTCGATCCGCAAGTGCGAGACGCCCTGCGAAGTCGAGCTCAGCCGCAGCGCACCTGGGCAAGTGGAGCTGCGCAAGGCCGGCTTCGCCGCGACGCGGGTCGACGTCGTGCGCCGCTTTGCCTGGGTGTCGACGTTGGTCGGCAACGTCTTCCTCACCTACGGCATCGGCATCATTGTCGATTTCTGGAGCGGTGGGGCCTACTACCTCGAGTTTCGCGGCGGGCCGTACCAGCGCATGATGGGCGACTCGCTCGTCGTGCAGCTCGAGTCCGGCAACGGCTCCGCAGCGGTGGTGACGAGCGCGGCCATGCCCGCCGATACGCAAAACGGCAGCGAGAGCGGAACAAACGCACAGCAAAACGGGGGCGCGAGCGCCAGCGCGCTAGGCGCGGCTGAGCCCATCTGGGCTTCGGCGGCTGATCTGCAGACGGTCAAGAAGCTCGCCGTTCCAGCCATGCGCGTGCGCAAAGGCGACGAAGAGCTCGGCAAGATCTTGACCGAGGTGATGACCTCTGAGGCCTCGCGCGCCGAGAACGTGAGCGTCATCTCGTCCTCCGATGTCGACGCCATGCTCGGCCTCGAGAAGCAAAAGGAGATCTTGGGCTGCTCCGACGACGTGATGTGTATGGCGCAGATCGGTGGCGCGCTCGGCGTCGACGCTATCCTGGTCGGCGATGTCGGCAAGGTCGGCTCGACCTTCGTGCTCTCGATCAAGCTCATCGACACGCGCAGCTCGAAGGTGATGGCGCGCACCTACGACCGCGTCAAAGGCGAGCCCGACGTGCTCATCGACATGGTGCGTCTGCTCATCGGCAAGATCGTCACGTCGCCGAAGTTCCCGCGCACCGGGGGCGCAAGCTAGTTCAATCGCCGACCGCCGCCTGCTCGGCCTCGCGCACCGCGGCATCCCGGCGAAAGTCCTCAGCCGCCGAGCCCGCGACTGCGATGGTGATCGCGATCCCCGCGGCGAAGAGCAACAGACTCCACCGAGGAAAGGACGGCAGATCGTCCGCCTGCGCCCCCGGGGTCGCCGCGAGCGCCAAAGGCACGATGCCCTTACCCCCCATGTGCCGAGTGACGAAGAAATCGATGACGCGTGGCAAGACCACCGTGAGCGCGAGGAGCCCCATCGCCTCGGGCAGCTTGGCGTGTCCGGCGGAGCCGAGCGCAACGAGGCCAAACGCGAGGCCAACACCGAGCGCTAGCATCGAGCCGAGAAATTCAAGCGAGCCGAATAAGTGGTGGCGCAGGTACAAGTCACCAAGACCAGGGACGAGCGCCGAGAGCCGCGCCGCCCTGCGCGGATCGCGAAACGGCACGCGACAAAGAGGGTGCGGACAGACGAGCGTCGCGCCGACCGCACCTTCGACCGGCTGCACGCACGCCGGGCACAGATGCACGAGCGAGCGGTGGCCCGCCACGGCTTGGACCGCGGCTGCAGCGCCTTCGCCGCGGCCGGCCGCGAGCAGCGGCACGAGACGTTGGCGATCCTTGCGTGACAGCTGAACGAAGGCCTCCTTGCGTCCGTCGGCGAGCTCGAGTCGCCAGCCCGACAGGGCCGTGCCCGCCGCACGACGAATTTCAGCGAGCGGAATCTGGTTCTTGAGGTCGCCCGGCTTGCCGCGGCCCGAGAGCTGGAGCAGCAGTAGGCGTCGATCCGTGACGACGAGCGCGACCAAGTTATGATAGCGCGCCGCGTGACCAGAGAGGAAATACTCGGCGGCGAAGTACCGGCACGCGTTCGCGACGTAGCGCACCGGCTCCTCGGGTGCGAGCGCCTTGCGCAGCGTCGCCGCGCAGCTCGCGAGTAGCTTGGCGCGCGTCTTTTTGGCCCGCCGGCCGAAAAAGCCGTCGCCCTCGGGGTAAAGCGTCGCCGAGTCTTGCGCGAGCAAGGCTCCGTCGGCTCCGTCACTCGCGAGCGTTGTCCTCGGCATTCTCATCCCCCCGAGAAGAAGGCGTTCCCGCCGCTGCGCGCCAAGCATTGCCCAGGCAAGCAACGCCGAGGGTAGGGCGAAGCCACGGCGCAAGTCAAACGCCAAGCATCGCCCGGCGCTCGGCCGCGCAGACGCGCAGGTAGCTCGGCACGAGCTGCGACACATCGTCGGCGGCGCCGGCCATGATACGTGGCGCGGCGAGCAGCAGTCCGGCCGCCGCGCGCGCGCGCGCGACGGGGACGAAGCGCAGGCGCCCCAAAGCCGCGAGCGCCGCGTGCGTAACCCTCTCGCAGCCAACCACCGTCACGTCGGCGTCGCCCCGCGACGCGAGCTCGGCAGCGAAGGCTTCAGGACGCCGCGCCGCATCGGCGATGAGCGTCGTGACGCCGCCATCGCCGTCGACCTCGTAGAGCGCCGCGAACACGTCGCCCTGCCGCGCATCGAGCACGGGCGCGACGAGCCCCGGGCCGGCCTCGGCGGCGATGAGCGCCAAGCTCGAGACGCCGAAGAGCGGCACGCCGGCACCGAGCGCCATGCCCTTGGCCGTAGCGAGGGCGACGCGCAAACCCGTAAACGAGCCCGGCCCGAGCCCGACAACGAGGGCGGCGAGCGCGCCAAGCGCGGCGCCTGTCTCGTCGAGCTCATGGGCGAGCGCCGCCGCGAGGCCCTCGGCGGGCATGGTCATCGCGTCGAGCGACAGCTCGCGCACGCGCCCGGCGGCGAGGCCGACGCTGCACAATGAGCCGCGCGCGGTCGAGGTATCGAGCGCGAGCAGCGGGCCACCGACGCTCGTCGCGAGGGCGAGCAGCTGAACATCGAGCGCGAGCGCCATGTCAGCCGAGCACGTAGCGCCAAATGTCATTTTTGAAGACGAGCAGCATGAGCAGCATGAGCAGCACGAAGCCGACGATGTTGGCGAGCTCGCGCACGCGCAGCGACGCCGGGCGGCGGCGCAAGGCCTCGAAGGCGAAGAAGAACAGGTGACCGCCGTCGAGCACCGGCACGGGCAGCAGGTTGAGCATGCCGAGGTTGACGCTGATGACCGCGAGCGTGCGCAGGTAGGCCTCGAGGCCGAGCTTGGCACTCTTTTCGGCGATGACAAAGAGCATGATCGGGCCGCCCATCGTATTGAAGGGCAGCTTGCCGCCGATGAGCTTACCGAGCGCCATGCCAATGAGCGTCATGTCGCGACCGACTTGTTTGACAGCGCCCCCGAAGGCCGACACGACGCCGACGTGGCGCTGGCCGACGTAGGTGTCGAGATCGCGCGTTGGCGTGGTCGCGCCGAAGACATACTGGGTGCGGACGTTCTTGAGCTCGTCCTTCTCCTCGCGCGAGGCCAAGGTGAGGGGCCGCTCACTCACCTCGCGCCCGCGCTGGATGGTGAGCACGAAGCGGCTACGCGCGTCGGTGCCGGAGAAGTCGGCGCTGTCGATGCTCCACACGTCGATGGCGCGCGCCACGACCGTGCCATCGGGTCGCTCGGTGCGCAGGCGCAGCAAACGATCGCCAGGCAGCACGCCGGCGGTAGCGGCCGGGGTGCCTGGCTCGACCTTGTCGACGACGACCTCGTGGCTCACGAGGCCGGTGTAGCCAAAGCCCGTGTCGGCCGAGCTCCACGCGTCGCTCGGCAGACCAGCCGGACGCTCGCCGACACGCAGCGTGATGCTGAGCGTCTCGGGCTCGCTTAGCGCCGCAGACTCCCGCTGCACCGTGGCATCCCTCGGCGCCGCCGCATCCCGCTGCGTCGCGGGTGGGTCGAGCGGCATCGACTCCTGACGGCTACGCCGGACGACGAGCTGCACGGGCTCGCTCGCCGGCACCGCGGCGAGGGCCGCCCGCAGCTCGTGCCAGGCCGCGACCGCTTTGCCGTTGACCGACAGCACGAGGTCGCCGCTGTGCAGCCCCGCCTTGGCGGCGGGGCTCTCACCATCGACGACCGCGATGACCGGCCGCACGTAGACGTTGACGACGCCGATGCGACCTCGTCGCTCGGCCTCTTGAAAGATATTCTCGACCTCGTGCGCCTTCGGTTGCACGAGCGTCGCGTGCTCGACGCCATCGCGGGCGTAGACGACGCGCAGCGACGCGTCGGGGCGCGAGCCCACGATGTCGCGCAGCTCATCCCAATCGTCGATCGGTTGCGCGTCGATGGAGACGATGACATCGCCCGGCCGCAGCCCCGCAGCCCACGCCGCTTCGCCATAGCTAACGATGCCGAGCTTCGGCGCGCCATAGGTCTGTGTGCCGATGAACATCCCCCAGTAAACGAGGCCGGCGAGCAGGATGTTGAAAGCCGGACCGGCGAAGACGACGAGCGTGCGCTGCCACAGCGGCCGGCCGCCTAGTGAGCGCGGCAGATCGGCAGGCGGAATATCGACGCCCGGCAGCTCACCGAGCATCTTTACATAGCCACCGAGCGGTAGGAGGCTGATGACGTACTCGGTCTCGCCTCTCGTGATGCCGACGACGCGCGGGCCAAAGCCGAGTGAGAACTTGAGCACCTTGATGCCGACGAGCTTAGCGACGACGAAGTGGCCGAACTCGTGCACGAAGATGAGCGCGCCCAAGAGCAACACGAACCAATGGAGATTCTGCAACACGTACATGCACACTCACGCTGCTTCGGCCCACCCGCCTTAGGTGAAGCCCCTAGCCACTCCAAGTTATGTACTCGCGGGCGCGTTTGTCAGGATCAGTCGAGCTTACGGCACGAGCACCCAAGTCGCATAGGCATACAATCCCGGCGCCACGAACATCACGGCGTCGAAGCGATCGAGCACCCCGCCATGCCCCGGAATGAGGTGGCTGCTGTCTTTGGCCCCGACCGCGCGCTTGAGCATCGACTCAGCGAGATCGCCGAGCGTACCGAGGACGGCGACAAGGACACCGATGGCCACGAGATGCGTGCTCGCGAGCTCGAGATGCAAGGCGGCGCGGATGAGGAAGGCCATGGCCACCGCGGCAAGCAAGCCCCCGAGAGCGCCCTCGACGGTCTTACCGGGCGACACTTTGGGATAGAGCTTGTGGCGGCCAAGAGCGCGACCGGCAAAATAGGCCCCGGTATCGGCGCCCCAGGTGCAAAACAGCGCCATGAGCGACAGCGCCGCGCCGAGACCAAATGGCAAGGCGCGCAGCAGCGCAAGGTAGGTGATGAGCCCGCCCGCGTAGGCCGCGCCGAGCAGCACGGTGCCGGCGCGCGTCACCGCTTGGGCAATTGGGTCGGGACGCAAGAGCAGGGCGATGAGCACGAGCACCACGCCAAGAGGCGTCGCGAGCGCGACCACGCTCGAGGGCAAGAGGCCGAGCGTACCGAGGGCCACGAAGGCCCCGGCCACGAAGGCGATGCTCTTCACGTAGAGCTCACCTTTGCCGAGCGTCAGCTGCACGAACTCGGAGAGCATCAGGGCGGCGAGCACGAGGCAGGCGCCAGTGAGCCACGCGCCGCCGAGCCAAACGACCCCGAGCAACGCCGGAGCGAAGACAAGCGCCGCTAGGGCGCGCTGCATCAACACGGCCGCGGGCCTTTTTCGCGACCGTCGCCCACCGCTGTAGGCCGCGGGCCTTTGTCGAGCTCATCACCCGCTACGGACGGCCGCGGACCCTTATCGAGATCGTCGCCGACGACCGACGGCAGCTCGCCGAGCTCGAAGCCGTCGCTCTGCGCGTCGCCCTCGTTGAGCTCGCCCGAAACGCCGCCGTATCTGCGCTCGCGCTCCTCGAAGTCGTTGAGCGCCGCTTGGAAATTCTGACGCGTAAAGTCGGGCCACAACACCGGCGCGAAGTGCAGCTCGGCGTACGCGATCTGCCAGAGCAGAAAGTTCGAGACGCGCATCTCACCCGAGGTGCGAATCACGAGATCAGGGTCGGGCATGAGCGCCGTATAGAGCCGAGCGTTGATGGCGCCTTCGTCGATGGCGTCGGGCGACAAGCGCTTTGCCTTGACCTCGAGCGCCAGACGACGCACAGCCATGACGATCTCCTCGCGTCCACCGTAGTCGAGCGCCAAGGTGAGCGTCATGGCGTGATTGCCGGCCGTCTCGTCCACGAGCTTCGTGATAGCCTCGCGCGTGGCGTCAGGCAGGCGCGACAGCTCCCCGATGGTGTTGAGACGAATCTCGTTGTCCATCAAGGTCGCGCGCTCGCGCGTGCAATAATCGCGCAAGAGGTCCATCAAGCCCGCGACCTCGGCCGCAGGACGCCGCCAGTTTTGCACCGAAAACGAGTAGAGGGTGAGGTAGCGGATACCGAGCTCGCGCGAGAAGGTGGTGATGTCGCGCACGACGTCGGCGCCGCGGCGATGGCCTTCTAGGCGCGGCAGCCCGCGCTCACTCGCCCAACGACCATTGCCATCCATGATGATGGCCACGTGCGACGGGCCGCGGCGCGGCTCAGCGCGAGGCTCGAGAGGGGACGGCCCGCCGCGGCTCATGACTGCAACCCACCGAAGGCCGAGCTGCGCGCGTTCTCTTCGCTCTGCGCGAGCTGAAGGATAACGGCCACGACGAACACGAGACCGGCGCTCACCGCGAAGGGCGCCGGATGGGCTGCGTAGGCCCCGATCGCGAACGGCCCCTCGGGTGCCCGCACGACGGAGCCGAGGGTTGCAACGACGAGCGCCGAGCCGCAGCCCGCCGTCAGGACGGCCGCCGCCGAGCGACGCATGAACAGCGCGAAGCCGAGGCCGAGCGCCGCACCGAGCGCAAAGCCGGTCCACGAGTAGTCGGGCAGACCGAGCCAGCGCGCGAAGATCCTAGCCATAATCGCGCCCACGACGAGCGCCATGGCGAGGGCGAGCAGACGCCACGGCCGCATGTATGCGATCCAAGCGCCAACGACCGACAGCGGCCACGCGGCAAACGCGGCGTGCACATACATGAGGCGCGCGAGCTCGACGCCGATCGCATAGCCGACGAGCGCGGCGGCGAGCGCCGCATAGACGCGAAACGCCCGGCTGCCGAGCACGAGCATCGACAGCGCGACCACGAGCACGGTGGCCGCCATGGGGCGAGAGAGGTTCGCCGCGAGCGACATGAAGCGCGCTGGATCGAGCACGGATGGCATCAGATTTCGAGAATCTCCTTCTCCTTGACGCCGATCATCTCGTCGACTTTGGCGATGCCGCGATCGAGCTCGGCTTGCACCTTTTCGAGCGAGCGCTTCAAGTCGTCTTGGGAGATGTCCTTGTCCTTCTCGAGCTCCTTGAGCATCTCGTTGGCGTCGCGGCGGTGGTTGCGCATGGCGATGCGGGCGTCTTCACCGCGGTGCTTGGCCTGCTTGACGAGATCTTTGCGGCGGTCCTCGGTGAGCCCGGGGATGGGCAGGCGAATGACGTCGCCGTCGCTCTGCGGCGTGATGCCGACATCGGCGGCCATGATCGCCTTTTCGATGCTCGTGAGCAGCTGCTTGTCGTAGGGCTTGACGACGATGAGGCGCGCGTCGGCCACCTGCATGCTCGCGCACTGATTGAGGGGCGTCGGCACGCCGTAATAGTCGACGCGCACGTCGTCGAGAATGGCCACGTTGGCGCGGCCCGTGCGCAGCTTGCCGAGGTTCGCCTTGAGCGCGCCCGTCGAGGTGCCGAGCTGGTTCTTGAGTTCCTGCAGAACGTCGTCTTGCATCGCCATGGCTATTCCTCTTTCGCGCTGGCGACGGCGGCTTCTTGCGCGCCGACGACAGTGCCAATCGGCTCACCTAGGACCGCGCGACGAATGTTGCCCGCCTCGGAGAGCCGAAAGACGAGGATGGGCAGGTTGTTGTCCATGCACAAGGAGATGGCCGTCGCGTCCATCACCTTGAGGCCGCGTTGCAGCACTTCGTTGTACGAGAGCTTCGTAAAGCGCTTGGCGTTTGGCTTCTTGAGCGGATCGGCGTCGTAGACGCCATCGACCTTGGTCGCCTTCATGATGATCTCGGCGTTGATCTCCATCGCGCGCAGCGCCGCCGCCGTGTCCGTCGTAAAGTAGGGGTTGCCGGTGCCCGCCGCGAAAATGACGGCACGGCCCTTCTCGAGGTGACGCACCGCGCGACGGCGGATGTAGGGCTCGGCGAGCGAGCGCATCTCGATGGCGGTCTGCACGCGCGTCGGGACGCCGGCCGACTCGAGCGCGTCTTGCAGCGCGAGGGCATTGATGACGGTCGCTAGCATCCCCATGTAGTCAGCCGAGGCGCGATCCATGCCCTGCGCGCTCGCCGCAACGCCGCGGAAGATATTGCCGCCGCCTATCACGAGCGCCAACTCGACACCCATGGCGTGGACTTCTTTGACTTCCTGCGCGATCCCTTCGAGCACGGGCGGGCTGATGCCGTAGCCCTTGTCGCCCTGCAAAGCCTCGCCCGAGAGCTTGAGCAGGATGCGCTTGAAGACGGGCTTGGGCATGGCGATTCCCGTACGTGACGAGGGGTGCGAGGACGAGCTTCGAGTCGCTTCGATATCGCAGGGAAGGGTGCGGCAAGTCAATCGACGCTTCGACGAGGGGCACGGGCCGGCAAGTCGTTTGCGGTGCAGGACTGCCGAGTCAACGCGCCCCGGCCGACTGTTCGATAACGAGGCGCAACTTGTGTGCCCGGCCGCCGACAACCTATGCTGAATTCTTGCGAACGGTGGGATAGCCGTGGGCACGCGCGTCGACACATCAGGGAGCACAGCATTGCCGAGCGCCGCGACACCCGGCGTCCCGGCCCCCGTGCGCGCGCCGGCGGCCGCGGTCGAGGCGCCGAGCCCTCCTGGCGCGGAGTTACCCTCGGGTAGCGCCACGAGCGCCGACCCAGACCGCATCGATCGAGGCCTTGGGCACGAGCGCGCGGTCGGGCGCGTCGCGGGCGAGACGCGCGCCGCGAGCGTAGCGGCGGCCTTGCAGCCACCCGCCCCAGCAAACCTGATGCCGGCCACCGGTGGCAGCCGCCGCGCCGCGCCAGCCGGTCGAGCGGCGAGCGTGCGCGCGACCGAGGCGCCAGGTGTCGGGCTCGACGCCCTGACAGCCATCAAGGACGGACGCGTCGCCTGCGAGCTGCCCGTGCGACCCGGAACGTACTTCTCCGGCCTCAAGCGCTTCGAGGTGAAGCCCGGCACGGTGTTGCGCCTCGATGTGCTCGTCGTCGGCGGCCGAATCGATGCCAAGCGCACCCGTATCGCCTTTCTGCAAGACCACGGCGACACGCTCGCCGGCAACGGCGGCGCACCGCGGCCCGTCGACACGCTCTTGTGGACCGAGGTCAATGGGCTCTACCTGCGCGAGAGGGATGGCGGCGCGGGCATCAAGCTCGACATCGACGGCCTGCCCGACTTCGACCTCACAAAGACCCTGCTCGGCGTTTACACCATGCCGGAGTCGGTCTCCGAGCTCATCGCCGTCCTGCGCAGTGCGGGTCCGAGCGGGCCGGGAGATCCGGCGACGAGCGCGGAGCTACGGCGGGCCGCGGACGTCGAACATGTGCGCTTCTCGATCGACGTGAGCGCCGTGTACGAAGGCAAGAAGCTACAGGTCGGCCCGCAGAGCGTGCTCGAGCTCGCGCCCGGCAGTCGCCTCATGCTGCGCGGCAACGCCACCGAGACGACCCTGTCGGGCGACATCCTCGCCAAGACCCTCGTCCTCGGCGAGGGGCCGACGAGCTTCGTCGGTCACGACGTCAAGACGACCCTGCAGGCGCGCTTTGCGACCTTGGGCAAAGACGGGCAGCCACCCTTCGCGCCGCTCGGCTACTCCTTCGCCATCGCTACCGCGCAGGTTGACGCCATCGACATGACTGGCCCCGGCGGCGAGGCCTCTCGCATCGGCCCGGGCACGATCCGTAACGCCGTCGTGCAGACCGCCCATTTCGGCCACGGCGACGCGAGCGCCGACGACCCGGTCGACTTCCACGGCCAGTACGAGGGCGAGCTCGAGAGCCTGCGCGAGAACGTCGTGGTCGCGGGCAACGGCTCTGGCTTCGCGGTCGGCCGCGGTCACTTTGCCGGGCAGATTGACATCGTCGACGGCCAGACCGGCCTCGATGGCACGTTCACGGGCGCGGTATCGCTCAGGGAGATCAAGGCCTCACTCGGCGCCTTGAGGCTCGACGGCTCGGTCTTGGCGCTCGCAGGCGGCGGACCGCTGTACATCGGCAGCGACGGCTTCTCGCTCTCGGGCGAATGGCGCACCGAGGTTGGTTTTTCGCCAGGCGGCACGGGCGTCATGACGCTTGATGACGGCACGCGCGTGGCGCTCGGCGCTGACGCCAAGCTCGCGCTCGACGTGACCGAGATGGGCGAGCGCGCCGACGGGGTGCACCTCAGCGCCCGCCACGCGACGCTGCGTTTGCCGAACCTCTCCACCGCAGCGACCGACGGCCGGCACGCAGGGACGCGCTCGCCCGCGGTGCATGTTGACTCGGTCGGCGCGGCCAAGGGGTCGCTCGCCGTCGATGTCGGCCCCTTGCGCCTCGCGCACGCGCAGCTCGAACTCTCGGGCAGCAACACGTTCAACGTGCGCCTCGGTGTCGATGGCATGCGTGGCCATATCGATTTGAACGCGGCGGGCGCCGACTCCGCGATCACGGCAACGGCAACGGCGACGGCAACGGCGACGGCAACGGCAACGGCAACGGCAACGCAGGCGAGCAGCCGCGCAGCGAAGGCCGGCACGAGGCCGGGGACAGGTGTGGACCCGGTGCACGTCAACGCCGCGGCCGGACGCCCTGCGGCGGCCGCGGTCAGTCCGATCGCCATCGTCGGAATGCTCACCGACTGCAAGTCGCTGCGCGTGCGCGTCGGATTGCGCGCCGGCGCCAAGCTCGGCACGGGCGTCGCGAGCTTCAAGATCCCGGCCAACGCGACGCTCGAGCTCAACCTGGTCGTGCGCGACGGCAAGATTGTCGCCGCACCATCGGGCGCCACGTTCACACCGCCGCTCGATGGTCCGGCGTGGCTAACGCTGGCCAGGCTCGAGCTACGACCGGCTGCGGCTGCAGCCGCCGGCCAGCCGCCACGCCTAGTGCTCTGGCCGGTCATCGGCGGCGACGGCGACCTCCTCGAGGGCGCGGGCGCGCGGGCCATCGCCGACGCGCTCGGCAAAGCCCTCGGCGGCACGGGCACCCTGCCCGCTTCCCTTCCCGAGCTCGCCGTGGCGATCGAGAAGCTCGCGGGTAACTCGCCGCCGGGCGGCACCGACACCTCGTCGATCATCGACGCGGGCCGCGTGACGGTGGACATCGACGGCGCCTTCTTGCGCAGCGACGAGGCACGCCCCTCCATCCTATCGCTCGGCGGTGGCAACACGGTCGACATCATCAGCGCCAAGGCCGTGACCGTGCACGGCACGCTGCCGAACGTCAGCGTCGCGGGCGAGCTCACGGTGCGCAGCCTCACCTTCGAGCAACCTGGCGAGACGTCGTTCGCGGGCGGCTATGGCGCGATCCATTTCGCGCTCGGACGCAAGCGCGATGGCTTCGATCTCGCAGTTCTTGGCAGCCTCGAGAACCGGCGCCTCGCCGTGGTGCGCGCCAACGGCGACCGCCTCGAGCTCGGGCCGGGGAGCGTCGAGGACCTCGACCTGCGCGTCGCAACCGCCGCCACCAAGGATTCCGAGGGCAATGTCCTACCCGGCACCATCAAGAGCCTCGCGCTGCGCATCGGCGCCTTCGGCGGCGAGATCGAGCAGGGCTATCTCAACATTGCCGCTGACGGACATCCGAGCGCCGTCGTCTTCGGCAAGAACCGCTTTGCCGGCCGCGTCAGCTTCAATCAGGGCGAGGCGGGCGCCGCGGCAGCAAAGGGCAAGAGCCACTTCGAGCTCGCCGGCAGCTTTGCCACGGTCGATCTGGCGCTCGACCCCGTGCACTTCGATTCACGCGCCGTAGCCTGGGATCTCGACAAGGCGAGCATCACCGGCCGCGCGGGCACGCGCCCCCTAAGCGCAAGCGAGACGGCCACCCTTGCGACCCGTCGGCGCGAGCTGCGTGAGTTGTACATCGCGAGCGCGCTGCCGAAGCGCGAGTGGCCGAAGGCAGTGCGCGAGGCGCTCGACGCCGAGCTTGCGGCGTTGGCGGCCCATCCCGACACCTGCGTCGATCTCGAGCGTCGCCTGCGCGCGCTTGCGAGCCCGAGCGGGCAGTCGGCGAAGCTGCGCGCGGGCTTGCGGGCGCTCGCCGCTGCGCTCGTGCCGCCTGTTGCCGTCGTGAGCTACAGCGACACGACCGGGCTGTCGATCTCGGAGGCCGATCTCGTCCTGCGCGGCGAGCTCGCCGACGGCAAGGTCGACGTCCCCGGCCTGTTTCTCGATCTCGGCGCCAAGTCGAAGGTGACCGCACGCTTGAACGGCCTGCAGGCGCACACAGAGGGCGCAGAGACGCGTTACGGCGTGCAAACATCCGGCCTCGAGGTGCAGGCCTTCCTCGACCGAGGCCGCATCGAGCTGCCCGATGGGGGCGCCGTCGAGCTCGATGCCGGCTTGGCGCGAGTCGTATTCGACGACCTCGATCTCGCCGACGGCGACGCGCTGCCCGATGCGCGCGGCACGCTCGTCGTCACCGGCACGCTCAGCCCCGGCACCGACCTCGCGGCGCTCTCGGAACTCACCGGCATCGAGCTGACGCATTTCGACAGCGCGAGTGGTGAGGTGACCCTGCGCGTTGGTCGAGTGCGCCTGCGCCACGATGGCCGCTTTACGCTCCAGGACATCGGAATCGACGCCGCAGGGACAGTTGGGCCGCTTGGGGGCGTGGTGCCGGGAGGCGGTTCTGCCGGCGGGCGTCGCCGAGCGGAGAGGTAGAGACCGAGCGACCCGTCGCGCTTCGCGCCGGCGAGCTGGCGGTCGCTGCTCTTTGCACCCCACCCCCGCTGCGCTATAACCCCGCGCCATGAGTGATGTACTCCCGCCCGATGGCGCCGCCGGCAGCCCCCCTGGCGACAACGGTGACGACGCCACGACGACCACGGCCACCCCGGCTGCGCCCACCCCGCCCGCCATGTCCGACCGCCTCGTGGCGGTCAACATCGAAGACGAGATGCGCGGCTCGTATCTCGACTACGCGATGTCGGTCATCATCGGCCGCGCCTTGCCCGACGTGCGCGACGGCCTCAAGCCGGTGCACCGCCGCGTGCTCTACGCGCAGCACGAGCTCGGCAATGCCTACAACCGAGCCTATAAGAAATCGGCGCGCGTCGTCGGCGATGTCATCGGCAAGTACCACCCACACGGCGATCAAGCGGTCTACGACACGCTCGTGCGCATGGCGCAGACCTTCTCGATGCGACACGTGCTCGTCGACGGCCAAGGCAACTTCGGCAGCATCGACGGCGATCCGCCGGCCGCCATGCGCTACACCGAAGTGCGCATGGCCAAGCTCGCGAGCGAGCTCTTAGCCGACCTCGAGAAGGAGACGGTCGACTTCGGCCCGAACTACGACGACTCGCTCAAAGAGCCGCTCGTCATGCCGACGCGCTTTCCGAACCTGCTCATCAACGGCTCATCGGGTATCGCCGTCGGCATGGCCACCAACATCCCGCCGCACAACCTGCGCGAGGTGATCCAAGCCACTAAGGCCTTGGCGCGCAACGCCGAGCTCTCGGCGCAGGATCTCATGGCCTTCGTGCCGGGGCCCGATTTTCCGACCGGCGGTCTCATCTACGGCACGCACAACCTAAAGCAGGCCTACGAGACCGGCCGTGGCGTCATCCAGGTGCGCGGGCGCGCCTCGGTTGAAGAAGGCAAGCGCACCGACCGCATCATCATCACCGAGATCCCGTATCAGGTGAACAAGACCACGCTCATCGAGAAGATCGCCGAGATGACGCGCGACAAGCGGCTCGAGGGCGTCGGCGACATCCGCGACGAGTCGGATCGCGAAGGCATGCGCATCGTCATCGAGCTCAAGCGCGACGGCAACGCCGACGTCATCCTCAACCAGCTCTATGCCCACACGCAGCTGCAGACCTCCTTTGGCCTCAACATGCTGGCCATCGTCGACGGTCAGCCGCGCACATTGAGCCTCAAAGAGCTCATCCAGCACTTTATCGACCATCGGCGCGAGGTCGTCACGAGGCGCTCGCGCTTCGAGCTGCGCGAGGCGCGCAAGCGCTTCAACATCGTCTACGGTTTGCTCGCGGCCATCGACGCCATCGATCGCATCATCGCCATCATCCGCGGCGCCGCCAACACCGACGCGGCGCGCACCGCGCTCATGGCCGAGCCGCTGCCGCTCACCCCAGCGTTTCGTGAGCTCTCGACGCGCCTGTTGACCTTCGACTACGCGACCGGCGAGGACGCGCTCGCCCGCGGCATCGTACGCTTGAATGAAGAGCAGGCGCAGGCCATCCTCGAGATGCGCCTGTCGCGCCTGACCGGGCTCGAGCGCGACAAGCTCGCGAGCGAGGCCGACGAGCTGCGAGCGGCCATCGAGCACTTGACCGCCATCTTGGCCTCCGACGTCATGCTGATGAACGTCATCGTCAAGGAGCTCGAGGAAGTCGAGGCCGAGTACTCCGAGCCGCGCCGCACCGAGCTCGTCATCGACGGTCGCCAGATGAGCGCCGAGGACCTCATCGCCGACGAGGCGATGGTCGTGACGCTCTCGCACCTAGGCTACATCAAGCGCAACCCGGTCGATCTGTACCGCAAGCAAAACCGCGGCGGGCGCGGCAAGACGGCGACGGCCACGCGCGAAGAAGACTTCGTCGAGAGCGTCTTCGTCGCTTCGATGCACACCTACGTCCTCATCTTCACCGACAAGGGCAAGGTCTACTGGCTCAAGGTCCACGAAGTCCCGCAGGCCTCGCCGCAGACGCGCGGCAAGCCACTCGTCAACCTGCTCAAGATCGGCCAAGACGAAAAGATCGCCGCCGTGCTGCCCGTACGCGAGTTCGTCGAGGGCAAGTTCCTCGTGATGGCGACGGCCAACGGCACGGTCAAGAAGACCGACCTGATGGCCTACAGCAACCCGCGCCCCTCGGGGCTCATCGCCTTGAACATCGAAGAGGGGGATCGCTTAATCCACGTCGGGCTCGCCGATGCCGACTGCGAGGTGTTGCTCGCGACGCGCCAGGGCATGGCGATTCGCTTCGCTGAGAGCGACGTGCGCGCCATGGGCCGCGGCGCCACGGGTGTGCGCGGCGTGAATCTGAAGAAGGACGGCGACGCCGTCGTCGGCATGGTGATCCTGCCGAAGGGCGCCCTCGAGGGTGGCGGCGAGGGCGCACCCGAGATCCTGACCCTATGCGACAACGGTTACGGCAAGCGCACCGAGCTCGCCGAGTACCGCCTGCAAGGGCGCGGCGGCTCGGGCATCATCAACTGCAAGGTCACCGACAAGAACGGCCTCGTGGCGAGCGTCTGCGGCGTGCGCGCCGACGAGCACATCATGGTGGTCACCATCCGCGGCATGATGATTCGCTTCGAGGTGGCGCAGATCGCGGTGCACGGCCGGGCCACGCAGGGCGTGCGCGTCATCGACACCGAAGAAGGCGACAGCGTGGCGAGCGTGGCCGTGCTCACCGAGCGTGATCTCGTATCGGCGGCGGCGAGCGCGGCGCCGAGCACGACAGCGGGCGACGCTGCGGACGAGGACGACGACAAATGACGGGCCCGGGCGCATACGTCTCGAGCGGCGGGCGACGGTCGGCTTGGCGTGGGCTCGTTGTGCTGCTCGCGCTCGTCGTCGTTTCGGACTGCGGCGCGAGCGTCGGCTCGGGCATCGAGAGCGCCAACGATCTGCTCTACAAGAAGCAATACTTGGCCGCGGCGCGCCTCTACCACAAGCTGCTCAAACGCCTGGGTGAAGAAGGACAGCTCAACGACCACGAGGACGCGCAGCGCCTGCTCATCCTCGACCGCTTGGGCAAGATCAACGCCCTGTACCTGCACGACTACGCGCAGGCCATCGACTTCTACGAGAAGCTCGTCAAGCTCTACCCGAAGACCGAGCAAGCGTTCGCCGCCCGCGCCATGGTGGCCGATGTGTACCACCACAAGCTCGGCAAGCTCGAAGCGGCGGTGAGCGAATACCAAAAGCTCATCGCCGAGTTTCCCGAGCGCTCCGAGACACGTTGGGCGCAGCTGCAGATCTCGGGCGCCTTCTTTCAGCTACGCAACTACGAGCAGGCGCGCACCGAGGCCGAGGCGCTCATCAATCGCTGGCCCGACAGCGGCGAGGCGGCGCAGGCGCGCTTTCAGATCGCCAACTCGTACTACGTCCAGGGTCGCTACGCCGAGGCCATCGCCACGTACGAGCGCCTGCTCGAGAACAATCCCGACCCCTCGCTCGCCTCGCTCGTGCTCTTCGAACTCGGCAACTGCTTTCAAGAGGTTGACGACTCCGATCGCGCCCTCGCCTACTACTACGCCTGCCTCGCCGACCACCCGAACCCGCTGCTCGTGCAGCGCAAGATCCGGCGCGTGCGCACGCGCCTGCGCCACGCCCGGCCCTCCGAAGGGGTGCCGCTGCCCGCCTACGTGGAGAAACGACTCGCTATAGCGCAGCGCCAAGGCCTAGCGCCGCACGGCCCGAACCCGCTGGCGCTCGCGCAACTGCCGCCGCCCTCGCTCGCGGGTGATGAAGAATTGGACGAAGCGACAAGCCGCGATGACGGGCTCGCGCTGCTACGACCCGAGATGTCGCGACCGTGGTGCATCGGCGCCACGTGGCCGCCGGTGACGCCAACTTTGGCGATGCCTGGATCGAGTGAGCTCGACAGCAACAACGGGGGCTCGGCGTCGGCGCCTGCCCTGACCTCGGCGGTAACACCCCCGACACCAGCCTCGGCCCGCACCGGCGCCAAGACGACGGCGGCTTTCCCGGAGCCGACGGCACGGCCTGGGGCGCGCACAACACCGGCCGCCACTCAATCCTCCGGCAACGCCGCCGCCGCGCCCAGCCGCCCGGCGCGAACGCCGGCGGCGCGCACCACAACGCCAGCGCCCGCGGCTTTGGCGGCGCCTGATCCCGCTGCGTCAGGCACACCTTCGCAGGCCCGCCCGGCGCCACCCCCCGCTGCGTCAGGCACACCTTCGCAGGCCCGCCCGGCGCCAGATTCCGCCGCGCCGCCGCCCGACGTGACACCGAGCCCCGCGGCGCCGCCGTCTTCTGGCCCGGCCGCACCGCCTGCGGCATCACCAGTGCACCCGGCGGCACCCGCGACGCCCTCGTCCGGCGCCGCACCGCCGACGCCTAGCGCCGCGCCATGATCGACACGCCCTACGGCTGCGGAGACTAGCCAACCGTGAGCGGTTGAGGTATTCGCGCTGCTCGAGTTGATCGCCCGCAGAAGAGAATCTGTCCTTCGAGAGTTTTTCGTCCACCGTCGATCGTGAGAATTGCCATTCCAGCCGCAAGGCCTGGCCCGTCGACTGTGGAGGTCGACTGTCAGCAGAAGAAGTAGTCGTGAAGTTATGAAAGTACGCGAGAACTTACGCACCGTCGCTATCGTCGCCCACGTCGACCACGGCAAGACCACGCTCGTTGACGCCCTTTTTCGTCAAGGCGGCCTCTACCGCGACAACCAAGCGATCGTCGACCGCGCCATGGACTCCAACGACCAGGAGCGCGAGCGCGGTATCACGATCTTGGCCAAGTGCACCTCGGTCAAGTTTGGCGAGATGAACTTGCAGATCGTCGATACGCCCGGCCACTCGGACTTCGGCGGCGAGGTCGAGCGCACCCTGCGCATGGTCGACGGCGTGCTCTTGCTCGTCGACGCCGCTGAGGGCTGCTTGCCGCAGACGCGCTTCGTCTTGCGCAAGGCGCTCGAGCTCGGCCTCAAGGTCGTCGTCGCCATCAACAAGATCGATCGCTCGGACGCGCGCCCGCAAGGCGTGCTCAACGAAGTCTACGATCTGTTCATCGACCTCGGCGCCGAGGAGCATCAACTCGACTTCCCGGTGCTCTATACGAACGCACGGCTCGGCACGGCCACTTTAGACCTCGCCGTCCCCGGCAAGGACCTGCGCCCCGTCGTCGACGCCATCGTGCGCACGCTGCCGGCGGCCGAGGACCACTCCGACAAGCCGTTCGCGCTGCAGGTAAACCAGCTCTCGTATGACGACTACGTCGGACGCTTGGTCATCGGCCGCATCCAAGCCGGCCAGATCAAGACCAACCAGATGGTCAAGGTCATCGGCATCGAGGAGAGCTACGACACGCGCTGCACGGGCCTGTGGTCATTCCAAGGCACGCGCCGCATGCCACTCGCCGAGGCGCGCTGCGGCGATATCGTGGCGCTCTCGGGCCTCGACAAGGTGTCGATCGGCTGGACAGTGTCAGACCCGGTCGCCGGCCGTGCGCTCGACCCCATCAAGGTCGACGAGCCTACGGTCTCAATGGTGTTCCAAGTGAGCGACGGGCCGCTCGCCGGCAAGAGCGGCGGCGCCTACATCACGAGCCGCCACCTGCGTGAGCGCATCTACAAAGAGTCCTACGCCAACCCGAGCATTCGCGTCCAAGACGGCGACACGCCGGATCAGTTTCGCGTCATGGGACGCGGCGAGTTGCAGCTCGCGGTGCTCATCGAGGGGATGCGACGCGAGGGCTTCGAGCTGTGCGTGCGCAATCCCGAGGTCGTGCTGCGCAACGGCCCGAACGGACAAGAAGAGCCGACCGAGCGCCTGGTCATCGACGTGGCGGTCGAGCACATGGGCTCCGTGAGCGAGCTCGTCGGGCCTCGCCGCGCCCAGGTCATCGACCATCGGCTCGAAGGCTCGCGCGCCCGGCTCGAGTATATCATTCCGACGCGCGGCCTCTTCGGCCTGCGCAACCTGATGATGACCGTGACGCGTGGCACCGCGATCATGCACAGCATCTTCGAGGGCTGGGTCGCCAAAGAAGGATCGATCCCGAAGCGCTCACTCGGCGCGCTCGTCTCCGACCGCGCCGGCATCTCGACGCCCTACGCGAGCAACAACCTGCAGCCGCGCGGCACGCTGTTCGTGGTGCCGGGCACGCAGGTCTACGAAGGCATGATCGTCGGCGAGCACTCGCGTGACAACGATCTCGACGTCAACATTTGCCGCGAGAAGAAGCTCACCAACGTGCGCAACACCGGCCACGACGAGAACGTCGTGCTCTCACCGCCTCGGCAGATGACGCTCGAGCGCAGCCTCGAATGGATCAAAGACGACGAGATGGTCGAGGTGACGCCGCAGGCCATTCGCTTGCGCAAGCGCATCCTGGCGCAGAATCGTCGACCGCGGCCGAAGGATCGCGACAGCGAGCGCGCGAGCGAATAGCTGCTATCAAATCCGGATGACTCGGATTGCTGGCCCGCCCTTGACGCGGCGCGTGCGCCGGCGTGTCGAAGCCGCCGCGACGCGCCCGCGTCAAGGGCGGCGGTGCTACGTCACACAAACAACATTGAGCCGCTCGCCGATCTGCTCGGGGTCGAGCACCTCGAGCGCGCCGCCCGCATCGATGGCGGCTTCGGGCATGCTCGAGACGGCACACGAGCTCGGCGTCTGAGCAAGCGTATGCGCGCCCGCCTCCCGCAAGGCGAGCAGGCCCTCGGCGCCGTCCGCGCCCATGCCGGTAAGTAGCGCGGCGACGAGCGGGGCGCCGATCTTCTCGGCAGCACTGGCGAAGAGCACGTCGATGGACGGCTTTTGATAGTGCGCGGGCACAGCGTCCGACAGGCCGAGCAAGCGGCGGTCGAGGAGCACAAGATGCAGAGCGGCCGGCGCGAGATAGACGACGCCCGGCTGGAGCACCTCGGGCCTTTGCACGATGAGCGTCCGATGCCCGGTGACCGTGGCCAACCAGGCGGCGAAGCCCTCGCCGAAGCCGGCGGCCATGTGTTGTACGATGACGATCGGCCGCGGCGCCGGTGTGCGCACGTGTCGCAAAATCTCGGCCAACACGGGCGGCCCGCCCGTCGAGGCGCCAAGCAGCGCGACCTCGATGGCACGCGGATGGGCGCTGTAGCCCGGCGACGAGGTGGGCGCCTCGAGGCCTCTTGATGTGGGCGTAGGCGCGACGCGACGCAGCGCGGCGCGTGCTGCGACCGACGCGCGGCGTCGACGTACGACCGGCACCTGCGCGAGCGAGCGCACGAGGCGTACGAAGCGCTGGCGCTGCGCCTCGTAGCTCGGGTGCGAAAGCGCCGGCAGCTTGCCGCAGACGTCGAGCGCGCCCACCTCGATGGCCTGATAGGCGAGTTGACCATCCTGCACGTCTTGCGCGGTGACGATGAGGATGGGGACCGGTGCGTGGGTCATGAGCGTGGCGGCGACCTCGATGCCGTCTTCACGCCGCAGGCCGATGTCCATCGTGACGAGGTCGGGACGCAGCGTCTGCACGAGTGCGAGGGCGGTCGCGCAATCCTCCGCCTCGCCGACGACATGAATCTCCGGGTCGCTCTCGAGCGCGTGGCGCAGCGCGCGTCGCGCCGTCACCGAATCGTCGACCACGACGACGCGGGGGCTCACAGAGACACGAGGCGCGCGACGGCGGAGCGCAGATCGTCGGCGCGATAGCGACCCTTGACGAGATACTCGTTGGCACCGGCGGCCGCGCCCTCGGTCACGTCGTCGGGACTCGCGAGGCTCGTAACCAAGATGACCGCGAGATCGCGATGCTTGGCGCTCGCGCGAATGCGGCGGGTGAGCGACAGGCCGTCGAGGCGGGGCATCTGGATGTCGCTAATCACGAGGTCATAGCGCTCGCGCGCGAGGTGCGCCCAGGCCTCCTCGCCGTCGCCCGCGACCGTCACCTCGTACGTATCGCCGGCGAGCGCTTTGTGCATCTCGGCGCGGGCGGTGAGCGAATCGTCGACGACAAGGAGACGCAGGCGCCGTGCGCGCGAGGAGCCGCCAGCCGCGCCGCCGGCCTTGCTCTGCGCCGCTTCGAACAGGTAGGCCACGTCGACCGCTACGGCGACCGCGCCGCTCGGCAGCACCACGGCGCCGCTGACGCCCGCCACGCGGCGCAAGTTCCACGGCAGGCGCTTCGTGACCACCTCCTGCTCGAGGAGGATCTCGTCGACGATGACGCCGAGCCGCTCCTCACCGCGTGCAAGGACGACGACGAGCCAGCGCGCGCGCGTCGGTGGGCGGCCGCGCGTAGCCGCAAGCGCACCGAGGTAGCCTAGGCGCAGCGAGCCCCCATCGACATCGGCCACCCAGGCGCCGCCGAGCTCGCGCACGTCTGCTTGCGGCACGCGGCGCGTAGTCAGAACCATCTCGCTCGGCAGCACAAAAGTCGATGGGCCGGCCCGCACGAGCAGACCCTTCGCCGAGAGTAAAGACACGGGCAAGAGCAGCACGAAGGTGGCCCCACCGAGGGTTGGGGGCAGGCCGATGTGGACCGCGCCGCCGAGCTCCTCGATGCGTCGCTTGACCACGTCGAGCCCGACGCCGCGACCGCTGATGAGGCTCACCTGCTTGGCCGTTGAGAAGCCCGAAATGAACACCATGGAGAGCACGTCGGCATCAGACATGCGCGCGAGCTCGGCTTCGTCCACGAGGCCCTTGGCCAAGGCGGCGGCACCGATCTCGCGCGGGTTGAGACCAAGGCCATCGTCGCTAATCTCGAGACGTACCATCGCACCGTGGCGCGTCGAGCGAATGAGCACCTTGCCCACGCTCGGCTTGCCGGCCGCGCGGCGGGCCTCGGGCGAGCCGATGCCGTGATCGATGGCGTTGCGCAGAAAATGCATAAACGGGTCACGCAGGCTGTCGATGACGTACCTGTCGAGCTCGATATCGCCGAGCTCGAAGACGACCTGCACCTCGCGACCGAGTTTGGCGGCCGTGTCTACGAGAATGCGCCGCCACACCGGGGCGACATCGCCGAGCGGTAACATGCGCAGGCGCTTCATCGCGGCGCCGATCTCACCCGAGAGCTGCGCCATGCTGCGCTGCGCTTGATGATCGCGTCGCTTCCAGGTGTCGAGTTCTTCGGTGAGCGCGACGAAGCGCGGATCGCGCGCCAAGTCGACCTCGCCGAGCAGCTGCTGCAGGCGTTGGCCAAACTCTTCGATGGCGGCGCTGCGTTCCTCCTGCTGCGAGCCGGCCACGAGCAACTCGCCGGCAAAGCCCATGAGACGGTCGAGGCGCGCGGTATCGACACGAATGCTTGCCTGGATAGAGGACTCTTTTCGTTCGTGACCCTCAGGGGGTGCCGCCGACGACGCCGGCGCGGCAGGCTGCCCCGAGACCGCGGGCGCAGCCCTTATCCCAGGCGCGGCCCCGGCCGCAGGCGCCTTGCCCGCCGTGGCCGCCGACACGGCTGCCCGACATGCCTCCATCTCGCGCAGCGTTTCCTCGACCACCTCGGGCAGATGTTCACCGCCCACCAAGCGGCGGGCGAGTGCGACACCGGCCTCCATGAGGATGAGCGCCTCTTCACTCGGCGCCGCTTGGGCCTTGGCAAAAGGCGCCATCGTGCCTTCGAGCCCGTGCGCGAGCAGCTCGACCTCCTCGAAGCCGGCGACTGAGGCCGCCCCCTTGATGTTGTGGCCACATCTCATGAACGTGCGCATGGCGCCGTACAGAGCGTCGCCTGCGCTGTCCGGCAGATGCTCGACGATCTCGGCCATCTCGGTGAGGATCTCGATGGCCTCAGCGCGAAAGACGACCTTGATCTCCTCGGCCACGCTCGCCGACGACATGTTCAGACCTTGTAGACGGCGAGCGTCTTGCGCAGGCGGTCACCGAGACCGCTCAAGTCGGTCACGGCTTGCTGGAGTTGCCGAGCGCTGCCCTCGGTGTTCTTGCCCCCCTGTGCGACTTGCTCGATGGCCTCGGCGATCTGCTTGATGCCGGCGGCCTGTTGCGCGGCGCCCCCAGCGATTTGTTGCGCTTGATCGGAGCTCTGCTCGAGCACCGCGAGCAGCTCGTGGATGACGGCGCGCAGGGCGTCGGTCGAGCGCACGCCATCTTCGACGCGGGTGCGGCTCTTCTCGGTCGCGGCGATGAGCGCTTCGCCGCCGTGTCGAATGTCGCCGAGGATGCCTTGGATCTGCTTGGTCGCCGCCTTGCTCTGCTCGGCGAGGGTGCGCACCTCGACCGCCACCGCGACGAAACCGCGCCCCTGCTCGCCGGCGCGCGCCGCCTCGATGCTGGCATTGACCGCGAGCAGGTTGGACTGCTCGGCGAGGTCGTTGACACTGGCGATGATCTCGCTCACCTGCGAGTTCTTCTCGTTGAACTGCTGCATCATCGTCGCCACCTCCTTCACCTGCGTGGAGATGCTGCTCATCGTCTGCACTGTCTCGCCGACCGCGTCGACGCCGCGACGACCGCTTTGCAGCGCCGACTCAGTCACCTGCGCCACCTTGCGCGCGCTGTCGGCCGAGGCCTTGCTGCCCTGGCGGATCTCTTCGATCGTCGCCGAGACCTCCATGACGGCCGCCGCTTGCTCGCCGGCCGTGCTCGCCGCCTGCTGCGAGGTCGCGGCGATCTCGGCCGCGCTCGCAGACAGCGACGTAATGCCGCCCTGCACCTCGCCGAGGATGCCGCGCAGGTCGCGCGTCATGGTGTGAAACGCCGACTCGATGGCGAAGATCTCGTCGGTGCGCCTGCTCACCGCCGGCAGCGTGGTCAGGTCATGCGCGTCAGCAATCCGCGCCATCAGGACGGTAAGCGGCACGAGCGGCTGCATGCCAATCCGATAGATGGCGAGCATCGCCGCCACCGTTACGCCGACGCCGACCGGCACCAACATGACGAGCAGGAAGGCAGGCGCCCCTTCGCCCCCGGCGATAAAAGAGATCTCCGAGACGATGATCTGCGTCGGGATGATAATCGCGAAGATCTTGGACGTAAGGCCGTTGCCAAAGCGCCAGTAGATGAGCGGCATCAAGACAACGCCGGCCGCGACGAGCACCAAGAGAAATTGCAGATACAGATGCACTAGGGCCTCCTTGCCTAAGTCTAAAGCGGCGGCGACGCACCGTTCGGCCGCAAGCGCTGGACGGTTGTGCCAGGCACGCTCTCGGTGTCGACAACGACTCGAGCGTCGCCGAATAGGCGCTCGGCGTCGAGCAACGTCACGAGGTCGCGCGTCGTGCCGAGCGACGGCAGACCGAGATGCGCCGCGGGATCGGCGACGCCGGCCTGCACTTCGTCGACAAAGATCTGGCGAAAACCAAGCACACTCTCGACGAGCACGCCGAGCGCTCCCGCCTCGGCGCGCAGCACGGCGACGAAGCGCGCGCTGCCGAGCTCGGCGAGGCCATAGAGCCGGCCGAAATCGAGCACCGCGACAAGCTCGCCGCGCACGAGCGCGAGGCCCGCGAACCACGCCGGCAAGTTCGGCAGGGCCGTCATCGACGGCGCGCGGACGATCTCCTGCAAGGCGAGCACAGGCAGCCCGAGCTTGCGCTCGCCGAGCGCGATAACGGCGAAGGTGCCGAGCACACGGCGCGCGGCCGCCACGTCGAGCTTGGTCGCCACCTTGCGGGCGCGCTCCTCGAGCAATTGCGCGAGGCTCATCTTCCCGGGGCTTCTGCTCACGGCAAGCTCGCCCTCATGAGCAGCACGGCATTGAGCAGCCGCGCCACGCGCGTCTTGCCGTCGGCGAGCACGACGTCGGCGGCCAGGCACTCGAGCTCCTCGGTGAGGCACAACACCTGCGACTTCGCCTGCGCGAGCTGCCCAACGCGCTGCAGGGCGGTGGCGTAGCGAAAGCGAGCCAGCGCGTCCTGGGGATTGAGGTAGAGCGCGCAACGCAGCCTGCGTACCTGCTCGTCGGCGGGCGCGAGCGACGGCTCGTCGGGCCCGGCGGGCGGAACGACGGCTCGACGAGGCGCGACCTCGTGGTGCTCCGCCGGGGCGAGTGACGGCACCGCGACCGGCTCGACCCGCGACCCGGTTGGCGGCGGCAGCGACGGCTTGGGCGGCGGGGAGGACGACGACGACGCAAGAGCGGGCACGGGGGACACTCCCACACGATCAGGCGCGACGGCCAGACTCGCAAACCCGCCCGCCGGGTCGACGACGGCCGAGCCCGCCTCGGCGCGCCGCACGAAGATCCCGCTCCATTCGCCGGGCAGGCGCGCAAAGAGCTCGCGGGGTGGAGCTGGGTCCGCCGGCGCGATCAAGAGCAGGCCGTGCGGCGCAAGCGTGCGGGCGATACCGGCGTACACTGTCTCGAGCGCCGACGCGTCGAGATAGATGCCGACGTTGCGAAACAAGACCGCATCGACGCTCTGCGCCGCGCGGGGCGCGAGGCATTGCGGCAGCGCCGCAATCTCGAACGCCACCGCCGCCATGACGGTCGCGTCGAGACGAAAGACACCGTTCGGCTCGCGGGTGAAGTAGCGCTCGCCGAGCTCGACCGGCACGCCGCGCAGCGACCAGTCGCGGTAGAGGCCTCGGCGCGCCACGGCCAGGGCCCGCTCATTGATATCGGTCGCCGCGATGCTGGCGCGCGCCGCAGCGGCCCCGAGGCGCTCGCGCAAGAGAATGGCTACGCTGTAGGGCTCTTCGCCCCGCGAGCAGCCGAGCGACCACACGACGGCGCGACGTCCGGCTTCGATGTTTTGCGCCAAGGCCTCGACGAGCGTGGCGAGTTGTTCCGAGTGGCGCAGGAAGTGCGACTCGTCGATGGTCAGGTAGGCGGCCAAATCGCGCAGCAGCTCGGCGTTGTTTGCCAGGCGACGAAAGATCTCGGCCTCGTCCACGGCAAGGCGGCGTGTGAGCTCGCCGAGGCCCTCGTCGAGCGCACTCGGCCAACCGCTGCGCGGCAGCATCCCAAACGTCTCGGCGATTCGGGTTTGCACGAGCTCGCGTGTCACGACACAGGCTCCAGTGAACCCGGCGGCTCGAGCGCCGCAAACAGACGCGCGAGGCTCAGCACGACCGCACTCACGGGACCAAGATGGGCTACGGCCATGACGTAAGCGCCGTGGGGCACCTCGTGCACCTCGTTGCCGCTCTCGATAGGCACGCGAAAATGCACCTGCCCTATCGCCTGTGCGAGCAAGGCGCCTCGGCGCTGACCATCGGCACACACGAGCAACACGTCGCTCGGGGCGAGCGGACTCGCCTCGCCATAGAAGCGCGCGGCGAGGTCGAGCGCGGGGATCAGGTCGCCGTGAAAATCGAGCATGCCAGCGACCCAGCGCGGCGCTTCGGGCAGAGGTGCAAGGGCGCAGCGCGGCAACACGGCTTGCACGTGCAACAGCGGCACGGTGACGATGGAGTCGACGACCCGACAGCTCAACAGATCGACCTCACTGACGCCGAGCTCGTCGACGCGCAGGTCGCGCACGATCCCATGGCGTAGCGCGCTGAGCTTGCGCTCGAGCCCGCTAATCGTCGTCAAGATGCTGTCGATGGCGTCGTTGTCGTGCATCCCCTCACGCTCCGTCGGCGACCGATCGCCGCGCCAACGCCTGACGCGCAAGGCCGACGACGAGTCGCCAGCGCATCGACATCCGCCGCCACAGCGACAGTCGCGCCGGGAAACTACCCGCGACATAGAGGTCACGACAAGCGCGGCGACGCACCTTGCCACTCGAGGTGCGCGGGATGCTGCCCGGCGCGACGAGCGCGAGGCCGGACACCTCGAGGCCAACGTGCACGAGGATGCGCTGCCTGACCTCTTGCGCGATGGCCGCCTGTGTGCGCCAGCCGCGCGGATTGAGCTCAGCCACGAAGTGCACGGCTTCGGTGCCCTCATGGCCGGGAAGAGCGAACGCCACGACCCGACCGCGCCGCAACCCCGGGACCTCGGCGGCGCAGCGCTCGAGATCGGCGGGCGCGAAATTAGCGCCGCGGACGATAATGAGATCCTTGATGCGGTCGATGACGAACAGACGCCCCGCAGCCAAATAGCCGAGGTCGCCGGTGCGCAGCTCCGCTCGGCAGCTCGTCGGCGCCTCGTGATAATAACGCGGCGAGACCGACGGACCGCGCACGACGACCTCGCCGACGAAGCGCTCGAGACAGGGGGCGTCGGTCTGCGGGTCACGCACCTCGACCGCGTGGCCACCGAATGCTTGCCCGACCGACACGAAGGTGACAGCGCCACCTGCGTTGTCGCTCGCCGGCACCGCTTTACCGGTGGCGAGGGCGTCGCGCTCGACGCAATCGTAGACGGGCTTGGTCTCGACGGGTGGAAACGTCGCCGCGAGCGTTGTCTCAGCGAGGCCGTAGACGGGGAAGAAGCTCGTCTCGCGAAAGCCGTACGGAGCGAAGCGCTCGCAAAAGCCGCGCGCAACCGCCGGGTCGATGGGCTCGGCGCCGCAGTAAGCGACGCGCCAAGTCGACAGATCGAGCCCCGCAAGCTGCGCCTCGGGGATCTTGCGCCAGCAGAGGCTGTAGGCGAACGTCGGCGCCACCGACTGCGTGGCGCCAAAGGCCGAGATGGCGCGCAGCCAGACGATCGGCCGCAGCAGAAACTCGACCGGCGACAGCACGTGATAGGGGGCATTCCAGTACAGCCCCATGAGCATGCTGATGAGCCCCATGTCGTGGTGCAGCGGCAACCATGAGACGATGCGGTCACGCGAAGTGCTCTGCGTCCCTTCGCCGATGGCGCGCACGTTGGCGGCGACGTTGGCGTGAGTGAGCACAACACCGCGCGGCGCGCCGGTGCTGCCCGAGGTATATTGGATGATGGCGGGCGCATCGGGTGAACCCGGATCGAACGCGAGCTCGCGCACGCTGCCGGGGGCGAGACGCGCCACGAGCGCCTGCGCATCAGGGAGCTCGCCTTGCATGCTCACACCCCAGCGCTCGAGGTCCTCGACCAAGATGAGGCGCGGCCGACAATCTTCGCAGACGCGGTTCATGCGCTCACGATAGAGCTCGGCGGTACGAAACTCGCTGCGCGCCTGCAAGGGCACAGCGATGGCGCCCATCGACATGAGGCCGAGGATGGCGGGCAGGAGGCGCTGCGCCTCCGAGAGGGACATCACCACGCGATCACCCGGCTGTACGCCGTGCGCGCGAAAGAACGCCGCGTGCGCCTGCGCCGAAGAGGCGAGCTCGCCGTAAGTCATCCCCTGGATGTGAAAGCCGCGCTCGAGAGGCTTGATGCGCCAAAGCGGCATGACGTCGTGCTGCCGACGCACGTGCTCAGCCACGACCTCGAGATAGCCGCGACCCGCGTGTGTTGGCCGCGCCGCCGTGTCGGACGATGTTTCAACCACTGGTGAGTCCTCCGTCCATCGTGATGACGCTGCCGGTCATGTAGGTGCTCGCCGTCGTCGCCAAAAAGATCACCGTCGCGGTCACATCGGCCACCGTGGCGACGCGTTTTTGCGGGATGTGCGGGACGATGAAGCGCTCGACGAGCGCCCGTTGCGGCGCCATCATTTCGGTGTCGCAGAGCCCCGGGGCTACGGCGTTGACGACGATGCCACAAGGGGCGAGCTCACGCGCCATCGAGCGCGTCGCCGCGATCATGCCGCCCTTGGAGGCCGCATAGATGGAGGCGAGCGCGGCGCCGTTCTGACCGCTGACCGAGGCCATGTTGATGATACGGCCACCGCCGTGGCGGGACATGACCGAGCCAAAAGCCGCCGTGCAGCGCAGCGTGCCACAGAGGTTGACGTCGAGAATGCGCAACATTGTCTCGTCGTCGAGCCGCAAGGCTGGCGTCTGGGCGTAAACGCCGGCGTTGTTGACGAGTACATCGAGGTGGCCGAAGCGATCGTCGACCTCGGCCGCGACGCGCTCGATGGCGGCCCGGTCGGTGACGTTCATGGTGCGCCAGAGCACCTTCGAGACACCGGGTCCGTCTTGCGGCGGCGGGCCGCCGAGATCCGTAGCGACGACCACGAAGCCCGCCGCTGCAAGACCCTGTACGACCGCCGCGCCGATGCCTTTGGCGGCGCCGGTCACGACCGCGATCCGAGGCGGCGTCGCTGTGGCGCCGCCTGCGCCGTGGGTTACGGCGTTCACAGGTAGACCTCGCTTTGACCAGCCGCCGCGGCGTCGAGAGTGGCGAGATCGGCGCTCGATGCTAAAGCGACGAGCGCGGAGCGATGTTGCGCTAGGCCTTGAATGCGGGCACGCGTCAGATAGGTGAGCAGGCTGCCGTGGTGCAGCGGAAAGTCGAGCCCGTCGCGGGCCACGAGGTCGACGAGACCGGCGTGCGACAGAATCTTCTCCGTGCGCCAACGCTCCGCCGCCGCGAGCAACGACACGCACAGGGCAACGCGCAGCAGATCATCGCTCTGCTCGCTCGTCTCACCGGGCTCAGCGAGCGCGGCGAGCGCCTGCTGCACGGGCTCGAGCGACGAGCCGAGCGCACGGGCGAGCGACGCGGCGAGAGGCCCGAGCGCAATCGAGCGCAACATGCGCCGCGGCCGGCGCACCACGCCAAACTCACGCAGCGTCCCGTCGACGAGGCCAGCACTTCCCCCGGCGAGCACGTAGCGCACGAGCGGCGCGTACCAGGCGATGAGGGCCTGCAACACGACCGGGTGCTCTTTGGGCCGCGAGATGACGACGCGCCACCCCATCCGCGTCAAGAGGCGATAGGCGCGGCGATGCTCCGAGGCAATCTCACCCTGCACGGCGAGCTCGAGGAGCGGCCAGTCGTGCGAAAACGGGCTCGTCAGGACGCTCGACGCCGGCCACGTGAGCGGCGCTGCGGAGCCAGGCAGAAGCACGCCGATCGCGTGGGCAGGCCGCGGCGAGAGCGCCTCCTCGGCCGGTCGCGCGCCGTCGACGAAATGCATCGCCCAGGTGCCGACGTCGGCACCAGCGCCCGTGTCAGCGTCGGCCGCGAGCGTCGCCGACGGCGACGCAGAGGCCCCGAGGGCGAGCAGGCGCACGCCTGGCAGCTTGCGCTCGGCGAGCGTCGCGTGCCAGGCACGCAGCGCCGGTCCGTCATCGGCGACACGTAAGACCACGTCGCCACGCGGCTCGGGCACGCCACCCAGGCAACGCTGGTGCGTCGCCTGCCGAATCATGAAGAAGGAGAGCGCGCTCTTGGCGACCTGCTGACAGCTCGACGCGCTCGAGCGCTCGATCTCGAGCGCGGCATTCTTCTCACTGACCCGACCGGCAGTGACCGCACGCACCATGAGATCGAGGCCATCCGCATAGACAGGCTGGAAGGCGGGCGGCAGCGCCGCGAGACGTTGGCGCTGAATGTGCAGGCGCTCCTCGCTCGGGGCGTGCTCATCGCGCCGCCGCACGGGCGCCTTGCACCGCGCGGGCGCCCCGTCGCAACCGAGCAGCTCGAGCACAAAGGCGTGGGTGTCGCTCACCATCGTCTCGGCCGCAAAGACCGCGTTGATGAGCCCGCCGTCGAGCGCTTGGCGCGCCGTCCAGCGCTTCTCCCAGAGCAGCAAATCGGCGGCGCTCTCGAGGCCGAGGAGCAAGGGCAAGCGCTGTGTGCCCTCGAAGATGGGCAGAAAGAGGTAGTCGTTCACCTCGGTCATGTAGAAGTGCGTCGACGCAGTGTCGGCCGCCACGCGGTAATCGCAAAAGAGCGAGAACTCGACACCGCAGCCGTAGCAGTTGCCGGCGATGGCCGCGACGGTCGGCACCCGGCAGTCGCGCACCGCGTGGTAAGCGCCGCGGACGGTGGCGGTCAGCGCGCCGCCGCCGTCCGGTGACTTGACGGCGATGGCCATCAGGAGTCCGACGCCGTTGATGTAGCTGTCCGGCTTGCCGCTCGCGAAGACCACGGCCCGAGTGTCCGTATCGAGTGTGCCGAGAATGTCGGTGAGCTGCTCCGCAGCGCGATTGTTGAAGATATTGACGTCGCAGTCGGGCGTCGAGAGCGTTAGGTACATGACGCCGTCGCGCACGAGCTGCGTATAGGGAAGCGCCGTCGCGGCCATGATGCTCGTCTCCTCAGCCTGCTCGACTCAGGACGCGCCAGACGTAGTCATAGAGCGAGCCGACCGTGAGCGCCGTCGGGTCGCTGCACTCGGCAATCCAGTCGTTGAGCAAGATGGGACGGTCGAGCTGGTCCTCGAGCGCGATCGCGAGCGACGCGACGCGCAACGAATCGAAGCCGTGCGCGAGCACGAGGCTGTCTTCGCGCTTGACTTTGGCCGTGCGCTGCAAGGCGGCGAGAATCGCCTTCTCGATCCGTTGCTCGACATCAGGGCGTTGCCACTGCATCACTATCCTCCTTATGGGTGTTGGCACCGTGGCGAGACGCCGCGGCGGACTTCGGGTACTCGACGCTGTACGGTTTGCCGGCCACGCGCTCGGCGGCGGCGGCGTAGGTGTAGCGACGCAGCGGCTCCTCGCGCGCTTCGGGGCCCGGTGAGAGGCGGCGGCGCTGCACTTCTTCCTCGGCCTTCTTCAAGATCGCGTCGGCGAGCTTCTCCTCGCCCGGCGTGGCCTGGCCGAAGATCTCGCCGTAGCGACGCATGAGATTGACGAGGCGCGATCGGGCGCGATCGGTCTCGGCCATGGCGAGCGCCGTCTTGAGCAGAGGCACGTAGCTTTGGCTGCGCTTGCGGAAGAACTCGGCGCGCGCGGTCTGCAGCAACGGATGACGGGCGCGGCGACAGAACTCGTAGCCGTTCAGATTCGCCTCGAGCGTCTTCGTCAGCCAAGGCCCTTGCTCGCGATACAGCCGCCGGTAGCCGCCATCGAGCACCTCGAGCATCTCGGTGTGGGTGAAGTTCTTGGCGACGAAGTTCTCGCCGTAGAGATGAAACTCGCCCCACGGGACCTTGGCCGGCAGCCGGCCCGCCTTCTTCTCGGTCGCCCACAAGGCCGTGCCGGGAAAGACGCCGAGCACCGAGAGCTGCGCGAACGTTGGCTCGAGCGAGACGAAGTAGTCGAGATCCTCGGCGATGTTGGCCGGGCTCTGGTGGTTCTGGCCGATGATCCAGGAGCCGATCGTCTTGATGCCGATGCTGTGGAGGAACGGAAAGATGTCGGCGGCCGTGCGCTGCTGCGTCTTCTCGAGGGCCGAGAACTTGGACTCGACGCCGACCCACAATTGGTCGAGGCCGGTGAGCAAGAGCTCCTCGGCGTCGTAGCGCGCGACGGCCTTGAGCGAGCCAAAAGCCGAGTAGTTGTAGTCGCGCAGGCCATGCCGCTCATCGGCTTGCAGCAGCCGGCCGAGCTCGAGCACCTTGTCGCGCTGGTCGAGAAAGTTCTCGTCGTAGATGCTCACCGCATTGGTGAACGGCGAGTGGTCCCAGTAGACCTGCATCGCCGCGGCGATCTGCCTCGCGTTCATCACCTCGACGTAGGTGCCGCCCGTCGACGCCGAGGTGGCGCAAAACGGACAGCGCTGCGTGCAGCCGAGACCGGAGAGGATGATGCCCATCGTACCGATCGGCCGCGGGCTCAACCACGGCAGGCTCGAGCCCTCCTTCGGCAGACGACTCTTCACGTCGCGCGTCGGTGCTTGGCCGAGCAGGCGGCGCAGGTACGAGATCCCTTCACCGTGACAGACGCCATCGAGCAGGCCTTCCCAGCGGCCCTCCTCGAGCATCTGCGGCATGCACAGGGCGCCGTAGCCGCCGACGATGATTTTGGTCTCGGGCGCATGGCGGCGCACGAGCGTCGCCATCTCGAACAGGCGCTCGACGTTGACCGACTCGAAGCCAATGGCCACGACGTCGTAGCCGTGCGCGAGCTCGCGCCGAAAGTCATCGAGCGCCGGGTTCTCGAGCACCACCGAGGCGCCATCGATGTTCTGCGCCAAGAGATGCAGCGGCGAAGAGTGCGTGTGCTGGCGCAACACGAACAGCTCCTGACCGCGCGTCAGGCGGAACGACATCTGGTCGGTCGCCGCAAAGCCAAGAATGCGCTGGCTCGGCGTCGTCGTGGTCGTGAACAGGATCTTCGGATTCATGGGTAGCTTTACTCCTCGATTTCAACACCGACCTCGCCGTGACGTTCTGCATCGCCGGTCGGCAGGCAGAGTTGGCCGCGCACGTCGCCGCCAAAGCCCGAGCCATCGGCATAGGTGGTGCCAAACATGTACAAGGTGCCGGTCGCCCCGACGTACAGACCGGTGCCGGACTGTACGCGCACGAGCTCGGTAAACACGCCGCCGACGGTATCGAGCACGCCTACGTCGGTGGTGACGAGGTCGCCGAGCTTGGTGCTCAGAACGAGTGTGCCGCGGTAGGTCCAGGTGCTGGCCGGCTCGACGGGCGGATAGACGATGCTCGGCTCGCCGATGACGCCGCCACCGAGGCCGAGCGCGCTGAACGCAGTCGTGCCGTCGAGAAAGCCGTGGTTGCCGGTCGTGACCCCGGCCGTGCACATCCCGAACGGACTATCGCAAGACCCAGGAGCGGTGAAGGAGACGGCGATGGTGCCCTTGACCTCGAAGCACCACTGGCCTGCCGCCGGCGCTCGGCCGTGGGCCGCGGCCACGCTCGACACCGCCAATGCCATCGCGACGAGCGCTGCCTTCATCACCACGAGTTGTGCGTTCATGACTTGCTCCTCTCTTGATCGTGAATTGAGGGTTCGGGACGAATGACCGTGGGGGCTGCTAGGGGGCGTCATGCAGAGGTCGCGTTTTGGGGTGAAGATGACGGCGATTCTTCTTGTCCATCCACTGCGTGACTTCTTCGACGAGCTCGGACATCGGCACCGACTTCGGCACGAAGCCATCGGCGCCACAGTCGTGGGCGAGCTGTTGCAGCTCCAGGGACGGCTTGGCCGAGTAGAGCAACACGACGATGTCACGCAAGATTTCGCGCTTGCGAATCGAGCGCACGAGTTCGTCGCCTTCGAGCAGGGGCATATTGACATCGAGCAGGACCACGTCTGGCCGCTCACGCATCAGAGCAACCGTGGTGCCTACCGCCTGATCGCGCGTCGTCACCACATAGCCGGCCTCAGTCAAGGCGAGGCTCGCGGCCTTCAAGATCGTCAAGTTGTCGTCCACCATCAAGATTCGTCCTGACATGGGGACGCAGTGTAGCAGACAACGTGCCGTAAAATGGTAGGCTATTTTATTGAGAAAATCGGATTGAGCGCGTTGCACTATTGAGTGACGACCGACTCAACGTGTAAGTAATGTCCTTATATGTTATCTGTTTGTAACGAACTTGCATTAGTGATACAGTGTCAATAATGAAGCAGATGATCGAACGGGAGCCCAGATTGCCGCTGCACGTGCCGGTCGTAAGCGATCCGGCCCTGCTCGAATGCTGGTCGGTCAACGTCAGCCGCTCGGGCTTCGGACTCATGGCGATTGCAACCGACGACTATCCAGGTCCGCTCGAGGGCAGCCTGGTGGAAGCGGAGTTGCGCCTGCCGGACAGCGGCGCACTCGTGCAAGTCACTGGCCGCGTCGCGTGGCGCCACGACACGCGACTTACGGCGAGCAAGACGAACATCGCACTTGGACTCGGCATCGAGGCCGTCGGCGAGCGCGGGCGCGAGGCGCTCGAGAACTACTTGCAGCACTACCGCTTTCGGGTAGCAGTCGGTTTTGCCAACGACGCAGAGCAGCAGCTGACAAGCGCGGTACTCGGGCAGGAGGTTGAGCTCTTGGTAGCCACCTCAGCCCCCGAGCTCAGCCAGCTCGCCGCGCGCGGTGACATCGCGGTGCTCCTGCTCTTTGGCGGTGACCGGGAGGCGCTCGCCACCATCCTTGCGGCCAAGTCGAGCGACGAAGCGCCGCATGCGCCGAGCGCGCCCGGCTTCTCGGCCGATCTGCGACCGCGCGTTGTCGCTTGCGTGCCGGCCGACACCCCTCTGCTCCTCCGCGCATTCAATCGCGGCTCGCTGTGCGCGGCGCTCGGTCCGCAGCCCCTCGCCGAGGAGCTGCGCGAGGCCGTGCTCGCGGCGTGCCAGCAACACGGCGTCCGCATCGAACAGCATCGCTTGGGCCTCTCGCTCGAGCGCGCGCTGTGGCGTGAGCGGGCCAAGGGCCAAAAGGAGCGCTTGCCGCTGCGCCTCGGCACCGACAGCCTGGTGCACGCGAGCGAGGCCATGGCGCAGGTGCTCGAGCTCGTGCGCACGGTGGCCCCGTTTCGCACGAGCGTGCTGCTGACGGGCGAAACCGGAGCGGGCAAGGAGGTCGTCGCGAGGCTCGTACACGAGCTGTCGGGCCGCGCGGCGCGCGACTTTATCGTCCAAGACTGCGGCACGCTCACCGAGACGCTGCTCGAGAGCGAGTTGTTCGGCAACGTCAAGGGCGCCTACACCGGCGCCATCAAAGACCGCGACGGCCTCTTTGTCGCCGCCGACGGCGGCACGGTCCTTCTCGACGAGATCGAGAACACGAGCCCAAGCCTGCAAGCGAAGTTGCTGCGCGTCATCGAGACCGGCGAGGTGCGACCGGTGGGCGGCACCGAGAGGCGCGTCGTCGACGTGCGGCTCATCGCGGCAAGCAACCAGTCGCTCGAGAGTGAGGTGGCGAAGGGTCGTTTTCGCGCCGACCTCTACTACCGCCTGAGTACGTTCCCTATTCGGATCGCGCCCTTGCGAGAACGACGCGCCGACATTCTGCCGCTCGCCCGGCGCTTCTTGCGACTCGCCTGTGAGAGCTTCGAGTTTCCGGCACGAACGCTCACCGCCGAGACCGAGGCCGTCCTCGAGAGCTACGACTGGCCAGGCAACGCCCGTGAGCTGCGCAACGTCATCGAGCGCGCGGTGCTCCTCTGTGGAGCCGAGGCAAGCACGATCGGACCGGGCGCGCTGCCGCAGGCACTCGCGCGCGCCGGCGCCTTGCGAGCGGCACAAAAGCTCGAGCGCAAAGGCTCCCTCAAGGAGCTCGTCGGCGTCTTCGAGGCCGAGGTCATCCGAGAGGCGTTGGCGGCGCACGACGGCAGCGTGCGCCTGACAGCGAGCGCCCTCGCGACCGACGAGGCGACGCTGTGGCGCAAGGCCAAGCGCTATCAGCTCAAGCCGACCCGACGCACGGGCCCCTAGCGCGCGTCTCGCGCAAACGCCGCGAGCGCGGCCGCGGCCACAGTCTCGCCCGCCTCCTGCACAAAGTGCCCGACCTCGGGGAGCACGAGCGGCTCGAGGCAACCCGGCAGGCGCATGCGCAAGAGCTGCATCGCCGGCTCGCCGAGCACGGGATCTTTGACCCCGATCGCCATGAAGGTGGGACCGCGCCACTCGCGCCGCAAGTAGGTCGCGGCGCGTCGGCAGATGATCGCGCCCGGGTCATCGGGCGTCATCGGCACGAGCTCGGGAAAGCGCTGCACGCCCACCTTGTGGCGCAGGTCGGGAAAAGGCGCGGCGTAGGCCGCTGCCTCGGCCGCGCTCATGCCGGGCACGTCGCGCCGCATCACGGCGGCCACGTCGAGATCGGGGTGCGCGGCGACATAGGCCTTCCAAGCCCGAAAGCCCGGGGTCGGCGGCAGATCGCCCGTCGGCAGGAAGGTGTTCATCACCACGAGTCGCGTGATACGGGGCCCGAGGTCCAAAGGCAGCGTCAGGCCGAGGATCCCGCCCCAGTCCTGGCAGACGAGCGTAATGTTCGTGAGGTCGAGTCGCTCGATGAGCCGCAGCAGCGCGTCACGATGGAAGGCAAAGGTATAGAGCGCCGGATCGGTCGGCTTGTCGGAGCGACCAAAGCCGAAGAGATCGGGCGCGATGACGCGGCCACCGCTCGCCACGAAGGGCGGCACCATCTTGCGGTATAGATAGGACCACGTCGGCTCGCCGTGCAGGCACAGAAAGACGCCGCCCGGCGCTACACCGGCGCCGACGTCAACGTCGATATAGTGCAGACGCAGCCCTTCATAGCCCGGCAGATCGTCGACGTAGTGCGGCGCATAGTCATAGCCGACCAAGCGCGCAAAGCGGTCGTCAGGGGTGCGCAGAGCGTTCGACATCGGCGTCCGCTGCCCTCGCGACGTGAGGGCCTAGTACAGAGCGCAGCGGTCGAAGATCAGGGTCTCGCCGCTCCAAAAGCTCGTACCCGGCTGGTACCAAACGCACACGGGATCGGTAGTGCCAACCGGGATGAGGGTCCACTTCCACTTCACTTCGCTGTTGTTGAACAAACCGCAGCCAATGAGATCCCGCGCGAGCGTATAGTCGCTCGCCCCGCCAACGAAGTCGCCTGCCGCCGCCCACGTGCACACCCAGTCTTCGACGTTCGCCGACACGAAGTAGAAAGCGAGCGCACGCGTATCAATGGCGGCACACATGGCACGCGCGGCCGTGTTGACGCCGCCGTAGCGCTTCCAGCAATCGACCAAGGCCTGCGCCACGAGCCCGTAGTTCGGAAAGAGCGCGCCGTCACTGAGCGTCACAGCCTCACCACACTCGCCGATGACGCAGGTGTCGGGGCTGGCACAGGTGAGCAGCTTGACGGGCGGCTGCGTCGCATCGGGGCACTCGAGCACGTCGGCGCCATTGCACGAGCGGCGGCCCGCCCAGCACTGCCCACAGCCGTACTGACGCGGCGAGCCGCCCACGTCGATGCAGCTGCCGGTGGTGCACACGTTGACGCCGAGCTCCCAGGTGTTGGCGTTGCAGCGATCGATCTCGTCCACGTGGTACTGCACGTTCTGCCGGCACGCTTCCTCGCCGGTCGTGCAAGTCGGAGAGCTCGAGCAGGTGCCATTGACGCAGTTGAAGGGGCAGAGCGTGCCGGCCACGAAGGCGGTGCGATCAGTGCTGCACTTCTGCACTTGCTTGGCGTTGGCCGGATCGCAACGCGTCTCACCGAGTGAGCACACGGGGTCGAGACAAACCGGGAGGCTCGCCGCGGCGTTGCACCCGTATGGGCAGAGCGTCTGCGACGAATAACTTGCCCCGTCGGTGCCGCAGACGACGAGCTTCTCACCGTTGCAGCTCGTCGAGCCGGGCAAGCAGGGCTGTGCCTTGCAGGCCCGGGTCGCCGAGTCGCAACCGTACGGGCAAGCGACCGAGTCGTAGCTCGCGCCGTCAGCCCGGCAGGTGAAGAGCGAGCCCGCCGAGCAGCGCTGCTCACCGGCCGTGCAGAGCGAAAAACGGCACAGGCTGTTCATCGGATCGCACCCGGCGATGCAGGCCTGCTGCGACCACGCCCCGCCGTCGGCACGACAGGTAAGCGAGAAGGCGCCCTCGCAGCGCGTGGCGCTCGGCGTGCACTGTGGGCAGACGTCACCCAAGCAGCCGGTGCTGCACGGCGTCTCGAGGAAGGTGGCGCCGGTCGGGTCGCAGATCTGCAAGACGGCGCCGATGCAGCGCTTCGCTCCGGGCACGCACACAGACGTCGAACTCGAATTGCCGCAGCCGCACAGCAAAAGCGCGATCAGCAGTCGCTTGGCCACGCTCGAGCGCATCACGAATCTCCTACTGCTCCCCGTCGTCGTCGCCCTCGGTCTCACTCTCGCCGTCGTCGTCACCGCGCGTGACGCCCTCGCCGTAATAGGCCTGATAGGTCTCGGGCAGGATGGCGTAGGCAAGCTCTTCTTTGTTGTCGACGGCCCAGTGGTCAGTCATCGGATCGAAACCGTTGTCGACGAAGAAGCCGTGCATCTCCTCGGCCGTCGCGGCCGGCAGCACCACCATGAAGGGATCGGACAAGAAGACCTCGGAGAGCCGCACGCGCACGGCTTTGAAGTAGTCGTGCATCAGCACGAGCACGAAGTCTTGCGTGAGATCGATGTCGATGCGCCCCGCGTCGAAGCGCACAAAGACGAACGGGTAGCCGCACTTGACCCGGTAGCCGGCGAGCCCAACGGGCTTGGCCTGGCCCTGCGGCACGATCTTCCACAGATTGAGCTTGTTCTTCGTGAGCACGAGCTCGCGCAGGTTATCGAGCGTGGGCGGCGTCTGCAGATGCAGGGCACGGCGCACGTCGGCCGCTTGGCAGAGCTTCTCGAGCGCGCCGAGATCGTCGGGGCCGAGGGCGCGCAGCGTGCAAAGCGCGCCGTGCAGATCGTCTCGTTTGGCCACCCTTGCCCTCCTTGCGCGCCGGCGAAAGCCGCGCGACCCTAGCACGCGGCTCGTCGGGTGCACAATACGGCGCCTTGCCGTCAACAGAGCGCGTCGGGTAAGATGCACGCCTCGGGGGGCGCGCAAGCTCCCTAGCCGCATTTGACCTGTGCTGTGTAGATAGAATGCGACGCCGAGTGTGCGCGACCTCGTATAGGAGCAAGACATGGCTATCGGTGGCAGTGGCAATGTTCCGAGCGGCAGCGCTTTCGTCGATACGACCAGCACCACGAGCGGCGTCCAGGCTGACGTCGACGTGAGCCAGGTAACAGCCGAAGCGGGAGTCGACGCCAACAGCGAAGAGGCCGCCGCCGACGTCTACGTCAAGCGCAGCGCCGCCGGCCTCACCGGCCCCTCAACCGACGGCGAAGAGCCCGAGGACTACGCCAAAGTAAGCGGCCTGTTTACGGACAGCGGCCTGCCCGACCCGTACAACCCGAACACGACCCCGGGTGTCGAAGCCCGCGCCGCCACCGATCCGGCGTTCCAAGATGCCTTGGCCATGGTCAAGGGGCGGCTCGACTTCAACGACCCGAAGGTGGCGCAGGCTTTCTGGCAGAAGCTCAACCAAACGACCGTGTGCAGCAACATCATGGAGACGCTGCTCGTCATCATGAAGGAGTCGATGAAGGAGTCCAACGACGACAAGCGCTACTACCTCGTCAAGATGCAGCAGTACAACGCCATCGGCGAGGCGCTCTCGGCCGAGATGCACAAGCTCAGCTCGGTCATGTCGACGTTGCGGGCGCGCGGCAAAGACGAAGACAACGAACCGACAGTCAACATCGGCGAGATCAAGCTCTTTAGCCCCAAAGAGGTCGATGCGCAGGGCAAGCCGGTCACGAACGCCGAGTCTTATTCGGGCAACAAGACGCAGTTCCAACTGAGCGCTATCTCGAAGGATCTCGAGCAGCGCCAAGAAGACCTGCGCAACAACCGCCAGATGGCGCAGACCTCGTTCCAGAGCGCCGACCAGCGCAGCAACCAGATTATGAACATCATGGCGACGGTGCTCAAGACGATGAACGAGATGCGCGGCGCGAGCAACCGCGGCCTGAGCTAGTCAATTCGGGCCGTCACCACAACGAACGGAGTGCGTGGCATGCCCACTGCCGAAGTGTTCCCGCAGGACTTTAGTTTTCTCGATAAGATTCCGGATCAGGATCTCGAAGACATCGTCGCGTCACTGCGCGCCGGGGTCACGGCGCCCGGCGACGCCCTCGGCTTCGACGAGGCGGCGCTCAATCACATCGAGCAGACGGCGGTCGCGTACTATCAGGTGCAGCGCTTCGCCCCGGCGAGCACACTCTTCGGCTTCATGGCGCAGATGAACCCGAAGCGCGCGAGCGCCTGGCGCGGCCTCGGCGCCTGCGCGCAGGCGACCAGAAAGTACGCCCTCGCGTGCATTTGCTACGACCGCGCCCTGCAGCTCGACCCGCTCGATATCGTCTCGCATGTCTACTTGGGCGAGAGCCTCTGCCACAGCGGCAAGAAAGAAGAAGGGCTGCTCGTGCTGCAAGGGGCGCTCGAGAAGGGGCTCGCCCGGCCCGAGGCCAAGCCCTATCTGCTGCGCGCCCGCGCCATCGTCGTAGCGGGTGGCGTCGTTCCGGCTCGCATCTTCATGTCGCAAGCGGCGAATGAGAGCCACAAGAAGGCGCTCGCCGCCCTGAAGGCCGTGCCCGAATACGCCTACGACCCCGAGCGGCCGCTGAGCATCGACGACATGAAGCGCAACCCCGAGATCGCGCCGCTGCTCAAGGACCTCGGGGCGCTCGTCAAGCAGGGTCGACTGACGCTCGCCGATGTCGGCGGCTTTACGGCAAAGGAGCTCGACGGCACCTACGCGACGGCGGTCAAGCTCGTCGAGACCAATCAGTCGGCGCTCGGCGTGCAGCTCGTCGGCCTGTTGATGCTCATCGATCCGGCGAAGTCGAAGTACTACCAACTCGCCGCCATCGGCTTCCAGCGCCTCAAGCAGTATGCGTTGGCCGATCACTACTACGCCCTGGCATTCGCGCTCGAAGAGCCGAAAGACGCGCGCACTCTTACCTACCGGGGCGAGAACAAGATCATGATGGGCGAGATCGACGAGGGCATCAAGCTCGTACGCGACGGCGTCAAAGCGGCGGGCAAGAAGCGCGAGTACGAAGACGTGGCCAAGCGTGGCACGGCGTTGATCAAGCAGTTCAAGAAATAATTCGCGACGGCGAACGGCCCGAACGACGAGTTGCCGTGTATATAGAGAGGCAGATCGACCGCGAGCGGACGGTCCTACGGAGGTTACGGCCATGAGCACATCGAGCGGCATCGGGAGCACGAGCGGCGGCCTGACGGCACCGACTACGACCACGGACAGCGAAGACGATCTCAGCACGGTGCCTGGCACGCCGGCGATTTTGAGCACGTCGTCACCGACCGCCACGAGCACGGCTGTCCCTCTGGGCACGGCACCGACGGTGAACGCCGCCACCGACACGGGCGAGGACACCGCGACCTCTACGCCCGTGCCCGGGAGCGCCTCCGGCACGACCACGAGCACGCTCACGGACGAAGAGAAAGCCGCGATCATGGCGCAGCTGAGCGGTCTGTTTACCGACGGCGTCGACGAGACGGCGCCGGTCACGCCCCTCGCCGGCGTGAGCACCTCGACCAGCACGTCGGGCGACGTGACCGGCACGACGTTGACGCTCGATCCCGTGGCGCCCCCCGCCACCGAGTTCGGCCCCGAGCAGATCAAGGGCACACAGGTGGTCTGCGACATGCTCAACCAGGCGCTCGGCGAGCCGTTCTTCACTCCCGAGGGTCTCGTCAAGTCGCTCAATCAGATGTCGACCGACGACCTGCTCGCCGCGTTTCTCAAGCTCAACGTCAACGACCCCAACAACGATCCGCAGACCCAAGAAGCGATGTGCGAAATCGCCAAGAAGCTCAAAGCGGTGTCGGTCGCCAACGAGAAGGTCAAGCTCATCGAGCAAGAAGCGCAGATGGAGCAGGCACGGGCCGACGCCAAGAAGTCGGACGGCTACTCGAAGACCTTCTCGATCATCATGACCGTCGTCATCGTCATCGTCGCGATCGTCCTGTCCGTCGTCACCTTTGGCACCGCCGCCCCGGCGCTCATCTGCCTCGCCGCCGGCGCCATCGCCGGCTACTCGAAGACGGGCACCATGGAAGGGGCGATGATGGGGGTGCAGATGGCCGGCTCCCTCTTTATCGCGTACTGCACGTTCGGCACGTCGTCGTATATCTCGGCGCTCCTCGCCGCTGGCAGCGCTGCCGGCACGGCCTACAGCGCCAAACTCAGAGCCGAGGCCGCAGAGGCTCAGCTCGAAGCCGATGAGCTCGGCCTCAAGGCCAAGAAGCACGGCAACGACGCCGACCGCATCAACGAGGACATCAAGGACCGTCAAGAGCTCATCCGCTTGATCCTCGAGGCGAAGGGCAAGCTCATCGAGTCCGTCTTGAACATGCTCAACGCCGCAGCGGCGGCCAAGAACCAGGTCCTCTCGAGCGCAGCGGCCCGCTAGCAGGCGCGCGTCCCCTTAGGAGAACATCATGGCTCTCAGTGTGAACACTCAGACCGGCAGCAGCTACTGGGTCGTGCCGCTCGAAAACGGCAACTACAACGTCATGCAGGACCCCGACGGCGCCGAGGGGCCCGCGGAGGCTGAGGCGATTGCCGAGAATGCCTCGGAGAGCGAGGTCAACGACGTCTTCGTGACGCGCAAGATCGACCTGCAACTGCAGAACGGCTGCCTCACCGGCGGCGGCGCCACGGCGTTCGATTCGCCCTATCCCGTCATTGGGGCGACGACGGGCCGCGCGGCGCCGAGCAACGCGGTGAGCGGCGCCGCCGACTGGATGAATGGCACCGCGGGCCTCAACGACGCGGCGCTCATGTGGATGACGCTGAGCATCATGGCGCGGCTGTCGGCGCAAGAGGTCAAAGACGCGCGGATGCTGCGTGATATCTTCAAGAAGGGCAAGATCATCGCCAAGCAGAACGAGATCGCGCTGACCACCGACAAGATCGCGGCCGAGCGCGAGAATCTCAAGGAGCAGATGTACGTCGCGATAGCGTGCGCCGTCGTGGCGATCGTGTGCTCGGCTGCCGGCGCCGGCGGCAACACGGCAGGAAGTGCCGCGGTAACCGCGTTCGGTTCCGTCGTCGGCACGCTCGGGCCGGCGATCGCCAACTACAATTCCAAGGCCAACGGTCCGCAAGCGGTTGCCGACAAGAAGCAAATTGAGATCTTGCGGGCGCAGCTCGAGGCCGAGCTCCTCGACCAAGCGGCCGAGGGGTCCAAAGAGAACTACGAGGCGGCCAAGAAGACGCTCGACGACGCGCTCAAGATGATTCTGTCACACGAAGAGATGGTGACGCAGCAAATCCGCTCCGTCCATCAGGCCTAAGCCCTACGAGAGGGCCGGCTCGACCTACGGTATTCCATGGGCGACGATCTCACTGTCCGCAACGCGACCCGTACGAGCGGTGCGGGCGCGAGCGCTGATGTAGCCGCGGCCGAGAGCGCGGCCAAGAAGGCCGGCAGCGACAGCGACGCGAAGGTCGGACGCATGCGGGAGCTCATCCTGCAGCGCCATGGCAAGCTCTTGCCCGATGCGAGCGTGCAGAAGATCCTCGCTCGGCTCGAAGCGAAGGCCGAGCGGGTGGCCGACCTCAGCGAGAGCAAGACCGCGTTCGCGGCCGAGCTGCACAAAGAGTCGGTCGGCCTCAAAGCCGAATCGACCGAGGTCAAAGCCCAGAAGACGACGGGCGCCGAGGGCGCACGCGGCAAAGACGGTCTGTCCGAGCACGATCGCACGCTCGTGCGCAGCGACCCGAACGCCGGCCCGAAATTGCCACCTGCCGAGGGCAAGGCCGCGACCGCCGCACAGGCGCACGAGTTCGTCACGCAGGTGCTCGGCAACGCCCTGCTCGGCGAGCAACCCTTGGACCTCGCGCGCTACGCCGACTCCCTCAAACCGAAGGCCCCAACGCAGCCGCGCGATGCGACGGGCACCCGAGCGGCGATGACCGGGGGGCGCCCGCAAGCTGCGCTCGCGAACGCCGGGCGGGGCCTGACCCATGCGGCGGCAGCGCAAACCGCGAGCGGCACCCGACCGAATCCGAGCGGCACACCCGCACAGCCCCAAGGCGCCGCGCCCGGTACCCGCGGGACCCGCGCAACCGGCACGACGACGCTGCCTGGCCAAGCGCCGAGTACTACCCGAGCGACGCTGGCACCGACACCCGCGCTCATGCCACAACTCGGCAGCGCGAGCGGCATTGGCCGACCGGGCGCAAGTGGCCCGGCCTTTGGCTCGCCCGGGGCGACTTTGAGCCTGTCGATGCGCGGCACGCGCTCGGCGTCCGGCTCGGCGGCGAGTGCACCGGCGAGCAACGCCGGGGGCGGCTTTACGACGGAGACCTCGTTCGACGGCATGCACTTCAACTGGAGTGCCTTCTTGGCCAAGTTCATTATCGAGACCGAAGAAGATCTCGCCAAGTGGAAGCGAGCCATGCGCGAAGTTCGACGCTTGGCTGGCAAGAACGCTCTGCTCAGCAAAGAAGTCCAGATGGCGGTCACTAAGATGATCCAAGACTTCGAGAAACTGAGCGCGGGCGTCAATGCGAGCTCAGCCGTAGCCGACGCGGCGAAGAGGGTCCAAGACGCGCGGGTGAACAGCCTCGCCGGTAAAGCCCCCGAGAAGCTCGGCAGTGATCTCGACACCCTCGCCAAGACGCTCGCCGAAAACGGCGGCGACAAGCTCAAGCTCGGCAAACGCCTCGTACCCACCAAGGCAGAGATCGACCGCGCCGTCGCGGCCAAAGAGCTCACCGACGATCAGGCAACCAAGATTCGCGCGGCGTCGAGCTCATTGCGCGATGACGTCGGACCGATGAGCTTCGCGGCCCTGCTCAACCGTGACAAAGCGAGCATCAAAGGAACCGGCGCTGGCGAAGAGCTGCTGCGTCAGGACTACGCGCGCGAGGTCGCTGCCGCGAACGACGACGTGCAGGCGGTTCTCAAGGGGGGCACCACCAATCCCGGCTATCTCAAACTGCTCGACCAGCGCCGTCGCTTGATGGTGTCAATCAACGGCGACAAGAAGAGCAAGCCCGAGGTGCCGGCTGCCAAGGACGAACGGCGCACAGTGCTGCTCGAAACGCTGTTCGAGTTCGACACGCAGATGCAGGGCCTCATCCCTTCGTCAGAGAAGGTAAAAAGCAAGCTCGCAGAGACGCTCGCGGCCATCCCGGCCGACATCAAGGAGGCCAAGCAGCCGCCAGACGATCCCGTAAAGTTCGCCGCCTGGTGGAAGAACGAGCAGCTCAAGTACCTCACCGCGGGTCCCAACACGGGCGCCGAGCCGCCGCGCAAGCGCATCGACGATCTCTACGCCACCAACCCTAACGAGCGCAACAAAGCCCTCGAAGGGGCCGCCGAGGCCGGCACCGAGTATGTCGAAGCGCAGGACGAAGAGATCGGGCCGATGCGCTTGTGGGGCTTCAAACCCGGCGAGATTGTCAGCGCCGGTGCCGCCATGGCCAAACAGCTCGGCGATCGTTTCGAGGCCGACTCGGGCGGCTTCAAAGAAGCGGTCAACCAGGCGGTGGGCGGCGTGGTCGGCCAAACCCAGCAATACCGCCGCGAGCTCGACGCGCAGTACGAGCAACGCAAGGCCGAGACGCAAGGCCTCATCAACCAGCTCGTCATGCTCATGAGCCTCGGCGCCTAGCGCATGAAGGCGAATCCACGCGAGCTGCAACAACGGCTCGGACTGCACCTTGGAACCTACGACCGACGCGTCGAGGCGGCAGTACGTGCGCTCGCCTCGGCCACGCGCCAGCCGGCCGAGGCGGCGCTGGCGCACTTTCGTCGCTGTCGCGCGACACTCGAGGCGGCGGCCAACAGACGCGCCCCCGCGGCGCCGAGCGCAGAGCCGAGCGCCGAGAACCTCGCCGCACAGTTGCCGACGCTCTTCGAGTTCGTGCTCACGCTCGCCGAGCGCCAGAACAAGGGCTTTGCCTTCCTGACGCAGGGACACCCGAGCGGCACGCTCCCCGAGAACATGCAGGCGCTACTCGAAGGTGTGACCGAACTCGAGCTTACGGCCGAGCGCGGCGCGGTGGCGGGGCTGCTCATCGATCTGTTTCGCTTGCACTTCCCAAAGCCCGCGGCCTTGCGCGACTTCTCGGGCCTAGCACTGGCGTTGCTCGTCGGCTTTGTGCCGACGGGCGAAGGCCACGAGCTCAAGCTCTACTTCAACACGCGCCTCGGCACGCAGCGCGGCTATCGCGAGGCGGTCAGCGGCACGCTCGCGCGCCTCGGCATCGACGCTCCCGGTCTCGCCGAGCGCGTGCTCGACGAGCTGTACACCGACGAAGCGGTGTTCTACGGCACCGGTGTCGACCTCGACGCGGGGCCGGATGGCCGCCTCAAGCTCTACTTTCACTATCCGCGCACGGCGCTCGCCGAACTCGCGCCTCGGCTCGAGCGACTCGGCGGGGCAGAGGGCGCCACGACCACCGAGCTCTTACGTGACCTCGCCAATCTGCTGCGCTACTTCGACGCCCAGGCGCTCACCGACACGATGGAGATCGCCGTCGCGCTCTCGGCGAAGGCGGCGCCGGCCTGCAAGGTGACGCTGTTCTGTCGGGCCGAGAGTCAAAGACACTCGGCGCAGGATTCGCTGTTCACGTATCTGCGCAAGCTCGGCTACCCGGTCGAGGGGCTGCGCCGCACGCTGCGCGCCCTGGCACAAGGCTGCGCTGAGGGCGTTGTCTGGGAGCATGCGCTCCATGCTATCGCGCTCGAGCCGGCGACGGGCGGCTCACCACGGCTCAACGTCTATCTGCATCCTGTGCTCTAAGGCGCCACATCAAGCCGAGCGCTCGACTGTATCAAACGTCACGGCCTTACTTCGGTGGCGCACCGCGCGCGGCGCGACCGGTCTTCGACGTGTTGCCGAGGCGCGCGGCCGTACCCTCGGCAGCGGTAGCCTCCTCGTTAGCGGCGATCTCGTCCTCGTCGAGCCCGGCCCCGATCGGCAGGTGGTCAATATAGCCCGAGAAGCGCAAGAACGCGCGCAGACGGCTGCGCAACTTGGCCTCGGAGGTGCGCACCTTCATGCGCGTCGAGCCGAGCGCTTCGGCCGTCTCCTCTTGCCCCTTGCCGTCGATAAAGCGCAAAACGAGCAGCTGTCGGTCGTGCACCGTGAGCTCACCCATAAACTTCGTGACGAGCACCTTGAGCTCGTCGTCTTCGACGCTCAAGTCTTGAGCGCGCACCTTCTCGGCGTAGAGGATGCCGCTGAACTCGTCGGTGACTTCGTCGTCGAGCACGGTCAGGTGACTGCGCTCGTCGCTCGGCGAAATGTAGTCGGAGAAGGCGATCTCGCGATTGCGGAACTGGTTGATGACCATGTTCCGCCCGATGGCGAGCACCCAGTTGCTGAACGAATTGATGCCGTTGTACGACAAACGCGCCTTGTCTTCGAAGGCGCGCCGAAACACCTCTTGCACGCCGGACTTCAAGTCCGAAGGATCTTGAATGCCCTTGAAGAAGAAGTGACCGCGACCGCTACGAAAGGTGAAGCCCTTGCGCAAGAATGAGGTCACGCCGGGCACGTAGTGGCGGTAGATCGTGTCCATGGCAGCGCGGTCGCCCTTCTTGAAGGCCTCGAGCAGCGCCGCGTTCTTGGCCAGAAACATTCCACCTCCGCGTGACGGCCCCGAACGTATCGCATGGCGGCTCTGCAAAGCTAGTTTGACACCTGCTCCGATGTTCAGGTAACACTGGTACAAAGAGGAGGCGTCTCATGATCGAGTCCACCGCGCCCAAAGCCGAGCTGACCGACCGCCAGGCCCAAGTGCTGGCGTTCATCGAAGACCGCATCGGCGCCTGGGGCTATCCGCCGACCATCCGCGAGATCGGCGAGCATCTCGGCATCCGCTCGACCAACGGCGTCGCCGACCATTTGAAGGCGCTCAAGCGCAAGGGCTTCCTCACCCAGCGCGACATGAAGTCGCGCACGCTCGCGCCGGTGCACACCGAGCCGACGGCGCGCGTTACGGGTGACGTGCTGCCCGCCTTGATTGGGCAGAGCGGGCGCACGGTGAGCGTACCGCTGCTCGGGCGGGTCGCGGCCGGCGAGCCTATCCTCGCGGTCGAGGAGGCGCAGGACACGGTCGTCGTTGACGCGATGCTGCTCGGCGATGGGCGCAAGGTCTTTGCGCTCAAGGTGGTCGGCGAGTCGATGATCGACGACGGCATCTTCGACGGCGACTTCATCTTCGTACGCAAGCGCGAGGCGGCCGACCGCGGCGACATCGTGGTGGTCATCATCGACGGCGAATCGACGGTCAAGCGCTACTACCCCGAAGGCGACCGCATCCGCCTGCAGCCGTCCAACAAGACGATGCGCCCCATCTACGTGCACAAACGCGAATTCAAGAACGTCCAGATCTTGGGCTGCGTCGTCGGCGTCTACCGCAAGATGTAGCACCGACCCTTCGTTCGGCGCGGCTCGGCACGAGCTCGGGCGACGAGCTCGGGCGACGAGCTCGCGTCAGCGTTTAGGGCCGCGGCGCCGCCGGATCAATTGTGGCGGAGCATTTGCTCCGCTGCTCGGCGAGCTTCGCCGCGAGCGCATCGACGAGCTCGTCGAGCTCATCGAGCCGCCGCTCGAGACGAGTGAGGTCCTGCTTGGTCGCGAGGCCGACGTTGGCCATCGAGAGCAAATCCCGCAAGGCGTCGAGAGGGGCTGTCGTGCGCATAGCTCATGGCTCTTACGCTCGCGCGCCGGCTGCGGTCAATGCTATAGCGGCCGCGCATGAGCGTCCGCTTTCGCATCGTGACCGGCAAGGGCGGCGTGGGCAAGACCACGGTGGCCGCCGCCATGGCGCTCGCCGCCACCGAAGCCGGACAGCGCGTTCTGCTCTGCGAGGTGCGTGCCCACGATCGTGTCGCGGCGCTGCTCGAGGTCGCGCCGGTCGGGCCGAAGATGCGCGAGGTGCGACCGGGCCTGTTCGTCGTCGACATGTACCCGGAAGACGCGCTGCACGAGTACGTGTTGCTCACGGTGCGCTTCGAAGCGCTCTATCGGGCGGTGTTCGAGAACCGGCTCGTGCACGCCTTCTTGCGCCTCGTGCCGGCGCTGCCCGAGCTCGTGCTGCTCGGTAAGATCTGGTTTCACGAGCGCGAGCGCGAGAAGAGCGGGCGGCCACGCTTCGACCTCATCGTACTCGACGCACCAGCGACAGGTCACGCCAAGTCCTTGCTGCGCACGCCGGAGACCGTGATGGCCGCGATGCCGGCTGGACCGGTGCGCGACCACGCGCGCGACATGCACACTCTGCTTACCGATCCGACGCGGACCGCGCTGCACATCGTCACGACCCCTGAGGAGATGCCGGTCAACGAGGCGCTCGAGCTCGAGCGCTTCGCCCGTGAGCTCGGCGTCGGCCTCGGCGCGGCCTTTCTCAATCAAGACGTGGAGCCGCTGCCGAGCGCGGTTCTCGCACAGCTCGCCCCGCTCGCCTGCGACCCCGCGCTCGCGGGCGCGCTTGTCGCGCTGCGTCAGCGCGAGCACAAGCGCGAAGCGGGCGCTTCGCACTTCGCGCACCTGCCGCCGCAGATGCTCGAGCGCGCCGTGCGGCTGCCGCTGCTCGTGAGCTCGCAGTTCGCCCTCGGCGAGTTGCACGCCTTGCGCGTGTTGCTCAGCGCCGCGGTGTCGACATGAGGCCACTATGGGAAGGACGCCGTGTCATCGCCTGTGTCGGCACGGGCGGGGTCGGCAAGACGAGCGTCGCGGCCGCGCTGGCGATGGCTGCCGCGGCGAGCGGACGGCGAACGCTGGTCATGACCATCGACCCGGCGCGCCGGCTCGCCAACGCGCTCGGTCTCGCGGACTTCGGCAACGTCGAGCGCGAGGTCGACCCGTTTGCGCTCGCCGAAGCGGGCGTACACCTACGCGCCCCCTTGTGGGCCATGATGCCCGACGTCAAACGCACCTTCGACGAGCTCGTCGAGCGCACGGCGACGAGCGACGAGCAGCGTCGCCGCATCCTCGCGAACCCCATCTACGAGCAATTCGCGCGCACGCTCGTCGGCTCGCAGGATTACGCCGCGGTCGAGAAGCTCAACCAAGTCTATCGCTCCGGTCGCTACGACCTCATCGTGCTCGACACCCCCCCGGCGCAGAACGTGCTCGACTTTCTCGCCGCGCCGAGCCGCGTCGTCACGTTCTTCGACCAGGACACGGTGCGCGTCCTGCTCAAGCCCTACCTGCTCGCCGGCAAGGTGTCGACGCGCCTCGTGAACCTCGGCAACGCCGTCATCTATCGCACGCTCGGGCGCTTCGCGGGCGGCGAGACGCTGCGCACGATCATCGAGTTCTTGCTCGGCTTTCAAGGCATGTACGAGGGCCTGCGCGAGCGCTCACAGCAAGTGCAAGAGCTGCTCTGCGGCGACGAGCTCGCCTTCGTGCTCGTCGGCACGACGCGCACCCCGCAGTTGCACGCGATGCGCGCCTTTCGCGACACGCTCGCCGGCCAAGGCCTGCGCACGCGCGCCATCATCCTCAATCGCGCGCGCCCCCTGCCCTACGCGAGCGATGCGCACGAGCGGCTCGAGCACGAGCTCGCGGCGCGCATCACCGAGACTTCCGACCTCGCGCGCACTCGGCACGCCTTGGCCGAGGAGCTTGCGCTCGCCACGCAAGACGCGGCAGCGCTCGCCACGCTCGCCCATGAGCTACCCGACACGCCGGTCGTCTCACTGCCCGAGCTGCCACTCGACGTTCACGACCTCGCGACGCTGGCCCTGCTGCACTCGAGCTTATTGGCAGCGACTGACGGTCGGGGTGAGTCGGCCGCCAAAGCGGGCGAGAGGGATCGCTTGGGAAGTTGACAGATCCCGCACGCTCAGCCGATAGTCACGCCATCGTGAAGGAGTCGCGCATGCCCTTGCACCGCCACGTCGCTTGGCTCGCGGCCACCCTGTTGGCCGTCGCCGCCCTCTGCCCCAATCAGGCGCTCGCCAACCCCTATGACGTCTCGGTGCTCGGCCTCGGTCGGCCCATCCACGACGCCGACGCGCCGACGCGCTGGCGCAGCATGACGACCGAGCTCGCCTTCACCCTCGCCCCCCGAGCCCTCGCGCCCGCCGAGACGCTCGGCGTCAGCGGCTTCGAGATGTCGATCGCCAACTCACTCACCGATATCACCGAGGCCGCCGACTACTGGAAGGGTCAGGCCGGCGAGCCGGTCTTCGAGGCGCCGCTCTCCGGCCGCAAGACGCCGAAGATGTTGTGGACGCCGACCTTGCACCTGCGCAAAGGCTTGCCGCTGTCGACCGAGATCGGCATTCAGGGCTCGTATCTATCGTTCAGCGAGCTGTTCATGGTCGGGGCCGAGTTCAAGATCGCCATCTACGAGTCGTTTTTTCGCTGGCTGCCCGCCCTCGCGCTGCGCGTCGCCGGCGGGCGTCTGTTTGGCTCATCGCAGATCGACATGCTCACCGGTGAGGCCGACGTGATGGCTTCGCTGCCGTTCGGCGTCGGCGGCATGTGCCAAGTAACGCCTTACGTCGGCTTTGGCGAGATGTTCGCCCACGTCAACTCGTACGTCATCGACGAGACCCCCTACTCGGTCACCGACGCGACGAACGATCAAAAGGGTGGCACCGGCGGCTCGCTCTATGGCTACGACACGCTCGAGTGGAAGAACAACTACTATCCGCGCGCCTTCGGTGGGCTACGCATGACGTGGTCGATGATCGAGCTGCTCTTCGAGTACAACCTCGGGATCGTGCGCTTTACGGGCCACAACGTCGGCACCTACTCTGTCAAGCTCGGCTTCGACGTCTAGCGCCGGCGCGCTTGCGCAAACGATTGCCATGCCGACGCTGCCCGAGCTCGCACTCATCCTCTTCGTCGTGCTCATGGTCTTTGTAGCGCCGCGGCTCCCACGGCGGTAATGAACTGCCACAGCTCGCGGCGCGCCGCGTCGTCTTGACGCTCGAGCGTCAGGCCCATGCCGCGGGTGCTGCGATCTTGCAGCACGTAGCTGACGCTACAGCCAAGGGTTAGACGTGCCTGCGTGAGCGGATGCACGAGCGTGACGCGCAGACGCGCCCCGGCCTCGAGCCCGGCGGCGCAGCTGACGACGAGCCAGCCGAGCGCGAGCTCGCGGCGGTAGGTGGCGAGCAGGTCGGCTACGTCGTGAAAATGCACCGTCACCTCGACCGCCGTCTCGAAGCGTGGACGCGCTGCGGCCTTCGCGCTCGCCGCCGGCACGGTCGAAAAGAACGCGGCGCGCGCCGCGCTTTGGCCCGCATCGCCCGCCGCTAACGCCGCCTGCTCGACTTGCACGTGCAGCACGAAGGCCTCCCACATGCGGCGTTCCTGCTCGCCGATGCCATAAAGCTCGATCCCCGAGCCCGGCGGCTGCTCGGCGTCGCCCGCCTGGACATGAGCCACGGCGCCAGAGAGCAGGACGCTCGCGCCGCTCGGTGGCAGCGCGACGGCGAAGCGAACGAACTCACGCTGCTCGAGGACCTGGCGGTGGGGCACGAATAAGCCGCGCGCGCTCACGTCGCTCGTCACGAGGCCTTCGCTGGCCGTCAGGCGCAACAAACGCAGCGGCACACTCGCGATAACGCGGGTGTCACGGCGCGCGTCGAACGGACGAGGAGCTTTGACCATCGCCGCAGCAAAACGTCACATTCGACCACACTGTGCACGCTCAGGGCGTAGCGATGAGGCGCGCCGCCGCGAGGACCGCCTCGTAGCAGCCAGCCCGATAGGCGGCCACGACTTCGGCGTGCTGCCCGCGCGCGAGGGCTTGCAGAAAGCGATACTTCTCGGCGTGGTAGCGGCCGACGGCCCACGACAGGCGCCAACCATCACAGCCACCGCGCCACAGCGCACCCTTGACGACGCCATTGCGCAAGGCCGCTACGAGGCGACGGCCGGCAAGCTCCGAGCCGCGCTGCCCGTGCGCAAAGGCGCGCACCGCCCAGAGAAAAGCATACTCGCCTTGCTTGCGGGCCACGTCATCGATCGCGGTTGCGAAGCCGTGCTCGACCACGGCGCCGAGGGGAGCGTTCGGTCGCCGCGGCAGCGCCTCGTGCACGATCCAGTCGGCCTGCCAGGTGGCGCAGTCGCGACGCACCAAGCGCGCCCGCGTCTCGGTGCGAAAGACGAAGCGATGCTCACCGAGCGTCGCCCAGTCCCGGCGCTTGACGGTATAATGAGGCAGGCCCGGCGCGCTCGCCCGCCAGCGGCGCATCGCTTCGGCAGCGCCAGGCGCGAGCGTCTCGTCGGAGTCGAGGAAGAACAGGTAGTCGCAGGTGGTGAGAGCCGCGGCAGCGGCGGCGCGCGCGGCGCCGTAACCACGCCACGGCGAAATGATCGTGCGCCCTCCGCGTGCCTCGACGAGCGCGGATGAGCCGTCGGTCGAGCCCGAGTCGACGCAGAGCACCTCGTCGCACACGAGGCATAGATCATCGAGGCAGCGACCGAGGGTCAAAGCGTTGTTGCCGTGAATGACGAAGCCGCCGACGCGCACCATGAGTCGCGTTGTAGCGCAGTCGAGCGGGCGGGCAAACCGGGGCGAAACGTCTTGCGGCGACACCGCGCGCGCCAGCGGTTTGTTGATTTGCCCAAAGTGCCGTGCTAGGCACGCGCAATGGCGCCTAAGACCGTAAAAAGATACGCGAACCGAAAACTCTACGACACCGAGCGCAGCTGCTACGTCACGCTCGACGACATCGCCGGCATGATCAAGACGGGCGAGGAGGTGCGCGTCGTCGACAACAAGAGCGGCGAGGACTTGACGAGTGTCACCCTGGCGCAAATCATCTTCGAGGCCGAGAAGAAGAAGAACTTCATGTCGCTCGACCTGCTGCGCGACCTCATCCGCGACGGCGGCGGCACGATCTCCGACTTCGCCCGCCAACGCGTCGACCGCGTGCAGGCCGCGGCGCAGGACATTCGCGACAGCGCTCAAAAGATCAAGAGCGAGCTCGAGGGCAAGCTCGACCGACTCACGCATCGCAGCGGCAAAGAGGCCGGCGCGAGCGGCGACGCGGCCAGCGCCCACGCCAAAATCACGGAACTCATCTCGGCCTACCACTCGGCCTTCAATGACCTGCAAAAAAACATCGAGGAGCGGGTCAAGGGGAGCGTCGGCACGGTCTCGCGCTACGCTAACCTCGGCCACGAGATCGAGGACATTCGCCAGCGCTTGGCCGAGCTCGAAGACCGGCTCGGCAAGTCGTAAACCGCGGCGCGTGCTCCGATGAGGCGCCTTGCCCTTTTCGCACTCGTCGTGCTCCTGCTCGCGTTTGTGGGCATGGGTCTGCTCGTGCAAAGCGCGCGCCGCTCGATGGACAGCACGCTCGGCATTAGCGCGCCGAAGAACGTCACGATCGAGCGCGGCGCCACGCTCAACAGCGTGGTGCGCACGCTCGCGGCCGACGGCCTGCTCGCGCGACCACGCCTCGCGTACTGGCACGCGCGCCTTACGCAGCACACGCTCGTGCGCGCTGGCGAGTACGTGGCGCTGCCCGAGGATACGCCACGCTCGCTGCTCGACAAGATCGCGCAAGGCCACGTCAAGACCGAGCACTTCGTGGTCATCGAAGGCCAGAACCGCTGGCAGGTGCGCCAGGCGCTCGCCGACGAGCGCTGGATGACCCCGGCGCAGTTCGACAAGCTGTGCGACGACGAGGCGTTCCTGCGCAAGCAAGCCGTCCCCGGCCCGAGCTGTGAAGGGTACCTGTTCCCCGAGACCTACACGCTGGCGCGTGGCCTTTCGCCCGAGGCCATCTTCGCGGCCATGTTCGAGCTGTTTCACAAGAACTACGCAGCGCTGAGTGCGGACGGCACGGGCCCACTCGGCTTCGATATGCGTGGCCTCGCTACGTTCGCATCGATCATCGAGAAGGAAACTGGCGCGCACAGCGAGCGCGAGCACGTGGCGTGCGTCTTTTACAACCGCCTGCGCGCCAAGCCCGCCTGGCGGCTCGACACCGACCCGTCGGTCATCTACGCCGCGACGCTCGCCGACCCGAGCTTCGACGGCAACCTAACGCGCGCCCACCTGCGCGAGCTCGACAGCCCGTACAACACGTATCGCGTCGCGGGCCTGCCGCCCGGCCCCATCGCCAACGCCGGGGCGGCGGCCTTTCGCGCCGCAGCGCACCCGGCGAGCTGCGCCGACTTCTTCTTCGTGAGCAACAACGCGGGCGAGCACATCTTCTGCCCGACCCTCGCGTGCCACAACAAGGCCGTGCAGAAGTGGCAGGTCGAGTACTTCAAGAAGGGCAGAGGGCACTGACGAGCGGTCGCGATGACTGGTCGGCCGTCTAGCGTTTCTTGAGCAGCACCTTCTCGTTCGGATCGGGCTGCGGCAAATTCTTCTTCACCGGCTTGTCGCCCAAGCGCTCGATGAGCCCGCGCACGAGCAGCGGCCAAGCGATGGTGGCGTCGCAGAGGACCTCGCTAAACGAGCCGCCTTCGCTTTGCGGCACGAACTTGCCCCACGAGACGCCCTCCGAGTAAGTGCAGCCCGACAGCCCACCCCAGTGCGCCGGCTCCGGGCAGACGCGCACGCCGTAGCGAAAGCGAAAGCCGCGGCCGATGCCGCCCGTGCGCTTCTCCATGATGTCGAGGAAGGGACCGAGCTGCTGCGCCCAGTTGCGCGGCACGCCGCCGCCGATCGTGCAGATGCCGGCGTGCTTTTGGATGCCGACGAGTCGGGCGTACGCCTCGAGGTCGAGAAACGGGTCGAAGGCGCGGCGCGACTTACCGTCGCGCAGACGAATCTGATTCATCAAGGCGACGTCGAGGCCGAGCTCGGAGTCGGTGAAGGCGGGCACGAACACCGGCACGCCCGCGCGATAGGCGCTCTTCAAGATGCCGCGGGTTTCTTTGGGCGTCGTCTCGTCGAGGTGGCGACCGAGCGCAGTGAAGATGAGCGACGAGTAGAGCGGCTCGCCCTCGGGCATCTTCTCGACGACGTCACGCACGATGAGGTCGACGTCGTCGAGGTTCTGCTCGAGCTCGAGCGTGTCGTAGACGCGGTCGTAGCCCTTGTCGCACAGCTCTTCGTCCGACATGTGCGGGTTGTACTTGAAGTGCGTCCGCCCGCTGCCCTCGACGAGGCCGTGCGCCATCAGGGCCCCGGTCGACACGACAGCCTGCACCCAGCCGCGCTCGATCATCTCGCAGACGAGCAGGCCTTGCTTGGCGACGGTCATGGCGCCGGCGAGCGTCAGGACGACGAGGCAGTCGGGGTCGCGGATCATGCGCTCGAGTGTGTCGGCGGCCTCACCCAAGTTGCGCCCGCCGAAGGCGGTGTGCGCGTACTCTTTGAGCAGATCGGAGACCGAGCTGTAACGAGCCACGTCGATGGGGTAGACGGGCTCCAAATGATCCGAATGGCCGGTGCCGAGGGGTTTGCTGTGCGCGACGCTCATGACGAGCGGCTGTAGCAAGTCGGACGCCGGGGCTCAAGGCGCCACAAAAGAGAAACGGCGAGTGCGCGCTCGCCGTTTCAAAAGCCACCTTGGGAAGTCGGAGGGGGCTCCCTAAGATGACCCGTCCTCACCGTCGCAAGACGGCTCGGGCGATGATGCGTGCTGTGCCGGAGCGCGTTTGACTCGAACGCGCGCCGACTCGACCCACCCGCACGCGACCTCGACGCCGCTGGTGTGCTACTGTGTGTCGATGCAAGTCATTGTAGGTAGAGGTCATGCCTCGGGTCAAAAAAACTACCGAAAAATGCGCGGGGCCAAGCGGCACGTATGAACACGCACGATCGTGATTCGTTCATCGCCGCGGCCGCGCAAGCGAGCGCGGAGTGCGGCCTGCCGATCGCGCTCGACGGCTATGCGACGCTCTTTAGCGCGCGGGCGGCGGCGCGCTTCGTCCTGCCCAACGGACTGCGCGTGCTGCTCGCGCCCGACGATCGCGCGCCGGTGTTCGCCTACCAGACGTGGGTTCAGGTGGGCAGCCGCGACGAAGATCCGAGCCGCACGGGACTCGCGCACCTGTGTGAGCACCTCATGTTCAAAGGCACGCGGCAACACCCAAGCGGCGAGTTCGATCGCGAGATGGAGCGCCGCGGCACGCAGACCAACGCCGCGACCTGGGTCGACTGGACCTATTACCACGAGGCGCTCGCGGCGCGGGACGACAACCTCGCGACGGTCGTCGACTTCGAGGTCGACCGCATGTGCGCCCTCGTGCTCGACGCCGAGACGTTTGCGAGCGAGCTCGAGGTCGTCAAGAACGAGCGCCGCATGGCGGTCGACGACTCGGTCGGCGGCACGCTCAACGAGCAGCTCTACGCACTCGCCTTTGACGTGCACCCCTATCGCAGCGCGACGATCGGCAGCATGGCGCACCTCGAGCAGGCGCGACCGGACGAGCTCGAGCGCTTCTACCGCACGTTCTACGCCCCGAACAACGCTGTGGTGGTCATCGCCGGCGCGCTCGAGGTCATCCCGACGCTCCGCCTGCTCGCGCGCCGCTATGGAGCCCTCGCACCCCAAAAGATCGTGCGCCGCGAACGAGTGAGCGAGCCGCGGCAAAATGAGCCGCGTGAAGCGCACCTCGCGCGCCAAGTGGTCGCGCCGCAGATCGCGCTCGGCTTTCACGGCCCGGCGCAGCGCGATGACGACTTCGCGGCCGTGCAGCTCTTGAGCGAGGCGCTCGTCGAGGGCGATAATGCCCGGCTCTATCGCCGTCTCGTGACCGAGGAGAAGATCGCCACCGAGGTCGAGGGCGCGCTCATGCCGTTCGCGGAGCCTGGGTTGTACGAGATCCTCCTCACGTTGCGCGCTGGGGCCGACGCCGCCCGTGCCGTCGCGCTCGTGCAGGAGGAGCTCGACGCGCTCGCGACAGGCCTCTGCGAAGAGGAGATCGACAAGGCCCGCCACAGTCTCGAGGTGAGCTTCTACGAATCGTGGCGCAGCCCCGCCGGGGTGGCTGAAAACCTCGGACACTTCGAAGCGAACTTTGGCGACTTCGCCATGGCCGCCCGCGGGCACGAGCGCCTGCTCGCCGTCAGCGAGGCCGACCTGCGCCGCGTCGCGACCGAGATCTTTCGCCGCGGCAATCGCTCGTGTGTCGTCGCGCATCCGACAGCGGACGCGCCCGCTGCATCGAGCCACGAGGTCATCGATGAGTAGGCGACCGCTCGGTCGAACCACGAAGGGACCGATGACTAGGCGCGTCTGCTGCATTCGGCCGCGAGGGCACCGATGACTGTGCATGCCCCGACGCTCGAGCGCACGACGGTCAGCGGCGCGACCTTGCTGCTGCTGCCCGATACGAGCCTGCCGCTCGTGCGCTTTGCCATCGGCCTGCGCCAAGGCGCGCTCATCGATCCAGCGGGCCGCGCCGGCCGCGGGCACGTCATGCTCGAGCTGTTGTCGCGCGGCACCGAGGTGCACGACCGCCGCACCTGGAACGCTCTGCTCGAGCGCCAGGGCACACAGGTCGGAGCTACCATGGCGAGTGATCTAGGGCTTGTGCATGGCGTGGCCTTGGCGCGCTACTTCGAGCCGAGCGTCGCGCTGCTCACCGAAGCGCTGCTGCGCCCGGCCTTCTCCGAGAGCGAGCGCGTCGACCTCATCGGTGAGCTTGGCGAGCAGCTCGTCGCTGAGCGCGACGACGACGAGGCGCTGCTCGAGGTGTTTTGGCGGCGCGCGCTCTATCCCGGGCACCCGTTGTGGCGGCGACCGTCGGGCGAGCCCGATGATCTCGCGCGCTTGACGGCCGAGGACATGACCTCAGCCCACAGGGTGCACTTGAACCGCGCCGACCTCATCATCGCCTGCTCCGGGGATCTGACGCTCGAGGAGGTCGAGCGGCTGTTCGCGCCCCTGCTCGCCGGACTGGCCGCTGGCCCCTTGGCCGCGCCGAGCCTGCCGGCCTTCGTGCAGCCCTCGGGCCTCGAGGTGTGGGTCGTCGACAAGCCCGCGCGCACGCAGGCGCAGCTCGCCGTCGGCCGCCTGGCGCTCGCCGGGGGTCACCCCGACGTGTACCCCTTCTGGCTCGGCACGACGGCGTTTGGCGGCACGTTCACTTCGGAGTTGACCCAGGAGGTGCGCGATGTGCGCGGCTGGTCGTACAGCGCCTACGCCGAGTTCGCGCGGCGGCGGCCGTACCTCGCCCCGCTCGCCTTAAAGACGGCGCCGGCGCTCGGTGACGCCGTTGCCTGTTTGGCGCTCGAGCTCGAGCTCTACGCCCGCTTGGCACGAGGCGAGCTGCGGCCGGGGGCCATCGAGTTTGCGCGCTCCTACCTGCTCAACCGCTATCCGCTCGAGGTGGCCTCGCCGGCGGACCTGCTGCTGCCGGCCGTGCGCAACGAGCTGCTCGGCCTCGGCGCGGACGAGCTCTTTCGCGTGCCCGAGCGACTCGCCGCGCTGACGCCGGAGGAAGTGACGCTCGCCCTGCGTCGTCACCTCGCGCCCGACGCGGTGCTCGCGGTGATGGTAGCGACCGCCGACAAAGTGGTAGACGATCTGCGGGCCCGCCTGCCCGCCGCGGTGGTGCGGGTCGTCGATTTTGCCGATGATACCCAAATGTCAACGCGCGCCTGAGCCGCGGGGCTTTCAGGCGACAGAGGAGACCCCCCCAAGATGAAGTTTCGCGTCGAGCATGTATTCAGTGACATCAGCCTCGCCGACTACGAGGCCTTGTTCTTTGACGAGACCTTCAACACGGCGCTCTGCAAAGCGGTGCGGCTCGAGCGCACCCTCGTCAAGCGCGAGCTCGAAGGCGGCCGCCTTACGCGCGCCTTGCGCATCTCGCCCGACCGCGAGATCCCCGGGCCCGTGGCCAAGGTCATCGGCGCGAGCAAGATCGAATATACTGAACATATCAACTACACCTACGGCAGTCACAAGGCGACGTGGCGCACCGACTCGTCGATCTTGCCCGACAAGGTCGAGTCGAGCGGCGCGCTCGGCTTTCTCGAGCGCGGCGGCAAGGTCGTACGCTGGGTCGAGGGCGACGTGAAGGTGAAGATCTTCGGCCTCGGCGGCATCGTCGAGCGCTTCATCGTCGCCGATGTCGAGAAGAGCTACGACAACGCGGCTGACTTTACGCGGCGGTGGCTCAAGGAGCGGGGTGGCAAGAAGGCGTAGCTCGGCTCAGGTGCCCGGCATGACGCACGAGTCAACGGGGCCGCATACGGCCGTTCCGGTACAGAAGAGACTCTGACACTCGGCGGAGGATGAACAGGCGGCACCTTCGGCCTTGCTCGACACACAGACTGGTCGGGCGACGAGATACGTCTCGCAGTAGGTGCCGGGGACGCACAACCCGGAAGGCAGGCACTCCTCGCCGAGCGCGTGCGCAGTGCGACAAGTCCCGAGGCACTGGGCGCCGGCGAGGCAAGAGCCCAGACACGGCTCGCCGAGCGCCGCTGGCAGATAGCGGTTGGCGGCCACGCACAGGCCGTCGACACACTGCGCGTCCTGCACGCAGTCGTCGAACCAAGTGCAAGGCTCGCCCGGCAAGCTGCGACCGACGCAAACGTTGGCGCGGCAGCGGCGCCAAAGGGCGGCGCACTGCCAATCGTGGACGCAGGCAGACCCGAGTTCCACACCTGCGACGCACTCATTGGATACCGAGTCGCACAGATGCGAAACGCAGGAAGCGTGGCTCCTGCACGCGGCACCTATCGGTCCGGGCGCGACGCACAGTTTGCTTACCGAGTCGCACAGATACGAGGCACAAGCTGCGTCGCCGCTGCACGCTGCGCCCGTGGCGAGAGGCTCGGCGCACTTTCTGACGTAGGAGCCGGGCGTGCCGCCACAAGGGTCGGTGCCTGTGCTCGCGAGGCACAGACGACTTGCGCAATCGGTGTGGGCCGAGCAGAGCGCGCATAGCGGCAAGAGCTGCCCGCAGGTTCGGGTGTGCGGATCGCAGATCTCACTGGCGCATTCGAAGCTCGAAGAGCAGGGCTCACCGGGCGCCTTGCGGGCGGTGCAGATTGGGCATCGCCAGGGCATCGAGGTCGTCGGCTGCAAGCAGAACGCGTCGCCCGCGCAATGGCGTGAAGCGCAGGATTCGCCGATGTCTGGCAGCAGAGACAGCATCCGGTCGCAGGGGGTCGTGACGGTGTCCACGCCGAGTTCGGTGCAGGCGGCCTTGACTGCCCACACGATGCACGCCTCCGCATGGGCAGCGAGGGCTGGCCGCGCGGCGTAGTCGGGCGAGGCGAGCGCCGCGGCGATTTGCTGCTGGCACACGGCTTCGCTCGAATAGTAGCGGCCGAGCGTGCTCTCGCAGCGCGCGTAAAGGGCGCACAAGGCGTGAGGCGCGTCTCGGGGACCGTCTGCGGGCCCGCTGCCGCCCCTGCAGGCGGTGCTGAGCAGAGCGAAGAGACCCAAGAAGAGCGCGCGCCATGCGAACGTCTTCGACTGCGGAACGTGCGAAGTGGGTCGAGTGATGGTTTGCGGACGGGTCATTTGGCGGTCTCCTCGGTTTGCTGTGCTGAGCGACAATCTCATCTCGCCATCCTCGATACGTAGCCATCGCCGCGCCGGGCCGCGCAACGTGTGCTTAGATATGTGTGATCCAGAAAGCGAGCACGACCGGCGTGCTGGTATCTCGGTACTTTAGGGAACTCAACGCCACGCATTCGGTCGTGCCGGCGAGCTGCACGCGGATGTTCTTGAACGTCACCCGCGCGTCGTCGCCAATATCGACCGCGTTGACGACGGGAGTCAGGTACAAGTGGCGACGGTCTGGGCTAATGCCGAATACTGCATTCGCATAGGCGTTCGTGGGCTTGGTCGCCACAACGCCGAGCGGCGCTCGATCGACGACGATGGCGAGATCGTAGAAGTCGATGACGCCGGCCGTATTGCACACCTCAATCGGGCGCGTGAACTCGATGCCCAACGACATCGCGGCCTGGGTGGCATTGGGCGGTTGGTTGGTCGAGCTCAGGATGTCGATCGAGCAAACGTTGGTCTCACACCGGCCGCCCGCGCATTCGTAGGTGGCGGCGCAGGCCGCGCCCGTCGGGCTGTTCCAACAATGGCCGAGCCCATCGCAGGCCGTGCGATCCACACACTCGTTGGCCGGATCCGCGCCCGGGCCAACGACGCCGCAGTTGCCGGCTACCGTAGACAAGGTCTGCGCGCCATCGCACGCGACGCACTCGCCGACGCAGGCGCTATCGCAGCAGACGCTGTCGGCGCACCAACCGCTCACGCACTCGTCACCGAAAGCACATGGCGCACCGAGCGCCTTGCCAAAGCACGCCCCGGCGCCGGTGCAGGCGAGCGCGCCTAAGCACTCGTCACTCGGGTCGAGGCCAGCGAGCACCGGTGCGCAGACCCCGGCGGCCGCGCCCGTGGCGCCTGGATCGCAAGACATGCACGCCGCGCCGCAAGCGCCAGTGCAGCAGTAGCCGCCACGACACGCGCCGCTCGCACACTGCGCGGCGCCGCTGCACCCCGTGCCCGAAGCGCGAAGACAAGAGCCCTGCGCGTCGCACACGCAACCCTCAGCCGAGCATGGCCCGTCGGCGGTGCCAGCGCACTTGCCGCCGAGGCGTACGGTGCACTGGCCGTCATCGCCGTCGCCGAGCACCGCACCGACCGAGCAGGACCAGCATTCACCTTGGCACGCGGTGTCGCAGCACACGCCGCCGACGCAGAAGCCGCTAGCGCAATCGGCCGCTTCGGCGCAGACGAGGCCCTTCGGCAGAATTTTCGTGCAGGCGCCGATCGCCGGGGCACAACGCCAGCCGGGTCGACAATCCGCCGGGGCCGCACACGGCTGGGTGTAGGTGGCGCAGGCTTTGGCGACGCAGTCTTCTTGCGCGCCGCAGTCGGCCGATCGGGCGCAGGTCGTGAGGCAGTGGCCTGAGACGCAGGTTTGGCCGCCTGCGCAGCCGGCAGAATCACCGACGACGGTGCAATCGGCGGTGATGGGAGACGGTGCCGAGCCGCCGGAGCAGGCAGCGAGCGCGAGTGCGCCAACCAGGGTTGCTATATGCCGCTGAAGACTCATGACCCCTCCCTTTTGCCGCTGGGCTTCCGAACCACCAGTTTGACCGATTGCAGACCTCGCGTAGCCACGTATTCGCAGGAGGTGGGACATAGCACGGCTAGCGCCACGCGCGGGCAAATCGATGGTCAGTCGACGTAAGTCAAGGCACGGTAGGTCATGACCGCCATGAACACGCAGTATGTGATGACCCCACCCAACATCGGTCCTCGAACACGCCAATCGCCGCGACCTCGCACAAGGAGGCCGCTCAATGGCTCTTGCCCGATGGCATCACGTACGAGGCCGAACAAGCCGTCGTAGCCTTTGCGCATGTCGGCAGGCTCCGCGTGCGCGTACACCGCAACGTTGCGTGTGCTGCCAATCATGAC